>Ga0268299_1001653_pt1 | contig 35408 bp, 25 predicted proteins | sample NOBtaG_FD_193484 | JGI IMG/M metagenome (GOLD analysis project Ga0268299, IMG submission 193484) | Activated sludge microbial communities from bioreactor in Nijmegen, Gelderland, Netherland - NOB reactor | ecosystem: Engineered > Bioreactor > Aerobic > Activated sludge | place: Netherlands... | reverse complement strand
AGGCCGGCGGCCTGGTTTTCGGCATCTTCGACGACGCGAGCGTGGTCCACGCGGTGTACGGCACGGCGGTGCGCGGCTGGCAGGCGGGCGAGTGGCATCGCGTGACCTGCGTCTGGGATCTGCCGCGCAAACACATGGCGCTGGCGGTGGACGGCGTGCTCGATTCGGATCGGCCATCCAACAGCGGGCGCGGCAGTTGGCGCGTGGCTGAAGATTCGCTGGCGACATTCCACATCGGCGGTTGGGGCAGTCTGGCCACGCCGCTGGCCGGCGCGATCGACGAGCTGCGCATCGTGGATGTGCCGCCGAAGTTCGCGCCGCCCGGCGAAACCGCGCCCGCGTTGGCCACCGCCGATCGATCGGACTTGCGGCGGCAGGCGGCGGATGCAATTGCCGAGTTGGAGGGGGCGATTCGACGCGCCGCGCAGGCCGGCGTCGATGTCTCGTACGCGGAGGCCGTGGCCACAGCCGGTCGCGTCGGCGCTTGGCGGCTTGCGCACAGCCCGCTGAAGCCGACCGACGACGACGTGCGCGCGCATTGTGCGTACATGATGGGCCGCAGCCGCGCCGCGCAGGACGAACTCGCCGAACTGCTGCGCGACCGCACCTGGGAGAAGCGCGTCCCGCGGCGCGACGTGTTTAGTCTGAAAGTCGACAGCGACGCACTCCGCAACTCAGCCGGTGAGGAAGTTCTGCTGGTCGGCGTGCGCAACATTGCACCAGACGAATTCGCAGAACTGGCTCGCTTCTTCAACCTGATCGCGTGGAACAGCGCCGCACCCGACGACTGGATCGCGCAGACCAAGCGGCATGGATACGCCGGGCAGGTCCACCTGTTCTGGCGCGAGCCGCTGCGCGCGGCGCTGGCTGATCACCCCGAGATGCGCAATGTCGGCGGCTGGTGCGGGCATAACTGGGCGGCTGGTCTCTGCGTGGAAGCGCCGCGATCGCGGCAGCTTATCGCCGACACGTTCGCAAACCTGCGCGTACTGCGTCGGGAGCCGGACCCGGCTGCCGCGTACATGCTGCTCAGCGCTGAGGACGAGTACATGTGCTGGTGCGCGGACTCGCTTGGGATGTTTCGCCAATGGCTGCGCGGACGATACGGCAGCGTCGCCGCGCTCAACCGCGATTGGGGAGTCGATGCGGAAACGTTCGATGACGTGAGTCCGCCGCGCTGGTCGCGAACGGGCATCGAGCCGGACAACCGCGCGGCGTGGTACGACTGGCAGCAGTTCAACCGAGCGCGGACCACCGCCGTTTACACGGGGCTCAAAGCGCAGGTGCGCCGGACCTGGCCGAAGATCCCGGTGTGCGGCGGAACGCACATGCACCTGGCGGACAACCGCTGGGGCACAAAGGGTGTGGACCCCGAAGGACTGAATGCGAGCGTCAACGACGTGCTGCAGTGCGAGACGGTGTACGAACTGCCCACGGCATCAGCCGAGACGGCCCTGCCCCACTATGGTCTCGATATCTTTGGTGAAGCACATCTTGATTTTCAACGTGCGACCAGCGGCAAACCGGCGACGGACCTCGAGTATCACGCGTGGATGCGCTACACCGGCGCGCTGCGTGCGCAGCACGCGCGGTTGCCGGCGAACTACACGTACGCGGCGATCGCCCGGCATTTCCTGCACGGCGTGCGCGCGGCGAACATCTGGGTGTGGAGCCGCACAGCCGAGGGCGCGGAGTATCCCCCGTCGTTCGCGAGTTCGCCGACGATTCCGCTGGAATCGGTGGAAGAACTGCTTCGCGCTGCGCTGGACGTGCGCCGGCTGACGCCGGAGATTGCGGCGCTGTCGCGCGCGCCGGCGCGGGTCGCGATTCTTGCCGCGGATGCGTCGTTCATGCAGATTCACCCGAGCTTCGCGCGGTCGCACGCGCCCGCGCCGTACATCACGGAACTGGACAACGTGGCCCACGGCAGCATGTTCCTGGATACGCCGATTGGCTACGTGAGCGAGCGCTCGATCGCGGCCGGCGCGCTTGCGGCGTATCGCGTGGTTCTGGTTCCCGCGGTTTCGCACCTGGATGACGAGACCCTGCGGCGGCTGCTTGAGTTCGTCGAGCAAGGCGGGCAGTTGCTGGTCACGCCGCGTTCGTTCGCGTTCGATGAACATCATCGGCCGCGGACGGCGCCATTGGGATTTACAGAATCCGGGCGGATTGGATTCGTCGGCCTGCTGGATGAGCCGACGCCGGCGCAACTCGCCGATCCCGATTTCGTCGAGCGCCAATCGGTCAACCCCGCCGATCCGCGCGTGCCCGGCGCGGTCATCGAGCTTACGGGCCGCGAAAGACGCGCTGACCAGGTCCGGCGGTTGGAAGGTGCGGGCATCCGGTTGACTCTGGCTGCGCCCGATGACGCGGTGCTTGCGCGGTTTGTGGATAACGGTGCGCCCGCGGTCGTCGAGGTCCGGCACGGCGCGGGGCGGGTGGTCTACTGCGCGATACCGCTGCGGCCGACGAGCTACCGGCGGATGCTTGAACCCATGCTGCAGGCAGCCGGGGTCGAGCGGCTGGTGCGCCTGGTGTCCCCGGAAGGTCAGCCGGTTTGGGGGGTCGAGACACGTTCGACACGCATCGGCGGCGACGTGCTGGTCTACGCGATCAATCTCCTCGCCGCTCCGGTCACTTGCCGGCTGCAGGGCGACCGACCGATCGAGGGCGTACACGATCTCATCCGCAATCGGCCTGGGCAGACGGACCTGCACCTCGCGCCGCTGGAGACGGTCATCCTGCGGCTGAAAACGGGGTCGTGAGGTCTCGCCTGCCGGCCGGAACCCGTTCAACGCGGCAGCGTAGTATGCGACGGGTCAGGGCGTGTCCGAGCGGCGCGTCTTGTGTGACTGTAGACCCCTTATCGGGCGGTCGATATAATGGTCGGCAAGCGGCGCGAAATCGTCGCAACCCGTTCCGTTTCAAGCGGTTACATCAGCCGAAGGTGCGGCTGACGGGGACGGAGTCTGGCCGCAGCGAACGACCTCCGCGCTGTGAAATCTACTTCCGATTGCACGACCCGAACTGGCCAGTTGAACGGGTCGCCGCAAGTGCCCGGCTCGAGTTCCCGGAGTCACCATGGAGTTCCCACGACCGCCCGCCGCATCAGATGCTGATCCGCATTTCGCCGCACGCAGGAGTTTGACCCCATGCCCAAGGCCCTGATCACCGGCGTGACCGGGCAGGACGGTTCGTACCTGGCTGAGCTGTTGCTCGCCAAGGGGTACGAGGTGTTCGGCCTGATCCGCCGAAGCTCATCCTTTTCGACCGCGCGGATCGATCATCTGTACCAGGACCCGCACGAAGGCAAGCCGCGGCTGAAGCTGACCTACGGCGACCTGTGCGACGGCACGAACATCAGCGCCGTGCTGCACGAGCTTCAGCCGGACGAGGTGTACAACCTCGCGGCGCAAAGCCATGTACGAGTCAGCTTCGATCAGCCGATCTACACCGTGGATGTCGGCGGGATCGGCGTGCTCCGCGTACTCGAGGCGATGCGGCGAATGAACAAGCCGCCGCGCTTCTACCAGGCGTCGAGCAGCGAGATGTACGGGCGCGTGGTGGAGACGCCGCAGACGGAAAAGACGCCTTTCTATCCGCGGAGCCCGTACGGCTGCGGCAAGGTCTATGCGTTCTTCCAGACGGTGAACTATCGCGAGGCGTACAACCTGTTCGCGACGAATGGCATTCTGTTTAACCACGAGTCGCCGCGGCGCGGCGAGACCTTCGTCACACGCAAGATCACCCGCGCGGCGACGCGCATCAAGCTTGGCCTGCAGGACAAGCTCTTCCTGGGAAATCTCGACGCGAAGCGCGACTGGGGTTTTGCCGGGGACTATGTCGAGGCGATGTGGCGGATGCTGCAGCATGATACGCCGGACGATTTCGTGATCGCCACGGGCGAGACGCATTCGGTGCGCGAATTCCTTGACGAAGTGTTCGGCGCGCTGGACCTGGACTGGAAGCCGTACGTGGAGATCGATCCGCGCTACTTCCGCCCCACCGAGGTGGAACTGCTGCTCGGCGACGCGAGCAAAGCCAGAAAGCTGCTCGGCTGGGAGCCGAAAGTCACGTTCAAGGCGCTCGCGCGCATGATGGTGGATGAGGACATGAAGCTGGCCCGGCGCGAAGCGATTCTGCGGGAGCACGGCGAGAATCCATGAGCGACTTCTGGCGGAATCGGCGGATCGCGGTCACCGGAGGCGCGGGCTTTCTCGGCGGCTTTGTGCTGGAAAAGCTGCGGGCGCGTGGCGCGCGCGCGATCCTCGTGCCGCGCATCGAAGAGTACGACCTGACGCAGCGCGGCGACATCCGGCGGATGTACGACGACATGCAGCCGGACGTGGTCATTCACCTGGCGGCGGTGGTCGGGGGCATCGGAGCGAATCGCGATCATCCCGGCTCGTTCTTCTACAAGAACCTGATCATGGGCGTGGAATTGATCGAGGAAGGCCGGCTGCGGGGCCTCGAGAAATTCGTCGCCATCGGCACGATCTGCGCGTATCCGAAGTTCACGCCGGTGCCCTTCCGCGAAGACGAACTCTGGAACGGCTATCCGGAAGAAACCAATGCGCCGTACGGCCTGGCCAAGAAGATGCTGCTGGTGCAGTCGCAGGCGTATCGCCAGGAATACGGCTTCAACTCGATTTTCCTGTTGCCGGTGAACCTGTACGGCCCGCGCGACAACTTCGACCCCGCGTCGAGCCATGTGATTCCCGCGCTGATCAAGAAATGTGTGGATGCGATCGACGCGGGCGACGACCACATCACCTGCTGGGGCACGGGGGCGGCTTCGCGCGAGTTCATCTACGCCGACGACGCAGCCGAGGGCATCGTGCTGGCGACCGAACATTACAACGACTCCGAGCCGGTGAACATCGGCGCGGGCTTCGAGATCACCATCCGCGACCTGGTCACCAAGATCGTCAAGCTCACCGGTTTCAAAGGCGAAGTGCGCTGGGACGCGAGCAAGCCCGACGGTCAGCCGCGTCGCTGCCTCGACACCTCGCGGGCGAAGCAACTGTTCGGATTTGAAGCCCGGATGGATTTTGACGAAGGTCTGCGGCGGACGATCGAGTGGTACCGCGGCACGCGCACACCTGGTGATGGAAACACATGACGCGGGCGAACGCATCATACGGGTATTCCCTGCACCCCGGCTACGCCACGACGTACGCCGCGCCGGCATTGCCCGCGCAGAGCGCGGCGAAGCCGCTCAACAAGATCGGCGAGTGGTACCTCACGCTCTGCCTACTCATGCTGCTGATCGAAGGCGTGTTCAACGAGTGGCTGAACACGATGATTCCGCAGCGTTCGATCATCATCTTCCGCCTGACGCCGTGGAACCTGTGGCCGAGCGTGATGTACTTCTACTCGATCGGATTCGCGATCGGGTTGTGGATCTTCTTCTCCTGGCGCAAGCCGTGGCACGCGCAGACCAAGGGTATTTTCCTGCTGATGGCGATGTGGTTCGTTTACTTCGGCTGGGGCCTGTACGGCTGGACGCAGCGCAACGTCGGCTGGCTGGCGGACGTGCGGTCTTACATTCTGCCATCGGTGATCGCGCCATGGGTGGCGACGCTGGGCAAAGACATCCGGCTGGATGTGGTCGCGCGCCGGTTCGTCACAATGGCCATACCCGGCGCGGTCTTGAACGCCATGTTGGGAATATCATTCTTCGCACGCGGCGGCGGCATCGGCATCGGCTACGGCGTGCTGGAACCGTCGTGGCAGGCGGAGTACACGCTTCTGCTGGCGTACGTGCTCGCGTTCGCCCGGAGCATCGCGTCGGGCAAGCGGGCGACGATCACCCTGCTGATTCTCGCCGCGGGCATCACCGCGCCGCTGCACAAACCGGCGCTGGCGACGTTCTTCTTCGCCAACCTGGCGCTCTTGTGGTACTCGGTGCAGCTCGGGCGCCGCTGGAAGACGATCCGCATCGGCAACGCCGTGATCGTGTTGGTGGCCCTGATGTTCGGCGGGCTGGTGTTCGGCGGCGTGATGATGAGCATCGGCGGAGGCGCGGGCAAGGAATTCATCCTGAACCGTATCTTCAAGTACCACGTCCGCGCGCACAAGCGCGACGTGGCCGGCGGACGCGGACATCTCTGGGCGGCTGCGATTCACGACTGGGCGGAGAGCCCGCTGATCGGTCAGGGGCTCGGCGGCCGCATCGTGGTGGGTGCGCAGGGCGCCCCGCGCATCGTGCCGCTGCACAACCTGTACATTCAGACGCTGGCGCAGACCGGGCTGTTGGGCCTGAGCATCGTCATCGTCGCAGTGGTCACCTGGTACATCCGCGCGCGGCGGGCGATTCGCGACGAGTACGATGAGCGCTTATTCTGGCCTCGCCTGGGCATGTTCACCTGGGTGGTGACCATGCTCTTCGCATCGGGCTATGGCGGCGTGCTCGGCGCATCGTGCATCGCCTTCCTTCTGTGGATCTGCGTCGGCCTGGAAACGGGCGCGCACAGCCAGCAGGAATTCCGCCAGCCGGCGTATTGATCTCGTCCTGAATCCCGGCAGTTCTCATGCCCGCGAAACTCGCGTACATCGTCAGCGCCGGACATTCGGGCTCGACGCTGCTCGACCTGATCATCGGGTCGATTCCCGGCGCGTTCTCGACCGGCGAGGTCACCTACCTGCCGTGGCAGCTCTATCGCCGCGGCGCCAGCGACCCCACGGCGTCGCGGCAGGACGTGTGCACGTGCTTTGCGAGCTTTCGCGAATGCCCGGTTTGGAAAAGCATCATGGCGGACGTGAACGAACGCGCGGGCTTCGACGCGGTGGCCGATCCGTTCCGCCTGCGGATGGCGCTGCTGACACCGCAGCGCTATGTTCGCGGCGCGCCGTTGGGATCGCGGCTGGGGCGGCTGGCGTATCGCGGCACGAGCTGGCTCGCCCCGGCCGACTGGCTGTGGCGCCGCGCCTGGCGGCGCGTGGTGGACCACAACTGGCTGGTGTTCGACGCGATCTGCCGGACGCAAGGCGCGTCGGTGGTGGTGGATTCATCGAAAGACCCGCTGCGTTTGCGCTTTCTCTTCGCCCGGCGGCCCGCGGACGTTTACTGCATATTGCTGGTGCGCGATCCGCGCGGCGTGGCGTACTCTGCGCAGAAGCGTGAAGGCAGCGCGGCGGACGCGCCGCGCAAATGGATGCGGTACCATCAGCGCGCCCTGCCGATTCTGCGGCGCATGCGCGGCCTGCCCATCCTCCGCGTGCAGTACGAAGACGTCTGCCGCAACCCGGCTGCCACCCGCAGGCGAATCGCCCAATTCCTGAACCTGCCCGAGCCGCCGGACAGCTCGATGAACGGGAATCAGCCGCACATGATCGCGGGAAACCCGTCGCGCTATCGCTGGAACGGGCAAATTCGCTTGGACGATGCCTGGGTCACGCAGTTCACCGGCGACGACCGCCGCGCCGCGGACGAGCTGCACGCCCGGCTGGGACCGGACTGGCCGCGGATCGGGACGGTGTGGACCGCGGGCGCGGAATCCGCGTCTACGACAGGATGATGTGGTATTCACTAACCCATTCAGCGTGTGCGTTCATGCGCCACAAGCCGATTGTCGCGGCCCGCTCCCTCACCCTTGACACGATACGACCGAATCAAGGGCAGGCGGTCGCGGCTCGGATGGATGGCGTTCGGTCGCGCACATTCCTCGACGGAATGATCTCCGGATAAGGGCCGCATGAATTCAAAGCCTGCTCATCCGATCTACTGCTTTCTGCACCTGGCCAAGACCGGCGGAATCACGCTGGAAGTGCTGCTGCGCCGCCGTTTTGGCCTGCGCCACCTCGACGTGAACACCATGATGGGCTGGCGCTACAGCGCCGGCGACATGCGCGCCGACCTGTGGTGGAATCCATTCATCCGCAGCATGTCCGGCCATCACTTGCGGCCGTGCATCGACTACGCCGAGCTATCCAGCCGGATACTCTGGTACACCATCGTCCGCGAGCCGGTCGCCCGCTACATCTCGCAATACCAGCACGTGGTGGAAAAGCGAAATTACACCAAGGGGTTCGACGCGTTCCTGCAGGACGACAGCCAGTCGCAGTGGCAGGTGAGCAAGATCGCCGGAGAGCGCGACGTGGCGGCTGCCAAACAGATTCTCGCGGAGCGCTTCCGCTGCGTGGGCCTGTTCGAGCATTACAACGCGGCGCTGCTGCTGATCCGCCAGCGGCTGGGGATTTCCGGGTTCAATCTGGCCTACGGCAAGCCGCGCAACCAGCCGTGGAAGGGCGATGTGCGCAAGCAGATCATGAGCCAGTTGGACGTCTACGGTGAGCGCATCCGGGCGAACAATGCGCTGGACCTGGAACTGTACGATTTCGTGAAACGCGAGATCTACCCCGTACAGGTCCGCGAGTACGGCGAGGAAAAACTGGCCCGCGACCTGGAGACCGAGTTCGCCGCGGGCCGGTCGCGCCCGACGGACGTCGTCCGCCAGATGGTGAACGACACGGTGCGGCGCAGCGCGTATCGCGCCATCGTCAGCGTGCGCGGCTGGCGCGCGCGCCGCGCCGGCGCACCCTATGTACGCCAATGAGCCGACACGCATCGCCGGCGGCGCACGCCCACGAATGACGCATGAGTCTCGCGGTACAAATTGTGCGGCGTTGCCACCAGATCGTGGATGCCGCGATGCGCGCTTACTCGACGTGCATTGGCCGTTTGCGCTTGCGATACATTGGCCGGGCGCGCCTGGGTCGCGATGTGCGTATCGCGGGCCCACTTCGCGTACGGGTGAGTCCGGGCGGGCAGCTGCGCATTGGCGACCGCGTCCGCTTCGTTTCTGGGCATCGGTATAACCCGGTCGGCCACGATTCGTCGACGCTGCTCTGGGTCGGCCCGCAGGGAGCGCTAGAGATCGAATCGGGCGCGGGCCTGTCATCGACCACGGTCGTCGCCCGCGGATTGGTGCGCATCGGCGAAGGCACATTCATCGGTGGTGGCACGAAGATATACGACAACGACTTTCACAGCCTCGACCCTGCGGTGCGGGTTCACGGCGCTGACGACCAAATCCGCATCAAGCCAGTCTACATTGGGCGCGAGTGTTTCATTGGCGGCTACTCGATTATTCTCAAGGGCGTAACCATCGGCGACCAGTCCGTCGTCGGCGCCGGGTCGGTCGTTTCACGCGATGTTCCCGCGGGTGAGATCTGGGCGGGAAACCCGGCTGTCTTCGTGCGTACGCTGACGCCGGACAAGGTCCATGCCTGACGATTCAAACTGCTGCAGCATTCTCTACATCCACCACGGGAGCGGAACGGGCGGCGCGCCGCTCAGCCTTTGTTTTCTCATGCGCGAGCTGGATCGCAGCCGCTACGCACCGATTGTCTGCTGCCATCCCGCCGAAAAGTCCGCGCAGGACCTCTTTCGCCGCTTCGGGCACGAGACCCTGGGCTGGAAGCTCGAACGCTTCGCGCACAGTGCAGCCGGGTGGTGGAAGCCGTGGTCGCCGCGCGACCTGGTCCTGGCCCTGCGCTGGGCGCGGGCGTTTCCCGCGAGTTGCCGAGAGCTTTCCGCCCTGCTGACGAAGGTCCGGCCCGACCTGGTACACCTGAACTCGATCACGCTGCTGCCGTATGCTCCGACGATCGCGCGCGGCGGCGCGAAAGTCGTCGTCCACGTGCGCGAGCCGGCCAGCGGCGGCACGCTCGGCGTGCGCCGCGCGTGGCTGCGGCGCATCGCCCGCAAACACGTCAACGCGATCATCTACATCTGCGCCGACAACCGCGACCGGCTGACCGGCAAGGATCGCGTCGGGCGCGTGGTGTATAATTTCGTGGATTTCGGCGAGTTCGACCGCGGCATGGACCGGAAGTCGGCGCGGGCGCGGCTGGGGATATACGACGACCGCCCGGTCATTCTCTTCTCGGGCGGGTCATCGTCGGACATCAAGGGTGTGATTCCCCTGCTGCACGCGGTGGCGCGGGTGCGTGATTCGCTGGGCCGGCTGACGTGCCTGATGCCGGGCACGATTTCCGCCGCGCCGCCCCCCGCCGGGCTGCTCAAGCGCATGGTCCGCGGAAAACTGGTCGAACAGAACGTGCAGGAGACCATCGCGGCGCTCAGCCTTGCCGACGCGGTGGTGCGCAGCGCATTCAGCCACGACATGCCGACGTACTACGCCGCGTGCGACGTGGTCGCGGTGCCGTTCACCAAGCCGCACTTCGCCCGCGCGGTCATCGAAGCGGGCGCGATGGCCAAACCGGTTGTGGCATCGCGCATCGGCGGCGTTGCCGAGGTCGTGCAGGACGGCGTCACCGGCTTGCTCGTCGAGCCGGGCAATGTGCCGCAACTGGCTGACGCGCTGCGCCGCGTGCTCACCGATTCCGATCTGGCCAGCCGCCTGGGCGAGGGCGGTTTCACGCAGGCGCGGATGAAGTTCGAAGCTAGAAGAAACGCGGCTGCCACGGTCGCGGTCTACGAGGAACTCTTCGGCGAAGCGTCGGTAGCGCGCCGCCCCGTTCCGGCAAACTCATGAGAATCTCCCTGATATTCGGTACGCGGCCCGAGGCGATCAAGCTGTGCCCGCTGGTGCGCGCACTGCGCGACGCCGACGGGCTGGAGCCGCACGTCTGCGTGACCGGGCAGCACCGCCGCATGCTCGACCAGGTGCTCGAGGCCTTCGAGGTCACGCCGGATGTCGATCTCGACCTGATGCAGCCGGACCAGACGCTGCCGGCGCTCACCGCGCGGGCGATCACCGCGATCGATGCATACCTGGCGCGGCACGCACCGGACATGGTCATCGTGCAGGGCGACACCACCACGGTGTTCTGCGCGGCCCTGGCTGCGTATTACCGCCGAATTCCGGTGGGCCACGTCGAGGCCGGGCTGCGCACGCACCAGCGATACGCGCCGTTTCCCGAGGAACTCAACCGCGTGCTCACCTCGCACCTGGGCAACCTGCACTTCGCGCCGACGCAGCGTGCCCGCGAGAACCTGCTGCGCGAAGGCATCGCCGACGCGACCATTCACGTGACCGGCAACACGGTGATCGACGCCCTGCAGTTCGCCGCGGACCGCGTGCGCCGCCGCCCGCCGAAGGTCGATGTCCTGCCGGACGACCTTCAGCCCGGCGCGCAGGGTCGCCCGCTCGTGCTGATCACCGGGCATCGACGCGAGAGTTTCGGCGCGGGGTTCGATTCGATCTGCCGGGCGCTGCGCGAACTCGCGCGGCGGTTTTCGCAGTGCGCTTTCGTCTACCCGGTACACCTGAATCCGCGGGTACGGGAGCCGGTCGCGCGCATTCTTGGCGGAATCGCCAACGTGCACCTGATTGAACCGCTGGGCTACCTGCCGTTTGTCGGCCTGATGGATCGCGCGCGGCTGATCCTGACGGACTCCGGCGGCGTACAGGAAGAAGCACCAAGCCTGGGCAAGCCGGTGCTGGTGATGCGCGAGGTCACGGAGCGACCCGAAGCGGTCGAAGCGGGAACCGCGGTGCTGGTGGGAACGGACGAAGCGACGATTGTGTCGGCGGCGGCACGATACCTGGAGGTCGCCGGCTCGGGTGCGCCGCAAGCCGTGCCCGCAAATCCCTACGGCGACGGACGCGCGTGCGCCCGGATCGTGGAACTGCTGCAACGTCATTTCGCCGCGGGCAGCGCGGCGCCGCGGACAGTGCATAGCGCGCAGTTCGCGCCGACGGCCTGACGCGGGTGCGTGATGCGACATGGGAATGCGCGATCCAGAACGCTACCTGCGGACCGATCACCTGAAGGACGATCTGCGCGGCCGAAGTCTGCGCGGCGGCACCGCGACGCTCGCCGGACAGGGCTGCAAGCTGCTGTTGACCACGGTTTCCACCGTCGTGCTCGCGCGGCTGCTGCGCCCGGAGGACTTCGGCCTGGTGGCGATGGTCACGGCGATCACGCAGTTCGCCACGTACTTCCGCGACCTGGGGCTATCCACCGCGACGATCCAGTCCGAGGAGATCACGCACGCCCAGGTCAGCACCCTCTTCTGGGTGAATTCCGCGTTCGGCGGCCTCATCACGCTGCTGACCATCGCAGCCGCGCCGCTGATCGCATGGTTTTACGGCGAGCCGCGGCTGCAGGCGGTGACGATGGTCATCGCGAGCATGTTTCTGTTTTCCGGCCTGGCGGTGCAGCATCAGGCGCTGCTCCGGCGGCAGATGCGCTTCGGCGTGCTGGCCAAGGTCGAGGTGGGGGCGAGCGCCGCGGGGCTCATCGTGGGCATTGCGTGCGTGCTACTGGGCATGGGCTACTGGTCGCTGGTCGCGTCGCGCCTGGCCACGCCGCTGACCGTGCTGGTGGCGATGTGGGGCGCGTGCGCGTGGCGGCCCGGACCGCCGCGGCGCGGCACGGGCGTGCGGCCCATGCTGTTCTTCGGCGGCAACATCACGCTCTTCAACATGCTGAACTACTTCGCGCGCAATCTCGACAGCGTGATCATCGGGCGCTGGTTCGGTCCGATCACGCTCGGCTTGTACAACCGGGCGTACAGCCTGCTGATGCTGCCGATCGCGAACATCCGCGCGCCGCTCAACGCGGTCGCGGTGCCGGCGCTGTCCCGCCTGCAGCAGGAACCCGAACGCTACCGCCGGTATTACTGCAAAATCGTGGCGATGATCGGCTTTCTGTCGATGCCGCTGATGGCATTTCTGTTCGCCACGCCCGAGACATTCATCCTCGTGCTGCTCGGCCCGGAGTGGGTCGGCGTGAGCGTGTACCTGCAGATTCTGGCGGTTGTGGGATTCGTTCAGCCGGTGGTGTCGACGAACGGTTCGGTGTACGTCTCGTGCGGGCGCGCCGATCGCATGCTGCGCTGGGGCATCTGGAACAGCGGGATCATCGTACTCGGCTTCTTCGGCGGCATGCCCTGGGGGGCGATCGGTGTGGCCGTCGGTTACGGGGTCGCGACCTACGTCATGATCTGGCCGACACTCTGGCATGCGTACCACGGCACGGCGATCCGCATACGCGATTTCTTCGCCGCCACGTGGCGCGCCGCCCTGGCCAGCGCCGGCATGGCCGCCGGTGTGATGCTCGCGGAACCGATGCTGCACGTGCCCAACTTCTATGTGCGGCTGGGGATTCTCGCCGCGCTGGCGCCGGTGCTTTACCTGGCGTGCTGGATGGTCTTGCCCGGCGGACGGGAAATGCTCACCGAGTTGTTTGCGTACGGCCGCCAGATGTTCTCGCGCGGGACACCCAGTGTCGCCGCGCCGGCGAAGACTTCATAACCGCGACAACGCCCCGGCCTACCGATCGACCATGTCCCGCTTGACCCGACGCTTCGACGAAGAATGGCAGTTCGAGCAGATGGTGCGATCGCTCCAGCTTCAGCCGGAGCACGCCGTGCTCGACGTCGGCTGTGGGTACGGCCGCAACCTGCGTCTGCTGCGCGGCGCGGGCGTCGACGCGGTGGGCATCGACATCAACACGGCGGCGGTCGCGGCGAACCGGGCGGACGGCTTTAGCTGCCTGAGCCTCGAGGAATTCCAGAAGACCGACACGGTGTACGACCTGATAATCATGTCGCACATCATCGAGCACTTCGCGCCGGCCGCGCTGCTCGCATTCATGGATGAATACCTCGCGCGGCTGGCGGTCGGCGGCCACCTGCTCATCGCGACACCGCTCCTGAGCACGCGCTTCTACGACGACTTCGACCACGTGCGGCCGTACCCGCCGTACGCCATCGACATGATGTTCACGCGGCAGGAGGGCCAGACGCAGTACGCCTCGCGCTACTGGCTCGAGCCGGTGCAAGTCCGCGTGCGCCGGCGCTATCGCCGCCTGTCGCCGCAGCGTATGCTGTTTCTTCGCCAGCACTGCCCGCTGGCGGCGAAGGCGACCATCAAGCTGCTGCCCGTGCTTTTCGAGTGGACAGCCGGGCTGATCGGTTGCACCGATGGGTGGCTCGGACTCTATCGCAACCGTGGCCTGCGAACCTCCGGTTAAGGCGCGCGCATTGACCGCGAACGCGCTCGACATCACCGTCCTCATCGCGACGCACAACCGCGCCCGCGTGCTGGACCAGACGCTGGGCTACCTGGAACGCGTCGATCGCGGCGGAATCCGCGCGGAATTCGTGATCATCGACAACAACAGCACCGACGACACCCGCGCGGTTGTGGAGAAACACAAGCCGAACCTGCCGCTGCGCTACCTGTTTGAGGGCCGGCCGGGAAAGAACCACGCGCTCAACAAGGCGCTCGACGAAGTCGCGCTCGGCGAACTGGCCGCCTTCACCGACGACGACGTCAATCCGGACCCCGGCTGGCTGAACGCGATGATCGACGCGGCGCGGCGCCATCCCGATATTGCCGTATTCGGCGGAGCGATTCGCGTCGATCTGCCCGCGTGCGCTCCGGACTGGGCGCACAGCCCGATGGTGCAGAAAACGACGTACGCCCTGCACCGGCCGAGCGAAATCGAGGCCACGTATGCGCAGGTTCGCGGGTTTCCCTGCGGCGCCAATCTCTGGATGCGACGCGAAATATTCGCCGGCGGCCTGCGTTTCGACGCCACGGTCGGCCCGCGGCCGCAGCGGCGTTTCATGGGCTCCGAGACGGCGTTGCTCCGCAGGCTGATCGCTGAAGGTCACGAAATTCTGCACGTGCCCACCGCGGTCGTCGGACACTGCATTCAGCATGATGCGCTCACCCCTACGTACGTGCGGCAACGGGCGTGGCGGCGGGGCAAGAGCAAGCCGCACGCGGTCGGCGCGGTCGCCCAGGCGGACCTGCGCGCGCGGCATCGACTGACCTGGACCTGCGCGCGGATCGGCGCGGTGGTGTATTGGGCCGGGCGTTATCTGCTCGCGCGTCTGTCTCCGTCGCGAACGCGGCGGATCGAAAAATCCATCGGCCCGCTGGTGGGTCTGGCCGCGGAATGGGAAAGCCTGAGGCTCGCGGGACGCAGCGCCGACGCGATGCGCGAGCTTCGCAAACTGCCCGCGTAGCCCTCGCGGCGCAGCCCAATCCGGCCCTCTCCAGATGATACGGCCCGGAATTGAATCTCGTCATCGTCGGTCATTTTGGATTTCCCTATGGATCGGCGGCGGCGTCGCGCATGCGTTACTTCGCGCGCGGCTTAACCGAAATGGGGCATCGCGTATGGGTGATCACCCTGTCGCCCTCGACGGCCGCGCAGACGGGTGAATCCGCGGATGGCTGGTGCGTTTGGCAGGACGTGCGTTACCGCCAGGCCGACGGCTGGGATCCGCGCTTCCGCCGGCGCTCGCTCCCGGCCCGTGCGGCGTACTTGCTGCCGGACATGCACCGCGACGGGCGGCTGGCGTGCCGCGAGATTGAGCGGCTGCACCGCGATCACGGCCTCGACGTGGTCATCGGCTACAGTTGCTACCAGATCGGCATGGACCGGATCATGACGCTGTGCCAGCGATTGCGAATTCCCTTGGTCAATGACGTGGTGGAATGGCTCGCATCCGATTCGTTCGCCGGCGGCCGGCTCAACCCGATGTACTGGGACTCGATTCGGGCGATCCGCGGCCTGTTGCCGCGCTCCGACGGGATCATCGCGATATCGTCGTACTTGGAGGATTGGTTTTCTCAAAAGGGCATTCCCACGCTGCGCATCCCCGCGATCATCGACCCTGGTCCGCAGCCGCCCGCCCGCGATAGTGTCTCCCCCATCCGCCCGTTCACCCTTTGCTACCTGGGCAACATGGTCGACCGCGACGGGCCCATGCTCATGATCAACGCGGTGCGCGAGGTCGTCGCAACCGGTCACGACGTCGTCTTCAACGTCGTCGGCGCGACCGAGCGCATTCCCGCGGCGCAGCGGGCCAAAGCGATCGCCGCAGCCGACCCTCAACTGCGCGACCGCGTGCGCTTCTGCGGCCGAGTATCTGACGCGGAAGTGGCGCGGCACCTGCATGAGAGCGACGCGCTGATCTTCACGCGGGTCAGCGGCCGCGCCAGCGAGGCGGCCTTTCCCACGCGCCTGCCGGAATACCTGGCCAGCGGAACGCCGGTGATCGCCAGTGATGTGAGCGATATCGGGGAATACCTGATCGACGGCGTCGAAGCGCTGGTGGTTCCACCCGACAGCGCCGCGGCCCTGGCGGCGGCGGTCGTGCGGCTGCTCAAACTGCCGGATCGCGGCCGGGCCATGGGGCTGGCCGGCCGCGCGAAGTGCGAGTCGTGCTTTCACTATCGCACACGCATGGAACAGGTGGTCGCGTACCTCGAAGAACAAATGCTCGCTCCGCTGCGAACGTCCGCGGCGGCGCTACCGGCAAATTAAGCATGTGCGGCATCTGCGGCATGGTGGATTTCCAAGGTGCGGGCCCCGACGAGCACACCCTGCGCGCCATGGTCGCCACCTTGCGCCATCGCGGACCTGATGACGAAGGCAGCGTCGTCGAAGGGCCCGCGGGCCTGGGCCAGACGCGGCTGAGCATCGTTGATCTCTCCGACGCCGGCCATCAGCCGATGTTCTCCCCCGACGGCCGGCACATGCTCGTGTTCAACGGCGAAATCTACAACTTCATGGCCCTACGCGCCCGGCTGGAAGCTGAAGGCGTGCGCTTCGTCAGCCGGTGTGACACGGAAGTCGTGCTGCACGCGCTCATCCGTTGGGGCGCGGACGCGCTGGCCGCGCTCGACGGCATGTTCGCGATCGCGCTGTGGGATTCTCAAAAGCGCCGCTTGCTGCTCGCCCGCGACCGCTTCGGCATCAAGCCGCTTTACGTCTACCGCACGGCTGATGGCATCGTCTTCGGTTCCGAGATCAAGGCGCTGCTTGCGTCGGGCCGCATCGAACGTGAACTCAACTGGCAGGGCCTGCACGAATACCTCTACTACGGCAACACGCTCGGCCGCAGCACGCACTTCGCCGGCGTGGAGAAGCTGCTCGCCGGGCATTACCTCGTGCTCGAAGAACGCGGCGCGCAGACGCACGCGTACTGGCGCGTTGAGCAAACCCAACCGGTCGCCGACGACGTGCCCACCGCCACCGGCCGAGTCCGCGACCTGCTGCGCCAGGCGGTGCGCGATCACCTCATCGGCGACGTGCCCATCGGCGTGTTCCTCAGCGGCGGCATCGACTCTTCCGCGATCACCGCCATGGCCAGCACGGAGTACGCCGGCCGGCTGCAGACGTTTTCCGTCGGCTTCGATTTCGACAAGGGCGTCAACGAACTGGCCAAGGCGCGCAGCGTCGCGGACCTTTTCGGCACGCAACACAATGAGATGCACCTCGCCGGCGGCGACATGGCCGACGTCATCGAAAAGCTCGTGCGCAGCCACGATGAGCCCTTCGCGGACGCGGCGAACATCCCGCTCTACCTGCTCTGCCGCGAACTGGGCGGTTCGATCAAGGTGATATTGCAGGGTGACGGTGGCGACGAGATCTTCGCGGGCTACCGGCGCTACAACGTGCTCAGCCACGAGCGCTTCTGGCGCACCGCGGCGGCGATCGCGCACGTTCCGCCGATGCTGCGCCGCGGGGGCATCGCGTACGACCGTCTCATGCGGTTTTTCCACGCCATCGGCCAGCCGGACCCTGCCGTGCGCTACGCCTGGCTGATGACCATGGAGCCGTTCACCGCCCCGGTCACACGGCTGATGACCGCGGACGCGCAGCAGAAGATCCTCCAGTTCGACCCGTTCGCCCGCTACCACGAGGTGCTCGGCCCGCTCGCGCAGCTCGACCCCGTGCAGCGCGCCCTCTACGCCGATTGCCAGGTGCTGCTGCCCGATTCGTTCCTGGAAAAAGTCGATCGCTCGACCATGGCGTACAGCGTGGAGGTCCGCGTCCCGCTGCTGGACAACAACCTGACAAACTACGTGCTCGGCCTGCCCGCGCACATGAAGGTGCGCAACCGGCAGAAGAAGTGGATCATCCGCCGGGCGCTGCGCGGCCTGCTGCCCGACGCGATCCTCGACGGCAAGAAGACCGGCTTCGGCGTACCCTACGAATACTGGCTGCGCAAGCCGCTGTCCGGTTTTCTCAAGAGCGTGCTGCTCGATCCCGCGTTCGCCGCCTGGGGACTCTTCGACGCCGCACGGCTTGAGCGAACCATCGACGAGCACATCCGCGGCGAGAAAAATCACGGCTTCCCGCTCTACAAACTGCTCAACCTGGGCCTGTGGTATCACGCGTACCTGAATGTGCGTGAACCCGCCGCGGCCTGATGCCTTTCGAAAACCACCATCGTGTCCGCATCCGCTCCAGCGCAATCGCAACTTGCCCTGCTCGGCTCGTGGCCCCCACCGGCGGGCGGCGTCGCGATTCACATGCAGCGTCTGTGCGGCCAGCTCGATCGCCGCGGAATTCCCTATGTCGTGTACAATGCCACGTCGGACGTCGGCGACGGCCGCAAAGTCATCGGCGTCTACAGCCGGCGGCGCACATGGCTCTTCAAGTATCTGTTTGCCGGCCGCGAACCGGCGGTCTATCTGTTTTCGGGGCGCCTTTCGGCATGGGTGATCGGCGCGCTCATGGCCCGGCTGCGCGGCAAGCGGGTCATGCTGCGACTGCGCAACGCATGGCTCATCGACTGGACGCGGCGCTCGTGGTGGCGGCGGATCCTCTGCCGCTGGACGCTGAAGCGGATGGACGCGGTGGTCTGCGTGAATCGCGACCTGGTGCGCACTACGGTCGAACTGGGCGTGAATGCACGCCGCGTCCACTGGGCGCCGGGCTTCCTTCCGCCCCAGCCGGCGGAGGCCGAGCGCGGCCTGCTGGCGGACGACATCTGGCGCTTCGTCGAGGGTCGACGCCCGATCATCGCGGCCAACGGCAAAGTCGACTGGTACGCCGGCGTCGATCTCTACGGCCTCGACCAGCTCGTCGAACTCGCCGGCCGGCTCAAGGCTGATTTTCCCAATCTGGCCGTCGTGATCTGCTTCTGGGACCACCATCCGGATGAAAGCGCATACATCGACAAACTGCGGGCCCGCGCTCGCGACCTGGGCGTCGGCGACCAAGTGCTGTTTCATACGCAGGCCGGCCCGCTGATTCCGCTGCTCGCCCAGGCCGACGTCTTCGTCCGCCCGACGGCGACCGACGGCGACGCGAACAGCATCCGCGAGGCGCTGTACCTGGGCGTCCCCGCGGTGGCCAGCGACGTGGTCGAACGTCCGCCGGGGACTATCCTATTCCCCAATGGCGACGTCGACGCGCTCGCGGCGCGTGTCCACGAGGCGTTGGAAGCGGCGAAGTCATCCGCCAGGCGCGAGCCCCGCGTCGCCGATGATGACCGCCAGCGCATCGACGCATACTTCGATCTTGTCACCGCGTTCGCTTCCGGCGCGAAACTTCCGGCTGCGCAAATACCAGCCGCCATCCCCGCCGGCGCATGACCGCGTTCAACATGACCCACCAGTTCGCGATCCTCGGTTCATATCCGCCGCCGTACACCGGCGTGACCACGCACATTGAGCGGCTGTGCGGGTTGCTCGCCCAGCGCGGCGTCGATTACGTGGTGTACAACGCAACCTCCGACGCGGAAGACGGCCCGCGGGTCAAATCCGTGTACCGGTCGCGGCGCCGCTGGCTGCTGGGCTATGCGTTACGCGGGCGTGAACGTGGCGCCCTGCTGTTCTCTGATCGATTGTCGGCGTGGATCGCGGGCGCGTTCATGGGCGCGGTGCGCGGGAAGAAGGTGATCTTGCGGCTGCGGAATTCCGCGCTGCCCGATGCGCTCCGCGGCGCGTGGTGGCGCCGATGGTTGTGCCGCGTCGCACTGCGGCGCATGTGGGCCGTGGTCTGCGTCAACCGCGCACTGCTCGCCGCCGCGGCGGAGGCCGGCGTACCCGCGGATCGCCTGCTGTGGTGCCCGGGATTCCTGCCACCGCGAGACGATGCTACGCAGCGCACCGGCGTGGACCCGACAGTCTGGACGTTTGTCGACGCCCACGCGCCGATTATCGCCGCCAACGGCAAGGTGAACTGGTACCGCGGCGAGGACCTGTATGGCCTGGACCTGCTGGTCGAGCTGGCCGCGCGCCTGCGACAAGATTTTCCCAATGTCGGCATCGTGGTCTGCTTCTGGGATCACCACGCGCAGGACGACGCCTATCTCGACCGCCTGCGCGCCCGCGCGGCCGAACTCGGCGTCGCGGACAACATCCTGTTCAACACCGCGCGCGGACGTTTTCTGCCCGTGCTCGCCGCCGCCGACCTTTTTCTGCGCCCGACCAACACCGACGGCGATGCGAACTCCATCCGCGAAGCGCAGTACCTGGGCGTTCCCGTCCTCGCCAGCGACGCGGTCGAGCGCCCGGAAGGCACGCGCCTGTTCGCCTCGCGCGACGCGGGCGATCTGGAGCGCGGCGTGCGCGCGGCGTTCGCGGAAGACCATTTGTCGCCGCGCCGCCGGGCCGTGCTCAGCGACGAAGCTCGCGCCTGCATCGAAGCGTACCTGGACCTCCTTGCCGAAGCCGCCAGCCCCGACGAACATCCCCGAACCGCGCCGCGGCTGCCGCGCCGGATGACCGCCCCATGAAACAGGTCTTGCAGCATCTCGAATCCGGTGAAGTTGAAGTCGCCAGCATTCCCAGCCCGGTCGTGCGCTCCGGCCACCTGCTCATTCAGACCCGCGCGAGCCTGATCTCCGCCGGCACCGAACGCATGCTCGTGCAGTTCGGCAAGAGCAGCCTGCTGGCCAAGGCGCGCTCGCAACCCGAAAAGGTCCGCCAGGTGCTGACCAAAATCCGCACCGACGGCCTCATGCCCACGCTCGAAGTCGTCCGCAGCCGGTTGGACGAACCGCTGCCGCTGGGCTATTGCAACGCCGGCGCTGTGCTCGAAGTCGGCGAAGGCGTGCGCGGCTTCGCCCCCGGCGACCGCGTCGTCTCCAACGGCGCGCACGCCGAAATCGTCTGCGTCCCGGCAACGCTCGCCGCGCGCATCCCCGACAACGTCACCGACGACGCCGCCAGCTTCACCGTGCTCGGGGCCATCGCGCTGCAGGGAATCCGCCTGCTTCAGCCGACGTATGGCGAATGTTTCGTGGTGACCGGGCTCGGACTCATCGGCCTGCTCGCGGTGCAGTTGCTGCGTGCCCAGGGCTGCCGCGTACTCGGCCTGGACATCAACCCGGCCCGTTGCGAATTCGCCCGCAATGCTGGCGCCGAGGCGCTGCAGGTCGGCGAAGGCGTTGACGTTCAGCGCGCCGCCGAGGCCTTCAGCCGTGGGCGCGGTGTCGACGGCGTGCTCATCACCGCGGCGACCAAGAGCAGCGAGCCGATCCGCCAGGCCGCGCACATGTGCCGCAAACGCGGACGCATCGTGTCCACGGGGGCCGTCGGTCTCGACCTCGAGCGCAGCCCGCTTTACCAGAAGGAACTCACCGTCCAGGTATCCTGCGCATACGGACCGGGCCGTTACGATCCGGATTACGAGCAGCGCAGCCACGATTATCCCATCGCCTACGTGCGCTGGACCGTCGCGCGCAACTTCGAAGCCGTGCTCGACGGGCTGGCGGCCCGCGACATCGCCGTCAATGCCATGATCTCTGAACGCATCCCCCTGGCCGACGCACCGCGGGCGTATGAACGGGTGCTGAACGACTCCGCCGCGCTGGGCATCGTACTCACCTACCCCGATCAGCCGGCCCCGATCGAACGCGTCATGCACCTGCGCACGCCGACCGCCGCGCCCGCTGCGGGCGCAGCCCCGGTTGTCGGCGTCATCGGCGCTGGGAATTTCACCAAGCTCGTACTGCTGCCCGCCATCCGGGCGACCCGCGCGGAAATCCGCTGCATCGCCAGCGCCGGCGGAGTCACCGCGCACCACGCAGGGCGCAAGTTCGGCGCGCAGACCACGACCAGCGACTACCACGTCATCCTCGACGATCCGCAGGTGAACACCGTGTTTATCGCCACGCGCCACGACTCGCACGCGCGCCTGGTGTGCGAAGCGCTGCGCCGCGGTAAACACGTCTTCGTGGAAAAACCGCTTTGCCTGACGCTCGCGGAACTCGACGAAATCAAGCGCGTCCGCGAGGAGCACCCCGACGGACAGCTCATGGTCGGGTTCAATCGCCGCTTCGCCCCGCACGCGGTGGCCATGCGCAAAGCGCTGCAGCGCCGCTCCCAGCCGCTGGCCATCAGCATCATGGTCAACGCCGGAGCGACCGCCCCGGACTCGTGGCTGCACGATCCCAAAAGCGGCGGCGGGCGCATCGTCGGCGAGGGCTGCCACTTCATCGATCTGGCGGCGCACCTGGCAGGCAGCCCGATCCGCAGCGTGCAGGCGCAGATGTTCGGCGCGCAGGTCGGTGGCGCGCGTGACGACAAGATGAGCATCGGCCTGACCTTCGCCGACGGATCGATCGGAACGGTACACTACTGGGCGAACGGGCCCAAAGCATTTCCCAAGGAACGCGTCGAAGTGTTCTGCGAGGACCGCGCCCTGGTCATCGAAAACTGGCGCGTGCTCCGGGCGTACGCCTGGCCCGGCGTGCCGCGCCTGCGCATGCGGCAGAACAAGGGCCATCGCGAGGAAGTCGCGCAGTTTCTAGCGAGTGTGCGCGCCGGCGGCCCCCCGCTGATCCCCTTCGACGAACTGGTCATGACCACCGAAGCGACGCTCGCGGCGGTCGCAGCCGCCACCGAAGGCGTCATCGTCCACCTCGACCGCGTCACCACCGAAAAGTCGGACGCGACCGATTCAGCAGTACCATGAATCCGCTGGCCAAAGGCTACAACATCCTGCGCTACCTTGGTCCCCGCGTAGTCACGCTGCGCGCATCCGTGTACCTGAACAAGGCCCTGGGCACCACGCGGCGAGTTTTCGCCGAGCGCCCCTGGGCCTCGATCCGGCTGCACGAGATCCTCAATGATGGTATTCCATCGGACAACGTCGGCTACGCCAAGTTCAAACGCGAACAGCCGCCGCCGTTTCTCTTCCCGCTCGGCGAGCCGCCGCACGTGCCCGCGTCCATGCACCGCGCCGGCGGCGAACGCCACCCGAACTTCGGCGAACGCTTAAAGCTGCTCGCCGAAAGTCGCTGCGTGTACTTCTTCCGCACGCCGTCGCCCACGCCCATCGACTGGTCTGCCAACGCGCTCACCGGCGGCCGCAGCGATCCGGATGGCGACTGGTTCGCGATCCCCACGTATCTTTCGACGCAAGGCGACCCGCGCACGCTGTGGGAACCCGGCCGCGCGGCGTGGGCGATGGACCTGGCCCGCGCGCCGGCGCATGGCTTCACCGGCGACGCCGGCGCGCTCTATTGGCACTGGGTCGATTCGTTCATGGACGCGTGCCCGCCGTTTAAGTCCTTTCAGTGGAAGTGCGGCCAGGAAAGCGCGGTGCGTTTCATCGCGATCGCGCTGGGCTTCTGGAGCCTGGCCAAATGCCAGGCGACCACGCCGAAGCGCTGGACGCAGTTCGCGCGTTTCGCCTGGGCCACCGGCTACCGCATCCAGCACCACATCAACTACGCGATCTCGCAGAAAAACAACCACGCGATCTCCGAAGCGTGCGGCCTGATGCTGATCGCGCAGCTTTTTCCCGAATTCGCCGACGCCGCCGCGTGGGGCCGCCGCGGACGGCAGGTCATCGCTCGCGAAGTCCGCCGGCAGGTTTACGTCGACGGAACATACGTGCAGCAGTCGATGAACTACCATCGTGTCATGCTGCAAGGGGCCATGCTGGCACTGCGCCTCGCGGAAATTGCCGGCGACCCGTTTCCGCGCGACGTGTACGACCATCTCGCCCGCGGCGCGGACTTACTTTTCGAAATGATGGACCCGCCGACCGGCCACATGCCCAACTACGGCAACAACGACGGCGCCTGGGTGCTGCCGCTCAGCGAATGCGACTTTCGCGACTTCCGCCCCACCGTGCAGGCGGTGAATTACCTGTGCCGCCGTCGGAGGATGATCCCAGCCGGCCCGTGGGACGAGGATATGCTCTGGCTGTTCGGGCGTGAGGCCGTGCTCACCGAAGACGTGCCGCCGCGCACACCGAAATCGTCCGCCTTCGACACCGGCGGCTACTACACCCTGCGCCGCGGCGAAAGCTGGGCGATGACCCGCTGCCACACCTACCGCGATCGCGTGGCCCACTGCGATGCGCTGCACGTCGATCTCTGGTGGCGCGGACAGAACGTGCTGCAGGACTGCGGCACATTCCAATACTACATCCCCAGCCGGCCCGACTTCGAAGCGTACTTCAAAGGGCCGGAGGGACAGAACTCCGTCGAAATCGACGGCACACCCGCGCTGGAGAATGTCTCGCGCTTTCTCTGGCTACCCTGGACGCGCGCACGCGTGATCGAACGCCGCCTCGACGGCGACGGGCCGATCTGGGTCACCGGCGAACTCTACGACTACGACCGCCGGCCGTGGAAAGTGCTGCATCGGCGCACACTGCTTGCGCTGTCACCCGCCATCTGGGTCGTGGTGGACGACCTGATCGGAAATCGTGCGCACAGCGCGGTGCTCCGCTGGCACCTGCAGGATGCGCCATATCAGGCCATGCCGGGAGGCATGGGTGTCCGGCTGAACACGCCCAAGGGTGACGTCCACTTGAGCGTGCACATGCCCTACGCCCAGCCGCAGCGGGTTGCCGTCATCCGCGGGCGCGACGAACCGGGCGCGGTGCAGGGTTTCGCCGCGCCGTACTATGGCGAAAGACAGCCAATCCCCACGCTGGAGGTGGCGTACGCCGGCCCGCTGCAGGTGCGCATGCTCACCTGCGTGGGACTGGGCGCGCCGGTGGCCGTGCACGCGCCCGACGATGGCGCGGACGACCAGCGCTGGGTTTTTTCAACGGCGCAGCAGACGCACGCGCTGACGCTCGCCGGGCCATTCCGCCCGATCCGCCGCGTGGTGCGCGCGCACGATGTCCAGACCACGCGGGCGCCCGCCGCGGCGCGGGCGCACGTGCGAGGAAATCGATGAAGATCGCCATATTCGGTATGGGCTACGTCGGTGTGGTCAGCGCCGCTTGCTTGCTTCGCGACGGGCACGAGGTCGTCGGCATCGACCCGGTCGAGTCCAAGGTCGCTGACCTGGCCGCCGGGCGCACCCCGATCCGCGAGGCCGGCGTCGCCGAGTTGCTCGCCGCGGGCCACGCAGCCGGCCGGCTCAGCGCCAGCGCGCACGCCGCGGACGCACTCGTCGATTGCGACCTCGCCCTCATCTGCGTGGGCACGCCGTCGCTGCCCGACGGCGGCATCGACCTGCGCTACGTCGAAAACTGCGCCCGCGAGATCGCCACCTGCCTGCGGCACATGCACGCGCGCCCGCTGATCGTATTGCGCAGCACGGTGCTCCCCGGCACCACCGCCGGTACGATCGTTCCCCTCATTGAGAAAACCAGCGGGCTGCACGCCGGCCGCGATATCCAGGTCGTGTTTCACCCCGAGTTCCTGCGCGAAGGCTGCGCCGTCCGCGACTTCGACGATCCGCCGAAAATCGTGATTGGCGAGCACACCCCCGGCGCGGCCGCGGCCCTCGAGCGCCTCTACGAAAACTACACCGCCCCGCGCTTCCGCACCTCGCTCGAAGTGGCGGAACTCGTCAAGTATTCCGACAACCTCTTCCACGCCGTCAAAGTCGTCTTCGCCAACGAAATGGGCGCGATCGCCAACGCGGTCGGCGCGGACGCGCGCGAAGTCGCCGATATCTTTTGCAGCGACACCAAGCTGAACATCAACCCCTACTACCTGCGCCCGGGCTTTGCCTTCGGCGGTTCATGCCTGCCCAAGGATCTGCGCGCCGTACTGAGGCTCGCCCAACTCCGGAGTGAACCGGTCCCGCTCTTCGCCGCAACCCTGGAAAGCAACCGCCGACAGGTCGAACGGCTGATCGAGCGCGTGCTCGCCGCGCGCCCGCAGCGCGTCGGGCTGGTCGGCCTCGCTTTCAAGCCGGGCACGGACGACATGCGCGAAAGCCCTTACGTCGAGGTCGCCAAGCGCCTGGTCGGTGAAGGACTCGACGTGGCCATCTGGGATCCCGACGTTGATCCGCGCCGGTTGATCGGCAGCAACAAGCAGGCCGTGCAGGCCGCGCTGCGCCACCTCGAGAAAATGCTCGTCGCGGGCGTCGCCGAGTTGGCCGATCGCGAACTCGTGCTCATCAACCACCCCATCGTGGACGCCGCCACGGTAACCGCCTGGCTCGACCGCGACATCCGCGTCATCGACCTGGTCGGTATCCGCGGCGTCGACCGCCGGCTGAAGAACTACGAGGGCGTCGCCTGGTGATTGCGCCGCAAATTGAAAACCGCGGCGCCGCCCCCGGCGCCAACCCATCAAAGCGACCGATGCACATCATCTACCTCCACCAGTATTTCAACACGCGCTACGGATACACCGGCACGCGCTCCTACGAGTTCGCCCGCCGCCTCGTAGGTAAGGGCCACCGCGTCAGCATGATCACCGCCGGCCCCGGTCGCTTCGCCGAAGAGGGCCTGAACATTCCCGCCGGCCGGGAGTACGCGGAGATCGATGTCGACGGCATCAACGTGGTGCCCATCGCCGCCGGATTCGCGAATTCCCAAGCGATGACCGGCATGGGCGGCGTGGCGCGGATGCGCACATTCATGAAGTTCGCGCGGCTCGCGACCCGCGTGGGCTGCAAACTCGCACCGCCCGACGTGGTCTACGCGACCTCCACCCCGCTGACCATCGGCCTGCCCGGCCGCGACATCGCCCGGCACTTCGGCGTGCCCTTCGTCTTCGAGATTCGCGACGTCTGGCCGGATGCGCTGGTCAACGTCGGTGCGCTGTCCAACCCCGTGGTGATCTGGTGGATGCGCCGGCTGGCGTGCAACCTGTATTCCGCCGCCGAGCACATCGTGGCTCTCTCGCCGGGCATGAAAGCCGGCGTGGTCGCCGCCGGTGTCGATCCCGGCAAAGTCTCGATGATTCCCAACTCCAGCGACATCGACCTCTTTCGTCCGGACCTCGACGGCAGCGCGGCCCGCGCCCGCCTCGGCCTGGGCGACGACTTCACCGCGATCTACTTCGGCGCGATGGGCCACGCCAACGGACTGGAATACGTCGTCGAGGCCGCACACATCCTCCACCGCCAGAATCGCCGCGGCATCCGCATTGTGCTTCACGGCGACGGCGGACGCCGGCCCGCGCTCGAAGCCCTCGTGCGGGCGCGCGGCCTGACCAACGTCGTCTTCAGCGATCCGGTGCGCGACAAGGCGGAAGTCGCCCGCCTCGTCGCCGGCTGCAACGCCTGCCTGACCATCTACGCGCACACCGACGTCGAGCAGTCGTGGTCGCCCAACAAAATGTTTGACGCACTAGCAGCCGGAAAGCCGGTGCTCATCAACGTCGGCGGCTGGCTCGGCGAAACCATCGAACGCAACGGCTGCGGACGCTTTGTAGACCCGCAACACCCGCAGGCCCTCGCCGACGCCCTCGGCGAACTGGCCGCGAACCCGGAACTTTGCCGCCGCCGCGGGGCCAACGCGCGCAGCCTCGCCGAACGCGAGTTCTCCCGCGACCGGCTCGCCGACCAGTTGGAAGCCGTGCTTCAGCAGGCGGTCGCGCATCCGAAGGATCACTGACCAATGTGCGGAATCTGCGGATATGTCGGCATGCATCAGCCGGACCTTCTGGCCCGCATGTGCGCCATCATGTCCCACCGCGGACCCGACGACCAGGGCGTCTGGCACGACGCCGCGGGCGAAGCAGGACTCGGACACCGCCGCCTGTCGATCATCGACCTCAGCCCAGCCGGCCACCAGCCGATGTCCAACGAAGACGACACGGTGTGGATCACCTTCAATGGGGAAATCTACAATTTCCAGGAACTGCGCGACGAATTGCTCGCCCGCGGCCACCGCTTCCGCAGCCAGTCCGACACGGAAGTGATGGTCCACCTGTACGAGGACGAAGGGCCGGATTTCGTCCGCCGGCTCAACGGCATCTTCGCGCTGGCCATCTGGGACATGCGCCTCCGTCGGCTCGTGCTCGCCCGCGACCACGCCGGCATCAAGCCGCTCTACTATTGGCAGTCCGGCCGCAAGCTGATCTTCGCCTCCGAGATCAAGGCCCTGCTCCAGCATCCGGATGTTCCCAATCGGCTGAACCATGCAGCCGTACCAGATTACCTGACTTTTCTCTGGGTGCCGGGTGACGAAACCATGCTCGCGGGCATCCGCAAGCTCGAACCCGGCCACCTGCTCACCTGGCTGGACGGCCGCGTCGAGACCCGCGCGTGGTTTGAACTGAACTACGAACCGGACATGTCGGTGCCCGTCGATGAATGGACCGAGCGCGTGCACGACACGTTCATGCGCACGACGCGCCGGCAGATGGTCTCCGACGTGCCGCTCGGCGCGTTCCTCTCCGGCGGCGCGGATTCGTCGAGTATCGTCGCCTGCATGCGGCACTCGTTTCCGGACCGGCACATCAAGTGCTATACGGTGCGACTGCCTGCGGGCTCGATGGTGCGCGACCAGTTCGTTGACGACTTCCCCTACGCCGAGCGCGTCGCCGCGGCCCTGAACGTCGAACTGCACGCGGTGGACATCGCCCCGCAGGTCGTCGACCTGCTGCCGCGCATGATCTGGCACCTCGACGAACCCGACGCCGATCCCGCGGTTTTTCCGTCGTATCTCATCGCCAAGCTCGCCCGCGAGGACGGCACCACCGTCTTGCTCTCCGGCACCGGCGGCGACGAAGTCCTCTTCGGCTATCGCAGTTTCGAGGCGTATCGCAAGTACGAGCGCTGGGCGCGCGTCCCTGCCTGGCTCACCGCGCCGGCGCTGTCAGCCGCCACTGCGGTCACCTCAGCCGTGCAGGGCGCGCAGGGCGCATTGCCCCGCCGGCTGCGCAAGTTGCGTCGCGGCCTGACCCGCAGCGGCCTTCAGCGGCACATGGCCTTCTCCGAATGGTCGACGCCGGAAGCGCGGACCGCGCTGCTCGCCGACGAGTTTCTCGCGGCGCACGCCGGCAATGGCATTCCCGCCTGCCTGCGGCGGTACGACGCGGCCTTCCGTGGAACCGGCGCGCTGAATCGCCGCGCCCACCTGCTGATTCAGACGTTTCTCGCGGCGCACAACTTCCTGTACACCGACAAGTCGAGCATGGCCACGTCCATCGAGGTGCGCGTGCCCTTCATGGATGTCGAGTTCATGCGGCTGTGCGCGCGGATCCCGGAATCCATCAAGCTGCGCAACGGCGTGACGAAGTTCCCGCTCAAGGCCGCGATGGCCCGCTACCTGCCGCACGACGTTCTGCACCGCAGCAAGACCGGCTTTGGCGCGCCGCTGCGCAAGTGGATCGCCGAAGACCTCGACGAACCCATCCGCACGCTGCTCAGCGACGGCGCCGTCGCTGAGCGCGGCCTGTTCAACGCCGCCGAAGTTCGCCGCATCCTCGCGGACAACCACGCGAACCGCGCGGACCATGCGTACCTGATATACGCGCTGCTCAATCTCGAAATCTGGCAGCGCACCTTCATCGATCGCCGCGGCGACGCCGCCGCCGGCTGATCCGCCGGATCGCCGCGCCGGACGATCGACCACCATGAATTCGAATGTGGAATCACCGATGCCCAACGAATCGCTCAAAACGCAGGTCCACGACTACTGGAACGCGCAGACCTGCGGAACACGCTATGGACGCAAGGACCCGCAGGCCGAACTCGATCTGCAGCTCATGGCCGAGGCCCGCTACCGGCTCGAGCCGTACATCCCGCCTTTTGCGGATTTTCCCCATGGTGCCGGCAAACGCCTGCTCGAAATCGGCGTGGGCGGCGGCGTCGACTTCCATTCATGGGTGCGCCACGGCGCGATCGCGACCGGCGTCGATCTCACCGAGGCCGGCATCGAACTCACCCGCCGCCGCCTTCAGGAAAGCGGCGTCCCGGATAGTGCGTACAACCTGCGCGTCGCCGACGCGGAAAAACTCCCCTTCCCCGACGGCAGCTTCGACATCGTGTACTCCTGGGGCGTGCTGCACCACAGTCCAGACACGCCGCGGGCCTTCTCCGAAGTCAGCCGCGTGCTCGCCCCCGGCGGCGAGTTCCGCGGCATGGTTTACCACGTCCCCTCCGTCGTCGGCTGGCTGTTGTGGACGCGCTTCTGCCTGATGCGCGGCCGGCCCTGGCGCACGCCGCGCCGGGCGATCTACGATCACCTGGAAAGCCCGGGCACCAAGGCGTACACCGTGCCCGAGTTGACCCGCATGCTCACCGCCGCCGGCTTCTCGGACGTGCGCGCCTGGTCCACGCTGAGTTTCGGCGACCTGCTCCGCGTCGAGCGCAGCAAGAAGTTCAAATCGCCGATCTACGCGCTCATCTGGAAGCTCTATCCGCGCTGGCTGGTCCGAATGCTCGGCGACGGATTCGGACTGAACCTGCACTTCGTGGCGCGCAAGCCCGCCCTATCGGACGAGGGCGATTCCGCGGGCGCGCCGCGTTGACAAGCTCGGGCGATACTTCTAGCATCGACTGCCCCTCAGACTGCCGGGCGCCGACCCGCGGGGGAAGTGGTCGCGGAGCGGCGCGGAGCGGTTCGCCCGCCGCCGGGTCCACGCCGAAGCGAGAATCACCATGACAATGACCCAGGAAAAACGCGCGGTCAAGCAGTATTGGGAAAACAAGGTCTGCGGCGCCGTCTACGGCATGGACCCCGACACCGGCGCGGTTGACCTCAAGAAAATGGCCGAGGAGCGCTACCGCCGCGAGCCCTACCTCCCCCCGTTTGCTGATTTTCCCAGCGCGCGCGGCAAGCGCATGCTCGAAGTCGGCGTCGGCGGCGGGACCGACTTCCACTCGTGGGTCACCAACGGCGCCCGCGCCACCGGCGTCGACCTCACCGAAGCTGGCGTGCGCATGACCCGCCAGCGTCTGCGCCAGTCCGGCGTCGCCGACGATGCTTATCACCTCACCGTCGGCGATGCGGAAAACCTCCACTTCGCCGACAACAGCTTCGAAATGGTTTACTCCTGGGGCGTGCTCATGTGCGCGCCGGACACGCCGCGCACCTTCTGCCAGATTTTCCGCGTGCTTCAGCCGGGCGGGCTCTTCCGCGGCATGATCTATCACCTGTATTGCTGGGTCGCGCTCATGTTCTATGTGCGCCATTCGCTGCTCGCCGGCCACCCGTTCAAGTCGCCCTGGCAGGCGATGTACGAACACCTGGAGAGCCCCGGCACCAAGACCTACACCAAGGCCGAAACACGCGACATGCTCGAAGCCGCCGGCTTCGTCGATATCGAAATCCGCACCGAACTAGGCCTGGGCGATCTGCTCAACGTCATCCCCCGGACCAAGTACAAGCACCCCATGTACAAGCTCGTCTGGACGCTCTACCCCCGCTGGTTCGTCAAGCTCATGGGCGATCGCTGGGGCATGAACCTCATGTTCAACGCCCGCAAGCCTCGCTGACCGGCTGCTTCGTGCGGACGCCGCTGTCTTGACCACCGTTTCAGCCACCGCCTCGACCGCCGTCTCCCCCCGCGGTATGCGCGAAACTTCGAACACCGCTGCCCTGGCTGTCCGCCGCATCCGTCGCGGCCGCGCGGTGCGCATCGAGCGTGACGGCACGCTCTACCTGGGGCACCGCAACCGCATTTTTGAATCCCGTGACGACGGCGCGTCCTGGCGATTGGCTGCGACCATCCCCTGTGCGCCCTGGCGCAGCCTCGCGGGACGCTGCCGGCTCGCGGCCCGGCTGCTTCGCCATGAGGTCCGCGCCCTCGTCCGCCTCACCGACGGCACGTTGGTCGCCGCCAACCGTCAGGGCGTTTTCCGCGCAGCACTCGGCGAAACGCAGATGTCCCCCAGCCGCATCGACGACCGCGACGGACCGGTCGCGCCCCCGCTGACCATCTCCGTCGGACCCGGCGACCGCGTGATCTGGAGCGAATACAAGTCGGAGCCTTACCACGGACGGCCCGTACGCGTGTACGCCTCCGACGACGGCGGGCGCAGCTTCGAGGTCGCCCACGTGTTCGCCCCCGGCGACATCCTGCACCTGCACAACTTGATTCACGATCCGCGCGAAAACGTCTACTGGATTCTTTCCGGCGACTGGGATGGCGAGCCCGGCATCGGCCGCATGTCCGCCGACCTCGCGCGCGTCGCATGGCTGCACCGCGGCAAACAGGATTACCGCGCCGTCGAGATGTTCGACTTCGGCGACCACCTGCTCTACGCCACCGACAGCGACCTAGCGCCCAACGCGCTCATGCGCCTCGACAAGGCCACCGGCGCGGTCACCCGCCTGCGCGAACTTGAAGGTAGCTGCATATATGCGTGCAGGTTCGGCGGAATCTTCGCGTTATCGACGACGGTGGAACTCTCCAAGGTCAATCGCAGCCAGGAGGCCGCGCTCTACCTCTCCCGCGACGGCGATCAGTGGCAGCGCGTGTACGCCGCGCCCAAAGACGCCTGGCATCGCATCTACTTCCAGTTCGGCTCCCTCGTGCTGCCGCGCGGCGCCAGCGAACGCGAAACCATCTTCCTGAGCGGACAGGCCGTGCGCGGCATCGACGACTGGCTGCTCGCGGGCCGCTGGGAAAACCCGGCATGAAGCTGATCTACATCCATCAGCACTTCATCACCAACGAAGGCACGTCGGGCACGCGCAGCTACGACGTGAGCAAGTACTTCGTCGAGGCCGGCCATCAGGTCACCATGATCTGCGGCATCTACTGGCAGGGATCGTTCGCGCGCATGCCCTGGTGGCGCTGCTGGCGCACCGAATGGATCGACGGCATCAAGGTTGTCGTCTGCAACGCCTACTACGCCAACCAGATGGGCCCGCTCGTCCGCGTCTGGCGCTTTCTCAAGTTCGCGTTGCTCGCCGCGCTGGTGACCATCCGCGAGCGCGGCGCGGACCTCATTTTCGCCACAAGCACCCCGCTGACCGTCGGCCTGCCCGCGCGCATCGCAGCCGCGTGCAAACGCATCCCCTACGTGTTCGAAGTGCGCGACCTCTGGCCCGAAGACCTGCTCGCCGCCGGACGGCTCAAGCCCGGATTCATGTACCGCTGCTGGCAGTGGCTGGAGTCGTTCTCCTACAAAAAGGCACGGCGTATCCTGCTGGTCTCCCAGGGTTTTCACGATCGCCTGCTCGAACGCGGCTTCGCCCCCGAGCGCCTGCGCACCGTGCTCCTCGGCGCCGACGGCCGGCTCTTCGAAAAGCTCACCCCCAACCGCGACTACCTCGAGCGCCACGGCCTCACCGGCAAGACCATCGCGGTCTACACCGGTTCCTACGGCAACGCGAACGGCCTTTACCAGGTGCTCGACGCAGCCGAACTGCTCCGCGATCGCGACGACATCGCCATCGTCCTCATCGGCGACGGCAAGGAGCGCGCGGAGCTCAGCGCGGTGCGCGCCGAAAAGGGCCTGACCAACGTGCACCTGCTGCCCTTCGTCAAGAAATACGAACTGCCCGACATTCTCGCGGCGTGCCACATCGGCCTGATGATTCTCAAGCAGATCACCCGCCCGCGCTGGGTCACGCCAAACAAGTTGTTCGATTACCTCTTCGCCGGCATGCCCACCATCGTGAACTTCGCCGGCACCACCGCCGAACTCGTCGAGCGCGAAGACGTCGGCGTCGCCAGCATCCCCGGCGACGCCCGCGACCTCGCCGCGCGCATCCGTCACTACGCCGACCACCCCGACGAACGCGCCGCCATCGGCGCGCGCGCCCGCCAGGTCGCCTTCGCCAAGTTCGACCGCAAACGCATCGCCGATGAGTTGCTCGCGGTGTTTCAGGACGTACTCCGCGAAACGAGCGCCGCGCCTGCGGGCGACGCCCCCGTCAGCCGCGCCGCCCCCGAACGCCACGGATGACTCCCCCGCCATGCGCCGCGCCGATAAACCTCGCGTGCTGGTCATCGAGTCGCAGGCGAAGGCGGCGGTCCCCGCGCTGGAGTCGCTCGCCCGCGGCGGACTCTTTGTCGTCGCCGCCAGCGAAAAACGCCACCACAGCGGCTTCTGGTCGCGCTACTGCCATGAAAAGCACATTTACCCGCCGCCGCGCACACACCAGCGCGAGTTTCAGCAGTGGCTGCTCGACTTTCTCGATCGCGGCAACATCGAAATGCTCTTTTCCCTGGGGCACTACGGCGCGCCCGCGGTCAGCGAAATCCAGGATCAGGTCCGCCGCCGCACGCGCTTTCTCGGCCCGGACCACGCGACCTTCATGGCTGGCTACGCGAAAATCAGCACGTTGCGCGCCGCCCAGGCCGCGGACGTTCCCATCCCCGACTCCTGGTTTCCCGACGACTTCGGCGGCGACATCCACGCCATCGCGGACGCCGTCCCCCGCTGGCCCGTGCTCATCAAGCCCGACATCGGCGTCGGCGCCCGCGGCATCACCTGGTGTCACAACCCAGCCGACCTCCGCGTCGCGTACCCGCGCCTCGTCGCCGAGCACGGCCCGTGCCTCGTGCAGGACTTTGTCCCCCCCGGCGGCATGCAGTACAAAGTCGACATGCTCGTCGACGACCGACAGCAGAATCTCGCGGGCATCGTCTACGGCAAAACCCGCATGTACCCGCCCGACGGCGGCAGCAGCGTGCTCAACTTTTCCGCGCGCCGCCCGGACATCCTCGCCCATGCCGAGCGCGTGCTCGCCCAGCTCAAGTGGACCGGCTTCTGCGACTTCGACTTCGTCGTCGACCCGCGCGACAACCTGCCGAAACTCATGGAAATCAACCCGCGTTTTCCCGAGAGCTTCCGCATGGGCCCGTCCGTCGGCATTGATTTTCCCATGATGATGTACCGCCTGGCCCGCGGCGAACCGGTCGCCCCCGTGACCGACTACCCCGAGAATCACTTTCTGCGCTTCCTGCCCGGCGACATTCTCTGGTTCCTCCGCGTCGACAACCGCCGCCGCTTCAGCACCTGGCCGAGCTGGTTCCGCTTCTTTCGCAACACCTCGTACCAGTTGCTCAGCCTCCGCGACCCCGGCCGATTTCTCGGTTATCTGGTTGAAAACTGTGCCATGATCTTCGACGCCGACTTGCGCCGCGAACGCCTGCGCATGTCCGCCGGTCCCAAGCATCAGCCGGCCCAATGACCACCGCCGCTTCGCCAACCCGGTCCACCGCCCGCGACCTCGTGCACGCGTTCACCGTCGACGTCGAGGACTACGAGAACATCACCTTGCGCGACATGCTCGAACTCGACCACAACCTCCCCCCCACCGCCGCCGTCGTGCGCGACACGGCCAAAGTGCTCAACCTGCTCGCCGAGCACACCGTCCGCGGCACCTTCTTCGTCCTCGGCGAAGTCGCGGAAACTTTTCCCAATGTCGTCCGCGACATCGCCGCCGCCGGTCACGAACTCGGCGTACATGGGTACTACCACAATCTCATCACCCAGCTCACACCCGACGCGTTCCGCCGCGAAGTGCGCGACGCCAAGCGGCGCATCGAAGACCTCGCCCAGCAGCCCGTCCGCGGCCACCGCGCACCGGTCTTTACCGTGATCCCGCGCACGCGC
>Ga0268299_1001652_pt1 | contig 35440 bp, 32 predicted proteins | sample NOBtaG_FD_193484 | JGI IMG/M metagenome (GOLD analysis project Ga0268299, IMG submission 193484) | Activated sludge microbial communities from bioreactor in Nijmegen, Gelderland, Netherland - NOB reactor | ecosystem: Engineered > Bioreactor > Aerobic > Activated sludge | place: Netherlands... | reverse complement strand
GACGAAGGATTTTCATGCGGTCAGGACGGTTTATCATCATCGGGGCGGTGCTGCTGGTCAGCATTGTCATCATTCTCATTGCAACCCTCGCGTTTATCCCACAAAATGCTAATCCCGCCTTTGCGACAGCCGTCGAATTTTCGCAGGCTGCCGGGGAAGGTGATGACGCCGCTGCGATGGCGCTGCTCGATGCGCCGTTGCAGAAATATGTCCAAGCTAACTGCCCGGAAGGCAGCGTTTCGGCTTGCGTCCGCGCTTACACGCCGCCGGATTGGGGACAATTTCGCAGCGTGGTTTTTCGGCGCGCGCTTCCAGACGGTGCAGCCTGGAATGTGGATTTGATCGCCACCTATGAAGCGGGTAAAGGCGCAAGCGGCGTGTGCATCTACAATCGAATCGAGCAGGGTGAGGATGGCGCGTGGCAGGTGACAGCCTGGGCAGGTTTTGTCCACTGTGCCGAAGCCGATTCGCGCAATATGGCGACGAATCCTGATACGCCGAATCGTGCGCCATGAGTGATAGCCATCAGCGGTCAGCTTGTCAGCTTGTCAGCCTGTCAGCCTGTCAGCGAAAAGACAAAAATCGGAACAACATCGATATTTGTAGGGATGCACAGTCGTGCGCTCTCGCGAAGTTATTTCCATTTATTTTTGCCATCAGCATGATTCTTCTATTGCTTTTCGCGGGCTGCGTCCCGGCGAAAGTGCCGCCGCAGTTAGATGCGACTCCCGGCCCGGCAGTGGTCATCACCGAGCAGGAATATGACGCGGGCGCGTTCAAAGTGCGCTATCCGGCGGGCTGGCGCGTGATTAGCAGCGCAGCGGGCAGCCCAGCCACCGTCATTTTTGCATCACCGGATGACACGGCGATCATGCTGTTTGGCGTGGATGCCGCCGAAGCGCCCATGCCGGAAACCGACGAGCAAATCCGCACGGAAACGCGCCAAATTATGCTTGAAAATAATGTCGGCGTGACGGCGATTCTCAATGCGCCGGAAGCCGCCTGGGAATCATTCACGCCGATTTTTGACCAGATGGTCGCGTCGGTAAATTAAAACAGCCGCCTTAAAGCAAGACGGCTCACAGCGAACACGTTCTCATCGAGAAAAATTAGCAGGACGAGTAGAAATTCACCGCGTTCAGAATATTCGACAGGATGGGAATCTGATCCCACAGGCAAGCCTGATCGATGATGACGAGGCCGACCACCATCGCGCAGCAGCAGAACAGAAATAAACCGACGCAGCCGATCAAAACCCAGCGCATCGTATTATTGCGGGGTTCCTCCTGGCGCGCGGCATACGGGTCGTAGTCCGTGTCGTAGGGCGGCGCAGGCTGCTGTTGCTGGCTGTAAACAGGTTGAGGCGTATAGCTGTAAGGCGGTGGCGTCGGCTGGTTTTCGACGGGCGGTGCCTGGGGTGAAACGGGTTGGCGGGCATAGGGACTGGCTGCTGCCGGGCCGGGTTCGCCAGCGCTGACCGGGCCGCGCCCCATATTTGCCATCTCATACCCAAGCGTAACGGTTTCACCGAGGCCGATCATGTCGCCATTATTGAGCGGTTTTGCTCCGGTCAGGCGCTGACCGTTAATAAACGTTCCGTTGGTTGAACCGAGGTCTTCTAGTGTAAACCCACCCGCGCCGCGCGTAAAACGCATATGATGACGACTGACTTCCGGGTCATTGATCACAATGTCATTCGTGATGTCTCGCCCAACCGTGATGATGTCCTTATTCAGATCATAAGTCTGATTGGGCTGCGGTCCCCGGCGGACGATCAGCCGAAAGCTGTCGTTGCCCTGCTGCATAGTCGATCCTCCTCAAGCGGATGAGTTCCCCCATTTATCATAGCACGGGGAGTATAGTTGTAGAATTAATCGCTGTCAAATTGCAGACTACACTACCTCTAGCCTGCGCGCAAGGTTTCGTCATCTGATCGGTGTATGAGCGTTGGTGAAGCGTATTTTAGCCGGATTCGCTGTTCAGGCGGCTGCGTAAATCATCCACTTTAATGCCATAAGTCACCAGCAAAAGAATGCCTGCCTGGTCAAGCGTAAAGGTCAAAAGCAGATGTTCCGTACCCGTGTAATGACTGCCGGATACGAGCGCCTGGGTCAAAATGGATTCAATATCGACCAGCAAAATCGGGTCATGCTCCAGCAGGCCGTTGCGCAGCCGAATCTCATCCAGTCCGCTTTCCTGCAAGAGCAGCGAAACCGGGCTGCGGGTTTCCAGCAGCAGCGCCAGCAGCAAATGTCCCAGCCCAACGGTGGGATGATGAAAAGCGGCTGCCATCTGCTCGGCGGCGGTAATCACCCGGCGTGAAAGCTCACTGAGGCGGGCGCTGCGGCGGGCAGGGTGGCTATAACGGCTGGAGGTTGGCATCAGGGGTTATCACCGGACAAATCACGTCCTTTGCATGATATTTCCATTATAGTCCGCGTAGCTCTCAGGCCGCAAACCACTGTCTCCCATCGCAAGCGACAGCATTGGATACCTATACCAAGTGCTTGACAAGGGAATTGATTTTGTCATATGCTAATCGCGATAAAGGTTCATGACCACAAGATTATAACTTACAAAACAAAAACAAAAATTATCGCTCGTTATGTGAGCGGATTAGTATTGAAAAGAGATTGAAGATGATCGCCCCCAGCCTGCAAATCCCCAAGCGTGTTTGGATCGAAATGTATGATTCAGCCGAGCGTGATGCTTGTGATGTCATTATCGAAATGGAAAGCGGTGTCCTCTATACCGCTGTCTTTGTCACCCTCTCCTATCTGAAGCGTCAGATGGATCTGAGTTACCAGATGAGCAAGCAGTTACCAGACACCCCCGCTGTACGCTACGCCGCGCTGGAAACACCCCACGTTCTGATCGAAAAATGCGAACGCGAAACGATTGAAGATACGATTGATAATCTGTTGGCACTGGATGTCTTTGAAGGATTCTTCACCCAGGTCACTGAAGACGAGCGTGAGGATGGTCGAACGACGAATAACGGCAAACGTGCCACGAGCGAGGTGGCGGCGGTTGTCATTTCGGATGTTCTCGCCGTCGAAGAAGATTAGCATCCGGCGATTCATCTCTAACGCACGGCATTTTCTGGGCAGGGATAAAGTCAAATTTATTACCTCCGTCTGCGTTGATGTCCCAATTCCCTAATCAACTTTGATCGATTGGCAAGTGTGCCTTATAATCCCACGCCTATCGGTAAGGATCAGGCGCATTTCGATAATGCTCAGACTCATGTACACACCCACTCGGAGAAATTATGTCACAGGAACGCTACGAAGATAGCCAACTCTATCGTATCCGTCATTCAGCCGCACATGTGATGGCTGAGGCGATGCTTGAACGCTTCCCCGAAGCGAAGATCGCCATCGGCCCGCCGATTGAAGACGGTTTCTACTACGATTTTGAACTGCCCCGCTCAATCAATGAAGAAGACCTGAAATGGGTCGAAACGCGCATGAAGGAAATCATTAGCGAAAGCCATGATTTCAGCGGGCGCGAAGTCTCGCCAGATGAAGCGCTGTCATTCTTCAAAAAGCAAAATCAGCCCTACAAAATTGAACTGATTAACGATCTCGTCGCCGGACGTGTCGATGACAACGGCAAGGAAATCGCCAAGCCTGCCGACAAAATCACGTTCTGGACACAGGATACATTTACCGATTTGTGCCGGGGGCCGCACGTCAAAAATACACGCGAAATTAACCCCGCCGCGATCAACGTCACCTTCAAGCCACCGGCAGGCGCATATTGGCGCGGCGACGAAAATCGCCAGCAGCTCACGCGCATCTATGGCACGGCCTGGGAAACACCTGAACAACTTCAGGACTATCTCAATCTGCTCGAAGAAGCCCGCAAGCGCGACCACCGCATCATCGGGGAGCGTCTGGGTTTGTTCACCATTAGCCCGCTGGTCGGCAAAGGCTTGCCACTGTGGAAACCCTACGGCGCGGTGCTGCGCGATACCTTAGAGCGCTGGCTGCGCGATACACAAATTGAAGGTGGTTATTTACCTGTCGTCACGCCGCATATCGGCAAGATCGACCTCTATAAAACATCTGGTCACTATCCTTACTATAAGGACAGCCAGTATGCGCCAATTAAGGTGGACGAGGACGAGTTTTTGCTCAAGCCGATGAACTGCCCGCACCACATCATGATCTACAAGAGCGAAATGCGTTCGTACCGTGATCTGCCCGTGCGGTTGGCGGAATTTGGCACGGTTTACCGTTATGAGCAGTCCGGCGAACTCAACGGCCTGACGCGCGTGCGCGGCTTCACCGTCGATGATGCCCATCTTTTCGTCGCGCCGAATCAACTGCTAGACGAATTTAAAAAGGTCGTCAGCCTGATTCAGAATATTTTCAATTCGCTCGGCCTGACGGATTTCCGCGCCCGTGTCGGCACACGCGACCCGGAAAGCGATAAATACGTGGGCGAAGATGCGCTGTGGAATCGCGCGACAGATGCGATTATCGAGGCCTGCGAAGAACTGGAACTGCCCTACCACGTCGAAGCGGGCGAGGCAGCATTCTATGGGCCAAAACTGGACTTCATGGTGCGCGATGTGCTGAAACGTGAATGGCAGTTGGGTACGGTGCAGGTCGATTACAACCTTCCGGCGCGTTTCGATTTGGAATATGTCGCCGACGACAACTCGCGCCAGCGCCCGGTCATGATTCACCGCGCGCCGTTCGGCAGCATGGAGCGCTTTATCGGCATTCTGATCGAGCATTTCGCAGGGTCGTTCCCGGTCTGGCTTGCGCCCGTGCAGGCAGTTCTCATCCCGATTGCGGATCGCCATCTCGAATATGCCGACAGTGTCGCCAACCAGTTGAAGGCGCAGGGTATCCGTGTTGAAGTCGATAAAAGTAAAGCGCGTATGGGCGCGAAAATCGTCCACAACCGCGAACGGCACGTCCCCTACATGCTGATCGTCGGCGACAAAGACGCGGCGGCAGGGACGGTCAGCGTCCGGCTGCGCACCGACGAAGATTTGGGCGCAATTCCGCTGGCCGATTTCATTTCAATGGTGACGGGCAAAGTCGAAAGCCACGCGCTCGATTTGAAGTAACCATAAAAGCAAATTTACGCAATTCACGCAGACCCCCTCAATTTGTGGGGGTTTTTTCGTTGTTATTGGGAATATGATGCGAAATGACTTGTGTTTTAAGGGGGCATATGATGAGCAAGTCTAAGCGCAAATCAAAGTCCATTGAATCTGAATTGATGCCAGATGAAGAAATTTTATGGCAGGGGCATCCTATTCTCTCGAAATTGTTCACATCACAAGATGTCATTTTGATCCCATTCAGTATCGTCTGGTGTTTTATTACCATCCCCATGCTGATAAGCGGATTTTTAGAAGGCAATTGGCTTTTTATTATTTTGCCTCACGGTTGGGTCGGGCTTTACCTGCTGTTCGGGCGCTTTATACACAAGATTATCCGCAAGCAGCACACCACCTATGTGCTGACGAACAATCGGGTTCTCATCCTGAATAATCTATTCGGAAAGCATGTACAGGCATTTCAACTTAATCGTCTGCCGAGCCTGGAAAAAGTCGTCGGCAGGGGTGGTGTCGGCAATGTCATCTTCGCCGAGCCAACACAGCAGCCCTGGTGGCGTGGAAGCCGAGCCAGCGACCTTCGAGAATTTGGAGGCAACGTTCCAGGTTTTTACGACATTCAGGATGTTGAAGAAGTTCACCGAATGATCGCGGAATTGAGCTACACGCCCATGAAAGTTGAAAAGCGCAAACCTGTCTGGCTGCCCCGCTAATTCACACCTATAATTCCAGTATGAATTCCTGGCTAAATTCCAAAATCGAAGCCGCGATTGGCACAACGCCGACTCGCCTTCAACCCCTCTCCGGCGGGTGTATCGCTGATGTGTATCGCGTGTGGCTGCCAGATAAGACCTCAATCGTCGCCAAAGTCGCCGATGGGCAGGGCGTCAAGCTGGATATTGAAGGCACCATGCTGCGCTACTTAAAGGAACACAGCCGTTTGCCGATTCCGAATGTGTTGCACAGTTCCGAAACGCTCCTGCTGATGGAATTTATCGAGGGTGACAGCCAATTGGATGACTCGGCGCAGCGCCACGCCGCCGAACTGCTCGCCGATCTCCACAGCGTCCGAGGCGAATTTTTCGGGCACGAGCGCGACACGCTGATCGGCAGCCTCCCCCAGCCCAACCCGCCTACCGCATCATGGATTGAATTTTTTCGCGATCATCGCCTGCTCTACATGGCACATGAGGCGGCGCAGTCTGGTCGTTTGCCGCAAAATGTGCTGAGTCGCATCGAAAAATTCAGCCAGAATCTTGGCGATTGGCTGCTGGAGCCGGAATATCCATCCCTGATTCACGGCGATATGTGGACGACGAATATTCTGGCGGCGAAAGGTCGCATCATGGGCTTTATTGACCCGGCGATTTATTACGCGCATCCTGAAATTGAGTTAGCCTTCAGCACCCTCTTTAACACCTTTGGCAGCGAATTTTTCACGCGCTATCACGAACTGCGTCCGATTCCGCCTGGATTTTTGGAAACACGCCGCGATATTTACAATTTGTATCCGCTGCTGGTGCATGTACGGCTGTTCGGCGGTGGATACGTGGGATCAGTCGAGCGGATTCTGCGGCAGTTCAAATTCTAGAATCGCCTTTAGCATTCTTAGCGTTTACAAAATTAATATCCAAAAATAATGGGGTTTACAAATTTGTAATTGTATCAGTATGAGATTATAATCCTTTCTTGTTGTTGGTTTGAGATTAAGGTGTATTTGAATCATGCGTCATGGACTGCACTACTATCGTTTTACGCTGCCGTTTATTATCACCTTTATCATTTTGAGTGGAATGCTCTCGGCTGCTAATTTCAGCATCGTGCTTGTCAGCAAGTCTACCAGCGGTGTTCCAGGGAATGGCGACAGTGGCAATAATTCCCCATCTGTCAGCGGAGATGGTCGTTATATCGCATTCTCATCAAAAGCCTCCGACCTGGTAGCCGGTGATACGAATGTGTTTGACGATATTTTTGTGTATGATCGACAGGCCGCCTCAACAACCAGGGTCAATGTTTCAAACACGAGTGTGCCTGCGGCTGGGTTTAGCTATAACCCTTCCATCAGCGCAAATGGTCGTTATGTCGCATTCTATTCCAATGCGAATAATCTGGTTGATAATGACACGAATACTGGTTATGACATCTTTCGGCACGACAGGCAGACCGGGACGAACGCCCTGGTCAGCATTTCCAGTCTTGGCATACAGACCGATAACGGGAGCTATGGCCCGTCTATCAGCGCCGATGGTCGTTATATTGCTTTTTACTCTGAAGCGACAAATCTGGTTCCTAATGACACGAACGGAAAAAGTGACGTGTTCATACACGACATGGTGACCGGTGAAACCAGCCGGGTCAGTGTATCAAGCGCTGGAACTCAGGGAAATGATGAAAGTTTTTTTGGATCAATCAGCAACGATGGTCGCTATATTGCTTTCAAATCCTACGCGACAAACCTGGTGGCGCAAGATACGAACGGTTTCGAGGATGCTTTCGTGCATGACACGGTAACAGGCGAAACCACGCTCGTTAGCCTTTCCAGCTTAGGCGTCCAGGGAAATGCGCGCGTGGGATTCAGTGTATCCATCAGCGGCAATGGTCGATTCGTAACCTTCGATTCGTATGCGTCCAACCTTGTACCTGACGATACCAACGGCTTTGAGGACGTGTTCATCCATGATCTTGAGACAGACGAGACGGCTCTCGTCAGCGTTTCCAGTTTGGGTGTTCAGGGAAATCGCAGCAGCAGCGGTGGATTTTCTTCTTCGATTGTCAATGACGATGGTCGCTATGTCATCTTCGATTCAGCCGCTTTCAACCTTGTGCCAGACGACACCAATGCGAAATCGGACGTTTTTATACGGGATGTGCTGGCTGGCGAAACCACGCTGGTTAGCATGACCAATCTCAACGTATTGGGAAATGACCATAGCAGCGACCCGGCAATCAGCGGTGATGGTCGATTTGGCGCTTTTAAGTCTTACGCCAACAATCTCGCAGCCAACGACACCAACACGGTTCGCGATATGTTTGTTGCATCCAATGTGCTTGTTGCAGACTCACCTGCCACTGCTGCCCCCACTCGCAATCACCACACCAGTCTGCCTATCACGCTGACGTGGAATCCGGTCAGTTGGGCGCTTGATTATCAGATTCAGGTGGCGACCACCAACAATTTTGCTGCGCCTTTGATCCTGGATGAAACCAAACCAAACCAGACATTAAGCGTCTCCATTCCAGACCTGGAAAATCGCGAATATTTTTGGCATGTCCGCGCTCGGAAAGATGCCACAAGTTGGGGGCCATGGAGTCCAACAGAGCGTTTTACCGTAGAAATACCCTAGAAGAGCAGCAAACACTGATAACGACGTAAATGCTATCTCTGTCCATTTAAACAGGTGCAGCCTGTCTACATACTGGTTTCTCGCCGTCACTTTTTATGCCACAATAAGAGCATAAGCAGTGGGGGATTTTCATGGCTGGCGACCCGGATTTGGATCGAGAGGGCGTAAAAGGCTATCAAGCAGCGGCAGCCGTCGAAGCTGAACGCCGCCGCATGGCTGAACTGCTCGATCAGCATATCGTCAATCCGCTCAATCTGCTGCTGGCACAGGCCAATGCCTACGAGCAAACACTGGGCGCAAATCCCCAGGCGCGCATGGCGGTGTCCGTGCTGGCGTCACTGGCGCGCCAGTTGATGCAGCAAACCCGCGATCTACAGGACAATCTCAACCCAACTATTCTGGAAACATTAGGGCTTGAAGCCGCACTTGAGTCATTAGCAAGCCGATATATTCGTGCTTATGGCATGACCGTCATACTGAAAATTGAACGATTACGCGAACGGCTGCCCTCTCAAATTGAACTTATTTTATTTCGCGCAGCGCAAGCAGGGCTTGAACGGGCAACGCGGGCGCACGCCTCTAAAATCAGCTTTTCACTGACCTATTTTGAAAAAGAGACCTCGCTCGTTTTCGATTTGATCGACAATGGTCGGAGTCTGACAGGATTTGATGGATTAGACACGCTACAGCAGCTTGTCGAACAGCTTGGCGGCGAGGTTCTGGAAGGCGCAAGTATAGAGGGTAGTGGCAGCTTGACGATTAATTTTACCCTCAAGCCGTCCATCGAATTGACCACGCGCGAAATGGAGGTAATCCAACTCGCCGCCGAAGGGCTGACCAATAAAGAAATCGCCGCCCGGTTATTTCTCAGCGCCCGCACCGTCAATTTTCATCTCGACAATATTTATTCCAAACTCGGCGTCAACACCCGCACCGAAGCCGCCGTTTACGCGCTGCGGCAGGGATGGGTCAAACCTTCTGGTTAAACAAACAGGTCAAAGCCCGTTAACCACACGTTCCGGCAAATGCCCGATGCGCCTGACAATAGGTGCATCGAAACAAGCGAAGGAGATCAACAAAATGTCGAATATGATCGAAAACCTCGGCCCGCTGGAAACCCTGCTGGAAGACGATCAGATATTGGAAATTCTGATTAACGGCTATGACAAAGTCTACTTTGAGAAGCATGGCAGGATGCAAAAAGCTGAGATTCAATTTGAAAATAACGACCATCTCATGGACATCATCCAGCGCATCCTCACGCCGATGGGACTCAAAGTGGATGAATCCACGCCGATCCTCGACGTGATGCTGCCGGATGGGTCGCGCGTTCATGTTGTCATCCCGCCGATTGCCATCACAGGCCCAAGTCTTACCATTCGTAAATTTCCAAGAATCGACATGACGATGGATCGCTTAATTGAGTATGGGTCGCTCACGGCTGAAATTGCTGATTTTATACGCGCCTGCGTCCAATCACGCCTGAATATCGTGATCGCTGGCGGAACTGGCTCTGGCAAAACAACGGTTTTCAACGTTTTTGCCGAGTTTATCCCCAACTCGGAACGCATTCTCGTGCTGCAAAACGCGGGTGAACTCAGACTCTCCCAGGAACATCTCGTCATCCTGGAAACGCGCCCGCCTAATTTACAGGGCAAAGGCGAAATCACCATGACTCATCTGGTCGAAAGTGCGGTGAAGATGCGCCCGGATCGCCTTCTGGTCAGCGAAGTGAACGGCGGCGAGGTATGGAGTCTGCTGCAAGCAATCAACACGGGCTACGACGGCTCGATGTTTAATATGCATGCCAATGGCGTTCGAGACGTACTCACCCGTTTGGAAGTGATGGCAACCGAGGCGAATCCCTCGCTGCCGCTGCTGGCGATTCGCCACAATATCGCCACAGCCATTAACCTGATCGTGATTCAGGAACGGCTGCACGACGGTTCACGGCGCATTATGAAAGTCACGGAAGTGAGCGGGATGCAGGGCGATTTTGTGACGACGCAGGATATTTTCGAGTTTGTCCTCGGCAGCGATGGAAGTGACAAGTTCCGCCGAACAGGACATATCCCGACTTTTCTCAATCGTCTTGAAGGCGGCTATCAATTCCCCAGCGCTTGATCTGGCATTATACCTGCGCCAGCCAGAAAAACTGGTAAGGCTCTAGGATGACCTCATCGCGCGTGTTGACTTCCTCACCGCTGATGAGGTTAACCATTTTGACGGAGAGGTTCAGGTTCAGCCGGACAGCTTGTTTTTGCTCGGAAAAATTGGCTAAAACGAGAATCTGCTGGTCGCAAATGTAACCCAGGACGTGCGCGCTGCCCGTATCGAAAAAATGCGTGCTGCCGTTGGCGAAAGCAGGCGTTTGCTTGCGAATCTGGATGAGGCGCAAAAGCCCCTGGAAAACCCGACCTTCCGCGCTGGAGGTGTCCGAGCGATTTTCGGCGCGCTGCCAATCGAAGCGCGGGCGGTGTATCCAGCGGCTGTCCTCTTTTTTCGTCGGATCATTTTCGTAATCGTAATCGTTGAGCGTGGCAATCTCATCGCCCAGGTAAATAAGCGGGATGCCGCCGACGCTCATGATGACGCTGTGGATGAGCAGCAGGCGCGCAACGGCGTGATCGACAAATAAGCTGGCTTCTAATTCCGACGCTTGTTCCAGCCCAGCAAGCGACGCGGCTGTTCCGCTGATACGCATATCCTGGTTGATCGGGTTGTAGTTAAACGGCACACCTTTGGCGAAACTGCCCTCAAAGCGCCCAATGTAGAAACGGTTGAGAAATTGGCGATGGTCGAAGCCATTGATCCACAATTCGGCGGCGTCCTCGTCGGCAAATGTCCAGCCGATGTCGTCGTGGCAGCGCACATAATTCACCCAGGCGCAGTCGGCGGGCAGCGCGAATCGTTTGTCCATCGAATGGCGCAAAAGTTTAATATCCCGCGTCGCCAACGCCTCCCACAACAGCGCCATCAACGTTGGGTGATACGAAATCGGCGATTCGCCCCAACTGATATAGCTGGCAACGTCATCCGGGTGGACAATCGCTTCCGATTTGAACAGCATAGCGGGGGCAGCGACCCGCACCAGCGCATTAAAGGCCTGAATAATCGTGTGCGCTTGCGGCAGGTTTTCGCAGCTTGTCCCCATCTGCTTCCAGATAAAGGCCACCGCGTCCAGGCGCAAAATTTCCGTACCCTGATTCGCCAGATAGAGCATTTCCTGAAGCATGGCGTTGAAAACAGCCGGATTGCGATAATTCAAATCCCATTGAAATTCTCGAAAAGTCGTCCATATCCATTTTTTGATTTCCGAGCGGTAGGTGAAGCTGCCGGGGGCTTGCTGCGGGAAAATTTCGCGCAGGGTACGCTCATACTGGTCGGGCATCGAGCGATTATCGAACATAAAATAATAGCCCTGATATTCTTCGTCGCCCGCCAACGCCTGCTGCGCCCAGGTATGCTCGTCGGACGTGTGATTGAAAACGAAATCCAGCACGAGGCTGATTCCGTTCCGGCGCAGTTCGCCCGCTAAATCTGCCAACTGTGCCATTGTCCCCAGATTCGGCGAAACGGTGCGATAATCGCTGACCGCATAGCCGCCATCGTTATTTTTTTCCGGCGCTTTGAACAGCGGCATCAGGTGGAGATAGGTCAGCCCCAACTCGCGGAAATACGGGATTTTGGCGCGCACACCTTCCAGATTTCCCGCGAATAAATCCACATAAAAAACACCGCCCATCATCTGTTCCGATTTAAACCATAAGGGCTGTGATTCGCGCTGGCGGTCAAGCGCTTTCAGGTCAGCAGGCCGGCTGGCAAAGGCTTCCGCCGCCGAAATCAAAATTTGTTCGAGGTGATAGAAAAAATCGTACTGGTCGCCATAAAGCGCATAAAGCAGACGGAAGGCAACTGGGAAATGCTGGCGTAAACGCGAAATAAAAATGTCGGCATCTTGATTTAAGAATGGCTCGATGCGTGGCAGAAGTCGGTTGAGCGAAAGCTGTGCCTGTTTGTCTGGTTGCTGCATCACAAACACCTTTTGTGTGCTGGAATCAAAAGCGAACTGACCCGATTTTTGATTCAAGAGATGAGCTGAATATACTCATCTCCTCTAAATCGTGCCAATTCGCTCTGGTTGGTCTATTAAATAGTGACCCGGTGAGTTAATCATACCGCATTTTTAGCGGAAATGATAGGTATCTCTTGAAATCCGGGCCACGAGTTCTGTTGACGTTGAACGCCTATGAATTGTCGTTTACGTCGTCGGTGCCAAAATCGCAGAAACCACCGCCCTCACCTTCGCGCCAGATACCGCCATTGGCTTCGCAAGCTATTTCCTCACGAGATCGTGGATCCAGCGTGGGGGATGGCGGCGGCTGGGGTGGGTCTGGCGGCGGCTGACGTGGAATGGTGACACCTGGTGTACTGCACACCACCTGCCCATTCAGCAGTGCATCGACGTTCCAGGTAAAGCTGAAGCCAAAACCAATGCCCTCAATCGTTACGTCAGCGGTCGAACTGCTGGAACTGCCAGCAGCGCCGAACGAGAACGATCCACTTTCGCCGGAAATATTGACACGGTAACTGGTCGCGCCCGGTGCGGGATTCCAGAAAAAGGTTGCATTACCATAGGGTAGGCCATCCAGCGGTGATGTGGCCTGGAACGGTGCGCAATCAACAACGGTAACGACAGGTTCTTCAGTAATGACTCCTGGCGGTTGGAATACGAAATTGCGCGGTTCTTGCGCCCCACAGGTCACAAAAAGCTGCTGCCCAGCAAAAATGTTGGGTGTCGTTAGATTGTTGGCAACGGCAATCGAGCCTACTGACGCGCCATAAAGCTGGCTGATTCTAAAGAGTGATTCGCCAGGGGAGACGACGTGCGTAAGCTGCTGTCCGGGGGCACAAGCCCCCTGCTGTTCAAAACTCTGAAATGCTTGCAGCACGATCTGACCAAGCTGTATTTCTTCGTCATCCAACAGTACAGGCAGCAGCCATTTGCATTCATTAAAAACTTCCTGATCGTTATCGTCATCCGCCGTTCCCAGTTCTTCGGGTTCGCCCAGGCAGCGCTGCGTAGTTTTTCCTGCCGGGACATGCACTTCATCCGGCGTCCCCGGTTCAAGCGTCGCTTCGCCTTCGAGCGTTATCAACTGCATGGCATTGCCAGGAGGAAGCACACGGAGCATAATCAGCGACCCTAGCTGAATGTGCGCGCCGTTCGCTGTTAAATCCACCTTGATTCCTTCCGGGCTTTGGATCGCCAGAATCGAAGGTGCTTTGTCACATTGCAGGTCGTTGAACGAGGTGCGAAAATAAAAGGACTGCATCGGGGAAGGGCCGTCACTGCGTACAGCGGGCAGCCCGCTGATGTCCAGAATAGGGTCAATCGCATTTCGATCTACCCAGGCTGTCCCATCATCAAGCGCGAGGCGCACCCATGCACGATCTTCGCTCAGGCCTACCGCGGGAAGAACTGTACCCGCTGTAACCATCCTTCGCACGTTGTTATTGCTGTCCGGCCCGCTGAACAGCGGCGTGTCTACCGTCGTGGTGACATCCAGTGTTTCCTCATTGGGCAAAACATTTTCAGGCTCGACGGCGTTTTCGACTTCCGTATCGCCCAGCAGCATAAACGTCACCGCCTGCCCAGGAAGGCTGCTCGGCACATTCGCCTGGACATTCATAACCGCGATACCCCATTGATTAAGCAATGTATCGAGCGGCGCAGTCGTGATTTTTTCAAGCTCGACCAGGCCCGCGCGGTCTGAAGGTTGGCTGAAACTGCCTGCCAGCGCGTCCTCGGCAAAAGTAGCATCAACGCGGTTAAAGCCGTAGCAGACACTATTTCGATCCAGCCCATTACAGCTATCGCCGATCTCGGTGATCGCCTGCTGGACAAATTCCGGGCAAGCGCCGTCATCGCTTTGCGCCTGGATAATCTGCACCGTTAAAAGCAGCATCAAGAAAAAAATGAGGTATCGCAATCGCATGAGCTTCTTTACCCCCGCAAGGAAAATACTACTTAATGAATTACACTATATAATGAAAGAAGGGACTATTATTTTGACAAATCGTTATAATTTTTTAACACTCTTGCTTAAAAAAGCAAAAAGCTCAATTTCCTTTAAGAAGTTGAGCTTTTTTGCCGAGAATCAGACTTGAACTGATGACCCTGCGATTTTCAGTCGCATGCTCTACCAACTGAGCTATCTCGGCGAGTGGCAGGTACTATATCATAGGCTGTCTGCTCCTGCAAGAGTCGAAAGAACGCTTAAGCTGGTAATGTTACGCGCCGTCGGCCTCATTTGCGGGATCAGCCGCCGTGCGTCCCGCCAGTTCGCGATCCAATAGAAACAAGCCAGGGCCAAAATCCCCCACGCGCCGCAAATCGCGAATCACCAGATCGACGCTGGATTCTTCCTCGACCTGCTCATCGACAAACCATTTGAGAAAGCTATTGGTCGCGTGGTCGCTTTCGGAAATCGCCAGATCGACCAGTTTGTTGATGAGACTGGTCACATACTGTTCATAACGCAGCGCGCTTTCAAAGGCATCCAGTGCTGACCCCCAATGCGTGGTCGGGCCAGGGATTGGCTGCAACAGGACACGTCCCCGGCGACTGTGGACAAAATCATAAATTTTCATGGCGTGCATCATTTCTTCGTCGGCGTGGATGCGTACCCAGTGGGCAAAACCGTTCAAATCCTGATCTGTGAAATAGGCCGACATGGATAAATAGGTATAATATGAACTCAACTCAGCATTAATCTGATCGTTGAGCGCCTGCTGCATTTTTTCACTTAGCATTCTTTCCTCCTTGCGTGTTATCATATTTTACTCATTTCTTACATTGTAGTGCTAAAAACATAGTCGGAATTTGAAAATTTCATCATTGGAAGTGAACTATGGCTGAGACATTTGCATTTAAAGCAGAAATTCAACAACTTCTCCACATCCTCGTACACTCGCTCTATACCGAACGCGAGATTTTTTTACGCGAACTGATTTCGAACGCTTCGGATGCGCTGAGCCGCGTCCAGTTTGAACAGCTCACGAATCATGAAGTGCGCGACTCAGACGCCGAGTTGTACATTGAAATCAATGCCGACAGTGAGGCCGGAACGCTGACGATCAGCGACACAGGCATCGGCATGACCCACGACGAAATGGCTGAAAATCTGGGTATCATCGCTCACAGCGGCGCAAAAGGCTTCATCGAAGCGATGAAAAATGCGCAAAACGGCGCGACAGCCCACGACATCATCGGACAGTTCGGTGTTGGCTTCTACTCGGTGTTTATGGTCGCCGATAAAGTGCGCGTGATTTCACGTTCGTTCCGGCCTGATTCGCAAGCCTATGCCTGGGAGTCAACCGGCGGCGATACTTATAGCATCGAACCCAGCGAACGTGACACACGCGGAACAGACATCATTGTTTATCTCAAGGAAGACGCGAAAGAATTTCTTGACGAGTGGAAGCTGAAGGAAATTATCCGCCGCCACTCTGATTACGTCGCATTCCCGATTTACGTCGGTGACAGCGAAGAAGCGGTCAATAAACAGACGGCGATCTGGCGGCAAGACCCGAAGGAAATCACACCGGAGCAGTATAACGACTTTTACAAAATGTTCTCGATGGATTTTCAAGACCCGCTCTATCACATCCACATGCGGGCGGACGTGCCGCTGCAATTTTATGCTTTGCTCTACATCCCAGCCAGCGCCGAGCAAAATATGTTCAGCCTGCGCAAAGAGCCAGGATTAAAGCTGTACGCGCGCAAAGTGTTGATTCAGGAATATTCGAAAGACCTGCTGCCGGAATATCTGCAATTTGTGCAGGGCGTAGTCGATAGCGAAGATTTACCGCTGAGTGTCAGCCGCGAGAATGTCCAGGCCAACCGCATTCTGGTGAACCTGAAGAAAACGCTGACTAGCAAAGTTTTGAGCGAACTCAAACGGCTGGCAAAGAATAATTTCGAGGCTTATCTGAAAATTTATGAAGCCTTCGGGCGTTTCATCAAGCAGGGAATTGTCGTTGATCCTGCTGATAAAACCGACATCGAACCCCTGTTATATTTCACCAGCAGCCGCGAAAATGACCCCGAAAAATTCGTCTCTCTGGCAGATTACATGGGGCGCATGGCGCAAAACCAGGACGATATTTACTACGTGATCGGCAATGATTTTTACAGCGCCAGCCACAGCCCGCACCTGGAAGCTTTCCGGCAGCGGGGAATCGAAGTGCTCTATTTCACCGATCCGATTGATTCGTTTATGCTCATGGGGCTGACGGATTACAGCAGTCACAAACTGCGCAACGTCGATGAAGCGGAAATCGATCTGAGCGATGTCGGCGAATTGAAAGAAGACGCACCCCAAACAGAACCGTTGCAGGAAGAAGCATTCGGTACGCTGCGCGAACGTTTCTCAAAAATTTTAGGCGGGCGGGTGCGTGAAGTACGTGAAAGCAAGACACTCACGGGCAGTCCGGCTCGGTTGGTTAGCGATGATGCCGCCCCACAGCGCAATATGTTCCGCATCAACCGCCTGCTGGATCGCGATTATGAGCTTCCGGTCAAAACACTGGAGTTAAATCCTCGCCATCCGCTGATTCACAACCTGAGCGCGCTAATCAGTGTTACGCCGGATAATCCGCTGCTGGACGTGGTGATCGAACAGGTTTTTGAGACAGCGCTGCTGCAAGACGGCATTCATCCCGACCCGGCGGCGATGGCTCCCCGGCTGCAAGTGTTGATGCAGGCTGCGACAGGAACGGCGGTCAGCAATCTGGATTTTAGCTCGGTGAGCAGCCCTAAAGCAGTTGATGACGACGACGAATCGGAGATGGAAACAGAAATCGAGTCGGAGTAGGGGATAATTTACCCACAATCCAAATAATCGGACTCAAAAATCAATTATCGAGTCTTTTCGTAGGGGCAGGTCTGAGATCTGCCCTTATTGATCCCGACCACAACTTCTGAAAATAGAAAGAGGCTGCTCAGTGAGCGGCCTCTTTCCGTGCGTGTGGAAAATGGTGTTTGAGACTAGATGTTGTTAATCAGGTTCGAGAAGATGTTGCCGATGGCGGGGCCGAGCAGCGCCAGGATGACGATCACGACGACGGCGACCAGAACCAGAATAAGCGCGTATTCAACCAAACCCTGACCTTCTTCACGTGGCATGTACAGCATTGTTGATGATCTCCTCATAATTGCAGAATAATTGAGAGCGTTAGTATCAAGATAACATGAAACCAGTTTCGGACAATAAAGGAATGATTGAATAGTACCAATTTCCTATACGGAAGAATTTATGTGCTGTTTTGAGGCGGGATTTTTTCGAGATGCGCCTTCAGATTCGTCAAAGACTGCTGGATAAGGGCGTCTTTTAAGGCTGGCAAACCGATTAAAGCCGATACGCGATAGACATCATTAAGATTGCTGGCGTGTATCGCGTTGACATTATTGCGGGTTACATGGCTTAGGAGGTAGGGGTATTCTTCATTGAGGTGGTGGCTGAGAGTTGCCAGCACAACCTCGACATTGGTATCGCGTCCATCCACGCGCACTTTAACCGTTTTGCGGGCAGCGGTATCCAATTGTCGTGAATCTGCTGCTTTAATAACCGCATCCACAAGCCGCATTCCCTGCTTAATCCATTGTGACAAGGCTGCATTGGGGTCATCTGGCGGAGCTTCGCCGCGCAAAGTCATCTGTAAAGCGATCCAGAAGGCGCGGAGATAACGAATCATCAGGGTTTATCGCTTTCGGCGTGAGCGGCGGAAAAATTCGAGGCCTGCAACCGCCAATAACCCTACCTGCACCACCAATGCAATGGCTAACCAGGGTGATGTCCCGCTGCGAGTGATCGTCCCCGCGCTGGAAGCCAGAATCGGCACAGGCGACGAGACGGCTGCAACAAGAGTTGACTCCTCCGTCGGCGTGGCGACCATCGCAATCGCAATGGCTTCCGGCATCGCGGCGGAGGTTGCGATTCCCGGCATGGTCGGCGGCGGTGTTGCCGACGGATAAGCCGTTGGTGTCGCGGTCAGAGTCGCGGTTGGTTGATTAGGGTCAGGCGTCGAAGTTGGGCTTTGATTTTCGCTGCCAGGAACGGGCGTGTACGTGCCATCGTGCGGCGGCACCAGGAAAATCGAGCCAATTTCCAGCGCGCGATTATCGGTCATGCCGTTAATCTGCTTCATGTAGGGCAGATCGTCCCAAGTGTAGCCATAAATCAGCGCGATGTCGCCGAGGGTGTCCCCTGGCTGAACTTCATGCTTGATATTGCCGTATTCATCCACCCCAACCACATAGGATGGCGGCGCAGATGACCCAGCGTTGTTTCCAGAGGCGGCAGCCCCGGATTGCGGCACAAATGGCGGCGGCCCACCTGGATTGCCGAATACCAGCACAAATGTCGTCAGTTGACCGCTGGCAACGCCGATTCCGATTTCCTGGTAGCGGCTGTTGACTATTCCGGCATAATGGACTGCGGAATTGACCCAAAAATTCCAGGCGGTATCGACGGTAGCGCCTGTCCCGCCGTAAATATTTTCACTCACGTCGGTTGTGCCATAGCCTGCATTGACAGCGCGGGTACGCGGGCCTGAGCCGTCGGGGCGATTGTGCGAAACTGAACCCGTTTCCGCCATCCACTGGGCTTGCGATTGAGCAGCGGCGCTTAATGCCCCGTTGAGCGTCAGCGGCGGCAGATTCAACGAAGCGCGCAGATTATTGATCCGCCCCAGCAAATCACCGCCATCCTGAGCATGGATCGGCGCGGCAGGTAAAAGCAGAAAAAGTGTCAGAAAAATTAATCGTCTCAGCGTCATAGGACGCTATTGTAACACAGCCCTATTCACCCTAACATAGGGTTAAATCAGGAGAGATAGCTTGTGGTATCCCCCTTATCCCCCTTGCTGATCATTCAAATTTTCGTTTTTGGATTTGCCATCTGGTTTGGATTCTTTCTGCTGGCGCGTGATATTCATAAACCAGGATTGCGATTTGCAGGTTTAGGATTAGCGGTTTATGCGCTCGGCCTGGGGCTGGACGTGCTGACTCCTTACGCCATTTCGCCGGAAATGTGGATGCGGTGGCGCTGGCCTCTGCTGTTTATCCCGGCGCTATGCTGGTTCGGCGCGACCTTGCATCTGCTGCCAGAGACGAATCCGCAGCTAAGCCGTATCGCCAATCTCGGCTTGATTCCGGCGATCCTATTTTTGTACGGCCTTGCCTTTATCACGGATTTACCGATCAGCATCAATCAGCCCGGATATTGGATTCTGGCGTTTGGCGTCGCGCTGCTGCTTGGGTTGGCGCTGCTCATTGGCTGGCAAACCCGTCGTTCTGGCATTCCGGGGAAACCTTTCGCCTGGTTTAGCGTCGGAACGCTGTTTTTCGCGTTGGGGATGGCCCTGCTGCTGCTCCCCATCGGCTTATTCCCGCCAGAAATCATGCTCCTGGCAATCGGCGGTGATTTAGTGGTACTTGGCCTCGTCATCGTCGCACTCGACGCCTTTGACGAGGGTGAAGCGCTGCTGCCAGACTTTATACGTTCGCTCGGATTTTCGTTTTTCGCCGCGCTGTTGTTTGGCGGGCAGGTAGCATTGGCAATGGTTTTGGGTGAGGGCATCACCTTTCCATTATTGATGCTGCTGTTAATTATCATGACATCAGCGATAGCGACCCAAACTTTTTCCGATCCGCTTCAGGCGTTATTAGATCGTGTCCTTTTTTCGCGATTTGGGCGGCTGCGGCAGGCGCGAGCAGAATTACGAGCGGCAGCCAGCGCACTTCCTCGCGTGAATGGATCGCTCGACCTCGACACGCTCGATGAAGCCGAGTTTTCCCGGCTCACCCGGCGCGCACTCAGTCATTTTGGCGATTTACAGCGCTTGGCCTCCAGCCCGCTCACACGATTGCCACTGATTGAGGCACGACTCGGCGAACATGGTCAGGATGGCAATACGCTCACACGCGCTGCCGAACTCAAATCCCTGCTGACGGAAGGGGTCGCCAAACTCAAGCCGCGTGACAAAGGTGATTTCGGCACATCGGACGAATGGCGTTACTACAATTCGCTCTATTTTCCCTATGTGGTCGGCCTTAAGCCCTACAGCCTGAACGCCGATCATGAAAATATGGATTCAGCGTCGCAAGCCGCGCTGGAATGGTTTCGCGCCAGTGTGCCGGAGCGAACACTGCACAACTGGCAAAATGCCGGAGCAAAACTGATCGCGCGCGATTTGCGAGAGCAGATTTTGCAATAATTAGTAATAGCCAGCCTTAAATTGGCAGTAAATGGCAGCAATTTTCGTGGTTTTGGCAGTTTTCGCCGTTCTATTCTGAGGCTATCGAACTTTTATCACACGAGGTTTCAAAATATGGCTGCTCAAATTGCTCACCCATCTGATTTACTGCGCCGGACTCTGCGCGGCAACAGCATTTTCTCTTTTATCAGCGGGCTAATCTTTATAGTTGCTTCTGCACCCATCGCGTCGTTTTTGGGCATCGCTGACAATTCCCTCATCGTTGCGATCTTGGGCATCGTCATTCTTGGATTCGCCGCAGTCGTGTGGACGATCCAAGCGAAACCCATTCTTGACCCTCAAGCGGGCTTTGCTATTTTCGTACTGGATGTCATCTGGGTCACCATTAGCTTAATCATTCTGATGACCGATGCTTTTTCACTCAGCACAGAGGGCCGCTGGGCCATCTTGATCGTCGCCGACATCGTTGCCGTTTTTGCGGTGCTGGAATTTGTGGGCTTGCGGCGGTTGCGCTAACCCCATAAAATACACAAAATTTTTAACGGTCTGCTGTTTTGTAGGCCGTTTTATTTGAAAATAATGAGTAAATTTTACAATCTTAAGCTTTCAGCGTCACCCTGGCGCTAAATCTGTGTTTAAATATAATGTAAATTCAGGTTAAGATTTGATAATCTTTGTCAAATGCTTTATAACATCGGCAGAAATTGATAATGTCGGCAGAAAAGAGTCATTTACCCTATGCAAGGTGAGGTCACACACGTGATAGAGGTCGTTTTAATCAGCTATCTGCTCGGAGCCGTCCCAACGGCTTATTTGATCGCCCACCTCAAAGGCATCAACATCTTCACTGTAGGCAGCGGCAATATGGGGGCGACCAACGTTTCACGAGCATTGGGTTTTGGATGGGGCATTTTGGTGTGGCTGCTGGACAGCATGAAAGGCATTGTCGCGATTCTGATCGCCCGCCAGATCATGCAGGAAAATATGGCAACTGCAACGGCTGTCGCGGCGATTTTCGCGATTATCGGGCATAACTGGTCAATTTTTGCGGCATTTATCACTGGAAAACTGCGCGGCGGCAAAGGCGCATCGATTGCCTTTGGCACACTGTTGATAATCGCTCCCCACATCGTCGTCGGTATCAGCGTCGTCGGCGGCGCGATTATCGCCCTGACGCGCTACGTCTCGCTGGCGGTGCTGGTGATGTTCACCATCTCGACAGTGTGGATGCTCATCCTGGTGAACCAACAGCTTATGGCACCCGAATATCGCTATTATTCGCTGCTTGTCGCCGCCATGATCCTCTATCGTTTTCGCGAAAATATCCGGCATTTACTGCAAGGCACGGAGCGACGCCTGGGGGATCGTGCTTAGAAGGCTCTGCTGGTTGGCGATTTTATGTCTGATCGCCGCTTGCAGCCCACAACTTAAGCCGACCCCGGAAATTTCAACGTCATTTCCGACGAACGCCGCGCCCCTTATCCCGCAAACGCTGCCACCTACCTGGACGCCTACTTTTACGCCCACATCGCTGCCGCCCACCTTAACGCCGACCATCACGCCCACGCCCTCCCCGATCCCAACGTCCAGCGCTGAAAGCATCTGCGCCGGATTCAAGCTGCTCGATGAATTTGATAGCGGCAAGCCGTTTCCCTGGGACGGCGCGATTGCTTTTTACATGAGCAGCGATGCGCCGGAAGTCGTGATTCGATTCGTGGCGATTCATCGCAGCACGGGTGAAAATCAAGGTGCGCAGTTCCCCGGCGGACAGACGATTATCGCCGAACTGCCTATAAATCTGCTGCCGCATCCTGGCTTATACGACTGGACATTGAGCGTTTATAGCGAAACATTTGGCGATCTGTGTGAACGTGAAGGCACGTTTGTCGTGCTGAGGCCGGAGGCTACTGCTGAAGCGACGCCGGAAATCACCGCCGAGGCGACAGTCAAAAATTGACGCAGTATTTTATTCGTCAGGCCGCGTATCTTCTTTTGGCGCAAGCGGCTCAATTTGCGCGATGAGAATCGGGATAAATTTGATGGAGGTGTCCCATACGAGATCCAAATCGATCTCGTCATAATCATGAACAATCACATCGCGCATTCCCGCCATTTGTTTCCAGGAAATCTCAGGGTGATTTTTACGAAATTCTTCTGAGAGACGTTTTGTGGCCTCACCGATGACAGTAATACGCCGAAAAACTGCATCCTGGCGCATTACATCATTATCGAACATGGTTTTATCAATACCCTCTGTATAAGTTTGGATCAACTTGGCAGTTCGAGAATGTCGAAAACATATGCCGGATCACGCGACATAGATCACCTTTGCTGTATTTAAAATAGCGCGCCGCCGAATAGGATTGAGGCTGCGCTCGATAGCGTGCTTTGTCAGCAAATCCACTTTTCTGCTGATTAAAAACATCAATTCATCGCGCATCTGCACAAAATCCAGCAGAGTCCAGCCTGCATCCGGCGCAAATGTCACCAACACGTCGATGTCGCTGCGGTTGGGGTCAAAATCGTCGCGCAGTACCGAGCCGAATACGGCTAATTCGATAATTTTCCAGCGCTGACAAAAACTGGCTAAAGATTCTTCGGAGATTTGAAGCTGCGGGACATTAGCGACCATCATTTGGTTGCTCATTCCTGTTTTCAGCCATTATACTACATCGACATTTAGGCAATGAAAATCGAACAGGCAAAATCATGACTCACGACCCTTTACTCAAGTGGCGCGATGAATTTCCGATTCTTCAGGAATCGACTTACTTGATTAGCAATTCACTCGGTGCGATGCCGCGCGGAGTGTACAACAGCCTGCGTGAGTACGCCGATACGTGGGCGACGTTGGGTGTCCAGGCATGGGGCGCAAAATGGTGGCATCTGCGCAGCGAGGTCGGCGACAAAATCGCGCCGTTGATAGGTGCGCCTGCTGGCAGCGTGTTGGTGCAGGAAAACGCCAGCATCGCCAACAGCATTTTGTTCAGCGGCATGGATTTGAGCGACATCAGGCGCAATAAAGCCATCATCAGCGACATGGATTTTCCGTCGGACATTTATACACTGCGCCGGATGCTGCCGAATCTCGACCTTCACATGATTAAAACGCGCGACGGAATCACGCTGCCGATTGACGAGCTATTGGACGTGATTGACGAACGGACTCGGCTGGTTTCGCTGAGCCACGTATTATTCCGCAGCGCATTTATCATGCCCGCCAAAGCGATTGTCGAAAAAGCGCATCAGGTCGGCGCGCAGGTGCTGCTCAATGGCTATCACAGCGTCGGCATTATTCCGGTGGATGTCACCGATCTGAACATCGATTTTTACATCGGCGGGACGCTGAAATGGATGTGCGGCGGGCCAGGAGGCGTATTTATGTATGTGCGGCCCGATCTGATTAAGACCCTTGATCCGAAAATTACGGGATGGTTCGCGCATCAGAAGCCGTTCACGTTCGACACAGGCGCAATCGAACTGCGTGAAGATATTCATCGTTTTTCCAACGGCACCCCCGGAATTGCATCACTCTATGCTATCCAGCCAGGAGTCGAGATTCTCGCCCAAGTCGGCGTGGATGCGATTCGCGAAAAATCGGTGCGACAGACTTCGCTGATTATCGAATTGGCGCAAAAAGCGGGTTACGCCGTTAATTCGCCCATGAATTCAGAAGATCGCGCCGGGACAATCACGCTCAAGCCCGATCATCCTTATGAGGTCTCGCGCGAGTTGATCGCCCGCAACATCGTCGTCGATTATCGCGAAAATGCCGGAATCCGCGTCGCGCCTCATTTTTATAACAGCGACGACGAAATTTATCTGACGATGAACACGATTGCCGAAATTCTCGCCGATGGAAGCTGGCAAAAACACACACAGCGGGCGTTTGTGACGTAGGGCTGAAAAACGAACGTTAATCGTACTCTATAATGACGGCGCTTTTTTTCGTGTATTATTATGTCAGTGACAGTCATTATAGGTAGCGCTATGAGACGGATTCTATTTTATCTGCGATATGCGGCGAAGAACTTGCGTAACAGCGGGCGCTGGACGATGTTCGCGGTGTTATGCGTGGCGGCGGGCGTGGCGACAGTGGTTGCGCTGCGCAGCCTGGGGCTGGCGATTGGCGATTCGCTGCTGGCAAATCTGCGCGATGTCAATCACGGGGATGTCAGCGCCAGCACCGTCGGCGGCGGGCCGTTCGCCTTCACCTTCAACCAGGGCGAGGCCGAATCCAGCATTTTTTCCGATTTCGAACTGGAAAAAGCGCGCCGATTAGCTGAGCAGTATAACGCGCAGATGAGCACCTACAGCGTCTACTATAATATCCAGATCACCGCACAGGATTATAATAACCAGGGACGCCCCCAGGTTATCAGCAGCTTTTTTATTGACCCACAAACTTATTCCCCCACTCGCGAAATTCGCGCCATTGATCCTCCTGGGCTTACGCTGCCCGATTTATTTATAGGCGGTCAGGAAATTGTCCTCAGCCAAAATTTAGCCGAAGCTCAAAATATTCAGGTTGGCGACTTGGTACGGATCAGCGGGACGGAAACGCCGTTTATCGTGCGCGGCATCGTCCCAACCGACGTGGAAGCCAACGTCAATAATATCGTCGCGGCATTTTTCGGCTTCGTTTACATTGACGCGCAGCAAGCGGCGACCTTGCAGTTAAGCCCCGCGCCGAATTACATCAGTTTTGCCCTGCCCGACGGAAGCGGCACGGAAAAAATTGATGAGCTAGAGCAAAATATCTGGCAGCAGATGATCGGCGTCCATCGCGTCCAGACCACCTCCAGTCTGCTGGAACGCAATGAAGAACTCGCCGATATGCTCAGTCGATTTATCGTCGTACTGGGGCTGGGCGCGCTGTTGATCGGCGGCGTAGGCATCGTCAACACCATGCTGGTGATGGTTGGGCGGCGCACGATGGAAATTGCTTCGCTCAAAACCTTTGGCATGAAAGGTCGGCAGGTTGCGCTGCTGTTCGTCACTGAAGCCTTTTTTCTTGGCTTGATGGGCAGCATTTTGGGCGCGATCATCGGGGTTTTGTTGAGCATGGTCGTCAATCAATATGGTGAGGCCTTTTTGCAGCAGCGCTTGACGTGGCGTTTTCACCCCGACGCGGTGATATACGGACTCGGTTTGGGCATGGTCGTGACAATGGTTTTCGGCGTACTGCCCGTGTTAATGGCTGCAAAAGTCCGTCCGGCGATCATTTTGCGCCCGAATGAAATTCACGTGCCGCGCGCTAGTTGGCTGCAAGCGTTCGGTGCGCTGTTGATCGTGATTCTGGTTCTTGGGGTCATCGCGGGGCAGATTGTCGGGCCGCTGTTCGTGCGGGCATTGGGCGAGGCACGTGCGCCCAACGCAACCGTAATCGGCATCATTGGTGTCGCCCTCACGTTGGTGATTCTGGGAATCCTGGTCGGCATTTTGTGGGTGATCGTCTGGTTTGTCAGCCACTTGCCCTCGTTTGGCAGCGTTGATCTGCGCCTTGCGCTGCGCAACATGACCGCACGACGCACCCGCACAGCGACGACTCTTCTGGCACTCAGCGCCGGGATGTTCGCCCTCAGTAGTATCACTTTTTTCGGGCTGGGTGCGCGCCAGATCATGCAGTTTCAATTTGCCGAAACGCTGGGCGGCAACGTCATGGTGATTCCCCTGCTGCCGAATCAGCTTGGGCGGACACTGGTCGATATTCTCTTTTCATTGAGCAGTGACGTAACCTATAACACGCGCCTGAACGCTTTCCTGGCACGTCTGGAAGCGGTAGACGGACAACCTGTCGAAATTGACGGCAGCCGTTTTCCGGGTGTAAATATCCCATCACTGGTGCGCCAGGGCGATAACCCCGATGTGCATAGCGGCGTTCTGGTGGCAGGTCGTGATCTTGCGCCGGAAGATCGCGGCAAAAATGTGGTCGTGCTGGCACAGCAGTCGCTCGTCGAATCAGCAGTACGCGATTTTACGCTGGACGAATTAGGTATCCACGTTGGCTCCATCGTGACCTTCCGCACAGGCCGAGAGCGCGCCGATTATGAAGTGATCGGCATCGTCAGCAGCCCAAACGCCATCATTCCGAATTTTGGCGGCGCGTTTTTCCCGCCGGAAACACTCAGGTCGAGCATCGGTTTTCAGTTCAATATTTTGCAAGTGCCGCCAGAACGCCTGAATGACGTGCTGCTTTCGCTCTCATCAACGCCGTTTTCGATGGCGATTGACATCACCTTCCTCGACACGCTCATGACGCGGCTGATTAATCAACTCAGCGCGATTCCGACGCTGGTCGGCCTGCTGTCGCTGCTGGCGGCGGCGGTCATCATGGCGAACACCGTTTCGCTGGCAACGCTTGAACGGCGGCGGCAGATCGGTGTGTTAAAGGCGATGGGGCTGCGGCGCGGGCGTGTTTTGCGCGTCATGCTGCTGGAAAATACGCTCATTGGGGTGTTAGGCGCGGTGCTGGGAATCGCCATCAGCGCGCTCGGCGTCTCGATTATGACCAGCCTGGGGATGGGTATTCCCGTGTTAATACCCGCCGAGGCAACCCCTGTCACCATCGGCTTGATCGTGGCAGCAGTCGTTATCGCCTGGACAGCGACCTTTTTGAGCGCGCGGGTGGCAGTTAACGAGCGCGTTTTGAAGGTGCTGCGGTACGAGTGAGCGGGTCAGCCTGTCGGCGTCTCAGCGGGTCAGCTTTTGAAACAAATTCAGCATATCTGGTGTAGGGGCGCAAAGCTTGCGCCCTTGAAAAACCGATCCTCATTTATTTTGATCTCACACGATCATGCCGCCGACGCGAAAATCAAGCGCCAGCCATTCAAATCTTCGATTTCAAATTCGCGCCTGCCATAGGGCTGGGTTTCTAAATGGCGGGTGATTTTGACGCCTTTGGCCTGTAACTCGGCATACAGCAGATCGACGGTCATGCCGACGGTGATATACAGCGCACCGGAGCTATCGGGCTGATCGCTGTGTGTAAAATGAATGCGTACCCGCTCGGCTGACCACTCGCCACGCGAAACAATGGCAAACCGCTGCCCATCAAGGTAATCCACGTCAAAACCGAGCTGTTCCTGATAAAAAGCGACGGTTTCCACCACATCGCGGACACGCACCACCGGATTGATGCCGAGAAAAGCCAGGTTTCGCTGGGTATTTGCCGCGCTCCGACCTGTCCACGCTGCCCATTCGTCGGCGCGCAGCCCAAATGTCAGCGTATCATGAGGCCGTTCTTTATTCGGGAAGCGCTGGAAAAAATGCCCGTACAACGTAAAGTGGAGCTTCCTCGCTAAACTCTGTGAAGCGATATTTTCGCGATCAATCCAGAGTTCGACGCGGTTCAGGCCCATTTTTGTAAAGGCAAAATCGAGTACCAGATTTCCAGCTTCCGTGCCATAGCCTTGCCGCCACTGGCTGGGATGAATGATGTAGCCCATGCCAGGAACAGCCGCATCGATCAACCACAGGCCGCCGATAATCTGCCCTGTATCCTGGCGAATCACCGTCCACCAGGGTTCGTTCATCACCTGAATTCCGCGAATCATCGATTTTGTTTCACTGATGTCGCGATGGGTGGAGGTATTCCAGTAAACCATCGCTCGGCTGTCCCCATAAACGCTGAAGAGTCCTTCGGCATGTTGCAGCGCGGCAGGTTCCAGCGTGAGCCGTGTCCCGGTCAGAATTTCGGCAGCGATCATTGATTCACCCCTTACAGATTTGAACACTCGTTCTATTATAATAACCGGAAATCAAAACAGTCGCCGTTTCACAACAAAATAACTTCTGAAGCGTATAATATGCAAGTGAGCAAATGCAAAAAGATAGCAGGTATAAGAATGTTTTATTTGCAATATGCAGCCCGAAACTTATGGCGCAACCGCCGCTGGTCATCGTTCGCCGTTTTTTCAATTGCAGCAGGCGTGGCGACCATTGTGGCGCTGCGCAGCCTGGGGTTGGCGATTGGCGATTCGCTGACAAGCAATGTGCGCAGCACCAATCATGGCGACGTAACTATCACGCGCGGGTTCACAGGCGGTATGATGGCGTTTTCGCCCCCCGATGACACGCCAGTTTTCACCGAAACAGAAATCGAACGTGTAACCGAGTGGGTTCGCGAACGCGGCGGTCAACTCAGCAGCTATATCAGCAGCGGTGGTGTCCAGGCGACGGCTGTTGGCACAACCAGCGCCGGACGCCCCCAGTTCATCACCTCCTATTTTATCGATCCCCAGACCTATCCGCCTACGCAGGATATTCGCGCTCTTGACCCGCCCAATACACCCTTAAGCGAGCTATTCCAGGGTGGCAACGAGATCGTCATCAGTAAAAATCTGGCGGATTCGCAAAATATCAGCGTTGGCGATTCGATGCGCGTGAGCGGCACTACCGATGAATTTATCGTGCGCGGGATCGTCGCAACAGAAATCGAAGCCGGATTGAACAACCTGCTGGCAGCATTTTTTGGTTTTGCCTATTTTGATATTTCGCTGGCAGAGCCACTTTCGCTGAACCCCAATCCGAACAATATCAGCATCACGCTGCCTGAAAATATCGCGCCGAAAACGTTGGACGAGGCTGGACAACTCAAAATGCAGCTTGACCAGTTATTGGGTCAGGGTACGAATATGCGTACTGTGCCTGAACTGCTCGATCAAAATCGGACGATTGCTGATTACACCGGACGCTTTATCGTCGTGATGGGCCTGGGCGCGATGCTCATCGGTGGTGTAGGCATTGTCAATACCATGCTGGTGATGGTGCGGCGGCGAACGGAAGAAATTGCCGCGCTGAAAACGTTTGGCCTCAAGGGGCGTCAGGTCGCGCTGCTCTTTATGTCCGAGGCGCTGCTGCTGGGGGCGGTGGGCAGCCTGCTCGGCGGCGTTTTTGGCATCCTTTTAAGCGCCGGGGCGAATGCTTATGGCGAAACATTGATCCAACAGCCGCTCGTTTTTCGGCTTTACCCGGAGGCAGTTTTATTTGGCCTCGTGCTTGGATTGATCGTGACCGCAGTATTCGGCGTTCTGCCTGTGCTAACGGCGGTCAAAATCCGCCCCGGCATCATTCTTCGCCCCAATGAAACGCACATTCCCAGGGCGGGGGTGATTCAGTCGATATTAGCGCTGCTGTTCGTCGTCCTGTCGATGGGCGTGGTCGCTGGACAAATTATCGGCAATATCGGTTTGGGTGTGATCGGCGTGGCTGGAACAATGTTGATTCTGGGCATTCTGATCGGCCTGTTATGGATTCTGGTGTGGATCGTTGGGCGGCTGCCCGCGTTCGGCAATGTCGATCTGCGGCTGGCACTGCGCAACTTGCGGGCGCGCCGTGTCCGCACCGCGACAACGCTGCTGGCAATCAGCGCGGGGATGTTCGCACTCAGCAGCATCACCTTTTTCGGCGCGGGCGTTCGCCAGATTATCCAGATGTCCTTAAGCGATTCGCTGGGCGGGAATGTTATGATTTTTCCGGTGCTGCCAGCCACTATCGCCAATCCGCTCATTGACAGCCGCCTTGATGGACTGGAAGGCGTCAATTCACGCACCCGCTACATCAATTATGAGGCTGACATCGGGGCCATTGACGGGGTTGAAGTCGATAACGAAGGCACACAAGAACGGCGTCAACAGCTTCTCGATGAAATGGAACGCGCCGGGGAAGCTATGGATTTCACCCGTATGGGAGAGATTGGCGAAGAATTAAGCACGCTGCCGGATTACGCGGTGAGTCTCTCGATTCGAGACACGACTGCCGAAAATTTTGGCGCGGAAAATATCATCAGTGGGCGAAATTTTACGCAGGAAGATCGTGGTCAGCGGGTGGCCCTCTTGCAGCAAAGCGATGAGCTGCCCAAAAGCATCGGGGTTGGCAGCAGTCTGAGGCTGGAAATCAATAATCGATCCTATGATTTCGAGGTGGTCGGGTTGATACCCTCCATCAGCAGCGGGGGTTTCCAGGCGGGCTTTACGTTTGGCGATATGATCGTGCCGCCAGAATCGCTGCCTGCTTCGGGAAGCTCTGATTTCCAGTTTACGCTGGCAGATGTTCAACCCGAATCGCTGGATAAGGTGCTGCTGGAGCTTTCGGCACTGCCGCTGGTCTTTTCGATTGACATCACCTTCATCGATGGCCTGTTACGCCGATTTATCGACCAGTTTAGCGCGCTGCCGATTCTGGTTGGCCTGCTCTCTTTGGGGGCTGCGGCGGTGATTATGGCGAACACCGTTGCGCTGGCAACGCTCGAACGGCGGCGGCAGATCGGCATTCTGAAGGCCGTCGGGTTAAAAGGGCGGCGTGTGCTGTGGATTATGCTGCTCGAAAATATTCTCGTCAGCCTGCTGGGAGGCGTTCTGGGTGTTGGCCTGAGCGCGCTCGGCGTCGCCTTGATGTCCATTCTGGGCCTGCAAGACATCACTATTCTCGTACCCGCAGATTCTACCCTAATCGCTATCGGCCTGATTGTGGCTGCGGTACTGATCGGCGCGCTAGCCACATTCCTCAGCGCACAAGTCGCAATTAACGAAAGGGCGCTCAATGTTTTGCGTTATGAATAATGGCACGACAATTCGTAGGGGCGCACAACTGCGCATCCCTCGCCCTGCCAAACGGGATATATCCTTTTTTATTCTGTTTTCTTTGATCCCATAGCAGCGTCAAGATAAGTCGCGGCTAAATGATTTTATCCTCCCGCTAGTCAGGTGCTTCTGAACGCGGTAGACTTATGGGTTAGAAATGTAACCACTTACTGAAGAGCAGGTCATGGATCGTATCTCTGCTGCTGATAATCTCACAATCGAAATGCAAACGGATCGCTGGCGGCTGCTGGTTAATGGTGACCAGGAAGAACGCATCGTCGTCGAAGCACAGGCTGGAAAACCGCTCAAATATATTTCTGGGTTTGGCAAAAGCCGCCGCCTGCCAGATAACGGCTCGCTGCCTGTCGAACATATTCAGCGCGTCGTCGTCGGCTGGTCAAACCAGGATGAATCCTGGCATCTGGGGCTGGTGTTGGGCGCGGAGCTGGCGCAGGCGCGCGGCAGCCGCTGGTGTGAAGTCGCCCGCTGGCCTGACCCAGAAATCAATGCGTACAGTGATGCAGCCTCCCGCGCTGGCGAGGCGTTGGCGCAGGCCGTTACACGCCCATTCTATCTGGTTCCAGCCGACGCCGAGGAAAAAAGTGCTGCTCCAGCCGCGCCGTCTCGTCCTCTGCCCGATTTGCCGCTCTCGCTTCAAACATGGACATTTGAGCGTGGCAGCGGCGATCAATTCCAATTCGTGCAGGCAAAAAGCCAATCGCGCGCTGCCGTTCGACGTATTTTGTGGTATTCATTCTGGACAATCGTTTACATTGTGCTGGTCGTGACTTCATTTACATCGGGCATTGCGCCCGCCAAACCCGATTTTCTGCCTTACCTCGGTGTCCTATCTGCGGTCATGCTGGTCGTGTTGATTATCAGCAATATTTATCACCTGCTGGTTGATCCCAATCGCATCGTCGTCGATGCCTCAACCCGCACGATACGCGCCTTGCGTGGGCGGCGCGAACGGTGGGGATTCAGCGCTGACCAGCTTCAATCGGTTTATGTGACGCTGGTGACGGGCAAAACAAACCCTAAAAAAGGCGATCTTAAGCAGCACGTTCATTATGGAGAACTCAACCTTCAGCTTGCCAACGGCGATTTTCATTATATTCTAGATTTAGAACAGGGTGGAACGTTCACACCTGACCCTGCTCATGTGGGGGATGAAGAAACAGTTGTCTCGCTCACTTCGGATAATGCCTACACCGATATACAAGCTGTAGGAGTCTATGTCGCTCAAGCATTGAGCCTACCCTGCTGGTACGATCGACGTTTTTAAGACGAACGAACGCGATACACCATCTGATTTGCTACATCCCGTTACAATGAACATAACTATTCAGTGCGCGTGTTGCGCAGAGGATGAGCTACTCTGGATGATCTACCAAATGACATCGAGCGTTTGAAAGCTGAACTCCAGCAAGAAATCGAAAGACGCCACCAGGCCGAAACAAATCTGGAGCGCTATAACCACATTTTCGACATCTTAAACGAATTTGCATTCTTCTTTTATGTCGATGAAGGTGGCTTGCTCGTTCGTGAATGGTGGACGAAGGCTTTTGAGGTTATCAGCGGATTCAATACGGAAGAAATCGACGGGCGCGGCGGCTGGTTCTCACTCATCTATCCTGGTGACCGCGAATATGCCGTTGAGCTTGTCCAGATAGCGATCCTTAGAGGCGGCAGCAAAACTTCGGAAATCCGCATTATCACCAAAGCAGGCGATGTGCGCTGGCTGCGTGTCGTCTTTTTTTCAATTTGGGACGAAGCTCATCAACGAGTCATTCAAATCTACGGAACCGGGCAGGACGTTACCCAGGAAAAAGCGGTACAAGCCCAGCAAGCGCGGTTTGTCACCCACGCGATGCACGAATTTTCACATCCGGTCAGCAGTATATTGATGCGGCTCTATCTGCTGCGCAAACAGCCAGAACGCCTGGACGAACATCTGGACGCCTTGCAGCCTCCTGCCGATCATCTGCGCCGTATGATCGAGGATATGCGCGAATATTCGTCGCTGGAGCAGGGCAGCATCAGCTTGCAGCGCCGTGACATCACCCTTCAGCAGCTATTACACAGCGTCATCAACGCCCAGGAAGAAAAGCTCGAAACCCATGATATTCGGCTGTCCGCCCAGATGCCCGATGAGCCATTAGAAACGTTTATCGATATGGATCGCATCCAGCAGGCGCTTTCCCGCCTCATCCTGAACGCCATTAACCAGACATCCCCCGGACATGAAATTTCGATACAACTGAGCAGTGAGCCAGCCGATCATCCCACTCATGCCGTTATCACGCTGCGTCACAAGGGCAAGCCCATAGAAGCCGACCAGACGAGCGTCATGTTTTTACCTTTTTACCGAGCCAGCGAAGGCACTTTTAACCACACAGGGCTGGAATTAACGATTGCGCAGGAAATTATCAAGCTGCACGGCGGCTCAGTCGATTTCAAAATTGACCCCGATGGCGTTAACGTGTTTATCATCAAATTAACGCTGATCGATAAACACCGCATCTTACCTATTTGAGAGGATTCTACAGGCAGACATGAGCGAAGAACGTCCAGTTATTCTATTCACAAACGACGATGGGATTGGATCCCCTGGGCTATGGGCAGCCGTTCGAGCCTTTATTGACCTGGGCGAGATTCTGGTGGTTGCCCCACGTGAGCAGCAGTCAGGCATGGGGCGCAGTTTACCTATCGCCAGCGAAGGCCGAATCCACCTCCAGGAAATGAATATTAACGACCAGAATTACACCGTCTATGCCGTCGATGGCACACCCGCTCAGGCTGTCCAGCATGGCGTTTTGGAATTAGCGCCCCGGCTGCCATCACTGGTGGTTTCGGGAATCAATTATGGTGAAAACACGGGCAATGGCGTCACGATTTCAGGCACGGTAGGCGCAGCCCTGGAAGCTGCCAGCCTGGGTATCCCGGCAATTGCGATGTCCCAGGAAACCCCAAAAGACCTTCACCTTTCCTATTCCAACGATGTCGATTTTACGGCAGCGGCCCATTTTGCGCGTGTGTTTGGCGAATGGTTAATTAGCCATGATCGCCCGGATGATGTGGACGTGTTGAAAGTCGATGTACCCTGGGGCGCGCAGCCAACCACCGACTGGCGGATCACCCGGCTGTCACGCCGCCGCGTCTATTGGCCTACCCGCCCCGAACGTGTCGCACTGAGCGATATTGGGCGGCTGGGCTATCGCTTCGACACGGATACGTCAAAAACCGAGCCGGATTCTGACGCTTATGCCATCCATGAGGACAAGATTGTCTCCGTGACGCCGATCAGCCTGGACATGACTTCGCGCACCGATCTTTACCGCCTCGCGCAGCTTATCAAAGGAGAGCGGCGGCTGAGATGACAACGACCCGATTTTTGTGTTATAAATAAACGAACGAACTGTTGTAATGGTTACAGGAAACTGGGTGAAGGCGTCATTTTTAAACCAAGAGATACATTCTGGTCGGGCCGATCAGAATTATTTCGAAGCTGAAGGTTTTGTGACATCAGCTTTGGATGCGATGTCTGCGCACATCGCTATCCTCGATGAAAACGGAATCATCCTGGAGGTCAACAAGTCATGGCGTGAGTTTGCCGACGCCAATGGTTCAAACGACCCCAATTATGGTATCGGCACCAATTATCTCGATGTATGCGATATTTCTGCGCAGCGCAATTCAGAAGATGCCATCAGCGTCGCCAAAGGTATCCGCGATGTGATGGGCCTAAAAATCAATGAGTTTTATCTGGAATATCCCTGCCACAGCCCGACTGAGCGGCGCTGGTATATTGTGCGGGTTTCGCGCTTTACCTGGTATGGACACCTGCGCCTGATCGTCGCCCACCAGAACGTCACCGAATTAAAAGAAGCCCAGAATCAACTTGCCGAAAGCCGCGCCTATACGCAAGCCGTCCTTGATAATGTCGTCGATGGCATCCTCACCGCCGATGAAAGCGGACGTATTGAAACCGTTAACCCAGCAGTCGGTCAGATTTTTGGTTACAAACCGGATGAGTTGATCGGGCAGCACATCGAAAAGCTCATCGCTGGGCAGTATCACCACACCAAAGATGGCTTCATGGTCAATTTCACCGTCGATATTCGGCGGCTTGGGCATGAAATTATTGGTCA
>Ga0268299_1001651_pt1 | contig 35465 bp, 39 predicted proteins | sample NOBtaG_FD_193484 | JGI IMG/M metagenome (GOLD analysis project Ga0268299, IMG submission 193484) | Activated sludge microbial communities from bioreactor in Nijmegen, Gelderland, Netherland - NOB reactor | ecosystem: Engineered > Bioreactor > Aerobic > Activated sludge | place: Netherlands... | reverse complement strand
TCATGGCGGCTGCGCGCAGGATCAATCGCAAGCTGCGCGGATTCGACGTTGAGCACATCGGCGAAAGCGAGCGGCCGAAGCTCGTGCGGGTGTTGCGACGCACCCGCAAGCGTGTCGATCAGTTGCTGGCCGCGCTAGAGAACTAGAACCTCTCACGCCGATCCCTCGTCGACTGCACCGGACAAATGGACGAGTGCGTTGAAGACGAGGTCCCAACGCTCGTTCTCCATGTAGCGACGCAGATCCCGCGGCGCGCATGAGAACTCGGCCGCTGAACTGCTCCAAAGCTCGAGCGGTTCACCATCGCAGTAGAACGTCCTAGTCGTAAGTTGCGGAGCCATCGCGACCTCCTGGAGCCTACCCAGCAAGTCGCGCGCCAGCGCGCCCGATTGGTGCTGTACGTGGAGAGTCGAGCTAAGTGCTTGAAGTGTGTGTGAACCCCTATCCAGCCGGAACAGTAATCCCGTCCCGATAGGCCAAAGTTCGGACATACGACGAGGACGAAACGAAAAAGGGGAGAAAAGGGGAGAAGGGCTCCGCCTTCGGAATCCCTTCTCCCCGCTCACGGGAGGGTAACCGCCTGTGACACTACCGACCCCCAATACGAATCCGCAATCGCCTAGAAGCAGGAGATACCGCCCCCAAAAAGACGTGACGGGCGTGTCGCGGGAGGCTGATCAGGCCGGTGCCGATGTCGTCGCGGCCGGCTCCGGCGTGGGCACCATCAGCAGCTTGCTGACCCGACGCCCTTTCATCTCGATGACCTTGGCAGAGTATCCTTCGACCGCAACAGAGTCGCCGATCCTCGCGATCCTCCCGAGTCGCGCGATGACGAAGCCGCCCAGGGTCGAGCTTTCGTTCGCTGGCAAAGTGATGCCCAGACGAGTCGCAATCTCATCCAGCAGAACCAGTCCGTCCACGACATAACCATCGGGCGTCGACTCCATCCGCGGCGCCTCCGTGTCGAACTCGTCTTGGATCTCGCCGACGATTTCCTCGAGAATGTCCTCGAGTGTGACGAGGCCCGACGTCCCGCCGTACTCGTCGACGACGATCGCCATGTGCACCCGGCGTTGCTGGAAATCTCGCTGGAGCGCCTCGAGGGGGCGGTTCTCTGGAACGAAGAGGATGTCGCGCTTGATCTTCATGAGGTCGGAAGCGTCCTGGAGACCCTCCGTCGGCTGAAAGAGATCCTTCGCGTGAATCATCCCGATGACGTGATCGATGTCATCGCCGCACAGCGGGTAACGGGTGTGTTGCGATTGTCGAATCGTGTCCAGGTTCTGGGCCAATGGACGCAGCAGGCTCAGGTGTACGATGTCCGCGCGCGGAACCATGATGTGCTTGGCCGATCGCCGCGTGTAGTCGAACACGTTCTCCAACAACTTGCGCTTCGATGCTGAAAGCGTACCCGTCCGGTGTGATTCTGCGAGAAGAATGCGCAGCTCTTCTTCCGAATGCGCGAGCTCTGTCTCCGAAGCGGGTGTGACGGAGAAAACGCGCAGGAACCAGCTCGAGGAGGCATTGAGAAACCACAGCGCGGGGTAGAAGAGACGATAGAACAGTCGGAGGGGGGGGGCGACCCACAAGGATGTTTCCTCCGGCCGCCGTATGGCGAGTGTCTTGGGCGCCAGCTCACCGAGGACGATGTGCAAAAAGGTGATCGTGGCGAAGGCGAGCGTCAGGGAGATGCTGTGCACGACATTCTCTGACCACACGCCGAGTGCGTTCAGGAGCGGCGTGACGAGGCTGGCGAAGGCCGGCTCGCCTATCCAGCCGAGCCCGAGGCTCGCCAAGGTGATGCCGAGCTGGGTCGCTGACAGATACGCGTCCAGATTCTGGATGGCGCCTTGCGCGGCGATCGATCCGCGGACCCCTTCGCGGACCAACTCCTGGACTCGCGTCGAACGAACCTTGACGATCGCGAACTCCGCGGCCACGAAAAAAGCGTTCAGAAATACGAGAAGCGCCGCCAGAACGAGGTAGGTGCCAGTGTTCATGCGTCGCGACGGGGATCCTCTGCGAGGCTAGGCAGGAAATTGTGGAACACCAGCGATGTGGAACATGGCGCGCGCATCACGCGTGGGGCGCGAATGTAGCCAATCGTTCCGCGCCCCCGCAACCTCAGCATTTCGGCTGCTGACAGTCCGAGCGGCCATGTTATACGCTCCCGGAGAGCGAAACCGAGGAGGGTGCATATGCGAAGGGTCATGAGGACGGTCATCGCTTCCCTGGGGTTGTTGGCGGTAGCGGCACCATGCTTCGCGAGAGCGGTAGCCATCGGGCCGGGTCAGCCGCTTGGCGAACGCGGGTTCGAGCGTCAGCTTCGTTTGAACCCGGAGCTTCGGAGCTACGTTGCGCTTCGCGGGTATCCGGACTGGGTCGAGGAGATCGAAGTCGACAGTGATCTTCCCTTGGATACGCACGAGTTGCGCTTGTATTACCTGCGCCTCGATCGCGAGGTTGCTTTCACGCGCGCCTACATCCTGGGGCGGCCTCGCGTGAGCATGCGCCTCTCCGAGCGTCCCATCGAGGCGGTCGACCGGGTCCGGATCGAAGCCGCCTACCTGGCTGTCGACCCGGCGAAGCGTGCGGAGTTCGCGGCAGATCGTGCGCTCGCAGCGGCTGAGCAGGCCGAGCGAGCAGCCGACGCCGTGGAACGGCTCGCCGACCGCGCAGAGCATTTCAGCGACCAGATGGAACGCGACTTCCATCGCCGTCTCCGAAAGTAGCCTGGGTTCGATGTCCGATCCGAGCTTCGAGCTCGGATCGGGTATCGCCGCAGTCTTTTCGCGAACCGGGCACGTCTGCATGATCGGCCCGGCGAGCTGCGGTCCGCACTTCGCGCGGCCGATGCTTGAGCGACTTGTACGCCGGACGCACAAGCAAGGCGTGCGGACGTCTCGCCGGAAGAGGTCGTAACAGTCTGCTTTAGCTCGCGAATCTCATCCGTGAGCATTTGCGTGCAGGCGGCGGAAGACCAGCGGGGATGGCTCCTTCAGCCGGGCTCCGATACTGCCGTTTGGTGGCACGGAACTTGGTGACATGCGGTGCAGACACCTTCTGCATCTCGAGAGGAGATCCCCCGCATGTTCCGCCACCCCGCGACTTCCGCTCCCGCCGTCCGCCCCGCTCTCGTGAGCGACATGCATCTCGATTTTCGGACCTCCAACGAGACGCTGTTCCTGCTCGTAGAGCTTTCGGACGCAATGAAGCGTGGCGTCCGCCACTATCGGCTGGACGGAACACCCCTCGATCAGCTGAACAAGGTCGTCGAAGCGCTCATCTTCGACGGTGAGGTGTTCTTCGACGATGCGGCTAGCGCCGCGCCTCTCGGTCACTGAGAGGGCCGCGGCGAGGCGAGCGGCTCGCGCGCTCGCCTCGCTGGCGAAGTTACTGGTTACGCGGACTTCTTCAGGTACTCGCGCGGGCCAGTGATGCTGTGCCGGCGGCCATTTACCCGCCGGAAAGGGAAGCGGTACAGCGTCGGCTGTCCCTGATGGATCCGACTCAGTTCTGCCTTCTTCCAGCGCGCCATGCCGGCGCGAAGGTATTCGGGCTCGAGATCGAGTGCCGCGCAGACGTTCTCGAAGGAGAAGGGCCAGCTGGCTTCGGCCCCCGACGTCCAGGTCTCGACCTCCTCGACTAGCCTTTGGCTACGGCGGTTGTCGGACATCACGTGGCGTTGGAACGTCGCGATCGCTTCTTCCAGCACTGCGAGCATCAGTCGCTTCTCGGGCTGGAATGCCGCATCCGACCCGACCCGATCGAAGTACTGTGCCGGCACCAGAGTGTCGGGCTCGAGGGGAGTGGAGTTCCGCTCTTCCGTCATTCCCGCGCTGCGCAGTTCCATGAGGTACTCCTCCTGACCGTGTACCGTCTGACCGTGGACCGTTGAGTCGTCCGACGCCCGGTTCAGCAGGTCGCATGCCAGGGTGGAGGCCTGCAGATAACTGCGCGGCTTGGCGGTGCTTACGCTCCTATGGGGCAATCGCCGAGGTCGCGGCGGCATGGACTTCGGGGCTGAAACACCACTCCGCATGCCTCGAAACATCACACCCGTTCATGAGGCGGCCATGATGCGCACGTGGTTTCCAATGCGTTGCCACGACTCGGCGATCTGCTAGCTTCCCGCGTCCCATGTCCGAGTTCCAAGCCGGCGACGACCCGGCGGCTCGCCAGCCGATCGCGGGTGTCGACGATCTGATCCGGTACGTGGCTTCGGGCGCGAAGCCGCGCAGCGAATGGCGCGTCGGAACCGAGTACGAGAAGGTCGGGGTGCTGAGGGAAAGCGGCCTCGCGGCACCGTTCAGCGGTGAGCGCGGAATCGAATCGGTTCTCGAGCGTCTGGCCGATCGCTACGGTTGGCAGCCGAAGCGCGAGCGTGGTCGCATCATCGCGCTCATGGGCCGCGACGCCAACATCACGGTCGAGCCCGGCGGGCAGCTGGAGCTGAGTGGGGAACAGTGCGCCAGTATTCATTGCGCGCACCAAGAGCTGATGGAGCACGTGAAGGAAGTGGTCACCGTCGGTGCGGAGCTCGACATCGTGTTTCTCGGACTCGGCATTCAGCCCGTGAGTCCGGTCGACGCCATCGAGTGGGTGCCGAAGCGGCGCTACGCGATCATGGGTCCGTACATGAGGCAGGTGGGTACGCTGGGCCAGCGCATGATGAAGCAAACCGCGACGGTCCAGGCGAACTTCGACTTCGGCGATGAGCGCGACGCAATGCAGAAATTCCGCGTGGCCATGGGTCTGGCGCCGCTCATTTCCGCCATGTTCGCGAACTCGTCGATCTCGGAGAATCGCTTCAACGGCTTCATGACCATGCGCGGGCACATCTGGACCGATACGGACAACGCACGCTCCGGGATGCTGCCCTTCGCATTCTCGCCAGACGCTGGGATCGAAGACTATGTCGAGTACGCGCTCGACGTGCCGATGTACTTCATCATCAGGAACGGTGACTACGTCGAGACTCACATCACGTTCCGTCAATTCATGACCGAAGGCTGGGGTGCCGAGCGTGCAACGATCGACGACTGGGCGCTGCACCTGACGACGCTGTTTCCCGAGGTGCGCCTGAAGCGATACCTCGAGGTTCGGAGCGCCGACAGTCAGCCTCCGGAGATGATGTTGGCGCTGCCAGCGCTCCTCAAGGGTATTCTCTACGAACCGGACGCGATGCAGGGTGCTTGGGATCTGGTGCGCTCGTGGAGCTGGGCCGAACGCCTCACGCTGTATCGCGACGCCCATCGCGAGGGCCTGCACGCGCGCATTCGTCGAATTCGACTCGCGGAGCTCGCTCGCGAGCTCGTCGAGATCGGTGCAGCCGGCCTTCGTCGCCAGGATCAACGAAACGATCGGGGTGACGACGAACGGATCTATCTCCACAGCATGGAGGAGCTGGTCCGGGACGGAAACTCGCTCGGCCGCAGGCTTGCTGAGCTGTGGGAAGGCCCGTGGAACCGCGATGTGCGGAAGCTGATCGAGCACACGACCTACCGGCTCCCGTAGCAGGCTCCTTCCTCGAATCTTTTGGGGCGTGGTGGGCGTGTGGTTACGACAGCGGTTGCCGCCCCGGTTGGCTTCGTATTTCGTTCGCCTTACATCGGTAGCAGGAGGCGAAACGACATGTCCGAAGCCGCATGGGCGTTCGAGCAAGTTCCCCTGAATCTGGCGCAAACGAGGACGGTCCGCGTGACCGGTCTTTTGGAGGTCTGCGATGACCTCGAGGAGATCCAGGTTCTCGGTCAGTTCCCTGGATCAAATCGCAAGAATGATCCACGAGTGCGAGCGTTCCGGGTGCGTCGCGACTTGCGGTCGGTCGGCCTCCAGAAAGGCGACTGTCTACTTGTGCAACCGAAGCGGCTTGCCCCGAACGAGCTCGCGGTCGTCTCGGTGGGCGGTGCGCTGACGGTGCGTCGGGTAGTGGAACGGCAGGGGGAGCAGTTGGTCTTCGATCCGCCGGCCGGCACTCCTCATTCACCCGCAACGCTACGCGTTATCGGTGGCTTCGCCGGTATCCTCCGAAAGCGCCTGGCGCCGTGTCACCACACTCCGGCGTCTTCACGACTGGAGTGTCTCGGGCCAACCGAACCGGAAGCCACCGGAAAAGTACGATGGCTGCGCGGGAAACTCGGCATGGTCGAATCGACCTGCGCCGAGACGGCCAACCCTCGGCTCAGGCGAGCACTCCGGCACGAGGCAGAAATTCTGCGCCGGCAGCTCCAGAATGAAGCAGATGAAAATTAGTTTATCTAATACCAGACCGTAAGTTTTTTCATTTCATAGTGCCGAACTCCCACGCTAGTACTTTGCCGCAACGCGGCATCGAAGGGGGAAAGGCAATGCAAGCAAGGGCTAAAAAATCAGAAGGTGGTAGCGGGGCCGGCCTGTTCGAACCGGATATTCTTCTTCCAAATCAGTATTTTGCGGCTTTTCGGCGCGGCCGTGCGGTCGAAGGCGAGCGACGCCTGATGCTCGCGGTTCTGGAGGATGCGGTAGACAGCTACCGCAAGCATGCGGTTGCCTGCGATCCGCGCGAGCAAGCGTGCTTTCTCGAGGCCAAGGAGTGGTTCTCGTCCAGCGATCGTTCGTGGCTCTTCGCCTTCGAGAACATCTGTGACGTTCTCGAGATGAACGCTGATTATCTCCGTTCCGGTCTGGACCGGTGGCGCCGGTCGATCGCCTTGCGAGCCGCTGAGCGTAGTGACGTGCGGTTCGAAGGGGCACTTCAGAACGCCACGGCCTGATCGTCGAGGCGGCTGGGCAGACGATCACTGCTCGGCCGCCTCCGCTTGCTGCTGCACCGCGACGGTAGTGCTTCCGATCGCGACGGGAAGCCCGCTCTGAGCCGTAACCGCCTGGCGCAAGCGGCTCTCGTCGGTACGGTCGAGCCAGCCGCGCTTCGTGAGGAGTCGTCGCGCTTCTTCCAGGAGGTCGCCTCGCAGCGAGTAGATGTCGGGATGAACCTCGACGAAGATGTCGTCGTTGCGGCTCCCGACTTTCACCGGCTGATAAAGAAACTCCCCGGGGCTTCCGACGGGCACCTCACGGAAAAGCACCGCGATGTCTTCGTTGTAGAGCCGAATGCAGCCGTGACTGACCTGCATTCCTACGCCCCAGGGCATGTTTGAGCCATGCAGGGCGTAGAGCGGTAGGGTTAGCTCCAGACGGTGGCGTCCGAGCGGGTTTTCGGGATCACCGCCGGCGATGGACGTCCTCGGATCGTTGCGCTCGCGGATGTGCTCCGCACGGATCGATTCCGGGATCACCCACGTAGGATTCTCGGTTTTGCCACGGATCTTGAAGGTGCCTTCGGGCGTGCGCCAATCGTCGCGGCCGAGCCCCACCGGATAGGTGACCACGACGCCACCCGGTTGGTAGTGATACAGCCGCATCTCCGGGATGTTGACGACGACGCCTTGTGGTCGTGCATCCGGGAGCACGAACTCGGTAGGAATCAGAAGCACCTCTCCCGGTGAGGGCATCCACGGATCGACCCCGGGATTGGCCGACGTCATCTCGTTGTAGCCGAGATCGAAATGTCGCCCGACGTCGAGCAGTGTGTCGCCTTCCTGCACCACGTAGGTGGAAAGATCACCGACGACACTCGAATCGGAGCCGACGGCGATCCGGAACGGATAGCGAGTCGGTGTGCGCGACGCGAAATCTTCCTCGGTCCAACGCGACGCCTGTGCGACACTCCCAGCAGCAAGCCACGCCGCCGCCACGAGAGTCGTGATCGCATGCAAACGGCACCTTCTACGCAACGACATCATTCCCAAACCCCCGATGTGCCGCTCATGCGTCACGTCGCGAATCAGTCTGTAGCAACGACCATTCCTTGTCGAGACGGAAGCAGCTGTGAAATACTACGAGGGCTCCATGATGCGACGAAGTTTTGGGAGGTCGTGATGCAGACCGGTGGTCGGGGGTGGTGGATGGTGGTGGCGGCGACGCTCCTGCTGGCGCAAGCCGTGGGCGCGGAGATGGACCCGCCGCGCGTGACGGCGAAGGCCGCTATCGTCGTCGACGCGCGCTCGGGGAGTGTCCTGTGGGCGCAGGCGCCGGACGAACGGTTGCCGCCGGCGAGTACGACCAAAGTGATGACGGCGGTTCTCGCCCTCGAAAGCGGCCGCCTTTCGGATCGGGTCGAGGCGAGTCCGCAGGCGTGCATGGTGGCGCCGAGCAAGGTCAACCTTCGACCCGGACAGCGCCTGATTCTCGAGGACCTCGTCTACGCGATTCTCTTGAACTCGGCGAACGACGCGAGCATCGCGATTGCCGAGCACCTGTCTCCGAACGTCGAGGCTTTCGGCGACCGCATGACGAGACGCGCGCATCTTCTCGGCGCGACCCGGACGAATTTCGTGAATCCTCACGGGCTCACCCAGGACGGACACTATTCCACCGTGCGCGACCTCGCGACGATCTTCCGCTACGCGCTTGCGGTCCCGAAGTTCCGTGAAGTGCTCGGCACGAAGTCGGTGGTCGTCGGGGTCGAGAACAGCACGCGCCGCATCGCGCTCCGTAGCCACAACCGTTTTCTCGATGCGTATCGCATCCCCGTGATCGGGAAGACGGGCTACACCATCGCCGCGAAAAAGTGCTTCGTCGGTGCGGGCCGCTACGGCGACCGCGAGATCATCATCGCCCTCATGGGGTCGCGAGATCTCTGGGGCGATGCCCGTCGGCTTCTGGAGTTCGGGTTCGACGGTGATCTTCCCCCCGAGGTGCGCCCGGGCGCGAAGGGTCGCCGCGTGGCGAGCGAAGCGACGCCAGCCCGTGTCGCTCGGCGCCCGGAGCGTAGCGTCGCGGTCGCGACTGCGAAGAGCTCGCGCGCGCCGCAATATGCGATCCATGTCGGAACCTTCGACCAGAAGGAGCGCGCCTTACGCCTGCAACGGGCGCTTGGTCGCCGCGGGTTCGACGTCGCGGTCGACCAGCTCTCGGCTGGACGGGGAAAGAAGCGGCGAATCCAGTACCGGGTGCAAGTCGGTCCCTACAAGAATCGTGGTCAGGCCGAGTCTGCCGCGCGGACGATGGCGGCGCAGGTCGATCTGCCGACCCGCGTCGTCCAGCGCTGACGACACGGCCAGAAAAATCACATGCGCGGAACGATCAAGAAGATCGTCAAAGACAAGGGCTTCGGGTTCATCGTTCCCGACGATGGCAGTGACGAAGTCTTCCTCCATCGCTCGCGTGTCGCACCGAAGGTGCGATTCGAGGATCTCCGCGAGGGCGATGAAGTGGAGTTCCAGACCAGGCCTGGCGACAAGGGCCCGCAGGCGTTCGACGTAAAGGTACGCTAGCCGCCGTCTCGCGAACGTCGCGGCGTAATGCCTAGGAGGTCCGGAAGCTGCCGGAGCTCCTCGATCACCACGTCGCCTCCACTCACCGGTCCGACACCGACGTACGCCACCCCGGCAGCGACGGCTGCGTCGCGGTCCACCAACGTATCACCGACGAAGACCGCAGAGCTCGGCGCGACGCCCGTTCGCTCGAGACACGCCAGCAGGAGGTCCGGGGCGGGTTTTGGTCGTGGCACGTCCAGGATGCCCAGGGCGGCTGCGAAGAAGCCTTCGAGAGTGAAGTACCTCGTCACCCCCGCGACGGTACGCCCCCGGTTGGTCGCGAGCGCCAACGGACAGTGCGCCCGGAGGCGCTCCAGTGTCTCACGGAGCTCGGGCGTCGGGCGCATCAAGGGGTAGAAAGGCGCGTAGTCGGCGCTCGCGGCTGCCACCCTTGCACGCTCGAGCATCTCCGGCTTGCCCGCGAACAATTCTCCCCAGAGCTGCGGCCCGGAAAGACGGTGACAGAGCTCGCGGCCGGTCGCATCGAGCGGGCCTTCATCGAGGGTCGCCAGGACCGCATCGTAGAAAGCCACATTGGCGTCCCAGGAATCGAAGAGGACGCCGTCGCAGTCGAGGATCACCAATTCGACCGCGTCGCCGACGGGCAACGATCGTCGCGCGTTCACGGTTGTCGGCGCGCCATCTCGACGATGCTCTTCCAGCGTGCGTTCCGGTCGCCGCGTTCGTCCGCGCTCCAGTGCGGCTCGAACAACCGGTCACGACGCCACGTCTTGCCGGCGTCTTCTGCGCTGCGCCACAATCCGGTCGCGATGCCTGCCAGGTACGCGGCGCCGAGCGCTGCGGCGTCGAACACCTTCGGCCGCTCCACCGGTACGCCGGAAACGTCGGCCTGACACTGCATCAGGAAATCGTTCCGCGCCGCGCCGCCGTCGACGCGCAGCACGTCGAGGTTCGAATCGGGGGCATCGGCGCGAAGCGCGTCCACCACCTCTCCGCAACGAAACGCGATGCCTTCCAAGACGGCGCGGATGATCTGCGCCCGACCCGTGGCGCGCGACAAGCCGCCGATGAGCGCTCGTGCCGCGGGATCGAGGTACGGAGTGCCGAGACCCTGAAACGCCGGGATGCACCACACACCGCCGCTGTCCGGTACGCTCGTCGCGATCGCCTCCGAGTCCGCCACGTCGTCGAGAATCCCGAGACCGTCGCGCAGCCACTGCATCGCGGCTCCGACGGTGACCGCGCTGCCTTCGAGACAATAGGTGCGCTCACCGCCGAGGCCCCAGAGCACCAACGGGAAGCACCCGTTCGGCGACAGACGAATGCTCGCACCGACGTTCAGGTCCATCATGGCCGCCGTGCCGTACGTGATCTTCATCGTGCCCGGCCGGACGCGGAGTTGGCCGAACATCGCCGCTTGCTGGTCCCCCGCACGCGCCGCGAGGGGCACTGCCGCACCGAACCGGTCTCGCGTCGTCGCGCCGGCGACGGCGCTCGTCGAAACGATCGAGGGAAAGCTCGCGACCGGAAGGGCGAGGCTTTCCAGCAAAGCCTCGTCCCAGCGGCCCGTCAGGAAGTCGTAGACACCGGTACACGATGCATTCGAATCGTCGGTCACGTACGACTCGCCACCCGAAAGCTGCCACGTGAGCCACGTGTCGATGGTGCCGAAGCGAAGGCGACCCGCGTCTGCGCGTGCCCGTGCGCCGGTGACGTTGTCGAGTACCCACCGATATTTCGACGCGGACTGGAGCGGACTCAGGATGTAGCCGCGCCGACCGAGCTCGTTGCAGAAATCGACGGTCCGGAGATCCTGCCACCCGATCGCCGGGTAAAGGGGAACTCCCGTATCGGCGTCCCAAACGAGCGCCGAGGCGCGTTGATTGCAGAGACCGATCCCGGCGACCTCGGCGACCGGGACTGCGGCGCGCTCGAGCGCGAGGCGCGCGACCTGCAACGTACGCTCCCAGATCGCGACCGCATCGTGCTCGACCCAGCTCGGACGCGGACACGAGAGCGGAATCTCCGCGTACGCGGTCGCGACCTCCCTGCCCTCGTGGTCGAAGACGTACGCACGAACCCCGGTACCGCCTTCGTCGATGGCGAGGACGTGCGAGCTCACGCTCTCGAGCCTTGCGGATCCGGCAGAAGAGCACCGGGATTCATGATGCCGAGCGGATCGAGCGCGTGACGGACCGTAGTGAGCAACGGGTACGCCGATCCGAGCTCCTTTTCGAGCCACTCGCGGCGCACCCGACCGATGCCGTGGTGGTGCGAAATCGTGCCGCCGGCGGCCAGCGTCGCCTCCATTGCTGCGTTCCAGATCCGGAAATACAGGTCCTCGATGCCGTTCGGCTGCTCCGGTCGGCCAGCGAAGGTGAAGTAGATGTTGGTGCCGGTCCCGTAGCTGTGGGAGCTGTGGCCGGATGCGACGATCAAGCCGGGCACGCTCCGCATTCCCGCGAGGACGCCGCTGTAGAGCGCGTCGATGCGGTCCCAAGTCGCGGCGACCTCGATCGTGTCGACGACCATGCCCTGGTTCAGGAAGTACTCGAACCCCGGCACCTTGTTCCGGTGGTGGAGCCAGCTGTCGACGGGTTCGGGGCCGACGGCTCGGCCGTGCGCGCCGGCGGCGATGCGCACGGCCCCATCGATCTCCACCTTCGTGAGCTCCGGCGGACCTTCGGTCAGGACCAGCAACAAGCTTTCGCCGTCTTTGGCCGCACCCGCGAACGAGCGCCCCGCTTCGATCTCGTCGTAGAGGCGCAGCACGGCGGGACGCCACCCGGCGCGCATGATTGCGCGGAGGCCTTCGAGGCCGTCATGCATCGAGGGGAAGGCGATGGCGACCTTCTCGGTCGACGGCGCGAGCGGATGAATCTCGTACGTAACCTCCGTAAGGATGCCGGTCGTCCCCTCGGCACCCAGGAAGAGATGGCGGATGTCCTGGCCGGCCGCCGCCCGCGGAACGGCACGCGTCCGGACCACCTCGCCGTTCGGAAGGACTGCTTCGAACGCGACCAGCATGTCCTCGATGTTGCCGTACTTGGTCGAGTACTGACCGGCGGCTCGCGTCGCGACCCAGCCACCGACCGACGACAAAGCGATCGACTGCGGGAAGTGGCCCATGGAATATCCGGCTTTGTTGAGGAGATCCTCGAACTCGGAACCGAGCAGACCGGGTTCGACTGTCGCGAGCAGCGCCACCTCGTCGATGTGCTTGAGCGCGCGCATCAGGCCGAGATCGACGACGACGGAGTGCTCAGGCGCGAGCACCGCACCGCATACGCCCGATCCCGCGCCGAACGGCACGATTGCGACTCGTTCACGTGACGCCCAAGCGAGGACGGCGCTGACCTCGGCAGTGCTCGTCGGGCGCACCACGCAGGCCGGGTTCGGAATGGGCCCGTCTTGCAGGCTACGCCACACGGATACGACCCACGTGTCGCGGCGCGCTCGGGCAAGCGACGCGGGGTCATCGAGCACGCGCGCCGGCTCGAGAAGCGAACGGAGCTCAGCGCGAATACGGTCAGGGGTCGGCATCAGCGATTCTCCTTGGACGAGGATTGCGGTTGACCACGCCACGCGAGTCGCGCGTCGCACTGACGGGTGAAGTCGTCGACCTCGCGGTGAATGCGCGTCGCGTCCCAGCCGAGCTCGCGAGCCGCGATCGCGGCCACGGCGGGCGCAGCCGTACGGGCCGCTTCGGTCGCGAAATACGACATGCGCGAGCGTCGCTCGAGAACGTCGACGAGCGTCACCGCCATCTCGTGACGGATGGCGTACTGCACCTCGGCGACGGTCAGCGGCACGTCCGGTGCCACCTGCGACAATGCGTCCGGACCGTCGACGCTAGCCGCAACGTCGAGGGCGTCACCGCCGTACGTGGCGATCCAGCGCGCCGCCGTCTCGGATGAAATCGCCTGGAGCGCGACCTTCACCTGCGGAAGCGCGGCGTAGCTCTCGAGGTCCCGTGCACCGGCGAGGTCGCCGCCCGGTAACATCTGCTCCGCGCTCGGCGACGGCGGGAGCTTCCGGTCGAGCAGCGGCGCGACGGTATCGACGACGCGTTCCGCCATCCGGCGATACGCCGTGAGCTTGCCGCCCGCGATGGTCACGAGGCCGCTGGAGCTCACGACGATTTCGTCCTTGCGTGAAATCTCGGAGGGCTTCTTCCCGGGCTCCTGGATCAGCGGCCGCAAGCCGGCCCAGGCGCCGATGGCGCGCTCGGGCGCGACCGATATGCCGTTGAAAGTGCGCGCGAGCGCCTCGTGAAGGTACGCGACGTCGTCGATCGTGACCGGCGGCTCGTCGAGCGGTCCCGTGTAGTTCGTGTCGGTCGTACCCACGTAGATGTGCGAGCCGCGCGGCACGACGAACACCGGGCGGCCGTCCGTTGCTCGCATGACCACGCAGTGGCGCGCTGGGAGGTCGCTCGCGCGGTAGACCAGGTGCACGCCCTTCGTGAGATGGAGACTCGCGGCGTCGTCCGGACGATCCAGCTTGCGGACTTCGTCTACCCAGGGACCACCGGCGTTCACGATCGCCCGCGCGCGAAGCTCGAAGCTTGCCCCGCTTTCCTCGTCGCGTACGGACACGACACGCGGCGTGTCGGTCGACCCGAGGCCGACGACGCGGACGTAGTTCGCGACGACGGCGCCCGCATGGTGCGACGACTTCAACGTATCGAGCACCAGTCGCGCGTCATCGGTCTGGAACTCGGGATAGCGAATGGCCCCTTGCAGCCGATCGGGTTGCAGGTGCGGCTCTGCCACGAGCGCTTCCTTCCGTCCCAGCACCTCGTGATGCTCACCCGCAGGCACCGCGGCGAGCTTCTCGTAGAGCGACAGACCGACCCGCAGCTTGTAGAGACCCGCGCTCGTCCGTCCATGGACGGGCAGGAACATCGGCGCCACCGCCGTGCGGTGCGGCGCGATCCGGCGGAGCGACTTCCGCTCGGTCGCCGCCTCGCGGACGAGAGCGATCTCGCCTTGCTCGAGATAGCGCAGACCGCCGTGGATCAGCTTCGACGATCGACTGCTCGTCCCCGACGCGAAATCGCGCGCCTCTACGAGCGCTACCGTGAGACCCCGCAGCGCCGCTTCGCGCGCCACGCCCGCGCCCGTGATGCCGCCGCCGATGACCAGCACATCGAACGTCTCGTTGGCGAGACGTTCGAGATTGCGTGCCCGCCGTGCCGGATCAAAGCCCGACATGACTCTCGACGCCGCGGACGTGGCGCGCGAGGGCGCCGCGGGTGACGCTCAGCGCTCGATACGGAAGGAGACTTCCGCCCGTACGCGGAAGACGTCCACCTTGTCCTTGTTCATGCGGACGTCGAACTCTTTCACGCCGATCCGGGTGATTCCGCGCAGCGACTTCTGCGCCTCCGAGATGACGACGCGTATCGCGTCGTCCCAATTCTTCGTGGACTCGCCTACGAGCTCGATGATCTTCACGACGGACATGGCACACCCCTTTCTGGTTGTGGCGGCCGACCCGCGTCGACCGCGGTCCTAGTAGCCCCATTCGTCGAGATCCTCGTCGTCGATACCGAAGAAGTGCGCGACTTCGTGCAGGACCGTGGTGCGAACCTCGTCGCGTATTTCCGCCGTCGACGTGCACGTCTCGACGATCGGGAGGTAGAAGATCGAGATCTTGTCCGGAAGCGCGGCGTACTGGTGGCCCCGTTCCTCCAGCGGAATCCCCTCGTAAAGTCCGAAGAGGGTGTCTTCCTCCGGGTCGAGCCCCGCGCCACGAATTTGCTCGTCGGTCGGCTCGTCCTCGACGACGACCTCGACGTTCTCGATGCGCGAAGCGAACTCCGCGGGGAGCGTTTCGAGAACTTCCGTCACGAGTCGCCGGAATTCCTTTCGAGTCATGACGCCGAGCCCACGAGCGGGGCGGCGCGCTGCGTGTGGTGGCACGCCACCGAGGTGAACGGACGCGGCGACGTTGCCACACGCCTATTTCAATGACAAGGCGACGGACCGTTACCTTGACATCCCAAGGGTCGTCGGGCACACGAAACGGCACTCGACCATCCCACCAAAGTTCGTTTCGGGGCATCCCCAAAGGAGGTTCTCTTCATGCTTCTCGACGGCAAAGTTGTCGTAGTCACGGGTGCGGGTCGCGGCATTGGCCGCGAGGAAGCACTGCTCATGGCGAAGCTCGGCGCGAAGGTCGTCGTCAACGACCTCGGCGGCGGATTCGACGGTAGCGGGGCGAGCACCGGGCCGGCGCAGGAGGTCGTGAACGAGATCAAGAAGGCGGGCGGTGACGCGGTCGCGAACGGCGACAGCGTCAGCGACTTCAAGGGCGCGCAGCGCATCATCGAGTGCGCCGTCGACACGTTCGGCAAGCTGAACGCGGTCGTGAACAACGCCGGCATCCTCCGCGACCGCATGATTTTCAACATGTCGGAAGAGGATTGGGATTCCGTGATCGCCGTCCACCTGAAGGGCACGTTCGCGTGCACGCGCCACGCTTGCGTGTACTGGCGCGAGCAACACAAGGTCGGCAATCTCCTCAACGGCCGCATCATCAACACCGCGTCGGACTCCGGCCTCCTCGGCAACCCGAGCCAGAGCAACTACGGCGCGGCGAAGGCCGCGATCGCCGCGTTCTCCGTCATCATCGACAAGGAGATGGCGAAGTACGGAGTGACGGTGAACGCCATCGCACCCGTCGCACGGACTCGTCTCACGGTGGAAGCGACGCCGGCGACGGCGGCGCTCATGGGCCAGGAAGTTCCCGAGGGGCAGTTCGACATCTTCAGCCCCGCGAACGTCGCTCCGCTCGTCGCATGGCTCGCGAGCGACGACTCGGCCGACGTCCACGGCGAGATCTTCCGCGTCGGCGGCGGCACCGTGTGGCTCATGCAGGGTTGGCATTCGGTCGGCAAGGCCAAGAAGGGCGGCGAGTGGGACGCCGCCGAGCTCGGCAAGGCCCTGAAGGCCGAGCTCGCCAAGGGAGCCACGCGCAAGGAGACGATGAACGACGTCTTCGCCGAGGGCCTCTGATCTGCCCGACGCCCGCCGTCGCATCCTGATCGTCTGCCACGCGAACGTCGCCCGGAGCATCATCGCCGAAGCGCTCCTGAAGAAGATGTTGGCGGAGCGCGGTCGCGACGACGTCACGGTGACGTCGGGTGGCATCGCGCCGTACGCACGAGATTCGAGCCTGGTGTCCCTGGACGCCAGGCTCGTTTTGCGTGACGACGCGATCGAGATCTCGCCCGAGGCGACCGCATGCGATCTGAAGCGGCACCGTGACCGCTTGCTCGAAGCCGATCTCATCGTCACCATGACGTCCGAGCAGAAGCAGATGCTGGCCGACTTCCCCGAAGCGAACGGTAAGATCGTCATGACCCTCCACGAAGCGGCCGGAGAGATCGAGGACGTGGAGGATCCGGCAGGTCGCGATGAGAACTTCTACAAGGCTTGCCGCGACCAGATCCGACGGTGTCTCGAAAAAGCGTTCGACCGGCTGGCACCTCCGCCGGGCTATTGAGCCGCGACGCGCGGCGCTCACCGGAGGTCGACATGAGTTTCGGCAACCCTTCCGACGACGAGATCCGCGAGATTCTGACCGAACCGATGACCGTGGCGGTCGTCGGTTGTTCCCCCGATCCCACGCGCGACAGCCACAAGGTCGCGCGGGCGCTCCAGACCATGGGACACCGCGTGATCCCGGTGAACCCGCAGTGCCGCGAGATCCTCGGCCTCCGCTGCTACGGGTCGCTGCGGCACATCGAGCAACCGGTCGTCATGGTCGACGTGTTTCGGCGCTCCGAGCTCGTCCCGGCGGTCGTGGACGACGCGATCGCGATCGCGGCCCGCATCTTGTGGCTCCAGCTCGGGGTCGTCCACGAGGAGGCCGCGGCCCGTGCGCGCGCGGCCGGGCTCACCGTCATCATGGATCGCTGTCCCGCGGTCGAGTACCGCCGGCTCGTGTCCGCGGACTGATCGTGGCGAAACGCCTGCACACGTGGGAGCGCATCGCGAGCGAGATCGCCTACACGTGTCGGATCTTCTCGATCCGTCGCGATCGGGCTCGCTTTTCCCGTGACGAAGCCGAGCACGACTTCCACGTATTGGAGTCGACGGATTGGGTGAACATCATCCCCATCACGCCCGCGAACGAAGTGGTGTTCGTGCGACAGTTCCGCCACGGCGTCCGCGACTGCACGCTCGAGATCCCGGGCGGCATGGTCGACGCCGAGGACGCATCGCCGCTCGTCGCGGCGCGCCGCGAGATGGTGGAGGAGAGCGGCTACGACTCGGCTCGCGTCGAGGGTCTCGGATCGATCCATCCGAATCCGGCGATCCAGGCCAATCGCTGCCACTCGTTCGTCGCGTACGACGTCGAGCACCTCCACGACCCCCGATTCGACGCGACCGAGGAGACCGAGGTCGTGCTCGTGCCGCTGGTTCGGGTTCCCGATCTCATCCGCGCGGGCGACATCACACATGCGCTCGTGGTCGTCGCCTTCCACTGGTTGTCGCTGCGCCGCTGAGCGGCGCGGCGATCAGGAAACCTTGCGCAGTGTGAAAACGGCGGGCAGTGCCTCCGCCGGAGGTCCGTTGAGCTCGAGCTTGAAGCGCGAGCCGTGGCCCGGCTCACTCTCGACTCCGAGGCAACCGCCCATGAGCGTCGCGAGTCGCGACGAGATCGAGAGCCCGATCCCCGCACCCGGTGCGCGCCGCTCGCGCTCGTGCACCTGGCGGAACGGCTCGAAGATCGCCTGGTGATCGTCCTTCGGAATGCCGATGCCGGTGTCCGTCACCGTGATGACGACGCGGTCGCCGCGTCCGGGCGTCGCGAGCAGCGTGATCGAGCCGCGCTCCGTGAACTTCACCGCATTCACCAGCAAGTTGGAGACGATCTGCTTCAAGCGATCGGGGTCGGCGTGCAGACGATCGCAGCCCGGTACGATCTCGGCCCGGAAGGTCACCTCGTGACCGGCGAGCAGGACCTGCATGACGGCGGTCAGGTCGGCGAAGAGCGGCTCGAGATCGACCGTTTCCATCTCGATCCGCATGCGGCCGGCCTCGATGCGCGACAGATCGACCAGATCATTGATGAGGTGCGAGAGGTTGCTGGCGTTCTTCGTGATGCGATGGAGGATGTCGCGCTGCGCCGGCTCGAGCGGCCCGAACGAGTTGTCGAGCAGCAGGTCGATGTAGCCGAGCACGACGTTCAATGGCGTTCGCAACTCGTGCGAGACGCTCGCCAGGAACTCGTCTTTGCGAACCGCCGTGGCGCGGAGGTCGCCGTTGGCGGCGCGCAAGCGTTCGACGCGCCGTTCCGCGCGCCGATGGTGGATCCCGAGCAGGATCGCGCCGAGCGCGGCGACGGCGAGGCCGGCGATCCCCGTCGCCTGCATGATCCAATCGGACAACTCGACGGCGCCGCGAGTCGAGGCGCCGAGAGCTGCACCACCGCCGACGATCGCGATCACGGCGACGCCGAGCGCGACGAGGATGGCGTCGCGGCGTGCGCCCATCGCGTCGGTCGTGTCGGGAACTGGAGTCGCGGTTGGTTCGTCGCTATGCATCGAGGCTCCGAGCACGTGACTGACGTCCGCGGCACAGTGTGCCACCCGCGTGTGCCGTCGGAGACACACGTGGGACACTCGAGCGCGGAATCGTGTGTTCGCGTGCTATCGAGCGCAAGCAACAGCAAGACCCATGCCCCAGAGGAGGTCGTCGTGGCTGTGATTCGTCTGCCGGAGATCGAGGAAATATTCACCGTGCTCGATCGTCGTGGCATCTCGCGCGAAGCCGTCGTCATCCCGCTCACGAAGCGCGATCCCGGGTCGGTGCGACTGCTGCCGAACGAGAAGCTCGAGATCGTCGTTCCGGAAGCGCAAACGGTCGGCGCGTGGTTGCCCGAGCTCGAACGCCTGATCGACGAGGTGATGGCGCGCTAGACGCCTCGGTTCACTTCACGATCAGAACGGGCGTCCCGAGCGGGACCATGTCGTACAACTCGACGACGTGCGGGTTCAGCAGCGACACGCATCCGAACGTCCAGTCGTCGCCGCGCACGTTCGAATCCTCGCGGTCGGTTCCGTGAATACCGACGGCGCTCCCGATGCCCGGCGCCCGGCCGTCGATGATCGGCACCCGACCCTCGCCGAGCGCCATCGCGTAACGCGTCCGGTCGTCCGCGTTCGGGTAGCTGAGCAGCATGAAGCGGCTCCAGCGCGCGTGTTCCCGCTTCGCGCTGATGCGGTAGACGCCCTCCGGCGTGCGGAGATCGCCCTGGTAGACCTTCGGCCCGTACGACGCGATGCCGAGCACGATCGGGAAGACTTTCACCTGCTGCGTCCTGCGGTAGACGGTGAGCGTGCGTTCGTCCTTGCGGACGATCACCGCGTAGTCGCTCCCCTTCGACCAGGCGAACGGTTCCGGCGTCGACGTGGCTGAAGGGGTCGGCGACGGCAGGGCGACCGGAGGAGGCGGAGGTGGGACGAGGAGACTGCACGCGGCGAGCGTGCTCACGATCGACCCCACTACCAACACTGCCACCACGTTCCGCGACATGGTCAACGCCCGCAATTTGCAATATGGATGGTGGTAGGGCAAGCCACGCCGCCCTCGTCACCGATGGCGATCGATCGATCCGAGCTCCGTCGCGTCATGGGGCACTTCGCAACCGGCGTGACCGTGATCACCACGCGCGACGTCGACGGCAAGCCCTACGGCCTCACCGCCAACGCCGTCTGCTCGGTCTCGCTCGAGCCGCCGTTACTGCTCGTCTGTGTCGACAAGCGCGCCGAAAGTCACCCCGCGTTCCGTCGCTCGGGGGCGTTCGCGGTGAACATCCTGGGGCTCGGTCACGAGGAGCTCTCGCGGCGGTTCGCGGTTTCGGGCGGAGACAAGTTCGAGGACGTGGATCACCGCGCGGGTGCGTCCGGGGCGCCGCTGCTCAACGGGGCTCTCGGCTTCGTCGAGTGCCGGGTCGTCGCGACGCACGACGCCGGTGACCACACGATCTTCATCGGTGAGGTCGAGGGCCTGGACGCGGACGGCGGCGACCCACTGCTGTATTTTCGCGGGAAATACCGGCGGTTGAGCGAGGACTGACCCCGCCGCGCCGCAATTTTGCAGGTGGGAAACCAACCACTTGCAGTGTAGAACCATCGCTTGCGCATGACCTCCAAGCCCGAGCTCGGCATCGTCGTCCTGGCCGCGGGCCGTGGCACTCGGATGCGGTCCGACCGCGCCAAGGTCCTCCACGGCATCGCGGGGAAGCCCTTCATCCTGTCGGTACTGGACACGGCGCTGGCACTCCGGCCCGACCGGCTCGCCATCGTCGTCGGCCACGAAGCCGAGGAGGTCGAGCGCGTCTGTGAACGCCACCTCGCCCGGCAGACGACCGAGACGAAGGTCTCCTATCCCCGCCAGGTCGAGCAACGTGGCACCGGCGACGCGGTTCGCGCCGCCGCGGGCTCGTTCGAGGACTTCGACGGCGACGTCCTGATCCTCTACGGCGACGTCCCCGGCCTTGCCGCGCCGACGCTCGAGGCATTGGTATCGCAGCATCACTCGACCGCGGCGACGCTCTCGCTGCTCACCACCACCGTCGACGAGCCGACCGGATACGGGCGCATCCTGCGGAAGCGCGACGGTGGGCTCCGCGGGATCGTCGAAGAGCGCGATCTCGATCCCGCCGATCGTGCCGTCCGCGAGATCAACCCCGGCATCTACTGCGTGCGATCGAGCGCTCTCTGGCCCGCCCTGACGCGCTTGCGCGCCGACAACGCCCAGGGCGAATACTACCTGACCGACATCGTGGCGATGACCGTCGAGGCTGGGGAGCGTGTCGAGACGCGCTCCGTCGCCGACCCGGGCGAGGTCGCGGGCATCAACTCGAGAGAAGACATGGCGATGCTGGAGCAGCGGGCGCGCCGGGCGCTCGTCGAGAAGTGGATGCGCGCTGGCGTGACCTTCCGTGACCCCGCGACGGCGTACATCGAGGAAGACGTCACGATCGGCCGCGACACCGAGATCGGCCCGAACGTGCAACTTCTCGGCCGCACCACCATCGGCGAAGGGTGCACGCTCGACGGCACCGCGTTTCTCCGTGACAGCACGCTCGGCAACGGCGTCCATCTGCGTCTCGGTGTCGTCATGACCGAATGCCTGGTCGGCGACGAGGCGATCATCGGTCCCTTCGCGCACCTCCGGCCCGGCAGCGAGCTCGGCCCCGCGGTCCACATCGGGAACTTCGTCGAGACCAAGAAAGCGAAGCTCGGTCGCGGCACGAAAGCAAATCATCTCACCTATCTCGGTGATTGCGAGATCGGCACGGCGACCAACGTCGGGGCCGGTACGATCACCTGCAACTACGACGGATTCGCGAAGTACCGAACGGTCATCGGGGATCGCGTACAGATCGGCAGCGACACCCAGCTCGTGGCGCCGGTCAACGTCGGCGACGACGCGTACGTCGGCGCGGGAACGACCGTCACCGGCGACGTGCCCGCGGGCCATCTCGTCGTGAGCCGCGTGCCGCAGCGAATGATCCCGGGTTGGGTAGAACGCCGACGAGCACGCGCGAAGGGCGCCGCGGCGCCTTCCACCCCGAAGCAGGCATCTCCGGCCCCTCCGAAGCCGCGACGAGCGGCAGGGCCAAAGAAATCGACTCCCAAGCGCAAGGTCGTGCGCGCGCGCGGAACGGCGCGCGCCCAGGCCGGGCGGCGAGGTAAGCGCTGATGTGTGGAATCATTGGATACGTAGGCGACCGTGACGCGTCGTTCATCTTGGTCCAGGGTCTGAAACGGCTCGAGTACCGCGGCTACGACTCGGCCGGCGTCGCGACCTTCCAGAACGGTCAGATCGGCGTTCGGCGTGCCCTCGGCAAGCTCTCGAACCTCGAGAACGTACTGCGCGAGGATCCCGTCACCGGTTCGGTCGGCATCGGTCATACCCGGTGGGCGACGCACGGGCGGCCGTCGGAGCAGAACGCCCACCCGCACCGCGCGGGTCGCATCGTCGTCATCCACAACGGCATCATCGAGAACTACCTCGAGCTCCGCGCGTCGTTGCAGGGGCGTGGTCGGCGGTTCAGCTCCGAAACCGACACCGAGGTCATCTCGCATCTGATCGACGAATGCGTGCAGGAGGGCCTCGAGTTCGTGGCCGCGGCACGGAAGGCCATCGCGCAGCTCGAAGGGTCGTTTTCGATCGTCGTCATGCACGAGGATTGTCCCGATCGTTTGATCGCCGCCAAGAGCGCGACGCCGATCGTGATCGGCCTCGGTGACAACGAGAACTTCATCGCGTCCGACATTCCCGCGATCCTGGACCACACCCGCCGCGTGCTCTTTCTCGAAGACGGCGAGATGGCCGAGGTGACGCGTGACGTCGTCACCGTCACGACCTTCACCGGCGAGCCCGTCGTACGCGAGCCGCGCACGGTCGCATGGGATCCGGTCACCGCCCAGAAAGGCGGTTACCGCCACTTCCTTTTGAAGGAAATCCACGAGCAGCCGCAGGCCATCATCGACACGATGCGTGGCCGGCTGCTCCAGGAAAAGGCCGACGTCGATCTCGACGAGCTCGCGAACGCACCCTGGCTCACGCAGGCGAAACGCTTCGTGCTCGTCGCGTGCGGCACCGCCTGGCACGCGTGTCTCGTCGGCAAGTACTTCCTCGAGCAGATCACGCGCATCCCGGCGGAGGTCGATTACGGCAGCGAGTTCCGCTACCGCGACCCCGTCGTCGAGCCGGGCACCGTCCTGATCGTCGTGTCGCAGTCCGGCGAGACCGCCGACACGCTGGCGGCCGTCGAGGCGGCGCGCGAGCGCGGCGCCAAGGTGCTCGCCATCTGCAACGCGGTCGATTCGAGCATCGCGCGGCGCTCGGACGCCGTCATCTACACGCACGCGGGTCCCGAGATCTCGGTCGCGAGCACGAAGGCGTTCACGACCCAGCTCACCGTCTTCTATCTGCTCGGCCTCTACCTCGCCCGGCGGCGCGGCCTCATCGACCATGACGCCGCCCATTCGCTGATCTCGGACCTCGTGAATCTCCCCGCACGCATCGAGGAGACGCTCGAGCGCGAGCGCGCCATCGAGAAGATCGCGAAGAAGTACGGCGACGCGAAGAGCTTCCTCTATCTCGGCCGCGGCCTGAACTATCCGATCGCGCTCGAAGGTGCCCTGAAGCTGAAGGAGATCTCGTACATCCACGCCGAAGGTTACGCGGCCGGCGAGATGAAGCACGGGCCGATCGCGCTCATCAACGAGTCGCTGCCGGTCGTCGTGCTCCTCCCGAAGGACGCGGTCTACGGCAAGACCCTCTCCAACATGAAGGAAGTCGAGTCGCGCGGCGGACGGATCATCGTCGTGACCGACGCGCCCTCCCCGGAGCTCGAGGACATCGCCTGGGAGGTCATCCAGGTCCCGACCAGCAACCCGTGCCTCCTCCCGCTCCTCCTCACGATCCCGCTCCAGCTTCTCGCGTACTACATCGCGGTCTATCGCGGCAGCGACGTCGACATGCCGCGTAACCTCGCGAAAAGCGTCACCGTCGAGTAGCTCAGGGCCTGGATTCCCGGGCGGCGGCGGCCGTTCCCTCGCTGCCGCCGCCCGGATATGGTCCCCGCACCATGACGCCCAATCTGGTCTCGATCGAGGAAGCGATCGCCGAGATCCGCGCCGGTCGCATGATCGTCCTCATGGACGACGAGGACCGCGAGAACGAGGGCGACATCTGCATGGCGGCCGAGAAGGTGTCGCCGGAGGCGATCGCCTTCATGGCCCGGTACGCGCGCGGCCTCATCTGCCTGCCGCTCACCGACGAGAAGCTCGCCGATCTCGGGCTCCCCATGATGGTGGCCGAGAACAGCACGCCGCTCGGCACCGCCTTCACGCTCTCGATCGATGCCCGGCGCGGCATCGGGTCCGGCATCTCGGCCGCCGACCGCGCGACGACGATCCTCACGGCGGTCCGCGACGGCGCCGGTCCCGGTGACGTCACGAGCCCCGGACACGTCTTCCCGCTCAGGGCCAAACGCGGTGGCGTCCTCGTACGGACCGGCCAGACCGAAGGCTCGGTCGACCTCGCGCGGCTCGCCGGTCTCAAGCCCGCCGGCGTCATCTGCGAGATCATGAACGACGACGGATCGATGGCACGGCTCCCCGACATCGAGCAGTTCGCGGCGACCCACAATCTCAAGATCGCGACCGTCGCCGACCTCATCCAATATCGACTTCGGCACGACTCGCTCGTGCACCGGATCGCGGAGGCACGCCTGCCGACCCGGTTCGGCGGCGACTTCCGGGCGGTCGTCTATCGGAGCGACGTCGACGGCGGCGAGCACCTGGCTCTCGTGCGCGGCGACATCACGCCGGACGAGCCCACGCTCGTGCGCGCCCATGCCGAGTACCTGCCCGGCGACGTGTTCGGTTACACCAAGCGCGACACCGGGGCGGTATTGCAGCAAGCGATGCAGATCATCGCCGACGAGGGCCGCGGCGTCGTGCTGTACCTCCGGCGCGAGGAGCACGGCGTCGATCTTTTCACCGGGGTCGAAGGTACGACGGGACAGCCCAGCACCAATCCGGGTCTCCGCCTGAACGAATTCCGCGACTTCGGGATCGGGGCGCAGATCCTGCGCGACCTCGGGGTCGGCAAGATTCGCCTGCTCACGAATCACCCGCGGCGGCTCGTCAGCCTGCCGGGCTACGGCCTCGAGATCGTCGAGCGCGTGCCGCTCTCCGCGACGCCGCCCGCACCGCCAGCCGACGAAGGGAGCGCGAAGCTCGCCAAGCGTCGCTGAGCCTCCTCCGTCAGTGGAAGGTCAGACCCAAGAGCCCGAACACGGTGTTGATGCCGGGATTGCTGCTGGACATGCCGGCGTTCGACATGTGCCGGTAGCGAACCTGGAGCCCGAGTGCCATGCCGGGCGAAATCTCGTACTCGAGCCCGCCGCCGATGGTCGACGTGAACTGGAGTCGCGTGCCGAGGTCCTGCTTGCGGAGATCGGTGTAGACTGCCCCTTCGCCGGCTTCGATGAAGGGTCGGAACGCATGATCGCCGAACACGAAGCGAAAGAAGATCGCGTTCAGACCGAGCTCGAAGCTCGAGGTCTGGTGCTTCCCGTGATCGTCGTCGACGTACGCGGCCCACGGTTCCAGCATCCAGAGCGCCTTGACGCCGTACTGGTCGAACCAGCGCGACACGGGGTCCCAGAGCGCGATGCCCGCGTACGGGTGGATCGCGTAGTACTGGATTTCGCTCGACGGGGCGATGCCGCCGCCGGCTCGCACGCCCCACTCGCGGAGCACGAAACGATCGCCCACGTCGGCTCGTGCCACCGTCGTCCAGAGCGAGCACACCAACGCGGCGAGGACGACCGTACGAGCGAGTCGCATATGGGCGCGAGGCTGTATCCGGTAGCCGAACCCTCCGCAAGCAAGCCGCGCGCACGAGACAAGGCACGCTCGGCACGGATGATGGTCGCGATCCTGTGGGTGGTCGCGGCGTGCATTGCGCCGGTCCGTGCGAGTGCCGCCGGCCCGTCCGTCGAGACCGCATGGAAGGTGGAGAAAGGCAGCGTGACCGAGGCGGTGCTCACGATCACTCTCGAGAAAGGGTGGCACGTCAACGCGAACGACCCTGATCGGCCGTTCTTGATCCCGACGACGCTCGAAGTCGCCGACGCGGAGAAGGTCGGCGTCGCGAGCATCCGGTATCCGGACGCGGTCGTGCACGGGCTCGCCTTCGCACCCGGAACCCCGCTCCGGCTCTACGAGGGGACGTTCGCGATCCGGGTGCGCTTCGGGAGTGAGGTGCCGCCTCGGTTCGACGCCAACCTCGGGTTCCAGGCCTGTAGCGACGAGACGTGCTTGCCGCCGCGGACCCTGGCCGTACCGTTCGACGCGGCCAAGGTGGCGCCATGAGCGACGGTGTCCTGCTGCGTGCGAGCGCGGCCGGAGAAACCGTACGCGCGCTCGCGGCCGTCACGACCGGTGTCGTCGAGGAAGCACGGCAGCGCCACGGCACGTTTCCGACCGCGACCGCAGCGCTCGGTCGCACGCTGACGGCGGGTCTGCTCCTCGGCGCGACGATGAAGGACGAAGAGCGGCTCTCGATCGAGCTCGTCGGCGACGGCCCGCTGCGGCGCGTGATGGTGACGACCGACGGCGACGGCCGCGTACGCGGGTACGTGACGCGCCCCGAAACCCATCTACCGTCGAGGAACGGCAAGCTCGACGTCGCGGGCGCCATCGGCGAGGGGCTCCTCTCCGTCATGCGCACCCAGCCCTGGAACAAGGAGCCGTATCGAAGCGTGATGAAGCTCGTGTCGGGCGAGATCGCCGAGGACATCACCCATTACCTCAGTACGTCGGAGCAGATGCCGTCCGCCACCGCGCTCGGCGTATTCGTCAATGCCGACGGCACCGTCGGCGCCGCGGGCGGATTTCTCGTGCAGATCCTGAACGGTGCGGCGAGTGATCTCGCCGGTCTGATCGAGGGCAACGTCGCCGCGTTGCCGCATGTGACGGCTCTCATCCGCAACGGCCAAGGGCCGCGCGAGATCCTCGAGGCGGTCTTGCGCGGGCTCGAGCTGCGCGTCATCGGCGACGAGCCCGTGCGCTTCGGCTGTTCGTGCACGCGGGAGCGGGTCCTCGGCGCGATCCTCCTGCTCGGCAAGGACGAGATCGAGGACATGATTCGCACGGAGGGCCGCGCCGAGGTACGGTGCGAATTCTGCGCGGAGCAGTACGTCGTCGATCAAGGCGAGCTCGAAGTGCTCGTCCAGGACACCGTCGGCACCGCCTGAAGAAGGGAATCCGCCGATGGACGTGACCTACGCATTGCTCGGAGAGCACGGGATCGTGCACCTCCTCGTCGAGCAGCTCACCGAGGCGCTCGATCGCTGCTCGACGCTCGGCGAGCTCCGAGCCGCGGCCGAGCCGTTGGCGGTCACCCTCCTCGGCCACGCCCGCATCGAGGACGAGACGCTGTTTCAGCCCTACGAGAAGCACACCGGATCGCTGGGCCCGCTGAAGTGTCTCCGCCACGAGCACGAGCTCATGGACCAGCAGATCCGCGCCATGTTCCGACTCCAGGACATGGAGGTTCTGCGGGAGCAGATCCGCGCTCTCCTCGACGTCACGCGCCGCCATCTCGCGCGCGAGGAGGAGGTCATGTTCAAGGCGGCGCGCGACGCGATCGAGAAGGGCGAGCTCGAGCACCTCGGCCATCACTGGGCCGAGTTCCGCGGCGTGATGCTCCGCTAGACCGACGCCTCCGCGGGAGCCCAGTCCTCGGCGGGGATGGCTTCGGGTGCCGAACGCCCGACCCACGATTCGAGCAACCGGATGCCGGCGAGGCCGGGGAGATCGCGAATCGTCGCGTCGATCTTCCGGACCGCGGCGAGCCCGTCGGGCCCGCTGAACAGAAACCTGGCGAGAAAGCGCGTCTCGCTCGCCGGCTGTACGCCGCTGCCGACCGGCGCCCAGAAGCGCTCGATCAGCGCCCGCGTCACGCGCGCCGCGCCCGGACGTCGCAGCCGCCATTCGGCCTGCTTGAAGTAGAAATAGAAGTGCCGCGACTCGTCGATCGCGATCCGGTCGAGGAGATCGCGCAGCACGGGGTGGCCCGTCGTGGCCGCCAGCCGCCGATAGGCGGTGAGGGCGGTGAGCTCGTTGATGGCACCCCAGACCATGTGGACGGCCACGAAGTCCGGCCACGCGCGCGCGATCCACGACGTGAGCCGCGATTCGACGTGCTGCTTCACCGTCATCGCCGAGCGCGGCCGGAGCTCGATCTCCTGCCCGGCCGTCCGGACGAAGCGGGCGAGCGCGATGCCGTGGAAGGTCTCCTCGTAGAGCCAGCACGCGAGGAAGGTCGCCACCTCCGGGTCGTCGATCGCGCGCGTCGCGAGCAGGGAGCGCAGGTAGATGATCGTGTGGCTCTCGATGTCTTGCATGTAGCGGAGAGCGCGCACCGTCTCTTGCGATAGCGGATGCCGTGGCACCTGGTCCCACGGGATCGATCCGAGGTCCACGGCGCGCGACCGACTCAGGTACGCGTCGAGATCGAACAGCGAGGCCGTCATGTCTTCACCCCTACGTAGCGAACGCCGCGATGGATGCGCGGCCATGGTCTCCTGCCAATCCAGGCCGTCGCCTCACCGCGTAGCACGCCGGAAGGCCCCACGTGGAAACGACTCTCGATGTGCGAACCTCCAGGAAACGCGTTCCCCGCCCCGGGACGGCGGCGGCCTTCCTCCGCTCTAGCGGCGGCACGACGCGTGTGTCCATGCCGGTGAGGTCGCTTTCGGAGCAATCTCGGCAGCGACCCCGAAATGCTGCTAAGAGCGCGGAGCGGAGCCGCCCGACGGACCAGCCCGAGGACATAGAAGCCGCGCTCATCGGCCGCATGGTCGCCGGCGACGAGCGGGCGCTCACCGCCCTCTACGACCGACTCTCGTCGTTGGCTTACGGCGTCGCGCTTCGGATCGCCGGCAACCCGGACGCCGCGCAGGACGCCGTCCAAGAGGCGTTTCTCCGGGTGTGGCGTCGCGCCGATCGGTTCGACCCGGCGCGCGGAAGGGCGCGCCCGTGGTTCCTCCGCCTCGTGCGAAACGTCGCCATCGACCAACGGCGGGCGCGCCGGGTCCGCGACCGGGCCGAGACCGAGAACGCGCTCGACGTCGGACTCAACGTACCGGCCGAACAACCCGATGAGACGGCGTCGCGTACCGAGCGCGCCACCCGGCTCCGCGCGGCGCTCGAGGATCTCCTGCCGATCGATCAGCGGCGCGCGATCGAAATCGCGTATTTCGAAGGGCTGTCACACAGCCAGATCGCCGAGCGCGAGGGCATGCCGCTCGGCACCGTGAAGACGCGCATCCGCGACGGCGTACTTCGCCTGCGCGCGTTCCTGGCGGGTGAGGGCCATGGCCGCTGAAACCCACATGACGACGGACGAGCACGAGATCGACGACCTCGCCCTCGAGGCGCTCGCCGAGGCCTACGCCGAGCCGGCGCCGGCCGGACTCCGCGCACGGCTCCTCGCGACCGTCGAGTTCGAGCGCGAGCGCCGCCAGGCGGCGGCGCGTACGGCGCGTGCCCGCGTGGTCGGTGCGGTCGCGGCAGGGCTCGCGCTCGTGTTCGCCGGCCTGTTCGCACTCGAGACGCAACGGGGCGAGCGCGGCAACGCGCAAATCGCGGCGCTCGCGGAGCGCAACAACGAGCTCGAAGCCAGGCTCGACGAGCTCGGTCGGACGCTCGTCGGCTTGCGCGAGACCCTGGATTCGCAGGGACGGATCCTGCGTCTCGTCGGCGGTCCGCGTGTTCTCGAAGCGTCGCTCGCGCCGCAACAGGGCTCGGTCGGAGCCGGGCGCGTGCTCGTCGATCCGACGAACGGTGAGACAGCGGTCGTCGTCGCCGGACTACCCCCCGCGGGCAAGGGCAAAACCTACGAGCTCTGGGCGATCCGCGGCAAAAACGCTCCCGAGCCCGCCGGCCTCATCACGCTCGTCGACACCGACAGTGGCGCCGTCCGGGTCCCGGCCCTGCCCGCGCCGCGCGACGTGACCGCATTCGCCATCTCGGTCGAGCCGATGGGCGGCTCGGCGACACCGACGGGACCGATCGTCCTCGTCGGCGCGGTCGCGAGTTAGCGGCCGTCTAGAGCAACGCCGCGACGGTGACGCCCGGGCCGCCCGCGTTCGGCTCGGCGTCCTGGAACGACGTCGCGTAGCTGGTGCGGGCGAGGAACTCGGCGACCGCGCGCTTCAAGGCGCCCGTCCCGAGCCCGTGAATGATGCGGACCGACGGCACGCCCGCTTCCTGCGCCCGATCGAGGAACGCTTCGAGGCGATTCAGCGCCTCCTGCACGCGGGTGCCGACGAGATTGAGCTCGCGCGCGACCTCGTCGTCGCCGCGCACGGGCCGGCGCCGCACCGATTTCTGAGACGGCACGTCGGGGATTCGGCGACGCAGGTTCGCGACCGGCGCCTGGAACGTGAGCGCGCCGCTCCGGAGCCGCGCCGTCTCGCCCTGTACGTCGACGAGCTCGCCGCGAATGCTGGTACCGCGGACCTCGACGAAGTCGCCGAGCATCGGCGGCTCGTCGTCGTCCGCCTCGGGTGTCGCGAGCTCGGCCGCGCGGGCGGCGATCGAGGCCGACGCCTTGCCGCTGAAGGCGGCGAGCGCTTTGGTCGCGTCGGCGTCGCGCCGCCGGACGATCTCGAGCACCGCGCGCCCTTCGGCCTTGAGGTCGCGGAGGAACGTGCGTGCCTCCTCGAGATCGCTGCTCCAGCGCTGCCGGCGCTTCTCCCCGAGCTCGGCAACCAGCGCCGAGTGCTCCGCTTCGAGCTCGGCGAGGACCCGCCGCTCCTCGGCGATCGCCGTTCGCTCGTCTTCGAACCGCCGCCGGCTGCTCTCGAGCTTCGCGATCGCGGTCGCGAGCTCGCGTGCGGCGGCGTCGCGGCCGGTCTCGGCGGCGTCGATGATCTCTGCGGGCAGCTTCAGGCGGCGCGCCATCGCGAGCCCGAGGCTTTCGCCGACCGACCCGTAGACGAGCCGATACCGGGGCGTGAAGCTCACCGGGTCGACGTCGACGGCGACGAGCTCGACGCGCGGCTCGTTCAGCGCGTAGAGCTTCACCGGGGCGTAGTGGGTCGCGACGCCGACCAGAACGTCGAGCGCGATCAGACGCTGGATGAGCGCGACGGCGAGGGCCGCGCCTTCTTCGGGGTCCGTGCCGCCGCCCGGCTCATCGAGGAGCACCAATGCCGGCGCTTCGAGGCGGCCGAAGACGTCGACCAGATTCGCGACGTGCGACGAGAAGGTCGAGAGATTGCGCTCGATGCTCTGGTCGTCGGCGAGATCGGTGAATACCCCGGTGACCCACGGAACGACGCTGCCTTCGTCGGCGGGGATCAGAATTCCGGCACGCGCCATGAGCGTGAGGAGTCCGAGGGTCTTCAACGATACCGTCTTCCCGCCGGTGTTCGGCCCGCTCACGACGAGCGCGCGCTTGCCCGCGCCGAGATGCACGTCGATCGGCACGACCGTGTGGCCGCCGAGCACGAGCTCCGGGTGTCGCGCGCGCCGCAGGTCGACCGCGGCGTCGCCGAATGCGGGGCACGTGGCGCGGAGCCGGCGCGCCAGCAGGACGCCGGCGTGGAGGGCGTCGACCTCGGCGAGCGCCGCGCAGGCCCGCGTGAGCTCGTCCCGGACGGCGCCCACCTGCGCCGTCAGCAAGGTGAGCAGGCGGCGCTCCTCGCCCTCCTCCTCCTTCCGGAGCAAGAGGAGGCGGTTGTTGAGGTCGATCGCGAACATGGGCTCGACGAACAAGGTCTCGCCGGACGCCGACCGGTCCTGCACCACGCCGGGCATCCGTGAGGCGGTCGCCGCCTTCACGGGCACGACGAAGCGGTTGTTCCGGATCGTCACATAGCGATCCGCGATGCCCGCGGTGTCGCCGCCATGAACGACGAGACGGCCGAGGCGATCCTCCAGGTCCTGACGGAGATCGCGGAGCGCCGACCGGAGCTCGGCGAGCCGCGGGCTCGCGTCGTCGCGGAGCACCCCGGCTTCGTCGAGCATGCGCGAGAGGGCCGCCTCGAGCTCCGGCAGCGCGTGCAGCCGCCGTGGCAGGTCCGTGAGCGCGGGCATCGTCGCGAGGCGCGGCGTCAGGAACCGGTTGACGAGCTGGACCTGGCGGAGGACCGTCCGGATCTCGACCAGGCGATCGCCGCCGAGCATGGCGCCCTCGTGGCTCGCGAGCGCGAGCGACTCGCGGACGTCGGGAAAAGCGGAGAGCGGCAAGGGGCCGGCGATCTCGAGGACGCGGAAGAAGCTCCACTGCCGATCGAGCACGAGCTCGGCGCGCGCGCGCGTCGCGGCCGGCGCGAGCGCCCTGCAGAGCTCGGCCCCAGGCTCCGAAACGGCGAGCGCCGCGAGCGCCTCCAGCACCTTCGGAAAGCCGAGCACTTCGAGATCGCGCGGACGCACGTGTCAGGGGTACTGGAGCGCCCAAACAGTGGCAATCCGCATCGACGCACGCCACAATGCCGCCGGTGGAGATCGCCGGCGCGACCGCGCTCGTCACCGGGGCGTCGAGCGGGATCGGCGCGAGCATCGCGCGCGCGCTCGCTGCCGCCGGTGCGCGGGTCGCGTTGGTCGCGCGTCGGAGCGATCTGCTCGAAGCGCTGGCGCACGAGCTTCCCTCGGGGGCCGCGGCGTTTCCTTGCGACGTCCGCGATCCGAGCGCCGTCGGCGCGGTGGTCGCCGCCGTCGAGGGACGCTGCGGTCCAATCGACATCCTCGTGAACAACGCCGGGGTCGGGCGCTATCTCCCGTTCCTCGACACGTCGCCCGAGGACGTCGCGGCCGTCTTCGAGACGAACCTGTACGCCGCGCTCGCGTTCACGCGCGCCGTCCTGCCCGGGATGCTCACGCGGCAGCGCGGGCATCTGGTGAACGTGGCGTCGATCGCGTCCCGGATCGGATCACGTCATCACACGATCTATTGCGCGTCGAAGTTCGCGCTCGCGGGGTTCAGCGAGAGCCTGGTCTACGAGCTCGACGGCACCGGCGTCGGCGTGACGCTCGTGAATCCCGGTATCATCGAGACGTCGTTCTTCGATCACGCGTCCTTCGCGACGTTTCCGAAGAAGGCGCGCGCGCGGGCGATCCCGCCCGAACGCGTCGCGACCGCGGTCGTGCGTGCGATTCGTCGCAATACGCCCGAGGTGACCGTGCCGGCTACCTACGCGATCGGCACGTTGCTGAAGACCGCCGCACCGCGATTCTTCCGAATGCTGATGCGACGGAACGCCTGATCGCGCGCTCGCTGCTTGTCACCTCGCGTGGTCGTTGGTACGTCGCTCTGCTCCGCATGGCTCTGGACAGACGCAAGCTTTCGGTCGTCGGGCCGCGCTCGACGGTGGTGAATCGTCCGTCCGAGCCGGCCGCTCCGATGGTTCGGCGTCGAACCACGAAACCGCGCGCCGCACGGAAGCCCCCGGCCGACGAGTTCGGCCTCGATCCCGAGTTCCGCGCGCGGGCGATGCCGCTCTTCCGGGTGCTGTACGAGAAGTACTGGCGGGTCGATGCGCGTGGGGCTCGCAACGTTCCGAAGACCGGCCCCGTGATCCTCGTCTCGAACCACTCCGGTGCCCTGCCGTTCGACGCGACGATGATCGCGTGCGCGCTCGAGGAGGCGCGGTACCCACGGCCGACGCGCTTTCTCTACGACCGCTTCGTCGAAGGCTTGCCACTCGTGCCGGAGTTCTATCGGAAGGCGGGGGGCGTGGTCGCGAGCCACGAGAACGCCGTCCGCTTGCTCGAGAAGGGCGAGCTGGTTGGGCTCTTTCCCGAAGGCGTGTCGGGTCTCTCGAAGCTCTACTCGGAGCGCTACGTGCTCCAGCCCTTCAGTGGTGGCTTCGTACGCTTGGCGCTGCGGTTCGGCGCTCCGGTCGTGCCGGTCGCGGTCGTCGGGGCCGAGGAGATCTATCCGCTGGTCGGTCGGCTGAAGCGGATCGGGCAGATGCTCGGCGCGCCGTATCTCCCGGTGACGCCGTTCTTCCCGCTCCTCGGACCGCTCGGGCTGATCCCGTTGCCGACGAAATGGCGGATCCGCTTCGGCAAGCCGATCCTCCTCGGACCCGGGGGCAACGATCGCCTCGACGGCACCGCCGTACGGGCGGCCGCCGAACAGGTCCGGCGCCGCGTGCAGAGCATGGTCCGAGCGCTGCTCCGGGAGCGCGACTCGGTCTTTTGAGCGTGCCAGGCCAGGGTCCGTCCTGGCACACAGTGCGCGCGCCAGGCACTGCGCCTTGGCAAAGCGCATCGCCAACCCCCGGGAACACCGGAAGATTCCCGAGGGCATGGCGGTTGCTCTGTTCGCGGTCGAGATGTCACGTCGCCGCGCCATCGTGCTCGTTCAGCTGGTCGCCGTCGCGGCGGCCGCAACCGGGGTCCTGACCCTCGGTGCGTTGAATGGTCCCGGCCAGGCGCTGTGCGTGCTGGTCGCGCTCGCGGTCGCCGCGAGCCTCGGTGTCTTCTCGCTGGTCGCGATCGATCGGGAGCACGTGGTCCGAGTCGAGGCGCGCCGCCTGAAGACGGAGATGCTCGCCAACGTCTCCCACGAGCTCCGCACCCCCCTGAACGCCATCCTCGGGTACGCGGAGATCCTGGATTCGATCGACGGTCTCGCCGCCGCCGAACGCACCGAGATGAACGCGCGCATCCTTTCGAACGCGGTCGCGCTCACGTGCTCGGTGAACAATCTCCTCGAGTACTCATCGGTCGTCGCCGGTGAGAGCACGCTCCGCCCCGGCACCGTGGCGCTCTCCGAGCTCTTCGAGGAGATCGAGCCTTGGGTCGGCCGCATGCTCGACGACAAGCCCGTCCGCTTCGCGTGGGACGTCGACCCGAACCTCCCGGTGATCGAAACCGACCGCGGCAAGCTCCGTCAGACCCTGATCAACCTCCTCTCGAACGCCGCCAAGTTCACTGCCGAGGGCGAGATCCGGCTCTCGGCCGCTTCCGGCCCGACGGGCGTCGAGATCGCCGTAGCCGACACCGGCGTCGGTATGAGCCCGGCCGAGCAGTCGGTGATCTTCGAAGACTTCCGTCAGGTCGAGGGATCCATCACGCGCCCGTTCGGCGGCATGGGTCTCGGCCTCACCCTCGTGCGCCGCTTCTGCGACCTTCTCGGCGGCACCGTCGAGGTGGTCAGCGCACCCGCCAAAGGAACTCGCGTGTCACTTCGCTTGCCGGTCACGAAGCCGCACTTCGGCCATTTCGCGCGTGCTGCCGTCCGTACACCGGCCGCAGCCTGACACTCGCCACGCTTTCGTCATGTCGACTCCGAACTTCACCATCGTAACCCTGCATCCGCCCGGAGAGGCGGAGGTCGGCACGAGCGTTGCTCAGTACGTCAACGCAACCGCCGTGAACGATTGGTACGCGCCCGCCCAAAGGCGGACGACAGGAGGCCGCCATGGAGACGTCGTCGCAACTCACGCTCCTCGATCTGATCGAAGCCGTCGCCGAGGTCACCGATTCCGAAGCCGAGCAGGTGAGCGTCGTGGCCCATCTCGTGAATAGCGGGCGGGTCCGGCTGACCGGCAACTTCCGCGGCGCTCAGCTCCGCTAGT
>Ga0268299_1001650_pt1 | contig 35502 bp, 31 predicted proteins | sample NOBtaG_FD_193484 | JGI IMG/M metagenome (GOLD analysis project Ga0268299, IMG submission 193484) | Activated sludge microbial communities from bioreactor in Nijmegen, Gelderland, Netherland - NOB reactor | ecosystem: Engineered > Bioreactor > Aerobic > Activated sludge | place: Netherlands... | reverse complement strand
ATTAAGCGCATTTCGACTTTAGAACCTCCGCCACCCTGGGGCTTGTTCGCGGCGATCAACACCGTGTTTGTTTCGCTGGTAGCCATCCTTGCTGGGTCGTTCATCTCTTTAACCCTATTAGGCACTCAGGAATTTTATACGCTGGTCGCATGGCTGATCGGCTTGACGCTGACCATTGTTTTCGTGCGGATTTCGCGCGCGAGGCCAGAAGACTGGGCCGCGCTGCGATTGGGCGAGACATCCTCGCGTCTTTTGATCGTGCTGCTGTTCAGCCTGGGGATGGCAATTTCGATTGACGTGCTCGGCATGGTCGTGAGCGGTGAATTTCTGCCTGCCGCCGAACTCAGCATCTTTTATGAATCAACGCCCGGTATCATAAGCTGGATTCTGGCAATCATCCTGATGCTTGTCGTCCAGCCCATCGCCGAAGAACTGGTTTTTCGCGGCGTATTTTATCCAACAGCGCGGCAGGTGATGGGTGCCTGGGGCGGATTTATTGTCAGCACGCTGGTCTACGCCATTTTTCATTATGTGGCCTACTCGTCACCCGCGATCTCGATCTGGTATGGGCTGGTTGCGCCGTTTCTGACAGGGCTGGTCATCTCGGCTGTGCGCGCCAACTCCGGTTCGACGCGGGTGGCGATTGTGGCGCATTTGGGCTTTTGCCTGTTTGCGCTCCTGAAATTGTTCGTACTTCCAGGATAACTGGAAATTTGGAAAGAATTGGTCGATCATGAAAACAGTCATAGTAGCTTCAACAAACCCTGTCAAAATCCAGGCTGCGCGCAACGGCTTTGAGCGCATGTTCCCGAAAGAGCATTTTCGGGTCACAGGGGTGGCTGCCCCTTCCGGCGTCAGCGATCAGCCGATGTCAGATGAAGAAGCCTATCGCGGCGCAGTCAACCGGACGTTAGCCGCTTCAGAGTTAATTGCCGACGCCGATTATTGGATTGGTATCGAAGGTGGCGTTGAAGAAATCGATGGTGAAATGCGCGGATTTGCCTGGATTGTCGTGCGCGATAAAGAACGAGTGGGCAAGAGCCGCACCGCAACCTTTTTCCTGCCTGATGAGGTTGTCCGGTTGGTGCGCGATGGCAAAGAATTGGGCGACGCTGACGACATTGTGTTTAACCGCTCCAACTCCAAGCAAAATAACGGCTCGGTGGGTATCCTGACCGATGATGTGATGGATCGGACAGAATATTACGAACATGCGCTGATTCTGGCGCTGATTCCGTTCAAAAATGTCACGCTGACCTTTAGCAAAACAATGGCCTAGTCGGGTGCAGCGTACTGCACTCCTACAGAAGTTGCATATTTTGAAGATGGGATATTTTCAGATATTCCCGCCTAGCGGAATCACGTCATAAGTGATCCAGGGCAGCGCGCGATCAATCGGGCCGTAGATCAGGTGCAAGCGCTCGGCGCGAAAGGTAATCGGCGCATAATCCGGTAGGACAGCGGCCTGTCGCTCGGCATCGCTGGCGAACTCGCCAACCGTCATGTGCGGATGAAGATCATGTCCGAACTGACCGCCATAAGGTGGGCATTCAGGAAAGCCCGCGTAAATTTTGCGAAAAACGGCCTGAATCGGCGCTGGATTCGCTGGATTCATAAACGCTACCCCTGGAAACGAATCGTACCCCTGCATAGTGATGTCAAATGGTGCAATCGGTGCGCAAATGTCGCGCAGTTTTTTCGACGCCTCGCCCAGCCGCTCAATCGGAACAAATGGAAATAGAATCGTGATGTGTGCCGGGACACGCACCGAGGTTTCCGGTGCGTAGCGCTGAAGCAGCGGCACGGCGATAGCCTGGATTTCGTGCGACGCAGCGATGATGATGGCGGTTGTTAGTTCCATGAATAGGCTCCTTTAGCAGTCAGCTTTCAGCGATCAGCTAAAATCAATTTTGTTGATAACGAATCACAGATGGATTTTCTCGCCCTGTTTGGATGAGTCAATTTTTAAGCCTGCGAAATAATCCAGCAAAAGGCGATGCACAAAAATATAGCCACCGCCAACTTTGCGCAGGAAGATGCGCTCGGCGGCATAGTCGAGAAAACGCGCGAGATTCCAGGCAATGCTGCCGTTAAAATACAAAATCAGGCGCAAAAGGAAATGTCGTATCAGCGCCAGCCCGCCGAAAAACATGCTAAACGCCAACCCCAGAGTCAACCCCGCCAGCAAGCCAAAAACCAGCTCATAGGAAAGCTGCGTGAAGGCGACGATTTGAGCGATCTGCACGTTCAGATTGAAGATCATCACATAAGCCAGCCGGATGCCAACAGTCGCCGCCAAAACACCTGCTGCACCAATTGGTATGCCTACCCGCAGCGCATTGCTGGCGGAATGCCGAATTCCCTGGTTGGGAACGGTACGCATTTCAACTTCATTTCCCGTCAGGCCGCCCGCCAGCCCGCCGAGAAGCCCGAATGCCGATGCGCCCGCAATGCTGAAGCTCACGAGTGCGCCCTGTCGCCGCGCCAGTGCGACAATCACACCCGCAAAAATCCCGATCAACAACCCTAACGCGACCCCCTTGACGGAAGATGCCCACGACCAGCCCAATTTTTCGACGATTCGAATCTGACCACCAGGGGTACGATAAGCAAAATCGCTGATCGGCCCCAGGACAATGCCGAAAATCAGCGTAATCACAATGCCGAACGCAATACCATAACCGACGGTACTGGCGAGTGCAATCATAATGCCAAGTGGGATACCAATCGGAAGCCCGACCAACGCCCATGCAAAAAACAGATACAGCCAGCGTTGAGGCCGGGAGTTGATCCAGTCCGGCTGCAAGCGTTCGATCAAAAAAACGGTCTGGGCATGACGATTCATTTGCACCGCCAGCCAGTTTAGCCAGCGCATGGTTTGTTCCTGCGTATAAAGTTCGCCGACGCCGCGCCGCTCGAACATGCGCCGGACATAAGCGCCAAAAAGGTGTGATCGTCGTTCTTCAATCGATTCTGTCGCAGGCAGCGATTCGACTTTTAAGCCGCGATAGGCCAGCGTCATGATGCTCAACATCAGCGGGGTTTGTGCCAGTTCTTGCAGGGCAGCGTCGGTTTTTAAGGCCTGCCGCACCGCCGAAAGTTCGCCGCCCGCGCTGGCAAGATAAGCCTGAATTTGTTCGGGTGTCAGCGGTTGCAGCACCACCGCCCCCTGCAACTTCAAACGGGTTGTCAATGCCTGATAATCGGCGATGCGGCTGCACACGATCAGCGGAATCAGGCCGTGTTCCAGCCGAAACTGGTTGATCGCTTCGACGCAGGCGAGGCGATATATTTGCGCGACCTCATCCAGACCATCAAGCAGCGGCAAAATCTGTGCGCTTTCGACCCAGCTTTCGCCGACCTGCTTCGGCACTTGATAGCGCGTGTTCAGTTCATCCACCAGCCATTTGTTGATCGGCTTACGCTCGTCTGCCCATGATGACAAATTAAAAACGATAGGCATCGGTGCATCGCTGTCCCGCTGCGCACGGGCGACCAATTCACGCGCCAGTTCCAGCAGCGTGGTCGTCTTGCCAGAGCCGGGTTCGCCCAGAATCAGCAGTTCGCCGCCCACGTCGTCAAACACATCCAGAATGCGCGCATCGGTGGACAGCGTGTAATCGGGATAAGATGGATGCTGCAAAATCATCCCCCAGGGGTGCTCGACGGCTTCCGGCTGGCTGGTCATGCCGAGTTCGATCAGCGCCGCGCCGTGCAGCGAATTTTCCAGCACGCCGTTAATCCAGAACGTTTTGACTTTTTCCAGCATTCGATTGCGGTTGCGTTCGGAGGTGTTGGTCGGGATGCGCGGCGTATGTGGCCCCGGCGTATCGTCTGCATAGGGTGAGCGATCCGGGTTGGCAAGCGCTTCTTTTAACTGCGAAAAACCATGTGCTGCGCTGTTGGTAAAATCGATGTAATTGATGCTGACGTAGCGATGCGGCACTTCGCACTCCTGCAAAAGCAGCAAAAAAAGCGGTCTGCCATTTTCTAGCGCCCAATCCCATTCATTTTTGACATTACGCGAGGCCACACTGTCCGGCGTCATCACCCCGACCAGCACGTCGGAATTTTTTAATCCGGCGTCAATCGCGTCCGGCCAGTAAGCACCGTGCGGGATATTGTCGCTGTCCAGCCAGGTCTGATAATCCCAGGCCTGAAGCTGTTCGCGGACTTGCTGAACGAAGGTGGCATCTTCGTGGCTGTAACTGATAAAAATTTGCATGATGTCTATTCAAGTAACAATACGCACTCATCAGTTTACAAATTTTTACTCAATTTCGCACAATCAGAGACTTAAGCTGTCCGCGCTGAGCGCCCTAATAACGACCACACATAGCCTTTGCCGGGGGCGAAGAAAAATGCCAGCAAAAAAATCGCGGTCATGGTCAGGACAATCGCCGCGCTGGGGGCGATGCGCAGATGCCAGGATAAATACATGCCGACGATGCCGCTCAATGAGCCGATGATCGCCGCTAGAATCATCATGTGATGCAGGCGATGGACGAAAAAGCGCGAAGTCGCCGCCGGAGTGACCAGCATTGCCGCCACCAGCGCCACGCCAACCGCCTGGACGCCGATGACGATGGTCAGCGCCAGCAAAACCAGCTGAGTCAGCCGCAGCGCTTCGCCGGGGAGACGCAGCGTTTGCGCCAGCGTGAGGTCGAACGAAATAATCAGGAGTTCTTTGTAAAGCAGAAAAAGGACGCCTAAAACGATGGCGCTGATCGTCAATATGAGAGTCAAATCCTGCGCGTTCACCGCCAGAATATTGCCGATCAGGATGTGCGTCAGGTCGGCGGCGTAATTTTGCGCGCTGGAAATAATGCCGATGCCCAGCGCCAGCATCCCGGCGAAAATCACGCCAATCGCTGTGTCCTCCGCCAGTCGCCCACCGCGCGTGAGGAAGCCGATGCCCAGTGATGATAAAACCCCGGCAATCACACCGCCAATCAGCAGCGCTTGCGAATTGCCGCCGTATCTGATAAAAGCCACCGCCACACCCGGCAAAATGGCGTGCGCCAGTGCATCGCCCATGAAGGCCATGCCGCGCGTGACGACGAACGCGCCCATCACGCCGCTCACTGTGCCGATGAGGACAATCGCCACGATTGCGCGCTGCATAAATTCGTATTGAATCGGATCGATCAAAATTCGCTGAATGATGTCCATGCTGCAACTCGTATTGAAACTAAGTCTCAATAATAATCTTTAGCATTTGGCTTGGCAAGAGCGCCGTTGACAGCTTCCGGAATCCGATATATCATATCCACAGTGGATATATCTACACTGGATATTCGTATCGGAGGCGCAGCGTGAATTTAACCGACGAAAAAATCTTAGCTTTCACCGCGCGCGCCTATCGCTGGCTTTTACGCGCCTATCCCCCCGCATTCCGACAATTTTACGGCGCGGAAATGGAGCAGATTTTCCGCGAATCCAGCCGGGATATTTACCGAAACAAAGGAAAAATCGCCTATCTTCAATTTTGCCTGTTCGCGGTGTGGGATTTTGTCGTCAATGTGTCCGCTGAAAATTACTCAATGATCATTAAGGGGAAACAAATGATGCTCAGACGTGGACTTGATATGCTTATTTCATTGATCGGATTGTGGTTAACGCTGCCGTTTTTTCCGATTATCGCCGTGCTGATTAAGCTGACTTCGCCAGGGCCAATTTTTTATGTCCACCAGCGCGTTGGGAAAAATGGCGTTCCGTTTTCAATGTACAAACTCCGCTCGATGACGGTTGACCCACCGGGGCAGCGTCAGATAACATCAATCGGATGGTTTTTACGTCAGGCCAAACTGGATGAAGTGCCGCAGCTTTTTAATGTCCTCCGAGGTGATATGACCATTTTCGGGCCGAGGCCGATACTGCCAACCGATGTGAATCTGGATGATCCCGCTGTGCGTCAAACGTTTTCGGCACGTCCTGGGTTATTAGGCTGGTCATGATTGTAGGCTGGTCATGATCGCTGGATTTGGCAAAGCGCGGCTGCTCACCCACTTCACCTTAGCGCTTTTCACCGTCGTCGGGTGCTACCTGGCTTTCCTATACACCCGACGCGGCGACCTCACCTATACCCTGACCATCGGCTTCGGCTATATCTGTCTGGCGCTGCTGGTCATTTCGCTCATCATCGGCCCGCTCAAATTATTGAGGCAGCGTCGCAACCCCGTGAATGTATATCTGCGGCGCGATGTCGGCATCTGGTCAGGCATTACGGGCTGTCTGCACGTCATCGCCGCCCTGCTGGATCATCGCGGCGGGCAGATTCTCGAATATTTTTTTCGATTCACGGCAGATGGCGGCATCATGCCCCTGCTGAATCGCTCCGGCATCGCCAATTACATCGGCCTCGCAGCGACCATTCTGATCGTCCTGCTGCTGGTGACATCAACCGATTTTTCGCTGCGGCGGCTGAAAGGGAAGCGCTGGAAAGCCTTGCAACGGCTGAATTACGTGCTTTTCGCGCTGGTGGTTTTCCACACGTTGATTTATCAGCAAGTCAGCCGCCGCGAACGCCTGTTTGTGGAGGCGACAACGATTCTGATTATCGTCGTGCTGATCGCGCAGATCGTCGGCGTTTATCTGTATCAGGGATACCAGAATCATCGGCTCAGGAAATCAACCGTCAAAGAGGCGACTCGGTGAATCGCCTCTCGCCAACTAAAATCAAAATGACCAGTTCCAGACCTGATCCCAGGCTTTCATCCAGTCCTCGGCGCGGCTGATCGCTTTATTATTTTGCCAATCCAGTTCGACGCCGTGACGCCCGATAAAGTCTCTCATTTTGTCCGCCGGGTCAACCTCAACGGTGATGGTCGTCGGTTTGGAGAGAACATAGGGCTTGACCTTGCTCAGATTTTGCAGCGCATTTTTTGTGCCGTCCTCGATCATCTGGCGGGCGCGCACGGGCGCAATCTGGCGCGCGGAAAAACGCGATAAGCCTTTTTTGACCGCCACACCTGTAAAACCATCGCCCAAAAATTCGCGGCATTCACGGACGACAGCTTCGTCGCCTGTGACCATTGCGATGGGGACGCCGTAGTGACCGCATAGGGCTGCGTTGATTCCACTTTCGCCGACGAGATCGTCGTTAAACCACAGATTGCGCCATTTCACCGTCGAAATCGTGTGGCACAGCACGCCGTCGGGGGTGTTATTGCGGGCGTGCATCCCCACCAGCAGGCAAGCGTCGCAGCCGTTTTCCAACATTTCGGTATAGCGCGACCAGGGGTGATGCGCCACCCATTCACAGTCGGGGTGCAGCAGTTCCGGCACGAACGAATTAAACTGCCAGCCCTTGCCCGCGCCATGACAGTCAACAGCCACAATTTCGGTTGCGCCAGCCGCCTTTGCGCCGCGCACCGCCGCATTAATTTCTTCGGTATACAGGCGGCGGCATTCGTCGTACATCGGGTCGCCGCCCGACACCTGTTCCCATGTGACGATCCCGCTGACACCTTCCATATCGGACATGATTAAAACGCGCATGATAATCCTGCTCTCCCTTTGGATGAATATTGGCTATTCTAATTATCCTCATACCTGTCCAGATTATCAAAGTCCGGTTGACGGGGCGTTGTAGAATAAAGAGAAGTCTATTTGAGGGTAAACCTGTGTTTGCGATTGAATCGATGCGCCGCTCTTTAATTTCGGTGTCGCTGTTTATCGCCGTGACGCTGCTCTCGTGGCTGCTGCGGGAAACGCTGACGCTCGAAAATTTTATGACCGTTTATATCCTGGTGGTGCTGATTTTCGCGATCAACAGCGGAACAAAAGTCGCCATCGCTGTGGCGTTTATCAGTTTTTTGTGTGTCAATTTTTTCCTGGTGCGCCCCTACTACACCTTTTTAGTGGCTGACCCTCGCGAAATTGTTGATCTGGCGGTTTTCCTGGTGATCGCCGTACTCGCCGGAAGGCTGGCTGCCAGGGAACGTGAGCAAACATACATTGCCCGCCAGCGCGCCTATGAACAGGAAATCCTCTACCGGCTGACACGCACTTTTAATCAACTGACGACCAACGACGAAGTTTTTAAGGCGCTGACACAGACACTCCAAACCGATTTCGCCGCGCGGCAGGCCTACATTCTTCCCTATGCAACCGATACGATCTCGCCCGATCAAACCGTTCATTATCTCTTGCTGCAAGTGGGCGAAAAAATCTATGCGACCTTGTGTGCGGCTTTTAACGACAAGCTCAGCCCCCAGCAAGAGCGTCTGATTCATACCTGCACTTCCCAGGCGGCAATGGCGCTCCACCGCATTGAGCTGACCGAGCGAGTCCGCCAGAGCCGACAGTTTGAAGAAGCAGATCGCCTGAAAACCGCCATCCTTCACGCGGTTTCGCACGATCTGCGCACACCGATTACCATCATCAGGACTTCCGCCAATAATTTGCGCAACCTGGGCGAAGGAATGCCAGCCACAGACCGACAGGAATTGGCGACGACGATTGAAACCGAAGCCGCGCATCTGGATAAACTCGTCGGCAATTTGCTGGATATGTCACGCTTGCAGGCGGGCGCTTTTCAGATTAACAATGATCTCAATTCGCTGGAAGAAGTTGCCGGAGATGCCGCCGCCCGTGTCTGGCAGCTCACCAAACACGAGCGCATCAAAATTATTTTTCCTGACGACATGCCCCTGGTGCGTTTTGATTACGGCCTGATTTTGCAAGCCCTGAGCAATCTGCTCGATAATGCCCTGCGCTATGAGCCACCGGATCGGCTGATCGAAATCCGGGGCGGAGTTCGCAATAAACAAGCGCAAATCCGGGTCGTCAATCATGGCAAAGCCATCTCGGCGGAGGAGCGCCAGCATATCATGGAGCCGTTCTATCGAGGCCGGGAGGGGCATATCGGGCTTGGCTTGCCCATTGCAAAAGGCATCGTCGAGGCGCATCATGGATATTTAGAAATCGAAGATACCCCCAATGGTGGAGTCACATTTGTAATCGGGCTGCCGATAGGTGAGGACGAAAATGAACTTGAAAATTCTCGTAGTGGATGACGAACCTCAAATTCGCAAACAACTGAGCATTGGGCTGAGTGGTTATGGATACGAAGTCATGACCGCTTCCAACGGCGACGAGGCCCTGACCAGCGCGGCGCAGCACGAGTTTGATATGATTATCCTCGATATTTCGCTCGGTTCGCCGCCGGATGGCCTCCAGGTTTGCCGACGGCTGCGTGAATGGTCGAAGACGCCGATTATTATGCTTTCCGTGCGCAGCGAGGAAAAAACAAAAGTGGCGGCCCTCAACGCCGGCGCAGACGATTATCTCACCAAGCCATTCGGCATGGAGGAACTGCAAGCGCGCATCCGGGCGGTTTTGCGCCGGGTGGTCAGCGAACCAGCAGCCGACACAAAATCCGAAATCCACGTTGGTGATCTGACCATCAACCTCGTCAACCGCCTGGTTATTGTCGAAGGCGAGGAAGTTCATTTGACGCCGAAAGAGTATGAACTGCTGCGACTGCTGGCAACCCACCCCGGCAAAGTGATGACCCACAGCGCCATCCTGAATACCGTATGGGGCGCGGAATACAGCGAAATGGATCATTACGTGCGCGTTTTTGTAAACCAGATTCGCAAAAAGCTGCACGAAAACCCTGCGCGCAATGTCCGCTACATTCTCAATGAACCGGGAGTCGGCTATCGCTTCGTCAGCGAAGAATAGGCATATTTCAAAAACCTTGATAAAAATTTGACGCGAACTTCATTTCCCATTGTCTCGTTCTTTACTGCTGCGGGCGTATTCTTGAGCTTGGATACAACGTAGACAATGATGGAAACGACCTATGATTCTCGTACAAATATCAAACAAACAATGGACAATGCAGGCGATGCACCTGGCCTGCGCGATGGCGCGTAATAACCGCACCAGCGTGACACTGCTCCACTTGATGCGCGTCAACAGCCCATCCCTTTTGGGAACAGAACTTGGGATCATGCCACCGACAACCCAGGAGTGCGCAGACTTACGGGAATATGAGATGATTGCCGAAGATTATGGCGTCCAGGTACTTGTACAACCGATGCAGTACGACGACATGGCTCAGGCGTTGATCCAGGCGGCAGATTATACGAATGCCTCCGCAATTTTTGCGCATTTGCCGGAGAGTGTCTTTCCACTCTGGAAAAAGTTCCAAACCTGGAATCTGCGCCGCGAACTGATGGCACAGGGGCGGAAAATCCATCTTCTTGATCAGACAGAGAAAGAGCCAGAATGGGTGCCATCGGTGAGCCTTAAAGTCACCAAATAACCCAATTTTGACGGTTTCTTGATGTCTACAACCGAATAATTTGCATTTCCTTGATACGCTTCCTGATACCATAGAAATGTGCTGATTTGTCATGCACATTTTGAGTTGAAAGTCAGATACGGCGCAAAAAATCACCCCGCATCAGATTCATGATATGCGGGTATTTTTTTGCCACTTTCCAGCTTTCAGCAGTCAGTGAGATAAAGGCTAACAAGGTATGCAAAAGTTAAAGATAGGCCATCTGCTTATCGGTAAACCACTCGAAACTGAAGAATTACCCCATCAAGCCATCAGCAAGCCGATTGGGTTGGCGGTTTTCGCTTCGGATGCGCTGTCATCTACCGCCTACGCAACCCAGGAAATGTTGATTATTCTTTCGCTGGCAGGCGGCAGCGCAGCGCTGTTCGGGCTGTCGATCCCGCTGGCGATTGCGATTTCGGTCTTACTGATTGTCGTCACACTCTCGTATCGCCAGACCATTTATGCCTATCCCAACGGCGGTGGCGCTTACATCGTCGCGCGTGATAACCTGGGCGAACTGCCCGCACAAATTGCTGGCGCTGCTCTGCTGACCGACTACATTCTGACCGTCGCCGTCAGTATTTCGGCGGGTGTCGAGCAGATTACATCCGGCTTCCAGGGCTTGATCCCCTTCCGTGTGGAAATCGCCGTCGGTGTCATCATTTTGATGACCATCGTCAACCTGCGTGGCGTCAAGGAAAGCGGGCGCATTTTCGCTATCCCGACTTACTTCTTCCTGGCGACCATGTTTTTGACGCTCGCTATCGGTTTCTACCGCTACATCACCGGGACGCTGGGTGTGGTCGAAGGCGTCGAGGTCATGCGCCATTCCGTCCTCGAACCGCTGACTCTGTTCCTGGTACTACGCGCGTTTTCCAGCGGGTGTACGGCGCTGACGGGTATCGAAGCCATTTCGAACGGCATCACGGCTTTCAAGCAGCCACGCAGCCATAACGCAGCCATTACGCTGATCTGGATGAGCAGCATCCTGATCGGGCTGTTCCTGGGCATTACCTTCCTGGCGCACCAGATTGGGGCGCTGCCCAGCGAAACCGAAACGGTGATTTCGCAGTTGGGGCGTACAATCTTTGGCGACGGCAGCCTGATGTATTATATGGTACTGGCAGGTACAGCGCTGATCCTACTCATGGCTGCCAACACCAGCTATGCCGATTTTCCGCGACTGGCTGCACTTCACGCCGGGGATGGCTTTTTGCCCCGCCAGTTAACCTATCGGGGTGGGCGTCTGGTTTTTGCCTGGGGTATTGTCGCGCTGGCGGTTACGGCGTCGCTGCTGGTCATCATTGCGGGCGCGAGTACCACCCAGCTTATCCCGCTCTATGCAATCGGCGTTTTCCTGAGCTTTACGATTTCACAGACAGGCATGGTCGTCCGGCTGCGCAAAATCGGCAAGCTTAAGCCTGGTGAGGTCGTCAAAGGGTTGGAAACCGATCTGGTGTATGACCCACATTGGCGTCAACACTTGATTGTGAGCGCCATCGGCGCAGTCTGTACATTCGTCGTCCTGGTGATTTTCGCGATCACCAAATTTACGAGCGGCGCGTGGTTCGTGGTAGTGCTGATTCCGACACTGGTGTACATCTTCTTCCGCATTCACCATCACTACAAGAATGTGGCACACAGCCTGAGCTTGCAGGGTGCGCGGCCTGAATTAAACAAACGTCCGGTTCAGACCGTCATCCTGGTCGATGATGTCCACGCGGAAACGGTGAGAATGGTCGATTTCGCGAACTCTTTGAATCACCCCTGGGAGGCGATTCACGTCGGCATTAATCCTGAAAAGGCGAAGCTCGTCCAGCAAAAATGGGGCGAACGCATCGGCGAAGGTGAACTGGTGGTCATTCCATCGCCCTACCGTTTGCTGGCAGAGCCGATCCAGGAACACATCAAGGCGATTCAGGAGAACACCCCTGGCTGTTTCGTTCACGTCATCATGGGGCATCTGGTCATGGATAACGTCTTTGAACAGGCTTTGCACCAGAACAGCGCGTTTATCTTCAACCTGGCACTGAGCGGGATGGAGCGCGTGGTGGTGACGAGCGTTCCCTACCAGATTCACCATAAAGACCTGGCGGAACAGGCCGACGAGCCTGAATTGGAAACGGCAGCCCAGCAGTAGCAGACAGAAACAGTCTATTTCTAGAGGCGACTCGACGAGTCGCCTCTATTTTTTCATCCTCGTGAACGACTCCTCAAATTCAAACCATTTTCAACGCTTTCTGAACAGCTTTTGAACAACTTGGCGATATGCTGGAGGCGGCTTCCCATCTCTCGAACCGAGTCCGCATCGCCGCTGCATTTCGCGGTATGCTAGAGAAAATTGAAATTGGTTGAAATCGAAGGAAATTCGACTATGAAAACGATCCTCATCGTGGATGATAAAACCAGCGTACAGCGTTTGCTGGCGGATTATCTGAGCGAAAACGGCTTTCGCACCGTGGTGGCGAATAATGGTCGCGAGGCGATTTACGTCGCGCGGCATGAGAATCCTGACCTGGTGCTGCTCGATATTATGATGCCGGAAATGGACGGCTTCGAATTTATGCGCCATTTCCGCAAAGAGCGCAACACGCCTGTGATTATGCTCACCGCGAAGGTCGAGGAAACTGATAAAGTTGTAGGCCTGGAGCTTGGCGCAGACGATTACGTGACCAAACCGTTTGGCATGGCGGAACTGGTCGCGCGGATTCGGGCAGTGCTGCGGCGTGTTTATGAAGAAGCGCCATCAGCGGAAGTGCTGCGGGCAGGCGATGTCGTTTTGGATAAGAAAACGCGCATGGTGACAGTGGGTACACGCAAAGTTGAACTGACGCCCTCCGAGTTTGATATGCTGGTCATTTTGATGGCTGCGCCGGGGCAGGTTTTTACGCGAACCAATCTGCTTGAAAAACTGAAGGGCGATCTTTTCGAAAATGTCGAACGCACCGTCGATGTGCATATCCGCAACCTGCGCGCCAAACTTGAGCCTGACCCCGCGAATCCGCAGTACATTTTGACCGTTTTTGGCGTCGGCTACCGTTTCACCGACGAAAGTAGTTAAGCCTATGATGCGCTCCCTGGCTTTCAAATGGATCGTGACCCTGCTGCTGACTAGCCTGGTTGGTGTCGTGCTGATTGGGGTTTTTGCTTACCGGACAACCATTACCGAATTTGACCGACTGCGCATGGAGCAAGCACAAAATGCGTTCGTCGATACAGCGGTCAATTATTATCAGACTCATGCGGGATGGGAGGGCTTTGAAACCTGGCTGAATGAAAACAGCCGAACGCCCGGTTCTCCACAGCGATTTTTTCCTGAACAGTTCGCAGTCGCAGATGCCGCCGGGGCAATTGTGGTAGGACATGGCCCATTTCGTGTCGGCGAAACCGCTGCATCGCAAACCATTACCGACGGGATTCCCATCCTGATGGACGGGGAACGCATCGGTACGGCGCTGCTGGCAATGCCATCGCCAGAGCTTGATCCACGCGAACGGCGTTATCTGGAAGGCACTAATCGCGCGCTGTTCATCGGCGCAATCGGCGCGGGCGCGACGGCTTTGCTCATCGGCCTCCTGCTCTCGCGTTATTTTTTGCGACCCCTTTCCGAACTCACCAGCGCAATTACGGCAATGAAACAGGGGGATTTGAATCAGAAGGTTCTAGTCCGCACCCGTGATGAACTTGGCGAACTGGCACAGGCCTTCAACCAGATGAGCCAGCAGCTTCACCGCGCCAACCAACTGCGCCAGCAAATGACGGCGGACATCGCCCACGATCTGCGGACGCCGCTGATGGTTATTTCCGGCTATCTGGAAGCGCTGCGGGATGGCACGTTGCAGCCGACACAAAGCCGGTTTGAGGCCATGAACCAGGAAGCACTGCTGCTCAAACGGCTGGTTGAAGATTTACGCACTCTTTCACTGGCTGACGCAGGCGAACTAAAATTGGTGTATCAGCCTGTCCAGCCGCGCGAACTGCTCGAACAGGTTAGACAGTCGTTTGAGCCGCTGGCGGGTGAAAAACAGGTCGCCCTAAGCGTCGAGGCAGGCGCAGAACTGCCTCTGCTGAATATTGATCGCGAACGCATGGTGCAGGTATTGGCGAATCTGGTCAGCAATGCGCTGCGCTACACACCCGCCGGAGGCTCAGTGAAGCTCATCGCGAATCGGCAAAAAGAGGGTGTGCAGCTTGTCGTCGCCGACAGCGGGTCGGGCATTCCTGAAGATAAACTTCCGAATGTTTTTGAACGCTTCTACAGAGTTGAAGAATCTCGGCACGAAATTCAGGGCGAATCCGGCCTGGGGCTGGCGATTGCCAAGTCAATTGTCGAGGCACATCACGGCACAATTGCCGCGGAAAGCCGGGTCGGAGTGGGAACGTTGATGACCATTACCCTTCAACCCGCGCCCTCCGTTTAGCCGCTGCGCAAAACATGATCTGTAGGGGTGCAGCGTGCTGCGCCCGAACGCAACATGAAGCGTCAATACCAAATAAAAAAGCTGCGTATCCCAACTTTGAGATATACAGCTTTTGAATGGCTGAGTTAATTGCCTGGACGCTGACCCTGCGGCGGCGCACCGTCGCGAGGATTACCACCGGGACGACCACCACTCGGCGGAGCGCCCCCACCGCCCATCCCTGATTCCGAGGGCGACGGTTCGCTCAAATCCAGACCGATACTGAAATTCGCCGTGTAGCCATTGCCGTCCTCATTTTCGACCAGTTCCAGCGTCAGCAGACCCTCGCTGCCCTGGAAGATATTGTCATTTTCGTTCAAGGTGTTGCGATAACCCTTCGCTGCATACACGCCCTGAGCATGAACAATATCGGTGATCTCCTCCGGGAAGAAAAGCTGCGAGGTAAATTCATAGCCCTGCTCCGAGTCAGGATCGGTGCGGATTTTGAAATGGATATGTACCGCTCGGCCTGAATACCAGCCCGGATAAATCGTGATGAACTCGGCAATGCCCTGTGCGTCGGTAATCTGATAGCCACGCAGCCACTTTTCGCCGGAGGTATCAAAGCCAGGGTCAGAAACGCCCGAATACGCGCCCTCGGCATCACAATGCCAGACATCAACCTGAGCGCCTGCCAGCGGTGCGCAGGTGTTGGCGCTGACATCCGAGACGTGGAAAATCAGATTCAAAAGTGTGCCTTCTTTGATACTGTTGTCGGACGGCTCGATGCGAATATCCGAGCGGTTAAGCTGGTCATCGACAAAATAGGGGCCTTCGGTCAGCGCCGGCTTGACCACGCACGAGGGTATGCTGGTGCTGGTAGCTGCCTCGGTGGCCTCTTGACTCACGATCAAATTTCTGAAGCCTGTGCCGACGACGAACGCCGCACCTGCGCCACCTAAAATACTGAGCATTTCCCTGCGGCTCAAAACACGACCTACAGGTTTATCGTCATCATGGAATTCCATTTTATTCACGCTCCTCTACATCCTGCTAAGTTGTGATTGTCACATCTCGCAATCACACGATGGCCTTACTTTAGGCGAGAGGTGTTCAGAATTGGAGTAGATGGCATAAAGAAGCTGAGTAATTGCGACGCTGTCCTAATTTGATGAAGATAGGCCAATAAAAAAGCCGCTGCTCTCTTTGAAAGCAACGGCTTTGGGAAATAGGGGATACTACCGGGGGTTAAGCTGAGGTTGTTACCGCGTTTGCCACAAAATCGAGCGTCAGGACAACCTGGTCTTCGACGCTGGCGACGAAAGGCACATCAGGAATGGTGAGATTAAAATCCGCGTAGTTAACAGCCGTTTCAGCAGTGCCGAGCAGTTGATTCTCAGCTTCAAGTGTCGCTGTCACGTTGAAGGTCACGACCTGGGTGACGCCCGCGATAGATAGATCGCCCGTCACCTGGAATTCGAGCGTATCGCCCACAGCGGCGCTTTCGGGCAGTGCGCTCATGCTGGTCGGCTGGAAGGTGATAAATTCGTTGGCATCCGACTCCGATTGCAGAATGAAACGGGCAACCGAGTTGTCACGGCGGTCATCGTCCGTAGCGAAAGTGCGGGCGTTGATGCTGATTTCGCCGATTTCGGACTGCGAGAGGTCGCTCAGATTTAAGAGAATGTCCCCGGCGACTTCGGTAGTGGTGCCGACAACCGTTTTATCTGCGCCGTTCAACACCTCATTAATGGTGTACTCTGCCTGCGAGTCACCCTGCGAAATTCTAAAGACAATCTCACTGGTGTCGGACGTTGCAAGCTGCTCGACACTATCTTCCACAGCGACACTCGGTGCTGCGATCTCACGTGTCAGATAGAAAAATGCGCCGATGCTGATGACCGCGACTAACGCCACGATGGCTGCTGCGGTTCGAATAATGTTTGTCATGGTTGATCCTCCTGGCTTTGCTGTTTCATACGATGACAACACCTTAATCGGCAAATATTCAGAAAATGTTCAGAACGTGTTGGCTTTTCCAGTAATTCGCAGACAGGCCAATTTGAGATTTTTTCATCGGGTTTGCGAACCAACTTGCAAAAGAATGCAACATCTTCTGAACACTTTCTGAACACCTCGGATTTAGCTTTATAAGGAAGACAGATGTTCATGAGGACAAATATGGCAACCCAGGTCAGTACACTTTCCGCGCCGCTGGTGATTCAAAATGAGTCTACAGGCGGCATCATCACCCAGATCATCCGGCTGTTTATCCAGCCAAAAGCCTTTTTCCGTGCCATGCCTGCCAATCGCCAATGGTTATTGGTGGCGCTGCTGGCACTGGTCATCGCCGGATTTACGGCAACTACTCAAACTCAAGTCCCTTCATCGACCACTACCGCAGGCCAAATAACAAGCTTCGATTTGAGCCTGCTGGATGAGAGCGCAACTTCGACGGATGCGACCACTGCCCAGCAGACTAGCACCTCCGCTGCTGCTGTCGATAGCGACACTTCCCTTATGAACGGGCTGGTGGCAGCATCCGGCGTCATCATCATCTGGGCTGGGCAAGCGACATTTTTATCACTGGTGACTATGCTGCGCGGTTATTCCCCGCAAATCGGAAAAAGCCTGCAAATCGCCATCTGGGCCAGCCTACCGCTCACGCTGATGCTGATTTTACGCTATCTCCATTATGCAAATGGCGGCACAGGCGGTTCACTTGGTCTATCACTCCTGCTGGATAACTGGAGTGGCTATGCAGCGCTTCCGCAGTTATTACAGCGTGTATTAGCCGTTTTCGCGAGCAATCTGACCTTGTTCTGGCTGTGGAATCTGGCGCTTCTGTATTTTGGCGCGCGATATGCGCTCGGCGGGAGGCGTCTGGCAGTGATGCTCGTCGTCCTGATGTGGATTATCACGGCTGCCGTCGTGCCTGCGCTCGTCACGGATCCGCAAACGACGATCACGAATATCCCTACCACAACCTCCGCGCAGCAGACGAATACACCGTCCAACAGCACAACCACGACTGAGCAGGGCAATTTTCCGGCTGGCGATTTTCCCAGTGGCGGTCAGTTCCCAGTTGGTAGCCCGCCAAGCGGTGGCCCTCCGCGTGGCAATTAAAGGAGAACAGTCATGAATCAGCCAATGATTAGCGCAAAAAATCTCGTCAAAACATTCAACGTCGGTAATGAATTCCTTCCGGTGCTGAAATCTATCAGTCTGACAGTCCCCGTTGGTCAATTCGTCGGCATCATGGGGCCAAGCGGGTCTGGAAAAAGTACGCTGCTCTACCTGCTGGGTGGGCTGGATCGCCCAACGCAGGGCGATATTCAGGTGGCGGGTCATCCGGTAAGCAACTTGAGCAGCGACGCGCTGGCGGCCTTTCGCAGCCAAACGGTGGGGTTCGTTTTCCAGGCGTTTCATCTCGTTCCAACGCTCACGGCGCTTGAAAATGTCGCACTGCCGGGGATTTTTCAGGGCAAGCCGCGCCAGCAGCGTAACCAGCGTGCCATGCGGCTGCTCATGGCACTGGGCATGGGTGATCGCGCCGATCATCGCCCGTCGCAGCTTTCAGGTGGGCAGCAGCAGCGCGTCGCCATCGCCCGCGCGCTGTTTAACGAGCCGCCAATCCTGATGGGCGACGAACCCACCGGCGCGCTCGACAGCAAAACCGGACAAACGGTGCTGCGACTCCTGCGCGCGCTTTGCGATAAGCAGAAAAAGACCGTCGTCATCGTCACGCATGATCCTGGCATTGCTCAATATGCAGACCGGATGGTGCATTTCAAAGATGGGCGTATTGCCGAAGATTACCTGACCAGCGAAAGAAAGGGGTCGCAAAATCATGTGGCCTGAAAATTCCAGAATCACGATCAAACAAATTATCGTCATCCTGATGGCATTCGTTTTAAGTGTGCTGGCGATCAGCAGTATTTCCGCGCAGGATGCCGATCCTCCTACGGAAACACCAACCGAAATGCCCACACTGGAGCCATCTCCAACGCCGCTCCCCACAACCACCCCCGTGCCGTCAATCACGGTATCTGGGCTGGAGCCAAGCGCGATGACAGCGGGCGTTGGCGGGACTCTAACCATCAGCGGCACAAATTTCACCAGCAGCACCACCGTATCGCTTAATGGCAGCATCGCGCTTTCGGTGATTTCCCAAAGTGAAACCACACTGGTTACGGCTGTTGGAACGGATGTGACAGCGAGTGTCTATACCGTTCTCGTCAGCGATTCAAACAGCAGCGCATCGACTCCGCTGACCATCACCGAGCCGACGCTCCTCCCCCAGGTAGCAGTGATTCAGGCAGAGCCATCCCAGATCACATCCGGGCAGAGCGGTACACTTTCGATTATCGGCGCGAATTTTAGCAGTGATACAACTGTCCGGCTGGTGGGCTTCGGCTTCTTAAATGTCACCTACATCAACAGCGGCGCACTCACTGCCGCGCTGCCAGCCAATATCCCCACCGGGCAGTACACCATCGAAGTGAGCGATCCGGCTTATGGCACCGCGTCGGCGACCAATACACTCACAGTCAAGGCCGCAGCAACGGCAGCAACGGCAGCACCGACAGCCACCACTGTGCCGACAGCAACGGCAGTGCCAGGGCAGCCAGAACTGGTTATCCGCAATTTCAATGCAAACCCGGCGGTCATCTACCCCGGCAATACAACGACTCTGACTTTTGAAGTCGTCAATGTGGGCAATCGAACAGCAGAAGGGGTTGTGGTTTCGCTCGGAAACGGCGATTTCACCCCTGCCAATGGACAGTCCAGCCTGACTCTGCCGGATTTGACGACTTATGCATCTTATACAGTTACGCTTTCGGTAGCCGCGCCGATGGATGCCACCGAAGGGCCGCATAATATTCCCATTGTGCTGAGTTCGCGCGATTTCAGCGGCGAAGTTTATACCGATGAGGCAGCGGTCAGCGTGAATATCGCGGCAGAACCCATAGGCCAATCGCAGGTGGTGTTGGACAGCTACCAGGTCACGCCAAACAATGCCGCTCCTGGCGAAAGCGTGACCATCCAGGCTTTGTTCAAAAATACAGGCACAGAAACGGCTTCGCAGGTACTGGTACAGCTTGACAGCGCCAATAGTGTGCTGATCGCAGGGGCGGCGAGCAGCGCCTTCCCGATTGGCGATATGCCTGCTGGCTCCAGCGCGCCGATTGTGATGCCGCTGGTCGTTGCGAGCACAGCCGAGTCCGGCGCACAGACACAATCGTTTACGATCACCTATCTGCAAGATGGCGAATCTCAGCAAATCACCACCAGCATCTCGCTCATGGTGGCTGAAGTGATCGAAAAATCGCCGCTGCTCCTGCTTGAGTCCTATTCTTCAGGGCAGGATGACCCGTTGCAGCCAGGACAGCAGTTTGAATTTGAGATGGCGCTCCAGAATGCGGGCAGCGTTGATATTTCTGATCTGTTGGTTACTTTCGGAACCGTAGATTCTTCATCCAACAGCGGGAGTGAGACGGGAACATCATCCGTGAGCGACTCGACTGTGACACCCAGCGACTCTTTCGCCATCTATGGCAGCGGCGGCACGGCCCTGCTTGGCGATCTCGCAGCGGGTACGGCAGCCAGCCTGACACAGGGATTTATCGTCAGCAGTGATCTGACCAGCGGCATCCATAATCTGCCGATCACGCTGCAATATCGGGTCGCAGACGGAACGATCACCCAGCAGACGCTCAACGCCAGCTTAATCGTCGTCATGCCGCCGCGTATCCGTCTGACCGTAACCGATACACTTGATGATCCTCTGACGGCAGGCGAGGAATATACGTTGAATCTGCAAATCGCCAATCTGGGGTCATCTCAGGTGATGTTGACCGAAATACGCGCCACAGGCGAAAATGTGACCATCAGCGAGGGTGAAAATGTTCAACTCGACCCAATGGACGGCAGCGACGACACCACCGAAAACATCACCTTTGAAGCACAGTCCGAGGGCGCGTACACCATCACTGTCGAAGTCGATTACATTGACGATTTGAATCAAACCCAGTCTGTGACAACCACTGTGTCCGGCGAAGTCACCGCCGCACAGCCCCAGCCAAGACAGCGCCCGATGCCAGAGGTGACACAGGTGGAGGATGAAAATTTGTTTGGACGCCTGCTGCTGGGCTTCCTGGGGTTTGGAGGTTAGCGCGATGCTGTACGAATTAGCCTCTCTGAGCATCCATAATCTGCTGCGCGCACGCTCCCGGTTATTTATGACAGCCGGCGGCGTGATGATCGGAACAGCAGCCGTCGTCCTGTTAATCGCACTGACCATCGGCTTGCAATCCGCTGCTGAATCCAGCATTGGCGACAGCGCATCGCTGACGCAGATCACGCTTCAAAGCAGCTTTCGGCGGGACAGCGCTTCTCCAACACTGGATATGGAGGCTGTCACAGAGCTTGCCAGCCTTGACGACGTAGCAGCGGTGATTCCCATGCTCTCTTTGAGTGGATTTGTCGAACTGCGGGCGGGTGATCTTCGCGGGTCGGCGCAAATTTTCGGCATTTATCCCGCGACGCTTTCTTATCTGGGGGTGACGGCTGGCGAAGGGACTCTCATGTTGGATAATGTCAACCCTTACGGCGCGGTTATCGGCGGGACGGTTGCCGAAAGTTTTTCCAGTGTCGATGCGGACACTTTTTCCTCAACCGCTGTTGACCTGATGAGCGAATCCGTCGAGTTGCGTATCTACAGCCAGGGCAGCACCAGCTTTCGCAAAGTGCCGTTCACGATAAATGCCATCCTTGAGACCGGAACGGCTGTGGATTCGTCAATCTTTTTCCCGATCCAAACCGTCGTTGATCTGACTGAGAAACTGACCGGAAACAGCGTTGACCCAGAAACGATGACTTTTAGCCGGATTATCGTGCAGGCTTCCAGCCGTGATACCGCAGCAGATGTGCTGGAATCGATCACCGCGCTTGGCTATAACGCAACGGGCGCTGGCTCGTCGCTCTCAGAACTCAACGGCTTCTTTGGTACTTTACGTGTCGTCCTGGGCGCAGTCGGCGGCGTTGCCATGCTTATCGCGGCATTCGGCGTCGCTAACACCATGACGATGGCGATTCTCGAACGCACCCACGAAATCGGCCTGATGAAAGCTATCGGCGCGACAGATCAGGCTGTTTTGACCGTTTTTTTAGTGGAGGCGGGCATGGTCGGGCTGCTGGGTGGCGCGGCAGGGCTGGCGATCTCGTATTTGCTTCAACATTTCGCCAACCAGATTTTGACCAACCTGAGCGCATCTGGCGAGTTGAGCAGTTTTTTACCCGTCGATATTTCACAAACCAGCGGAGCACTCATCACCATCCCCACCGAATTGGCACTTTTCGCGGTGGGAATGGCAACCTGTATTGGCATTTGCGCTGGCCTGTATCCGGCGCTTCGAGCAGCCCGTATGACGACAGTTCTGGCGCTGAAAGCCGATTAAGCGCTGCAATATCTGCTCAGGCTTGCGGTTTTAGCTCCGCAGCCCGCGAACATAAGCGTGAACATCGGGAATATGAACTGGCAGGTGGCGATATGGGGGGCGCGGCGGCGCAACCAGGATAATTTCCAGCACCCCGCCCAGATCAAGCAGGACGGGATAGGCAAATGGCGCTTTTTGATGCCAATCTTCAAGGCTCAGGCCGCGAATTTTTTCCATCAACTTCGCCTGCGTGGTTTCCCATTCGTTCAACATCTCGTCGAGTGAGAGGCCGCGCCGATTTTCAATGCCACCGTAATGAATATCTCGGCTGCCGCTTTCCGACTGCATTTCGTCGATTGCAGGGTGTTTTTTACCTTTTTGCCACATCTCAATCGCCTCTATCGAAAAGGCTTCATAGGTGACAAGGTGCGCCAATAAATCTTTAAACGAAAGATGTTGATCCCAATAAAGTCCATATTCGATGGTGTCCGGGCGGGTCATTTCTTCTTCGGTGAGCGTATCGATCAAACTTCGGACAGCCTTGTGTTCAACTTCTAATTCTTTGACCGCCGTTTCGCGATTGATGGTCGCCAGCATGGTTGCCTCCTATCGAACTTTGCTCTTTTCTACCGCGTTTGCTGGCTTTAGGCCACTTTTTATTCCATTAGGCCACTTTAGGCTACAAATAAAAAACTGGCGAGGATAACTACGCCAGTCTTTAGAAATTTATATTGCTGGGGGACCTGGATTCGAACCAAGATCGACTGAGCCAGAGTCAGCAGTTCTGCCGTTGAACTATCCCCCAATGGAGTGTGGGCATTTTAACACAGCAAAATGCCCATTTCAAGGTTCAGCCGACATCTAAATCAGGTTCAGCCAATCACTTCACCGTCAGATTCAGCCCAGAATTTCAATCGCAAGCTGGATACGCCGCAGCGACTCTTCTTTGCCGATAATCTCCATCGACTGGAATAAGGGCGTCGAAACGACCTGCCCGGTCACAGCCGAACGGAGCGCACTGAACAGATCGCCCACTTTTAAGCCCAATTCTTCAGCCAGAGCACGCATTTCGGCTTCCATGTGGTCATGGTCAAAATTTTCAAGCGGCGCGAGATGTGAGCAGGCCAATTCGAGCGCATTTCGCGTTTTGGCTGCGTCCATTTTCTTCGGGATCAACTGCTCACGCGGCGAGGGGGTAAATTCCTCGCTGAAGAAAAAGCCTGCCATATCGACAACATCATTCAACGTCTTGATGCGCGTCTGCACCAGCGGCGTGACCATGAGCAGCACTTCCATATTGACCTCAAAACCAGCCTGTTCCAGAGGTTCACGCAGCCGCCGTGCGAGTTCTTCGACAGGCATTTCGCGAATATAAACGCCGTTCAGCCAGTCGAGTTTTTCAATTGGAAAAGCACTGTTCGCCGGATTGATGTGCGTCAGGTCAAAGCGTTCAATCGCCTCAGACATCGTGAATACTTCGCGCTCATCACCAAATGACCAGCCGATATTTGCCAGAAAATTATCGAGCGCTTCCGGCAAATAGCCTGCCGCGATGTAGTCATGCACCATCACCGGGATGATATTTCCGGCTTTGTCGCGCGGCGGGTTGCGCTTGCTGATCTTGCCCTTGCCATTCGGGTTGAGCATCACGGGCAGATGGGCATAATTTGGCAGCTCCCAGCCAAATGCCATCCACAACTGGACATGCAGCGGCGCAGAAGGCAGCCATTCAATCGCACGCATGACGTGTGAAATTTCCATCAGGTGGTCATCGACGACGTGCGCCAGATGATAGGTTGGGAAGCCATCGGATTTCAGCAAAACGGAGTCCTGCTGTCCGGCATTTTCGAAAACGACCTCACCGCGCACCACATCCTGAATGACCGTCTGACCATCCAGCGGCATTTTGAAACGAATCACCGATTTCAGACCTTTGGCCTCATTTTCGGCGATCTGGTCAGGTGTCAGATAGCGACAGTGGCGGTCATAACCCGGCGTTTCCTTGCGCGCTTCTTTTTCTTTGTTGACTTGCTGCAAGCGTTCCGACGTGCAGTAGCAGCGGTACGCCTTTCCTTCATCGACAAGCTGTTGTGCGTAACGCTGGTAAAATTCCAACCGTTCCGACTGGACATAGGGGCCATAATCGCCGCCGACCTCTGGGCCTTCATCCCAATCGAGGCCCGCCCAACGCAGCGCTTCGGTAAGTGAGCGCAGGGCATCCGGGTCATAGCGTTTTTGGTCGGTGTCTTCGATACGCAAAATAAATTTGCCACCACTGTGGCGGGCGAACAGCCAGTTAAACAGCGCCGTGCGCAGCCCGCCAATATGCAGCGAGCCGGTTGGGCTGGGCGCAAACCGGACGCGCACGGGTCGGGTCGATGAATCGCTCACAAGTCAAACTCCTCCATAAATTGATAATCACTACTGCTCAAAAGCGGAAAATTTTGGGCATGATACATCATGCTCCTACAAACAGAGCCTGTTTTGTAGAAGCGAATTTTATTGTAAGTGAGGGAGATTGTACAGCCGAGTTTTATTTTGGAATTAAAAAGCTGAAAGCTGATCGCTGATGGCTAAAAGCTGCATCTTAAATCCGGCGGCGGCGGGCGATCACGCTTTCGGCAAGGCCGATTCCCGCAAGCGTGGATAGCAAGGACGTACCACCAGAGCTAATAAACGGCAGAGTCAATCCGGTTACGGGGATCAGACCGAGGTTCATGCCCACCGAGGTCACGGTCTGGAAAAAAATGAATGCTGCGACGCCGTAGCAGATCAGGCTGCCAAACGCATCGGGAGCCATCTGCGCACCGTAGAGGATACGCATCAGCACCAGCGCGATCAGGCCAAGCACGACCATGCCGCCGACAAAACCAAATTCTTCAGAAATAACGCTGAAAATAAAGTCGGTGTGGCGGACGCGCAGGAAACGTCCTTTATTTTGCGAACCTACCGAGTAGCCTTTGCCAACCGTGCCGCCCGACCCCACGCTGATGAGCGCCTGCCGGATGTTGTAATATGAATCCGGGTCGCTTTGCGGGCTGATGAAAGTCGTGATGCGGGAGCGCTGGTAATCTTCCATCTGCGACCAGACCACAGGCGCGGAGATTGCCATAATGAGCACAAACAGCGCAATATGACGAAGCCTCAACCCTGCCGCCCAGACCATGATGAACCAGACAAAGGCGAAAACAATCGTCATACCGAGGTCAGGCTGGATAAAAATCAGAGCCGCCGGAATCCCCAAATGAATGAGCGATCTGATAATGGTTGAGAGGCGATCCATTTCGTGATAGCGCCGCGCGAGGAAATGGGCCAGGGTGATGATAATCAAAACTTTCGCGATTTCGGCTGGCTGGACGCGGATACCCAGGTTAATCCAACCCTGCGTCACACCGCCGTCGCCTTCCACGCCGAAAAACAGCACCAGCACCAGCAAAGCCACCATAATCAGGTAAATCCAGCTTTGCAGCCCGCTCAGGAGGCGATAATCCATCAACGAAAGGGCAACCATGAAGATCAACCCCAGGATTGCAAATCGAATCTGGTCAGGAACGCGGGTCATCAATGTGGGATCAATTGCGCCCTGCGTTGCGCTTCGGATCATCAACACGCCAAAGGCGATCAGCAAAATCGTCACGCCAAAGAGGACATAATCGAATCTGCGCCAGATATGCTCAGAATGAATCAAGGTTGTTCACCCCATTCAATTTTCAACCTGGATGACATTATAGCCACCTGAGCATGAGAATTGAAGGCTGGTTGAATATTAATCCAGGATACGGCTTTCGCGTGGAACGTCGGGGTCATCCTTTTCGATATCTTCATGTGGTTTGGTAAACGGAATCTCAGCAACGATCAGGCTGTCCCGCTGCCGCTGCTGTAATGCAATATCAACATCTTCCGAGTTGACCGCAACGTACTTGGAAATGACAGCCAGAATTTCCTCTTTCATCGCTTGAAGGCGTTCCGGCGGCAAATTGATACGGTCATGAACCAGGATAAATTGCAAGCGTTCTTTGGCAGTGGAGCCACTACCTTTGGGGCTGACGCGACCCAACACGCGATCAAGAAATCCAGCCATCATCTACACCTCACTACTGACCGTTACCGCCTGCGAAAAGGCGTACTAACTTTTGGAAGAAACCGCCGCCATCATCAAGCTGCATAAATGGTACATTTTCTCCATTCAGCCGCCGCGCGATATTGCGGAAAGCCTGTCCAGCGCGTGAATTTTCGTTCAGTGTAACCGGAATACCGCTGTTTGAGGCTGGTACGACATTCTCATCTTCTGGCACAATTCCGATCAGGCTGATGGCGAGAATATCGGTTACATCGTCGGCGGACATCATTTCGCCCTTACGCACCATGTCCATTTTGACACGGTTGAGAATCAATTTACCAGGCCCTTTATTTTCAGCTTCCAGCAAACCGATGATGCGATCCGCATCGCGCACTGCCGAAACTTCGGGATTCGTGACGATCAAAACTTCGTCAGCGGGCGCAACCGCGTTACGAAAACCGCGCTCGATACCTGCCGGAGAATCGATCAGAATAAAATCGAGTTCAGGCCGCAGTTTATCCGTAACCTGAATCATATCCGCAGGGCTGACCGCCGTTTTATCGCGGGTTTGCGCGGCGGGGATCAGGTACAACTCTGGAAACTGCTTGTGTTTAATCATGGCCTGTCGCAGTTTGCAGCGACCCTCGACCACATCCACCAGATCGTAAACAATTCGGTTTTCCAAACCCATAACGACATCGAGATTACGCAAGCCAATATCGGCATCAATAACGACGACAGACTTGCCCATGCGGGCCAATGCCGCACCCAGATTGGCGGTTGCAGTTGTCTTGCCCACACCGCCCTTGCCCGATGTGACGGTGACTACTTTTCCACCCATCCCCATTCCCTTTCCCCTATGACCAGGCTTCCACTATAATTTGATTATTTCGCACCGAAGCGACTTCTGGCCTGGGTTTATGCCGCTTGTCGGCTGGCGAAGTCACGATATAACCAGCAATGCGTAACTGCGTTGGGATCATATCCAGTGCGCAGACCACCGATTTTTCATCGCCCTGCGCCCCGGCATGAACCTGCCCACGCAGCCGCCCCCAGATGATAATATCGCCTGTGGCAATAATTTCTGCGCCGGGATTCACGTCGCCATAGACCACCACATGACCTGCGCTGTGAACGGTACGTCCAGAACGAAGTGTGCGGCGGATCAATACACCGGTGATTCCGTTTTCTTCAGGATTGATTTCCGTCGCTTCTTCAACCGTCGTTCTTCCAGGGACAATGCTGCCCGCGCTGGTTCGCAAATCGAGCGCGTTGGCGGCATCAACCGTCGTGCTGCTTTCACTTAAAACTGCCCACAGCGTCAGTTCTCGCCTTTCAAGCAGCGCCTTGAGCGAGCTTAATTCGTGCTTGGGAACAGGGCGGTCTCCCACATCAATGATAATACGCGCGCCAGCAAAGAACGCGCTGCGCTGGTCGATATGAGCAGCCAGGTCAGTGGTCATGGCGATCCACTGTTCCGTCGGACTGAGCGAAATCAGAAGCCCATCCTTTACGCCTTTGATGACAAAGGTCTGTTCCTGCATAAGATGATTACCTATCGGAAATATAATGAATTTACTACTTGAGAATCACAAAGCCGTTATCAATAGTATACAGTTTTTCAAGTCTTGCGCTACGGGGCATCGGTAATGCGCAGCAGCATCAGCAGTGGCAGCAAAATGTAAGCGGCTGGCGCAAACCACTGAATAAGCGGGTTCGCCGCCTTAAAGCTCTTTTTCATCCACTCGCCGAACGTGTAAACCGCGTAGGTCATCCAGAATACCTGAATCATTAACAGCGGCAGCAGCAGCACCGCATTATTGCGTCCAAAATAAACCAGCCCAAAAATGACATAGGCTGCATAAGCGATCATGGTTATCGAACCCAGCGGTGGATACCAGCGCGCCAGCCGCGCCAGCCCCAGAATGCCTAACAGAACGCCCAATACGCTGAATTGTCCGATGACGAGATCGAACAAATTGATCCAGCGTGAAGCCTCATGCCAGCCATCCGCCATAACGTAAGGCACACGCAAATTTTGTGATTCGGCCTGTGCCGCCGGGTACAGCCACCATGTCGAGCTGACATACTCCACCACAATGCCATAAACGCCAATCGCGATGAAAACAGCAATCAAACCCCAGTACCACCACGGAAATCGAGTCCGCGACAGCAGCAAACCCAGCACAACGGCTGGAGCCAAGAGTGTAAACAGCGGGTCATTGATAACGCCGATGCCAAAACAGAGCAGCAAACCGAGCATATGCCGCGTACTCAGATCAGCAGCAGGCGGCTCGTCTGGGCGGGGATGCGAGATATAAAGGGTTTCCACCAGCAGGTACAGCATGGCGGCAGCCAGCAGCGTCGTCAGACGCAAACTGCGCGGCGTGATGACCTGCCCCCAGAACACAAACGCAAAAATGACCAGTCCGACGCCGACAACCAATCCTAAATATTGCCAATCGCCGAGGCGGGTGAGCAGCACAATAATCAAGGTTGCTAACGCGATCAGAAGCAGGGTGGTCGCCAGATTCAAGCTGTCCGTGCCACCCGTCTGCGACCAGAAAGCTGGACTAAAAGCCAGCGCCAGCCCGCCAATAATCGTCAGCGCCGCGCCCCAGCGCCGGAGCGTCATCGCTATGATGACAACTACGACTGCGAGGCCAGAAGCACGGATGAGCGAAGTCTGCCCGACAAACACGAAAGCGAACCATGCCAGCAGCCCAGCAATCACACCCGGCAGCCAGCGAACCATGCGCTCTTGCTGGAAGAAACTTAAAGCGGTCACACGATCCTCACTTTCACGATGTCGGCACGGGGATACGCTGGTCGCCGCGTTCATTTTTCAGCCGCAAATAGGCTTCCATTGTCTCCACCACGATTGGCAGCGCCACCAACGACCCTTCGCCACCGTTGTAAACCAGACTGATGATGATAATTTCAGGGTCTTCATAAGGCGCATAGGCTGTGAACCATGCGTGAGAAGGCCAGTTACCCGGCACGCATAAGCCTAAAGGTCGCGCTACGTCGTCGCAATATTCAGCCGTCCCCGTTTTCCCTGCGACGTTGATATACGGCAGATTCGCCGCCTGTGCCGTGCCTTCGGTTACTGCCGCGCGCATCCCCTGTTCGACAATACGGATATTTTCGAGGCTGGCGAACGGCGGCTGGTAAGGGCGGCTCTCGTTGGGAAAACGCAGTGGGTCGCAAACACCACCATTAAACACGTAATTATAAGGGATATTGACGCGATATTCCCGAAGCTGCGGCACAAACGGGTCGGGGCTGACGTTAACCGTGTTGCGATAATTTTCAGGGTCGCAGCGCGCCGGATTGTAATAAGGATTATCAGCGTCCGCCTCGCAGACACAAACCAGGCTGCTCGGCCCTTTCATCAGCATATCCTCAATCGGTAGAAGGGTAATCACATCGTTTGGCCCCAACTCGTCGATACTGAGGTTTCGAACCACATGCGGCGTAAAAGATTGCGTGACGTTGCCCTCAGCATCCAGGAGGCTGTTAATAATTGTTGGTTGATAAACCGTGCCACCATTGGCAATCGCGGCGACGGCGGTGATAAGTTGCAGCGGTGTCACCGTCACGTAGCCCTGACCGAACGCCGCGTTATAGGTATCACCCGTAGACCAGTTTTCGCCATAAATGCGGCGTTTCCAGTCCGGGTCGGGCATTCGTCCAGCCTGCTCACCAGGGAGTTCGATCCCCAGTTCAGTACCAATGCCCATCGCTGTGGCATAACGGAACAAATCCGTCGGCCCCAGGCCATTGGGACGCAGCGTTTGCGGCGAGACTTCCGGGTTTCCACCGCCAACCTGATAAAAATACACGTCACAACTTTGCGCAAGTGCGCCGATAATATTAAGCGCGCCATGACCATCACGCTTCCAGCAAACGAAATTTTGCGCCGCCGCAATATCATTAGGCGCATAGCGATTCGGCAGCACCAGATTGCCGGGGTCAAACAGAGTGGTTTGTGGGGCAATCACTTTTTCTTGCAGCACCCCCACTGTACTCAGCACTTTCCAAACTGATCCTGGCGGATAGAGTGAGCTGATGACGTGATTGACGAGCGGCGTTAGCGGGTCAGTGGATACTTCTAGATAATAATTGAAATCGATATTGCGCGCGAAACGGGTGTTATCATAGGTAGGCCAGCTTACCATCGCTAAAATTTCGCCCGTTTTCGGATTCATGGCGATGACCACACCGGACTGGGTGCGGATACGGCCTTCGGTGGTGTTAATCAGTGTCAGGCGGTTGCGCAATGCGGTTTCCGCCGCTGCTTGCAGGTCAACATCAATCGTCAACCGGACATTCTGACCGGGGACAGGTTCGGTCTGGCTGATAACCTTGACCACCTCACCGGCGACATCAACCTCGCGCAGTTCGCGTCCGCGCTGTCCGGCAAGAATATTTTCGAGGAAAAATTCAACACCGGAGTAGCCAATGCGGTCAAAAGCGGGGTTATAGCCCAGTTCGCGCAGCGTTTCGGCTTCTTCGGCAGGGATTGGCCCCATGTACCCAACAACCTGCGACGTGAGCGCGCCTGTTGGATACTGGCGTACACCAACAGGCTGAATATCTACTCCAGGCATCGAAGTTCGTTCTTCCAGAATCTGCATGGCGACGTAGGTGTCCACATCCTGAGCGATAATCACCTCGCGGAATGGCGCGATGCCCTCGCCTTCAGCCACCAATTCTTCGATGCTGCGCACACGGCGGTCAGCGGCTAAGGCGGCAGTTGGTGGCACATCGACCAACGCCGAGAGACGGTTAAAAATTTCCAGTTCTTCAACTTCATCGCTCGGCAGCGCTGCGGGGATGATCGTCACGTTGTAGGCAGGCACATTCGCCGCCAACGATTTGCCATAACGGTCAAAAATCACACCACGTGAAGCGGCAATCGGGAGTTCGCTCAGGCGATTCTCATCCGCGCGAAGTTGAAATTCGTCGCGCTGTAGGATTTGGAGATCATACATACGCACGGAAAACAGCAGAAAAACGGCAAAAATGATCCCCTGAAAAAACGTTAAACGCCAACCCTGAAACGGTAAAAGTCGCATCGCTCAAACCTCTAAACACTCAGTTTAAAGTTGAAAGTGAAAAGTGCTGAGTTTTTTTATCCTTCTTCATTCCAATGACACTTTCGAATAGACGTACTTGCGCTGATTTTCACTCAGCACTTTTTACGCAATACTCAAACAAAGAAACGGCTGTCGGTGGCGAAACGCCGCTGAATGCGACGGATCAACCAGTACACCGGCAGGATCAACACGAGATTATAAAGCATAGTCGGCAAGACAACATCGCTCAAATCCCCGATCAGATCCACATTAAAGCCCAGCAGCGCCAGCAGGACGATCATCATCAGTTGTTGAAACAGCGTCCCAAACAGCGCCAAACCCAGCAGCAAAATGATGCCCACGCGCTGAACCTGCCGCGCCAACTGGTTGACGGCGAACACGATCATGATGAGGCCGACAGCCGATGTGCCAGTGGGAGCAGCCGAAAATAAATCCTGCAAAACGCCGCCGACAAATGCCCAGGTGACGCCGCCCTCCAGCCTGATATTGATTGACCAGGCTAACACGATCAGGAAAACTAAATCTGGCCCGCCCCCAAGCAAGCGAATCTGCGGTACGAACGTCGCTTGCAGCACTGCCGCCAATGCCAGAATCGGGATACTTAAATAATTGCCCATGCAGGTTTAGTTTCCGGGGGTTTCGCTGGTTTGCTGCTCGAAAATGGACAGGTCAACAGGTTCAAAGCTCGTCATCACCAGCACAAACTCCAGCGTATCGAAATTAATCAGGCTGCTGACCTCGGCCTCCTGAAAAAGTTCAAATTCAAACTGGCGGGCGCTGGTCACAATGCCAATGACGACATCCGGGGGAAAATTGCCGCCCAGGCCAGACGTAATCACCAGATCGCCGACGGTGAGCGGTTGACCGAGCGGAATCATGGTCATGCGCAGATTGCCCGCCGTCTGCCCCTGGACGCTGCCCTCCACCCGCGTTGATTGCAGACGCGCGCTCACGGCACTGTCGCGCGATGTAATGAGCAGCACCCGCGACGCATTGGCGCTGACGTTCAGAATGCGTCCCACCAGACCTTGCCCGGTGACGACTGGCATCCCGACGGAAATCCCATCGCGCGCGCCCCGGTTAATCGTGATCGTGCGCAGCAGATTCGACTCGTCTACGCTAATCACGTCGGCGGTCACAAATTCCTGGTTGGCCTTGCTCGTGGTGTAATCGAGCAGTTCGGCAAGACGGTTATAATCGCTGGCAATTTCGCGCAGTTCGACCAGTTCAGATTGGAACTGCGCCAGGGCTTCTTCCAGTTCGGCGTTGCGCTGGCGCAGATTTTGCAATTCGGTCAGGTCGGTGACGCCGCCGCTAACACTGAGCGCGATACGATTGAAAAAGCCACTCATGACATTCAGCGGAATCGAAGCCAGGTCTTCAACAGGGGTCAGGATACCGGATTGGCTGAGAAACATCAGGCCAAAGCAGGTAAAGAGGCTCACCAGCAGAAACACTAACGGATTTGAACGCAGTCTGCGCACAGAAGTAATGCCTTAAATCTTTGCCAGCAAGCCATTATTATAACCTTTATTGTAATTGCAAGGCATACTCAAATAAATTACGATTAAATTTTTTACTTGATACTTAGGTTATGATTTGGGGGAATTGTTTTTGATATATTTTATAGGCTATCTGCAAGTTGATAAGTAAAGTAGCAAAGTAAATGCCATATCATCGTAACAACTATAATGCGTCCAATATCGATTTGTACCGTAAAAATACCAAAAATTACAAGTATTGCACCGCTGAGTAACCCGATACGACCCAACAGGGGTGTTACAAACATTAAAGGTTCGCGAATTAGCTTCCTCAACATATAATTATCGCGGGCAGACAGAATTTTAAGACTACCAAAAATGATAACTAAGCTCACAATTAACACTGGAATTGTGACAGGGTGAGCAAAGAAAATCAAAATGGATCTAAAAAGATTCGATAAAGGTGATCTAGGGAAAATTACTGCAATAATCCCACAGATAATAGCAAGTATCGGCAGTAAACATCCTGTATCAGATGATATCGGATTTAACCAATAAGTCTGTCTGGTTTTATTATTTGGCTGATACGGCTGATATTTATCCGAAGCATAGTCAACACACTGTTCAGCCCATTCGTAAGCATCTTGTTTGGACCAATGTCTGAAAAGCACATGCCCATCTGGTGCAATGACTGACCAGCTTGATCCCTGCCACACCACTACAAGATTATTGATATTCGTTTTCCAATCTTGGGGCAAAGCAACCTCATCAATATATTTGGATCATATAGTTATGCCTGCAAACAATAATCTAGCTTACCATGAGGAAAAAATCCAGGCATAAATACTGTATTGAGGTTCAACAATGCTTAATGGTGGGTGCTGCCGCGTTCCAGCCCAGCCAGCAGCCGTCGAAGATTGTTGTAATCTTCCAGCACCCGACCAGCGCCGCGCGCCACACAGGTCATCGCATCTTCAGCCAGCCAGACACGAATATTGACTTCTTCCGCCATGCGCTCGGTTAATCCTCGGAGCTGGCTGCTGCCACCCGCCATACAGATACCGCTCTCCATGAGATCAGCGATCAATTCCGGCGGGGTGTCATCCAGGGCATCTTTTACTGTGTCCACGATAATATCAATCGAGCGGGAAATAGCTTCGCGAATTTCGATAGAGCTGACTTCCACTCTAGCGGGGAGTCCTGTGACGAGATTACGGCCTTTGACGGGCATCACCCGTTCCTGTGCCAGCGGGTAAGCTGAGCCGATTTCCGTTTTGACCTGCTCGGCCTGGGGTTCGCCGATGAGAAGGTTATGCTTGGTACGCATATATTGGACAATATCTTCGTCCAGTTCGTCGCCCGCCACGCGAATTGAACGGCTGATGACGATGCCGCCCAGCGAAAAAATCGCGACTTCGGTTGTCCCACCGCCGATGTCGATCACCATGCTGCCGCGCGTTTCCTGCACGGGCAGCCCCGCGCCAATCGCCGCCGCGACAGGTTCTTCAATCAGATAGGCTTCACGCGCGCCAGCGCTGATGGCTGCATCAAAAACGGCGCGTTTTTCAACTTCGGTCACACCGCTAGGGATGCCGATGACCACGCGCGGCCTGGGGATCGGCACCCAGGTTTGTTCGTGCGCTTTCGAGATCAGGTGATGAAGCATGGCTTCCGTCACTTCAAATTCGCTGATAACACCGTCCCGCAGCGGGCGAACGACCAGAATATCCTTTGGGTTTTTACCCCACATTTCTTTCGCACGCGCGCCAACTTCAATCGGGCGGCGGGTCTTCTTTTCGATTGCCACAAATGAGGGTTCGTTAATGACAATGCCTTTGCCCCTCACACTCACAAGCGTATTGGCTGTGCCGAGGTCGATGCCGATGTCAAGGGAAAATAACCCTAAAAAATAATCCAGTGGGCTTAACACATTGCGCTCCTAACGGCACTGAACAGCGCGGCATTATAACATGGCGCAAAAGGAATACAAAGCATGGCACACCGCCCTATAATAGCGTCTATGAGGTTATACAGAGCAAAATTGTGATAATCTCAGATGTTATCTATGAGGCAGTTGTGATGGCATTGATGTTATCCATGAGGCAATTGTGATGGCATTGATGTTATCCATGAGGCAATTGTGATGGCATTGATGTTATCCATGAGGTAATTGTGATGGCCATGATGTTATCCATGAGGCAATTGTGATGGCATTATTAGAAATCACTCAACACAGCATTGGAAATTATCGCCTGATTCCACAAGGCACGGTTATCGTGGTCGGCGTGTCCGGCGGCGCAGATTCGCTGGCGTTGGCGCACGTTTTGAATCAACTAAGCCAGTCGCTTAACTTTCGCCTCCATATCGCGACACTCGATCACCAACTGCGCGGGCAAGCGGGCGTGGATGATGCCAATTTTGTCGTCGAGATGGCGAAGTCCTGGGGAACACCTGTGACAGCGGGAAAAATGGACGTGATGAAATTGGCGCAGGAGCAGCGAATCGGGATCGAGGCTGCCGCGCGCACTGCACGCTATCAATTTCTGGCGGGAGTCGCGCGGGAGATTGGCACAGCGCGTATCGCCGTCGCCCACCATGCCGACGATCAGGCTGAAACGGTTCTGATGCACCTGATTCGCGGAGCTGGAATTCAGGGGTTGAGCGGGATGGCCTGGAGCGCGCCCGTCCTCGATCATCCCGATTTAATGTTGATTCGCCCCTTT
>Ga0268299_1001649_pt1 | contig 35529 bp, 26 predicted proteins | sample NOBtaG_FD_193484 | JGI IMG/M metagenome (GOLD analysis project Ga0268299, IMG submission 193484) | Activated sludge microbial communities from bioreactor in Nijmegen, Gelderland, Netherland - NOB reactor | ecosystem: Engineered > Bioreactor > Aerobic > Activated sludge | place: Netherlands... | reverse complement strand
CCGCAGGTGTATGAGACGGCCACGTTTTATACGATGCTGAACCTGAAGCCGGTGGGAAAGTTCCACCTGCAGGTCTGCAAATCGTTGATGTGCGCCCTCGTGGGGTCGGACACCGTCATCGGCTGGATCGGCGCGAAGCTCGGGATCAAGCCAGGCGAAACGACGACGGACAAGCTCTTCACACTCAGCATCGTGGAATGTCTGGCCGCGTGCGGAACCGGTCCCATGATGCAGGTCAATGACGACTACTATGAGCGCCTGACGGAAGAGAAACTGGATCGCATTCTGGCGGACCTTCGACAGACCGGCACATCGTCGCTGAAGACCGGTCCGTTCATGTGGCCGGAGCCGGCAAAACCTGGAGCGTGAAACGTGAAACGTGTCTCGTCGTTCGCAAACAAGAGCTCCGAGGAATCTCACGCCTCACGCTTCACGGACGACGCTTCACGAGACTAAAGACTATGCCCAAGTACGAGCCTATACTGTTGAAAAACATGCTCCAGCCCGGCTATGCCGGTTCGTTGGCCGACTATGAGCGCGCGGGCGGATACCAGGCCGTGCGGAAAGTGCTCGGCAAGCTCAGCCCGGCGGAGGTCACCGGGATCGTCATGAAATCCGGATTGCGCGGGCGCGGCGGCGCCGGTTTTCCAACCGGCGTGAAGTGGGGCTTTTTGCCGAAGGACTACCAGGGCCCCCGCTACCTCTGCTGCAATGCCGACGAGAGCGAACCGGGCACGTTCAAGGACCGCCAGCTCATCGAGCGCGATCCGCATCAATTGCTGGAAGGAATGTTGATCGCCTGCTACGCGATCGGCGCGGCTAGTTCCTACATTTACATCCGCGGGGAATTCGTCCTCGGCGCCAAGATTCTGGAAACGGCCATCAAGGAAGCCCGCGCAGCCGGTTATGTCGGGAAGAACATCTTCGGCTCAAACACCTCGATCGATATCTGGGTCCATCGCGGAGCGGGGGCCTACATCTGCGGGGAAGAAACGGCCTTATTGGAATCGCTCGAAGGGAAACGCGGCCTGCCCCGGGTCAAGCCGCCGTTCCCGGCCACGCACGGTCTGTACAACAAGCCGACCGTAGTGAACAACGTCGAGACCCTCGCCAACCTGCCGCACATCGTGAATCGCGGCGCGGAATGGTTCGCCTCGATCGGCTCGCCGCCCAAGAGCACCGGCACCCGGGTCTTCTGTGTGAGCGGCCACGTGAAACAACCGGGCAATTACGAAGTGCCGATGGGCATCACCTTCCGCGAGTTGATCTACGAACATGCCGGTGGCATGCGGGGAGAGAAGCCGCTCAAGGCGTTCATTCCCGGAGGAGCCTCCGCGCCGTTCCTGACGCCTGATCACCTGGATGTGAAACTGGATTTTGAATCCGTGGCCCTGGCCGGCTCCATGCTGGGCTCCGGCGGCGTCACCGTCATGGAAGAGGGCACCGACATGGTGTGGGCCGCGCTGCGCTTGATGGAATTTTTCTATCATGAGTCCTGCGGCAAGTGCAGTCCATGCCGCGAAGGTAGTTCCTGGCTCGTCCAGATCATGCGCCGGATCGTCAACAAACGCGGTCGTATGGAAGACCTTGAAACGCTGACCGACCTGTGCAAGAACATCGCCGGTCGGACGGTGTGCGCATTCGGCGATGCCGAAGTATCCCCGATTTTGAGCACGCTCAAACATTGGCGCCAGGAATATGTCGACCTGATTCAGGCGGCTGAAACAGCCAACTTGATCCGACCGGAACCGGTGGGAACGAAACATTGATGTACCTCGTGAAGCGTATCTCGTCATCGGAGCAGAACGGGCGCTGCGCATCACTCACAACACTTCACGCTTCACGAGCGACGAACGACGTAGAGTATGCCTGATCAAAAGCCAGAAACAGTCCGCCTGACCATCGACGGCACCACGGTCGCGGTTCCCAAGGGCACCCTCGTGATCGAGGCCGCCCGGCGCATCGGCGTCATGATCCCGCATTTCTGTTACCACCCCAAACTGAAGCCGGACGCGAATTGCCGGATGTGTCTGGTGGAAATCGAGAAAATGCCGAAGCTGCAGACGGCCTGCAGCACGCCCGTCGCGGAAGGCATGGCCGTCCGCACCGCCACCACCACCGTCGACGATGCCCACAAGTCCGTGCTGGAATTCATCCTGGCGAACCATCCGCTCGATTGTCCGGTCTGTGACCAGGGCGGAAAGTGCGACCTCCAGGACTTCTCGCATCAGTACACCCCGACCACCAGCCGATTTACGGAAACCAAGCGCATCTTCCAGAAAGAGTACTTCAGCCCGCTCATTGAGACGCAGATGAACCGCTGCGTCCAATGTCTGCGGTGCGTGCGGTATTGCGACGAGATCATGGACGTCAAGGCACTGGCCCCGGTGGGCCGCGGCACGATGACGGAGATCAAGCACTTCGGTCCCCATGAACTCGACTGCGAGTTCTGCGGCGGCTGCATTCAAATCTGCCCGGTCGGCGCCATCACCAGCCGCTTGTCGATGTATGAATACCGCCCCTGGATGCTCAAACGCGCCGACACGATTTGCACGTTCTGCGGCGACGGCTGCCGGATCACCGTGCAAACCAAGGACAATGAACTCATCGAGGTGAATTCCGCTCACGGGGCCGGTCGGAACAACGGCGACCTCTGCGCGCGCGGATTTTTCGGCTTCCACGCCAGCAGCCACGCGGGTCGACTCACCCATCCATTGATTCGCCGCGAGGGCGCCCTGGTTGAGACCACCTGGGAAGAGGCGCTGGAATTCGTCGCCGCGCAGGCGCTCCGGCTGAGGTTGGCGCACGGACCGGATGCATTCGGCGGACTCATCGCCTCCCGCTGCACGAACGAAGACCTCTACGTGTTCCAGAAGTTCATGCGCCAGGTGATTGGCACCAATCGGATCGACAGCAGTGCCCGCTACGGTCATCTAAACGGTATCCAGGCCTTGCGGCGTGTCCAAGGCACCCACCGCTGGACCATTGCCTTTGAAGACATCGTCGCCGCGAATGCCCTGCTCCTGGTCGGCACCAATATCACCGAGACCAGCCCGATCACCGGCCTGAAGGTCAAAGAAGCCGTCAAGAAACGGCAGGCTTCCCTCGTCACGATGGAAACTCTGCGCCCGGCCGTGGATACGCTGAGTAACATCGCGAACCTGGCCACCCAACATTTCCAGACCCACCCCGAGCAATTCGGCAACACCGTCCTCGGGCTGCTCAAGGCCGTCGTGGAAGGCCATCTCGTGGACGCCTCCCTGGCCCAACAGTCACCGGCCTTCGTCCAACGGGTCACCGAAGCCCTGCACGGCATCTCCTGGGAAACGTTGGAAACCGCCACCGGCCAGCCGCGGACTCAATGGGCAGAGACCGCTCAACTCTTGGCGAAGGCCAAGCGCCTGGTCGTGCTGGTCGGCAACGGGATTTTGCGTCAACCGGACGCGGAGGCGACGACCACGAATCTCCTCGACCTCTTGATCCTCCTTGGCAAACTTGACCAGCCCGGCTGCGGACTCGGACCGCTGGCGGAAGAGAACAATGATCAGGGCGCAGTGGAAATGGGCGCGGTCGCCGAATTCATTCCCGGACCGATGCCGCTCAACGATCAACCGGCCCGTGACCGCATCACCTCGGTCTGGCGGGAAGAATTACCACGCTCCCCGGGCGCCTCGCTCCCGGAGATGCTTGCCGCAGCCGACAAGGGGGCACTCAAAGCCTTGTTCGTCATCGGCGAAAACCCCGTCGGCACCTTGCCCGCTGCAGCCCGAGCCAAAGAGGCATTGGCCAAACTGGAGCTCCTGGTCTGTCAGGAACTCTTTCTCACTGAAACGGCGGCGATGGCCCACGTGGTCCTCCCCGCCTGCTCATACATGGAGAAGGACGGCACCTTTACCAATTCCGAAGGCCATGTCCAGGCCGTTCGACAGGCGATCAATCCGATCGGCGACAGCCGCCCGGATTGGGAAATGGTGTCGGCCATATCGGTCTTGATGGGAGCCCCGTTGGAATACGGTGACGCGCGGGAAATTCTCAAGGAAATCCGGGACGTCATCCCCGGCTACGGCCTGCTGGGACCGACACCGACGCCCCCGAAGGTCGACCAGAGCATAGTGACCCGTTACCTGGACGAAGGTTCCGCTCTCGACATTTCGGCACGCTACGCCGTTCACCAAGTCGTGAAGCCGGCCGATGCCCCCTTCACGCTGGTCCTTACCCAATCGCTGTTCCACTCGGGGAAGTTGTCGACACGTTCAAAGGGGCTCCTGGAACTACAGAAAGACGGGGTGCTGTCGATCAATCCATCGGATGCCGCCACATTGGGGCTCACGGACGGCGCCACGGTGAGGGTGTCCAATACGGGCGGGGCCATTACCACCACGGTGAAACTGCGCGAACGGGTGCCGGCCGGGGTCTTGTGGTTTCCTGAGCATTTTGATGGCGAGGCCAAAGAACTCGCGGAATGGACGATTGATCCCCGGACTCAAATCCCCTATTTTAAGCGCGCACACGTATCTCTGGCGAAGGTCTCGTAGGACGAGACGAGGAGTATTGTTGTCATGGAAATCGGATTACGACTGGCGGTGTCCCTCGCTCAAATCGCCGCGGTAATGGGAGTGGTGATGCTGACCGTCATGGTCCTCACCCTCGCAGAGCGAAAAGTACTCGGCTGGATGCAGGATCGCATGGGTCCGATGGAAGTCGGTCCCTACGGCGTGCTCCAACCGATCGCCGACGGACTGAAACTCTTCTTTAAGGAAGACATCATCCCGGCCGGAGCCAACCGCTTTCTCTTCACGCTTGCGCCGATTCTGGCGCTGGTGCCGGCCATGATCGGCTTTGCGGTGATTCCCTTCGGGCCGAGCATGACCATCGAACTGTTCGGCATGCAGGTCAAGCCGTTCGTGATCAGCGACATCAACATCGGCATTCTGTACATTCTGGCCTTTGCCTCGATCGGCGCCTACGGCATCATCCTCGGCGGCTGGTCGTCGAACAGCAAATACTCGCTCCTCGGCGGCCTCCGTTCCGCCGCGCAGGTCATCAGCTACGAATTGAACGTCGGTCTCGCGATCGTCGGGGTGATTCTGCTGTCCGGCTCTCTTAGTCTCGTGAAGATCACCGAGGCGCAGGCCGGCGGGTTCTGGAACTGGTTCGTCATCGCCATGCCCTTCCCGCAGATTTTCGCGTTCGTCGTGTATGTCATCTCGTCCGTCGCGGAAACCAATCGCGTGCCCTTCGACCTTCCGGAAGCGGAAAGCGAATTGGTGGCGGGATTCTTTACGGAATACAGCGGTATGCGGTTCGCCTTCTTCTTCATCGCGGAATACGCGAACATGATCCTGGTCTCCTGTGTCGCCGCCGCCCTCTTTCTCGGCGGGTGGAACGCCCCCTATCCCGGCACCATCCTGGGGCACCTCGGGCTGGACGCACTGGCCTGGATTGAAAACGTCGTCTGGTTTGCCGCAAAGGTGTACTTCTTCCTGTTCCTGTTCTTCTGGCTGCGGGCGACGCTGCCCCGCCTGCGGTACGACCAACTGATGCGATTCGGGTGGAAAGTGATGCTGCCCATCGCGCTCGGCAACATCGTGTTAACGGCAATTGCCGCCTACTTCTTCCCGCGGTAAGGGAGTGCCATGAACGCCGCCGCTACAACAGACACCAAACGGAAACCGTTCAGCGAGTGGCTGAAGACGTTGACGTTCTATGAACTGCTGGTGGGAATGAAGGCCACGCTCACGCACTTGCTTAACTACAAACCGATCACACTGCAGTATCCGCACGAGAAACGCCTGCTGCCGGACAACTACCGCGGCATGCTCTCGCTGTTGCGTTACGACGACGGGACGGAAAAATGCGTGGGGTGCGACCTCTGCGAAGCGGCCTGCCCGTCGCGGGTCATCCGAGTCGTCAGCGGAGAAGTTCCCGGGGAGCCGACCAAGCGGTATTCGAAAGAATACTATATGGACATGACGCGCTGTCTGTTCTGCGGTCTCTGCGTCGACGCCTGTCCCGTGGATGCCCTGGCCATGACTCGCGAATTCGAATGGGCCGTGTACGACAAGCGCCAACTCCATCTCAATAAGCAACAGCTGCTCGCCATCGGCGACCGCGCGTTTCCCGTCCGGGAAAAGCGCCTTGAGCTGCAGCACCCGAACGTGGCGTTTTTTAACGTCACGTTCAAGCATCTCCCGCAAAAGGAGAACTAGGCCGCCCGCCTCGTCCTCCGTGCTGGCCCCCCACACAGAGACGATCCAGGCAAAACGGGCTGCCACCAGGCCGATAACCGGGGCACCAGGGGGCAGGGCCATTGACTTGATTCAGACACGATAACGGACGCATGAACCACATTTTCTTCTTTTATTTTGCCGCAGTGATCGCCGGCACCTCCGTGCTGGTGGTTGCCTTGCGAAACCCTGTCTACAGCGCGCTGGCGTTGTTGATCATGTTTTTTCACGTGGCAGGCCTGTACGTCACGCTGCATGCGGAGTTCCTGGCCGCCGTGCAGATCGTCGTGTATGCCGGCGCCATCCTGGTGTTGTACCTCTTCGTCGTCATGCTGCTGAGCATCCGATCCGAGGAGCGCTACCACAATCAACTTCCTGTGGCGGGACTCCTGGGCGTGACGCTCTGCACGGAAGTGCTGCTGCTGCTCATTCAATCCCGTACCGCCCCGTCGGCTCCGGGAAGGTCCGTAGAGGCCGCCGCGGAAACCGGCAATACGGAGATGATCGGCGAAGCCTTGTACTCTACCTATCTGTTTCCCTTCGAGGTCGCTTCCTTGATCCTGTTGGTCGCGATGATCGGCGCGATCATTCTGGCCAAGAAGGACATCATCGAGACGACAGAGTGAACGGTTGCCAGGCGAGAGGGGCCCAGCTGTGTATCGGACCGACATGACCATGCATCACCCGTCACCCATAACCGGCAGGCGCGCATGACCGTCCCCTTATCCTATTATTTGGTCCTGAGCGGGTTTGTGTTTCTCACCGGTGTGGTGGGGGTGCTGATCCGGCGCAACATCATCGTCATCTTACTGTCGGTCGAGCTGATGCTGAATGCCACGAATATCAACTTCGTGGCCTTCTCCCAATATTTCCATCAGGTAGCCGGCCAGGTCTTCGTATTTTTCGCGTTGACCGTGGCGGCGGCGGAGGTGGCCGTGGGACTGGCCATCATTATCGCCCTGCACCGAACCAACTCGTCGATCTATATCGATGATCTCAACCTGTTGAAACGGTAACTGCTGGCACCATGCTGTACGCGCTGATTCCATTCCTCCCCTTGTTCTCGTTCCTGATCGTCGGTATCGGCGAACGGTGGATCAAAGACCGCGCGCACCTGGTGGCCGTCCCAGCCATGGTGGGGTCCTTCCTGCTGTCGCTGTTGGCCCTCCATGACGTCGCCACCGGCGCCCCCGTCAATGTGACCCTGTATACCTGGCTGACATCAGGCAACCTGGACATTCATATCGGGATCTCCATCGATCGCCTGACGGCCGTCATGTTGATCCTGGTCACGACCGTCAGCACGCTGGTGCACATCTACACCATCGGGTACATGCACGACGAACCGGGATACGCGCGCTTTTTCGCCTATATCGCCCTGTTCACCTTCTCGATGCTGATGTTGGTGATGGCGGACAACCTCTTACAGTTGTTCGTCTTTTGGGAAGCGGTCGGACTCTCCTCCTACCTGCTCATCGGACATTGGTATGAGCGGCCGAGCGCCTGCGCAGCCGCAACGAAGGCTTTTCTGGTCAACCGCGTCGGAGACTTCGGCTTTATCCTCGGGCTCTTCCTCGTGTGGTTGACCTTCGGCTCACTCGATTACGTCACGATCTTTGCGCACGCGCAAGAACTGGCATCCAACACGACGAACCTGCTCGGCCCCTTCGGTGGGACCTGGAACGTGTCGGTCATGACCATGATCTGCCTCCTGCTCTTTACCGGCGCAGTCGGCAAATCCGCGCAAGTTCCCTTGCATGTCTGGCTCCCGGACGCCATGGAAGGCCCGACCCCGATTTCGGCTTTGATCCATGCCGCGACCATGGTGACGGCCGGAGTATTCATGGTGGCGCGGCTCTCCCCGCTCTACGATTTGTCGCCCGTCGCGCTGACTGTCGTCGCCGTCATCGGGGGCATCACCATGATGCTCGGAGCCACCATCGCCTTGACCCAGACCGACATTAAACGCGTCGTGGCCTACTCGACCATGAGCCAACTCGGCTACATGGTGATGGCCTGCGGCCTGGGTGCGTACGGCGCGGGCATGTATCACCTGCTGACCCACGGGGCGTTTAAGGCGCTGCTGTTCCTCGGCTGCGGGTCGGTCATCATCGCCCTGCACCACGAGCAGGACATGCGCCACATGGGCGGCTTGAGAGACACACTGCCGGTCACCTATTGGACGTTTCTGATTGGCTCCCTGGCCTTGGCTGGGTTTCCGCTCACGGCCGGATTCTTCAGCAAGGACGACCTGCTCGTATCCGCCTGGTCGGCCGGCCCGCTGGGCCAGGTCCTGGCCATCTGCGGATTGATCACAGCCGGAGTCACCGCCTTTTACAGTTTCCGGCTGGTCTTCGTCACCTTCTGGGGCACGTCCCGCGTGGATCCGCACCATGCCAAACACATCCATGAGCCGTCGACCACCATGACCGCCCCGCTGATGGTTTTGGCCGTACTGAGCATCGTCGCCGGCTACCTTGGCATTCCAGCGTTTTTAGAACCGGTTTTCCATGGCGAGGGGGCGGCGGCGCACCACGAGGGTGGCGCGGCCATGGGCATCATGGCAGTGGCCACGCTGATGGGACTGAGCGGCATCGCCGCGGCCTACTATCTGTACGTGCTCAATCCGACGCTGCCTGACCGTCTGGCGCAGCAATGGCGCGCCGCGTACGAGCTTTCGTTGCACAAGTGGTACATCGATGAGGCCTATGACCGGTCGTTCGTCCGCCCCACGCTGGCGGCCGCACAAGGGATGTGGAAACACATCGATGTGGCGATTATCGATGGTGCGGTCAATGGAGTGGCCCGGGCGATTGCCTGGGGAGGCTGGTTCATTCGCCTGACGCAGAGCGGACAAACACAACATTATGCGCTCGGGATGACGCTGGGCGCCGTCGTCATCCTGACGGTGTATTTGCTGCTGTAGCTGACAGAGAGAGTGGCATCCCTGATGCCCGGTAGGTTCTTCCACGCTTCATGTTTCGCGTGTCACCGGTGGAGTAGATTGTCGTGACGTCCTTTCCCTGGTTGAGCCTGATCATCTTCTTCCCGCTGATCGGAGCCGTGCTCTGCTTCCTGGTCAAGGCGGAGTCCTCGCGGTGGGTTGCGCTGGGCTTCACAGTCGGTAATTTTCTGTTCTCGCTCCCCCTGTGGTGGCTGTTCGATTCGTCCACCGCCGCCATGCAATTCGTCGAGCAGGCCTCGTGGATCAACTCTCCTCCGGTGCGCTATAGCCTCGGCATGGACGGCATCAGCTTCCCGCTCGTGCTGATGACGACGTTCCTCATGCCCTTCTGCGTCACCGTGTCCTGGACCGCCATCGAGAAACGCGTGCCGCTCTTCATGTCCATGTTACTGGTGATGGAAACGGCGATGTTGGGCGTGTTCGTCGCGCTGGACTTCATCCTGTTCTACGTCTTTTGGGAAGCCATGCTGATCCCGATGTATCTGTTGATCGGCGTCTGGGGCGGGCCCAACCGGCTGTATGCCGCCATCAAGTTCTTTCTGTACACCCTGGCCGGAAGCGTCCTACTGCTGGTCGCCATTTTGGCTCTCTACTTCCAGGGTGGCCATACCTTCGACATTCTGGAACTGAGCCGCGGCACCTATGGCGCCACCCTCCAAATGTGGCTGTTCCTGGCCTTCTTCGCAGCCTTCGCCGTGAAAGTGCCGATGTTCCCGTTCCACACCTGGTTGCCGGATGCCCACGTCGAGGCACCGACCGCAGGCAGCGTCATCCTCGCGAGTGTCCTGCTGAAGATGGGCACCTACGGATTCCTGCGCTTCACGCTGCCCATGCTGCCGGACGCCACGGCGGCCTTCACCAAACCGATGATCGCTCTCTCGATCGTCGCCATCATCTACGGCGCCTATATGGCCCTGGCGCAGACGGACATCAAGAAACTGATCGCCTATTCCAGCGTCAGCCACATGGGTTTTGTCACGTTGGGGATCTTCGTCCTGAATATCCAGGGCATTGAAGGCGCGGTCATGCAGATGGTGAATCACGGCATCACGACCGGCGGGCTCTTCCTCTGCGTGGGCATCATCTATGAACGGACACACAGCCGCCAGATTGCCGACAACACCGGATTAGCGGGCCCCATGCCGCGATACGCGCTGTTTCTGATGATTTTTGCGTTGTCGTCGTTGGGACTGCCGGGCACCAACAGTTTCGTGGGGGAATTCCTGGTGCTGGCCGGCACCTTCGTCTGGAGCCAGTTCGCCACCGCCCTGGCCGCACTGGGGGTCATTCTGGCCGCCGCCTACATCCTCTGGCTGATGCAGCGCGTGGTGTTCGGCACCCCCGCCGCCGCCCATCGCGCCCATCTCCTCGACCTCAATGCCAGGGAGACGGCGACGCTGGTGCCGTTGATCGTGCTGGTGTTCGTCCTGGGGATCTTTCCGAACCCGCTCTTGAGCCGCATGCACGCCAGCGTGACCCACCTGTTGAACGGACCGAAGGCTCCGGCCTACGCGACGGCGCCGTCCCCGACCCTGCCGGTAGCGGCCACCCAGCCCATTTCATCTTCTGAACAGGCAGCCACACGATGAGCATTTCGCTTCAAGACCTCCTGGCGATCCTCCCCGAACTCATTGTCATCGGAGCCGCCTGTCTCGTGCTGGCCTTGGACCCCATTCTTGAGACAGCCAAGAAAGACCTGCTGGCCTGGCTGACCCTGGGCGCACTGGCCATGTGTATCGGCGTGACCTCTTCACAGATGACCGGCCACACCTATGCCTTCAGCAACATGGTCATCCTCGATGCCTATGCGGCATTTTGGAAACTCCTTTTGTATCTCGTGACGGGTCTCACCGTCCTGCTCTCCCTCGCCTATTTGAAAGCCGAACGGCTGCGTATCGGCGAGTATTACGGCTTCATCCTGCTGGCGCTGGCGGGCATGATGGTCATGGTCTCCGGAGCCGACCTGCTCACGATCTACCTCGGGACGGAATTGATGTCTCTCTCGCTCTATGTCATGGCCGGCCTCAAACGGACGGAAGCCCGTTCACTGGAAGCGAGTGCCAAGTACTTTGTGCTGGGCGCCTTTTCTTCGGGAATCTTGTTGTACGGCATTTCCCTGCTGTACGGTCTGGCCGGGAGCACCAGTCTCTCGGTGATCGCCGAAGCCATCACGATGCAGGGCACGAGCAATCCGATCTTATCCCTGGCCCTGGTCCTGCTGGCCGTCGGATTTGGATTTAAATTGGCCGTCGTCCCCTTCCACATGTGGACGCCGGATGTGTACCAGGGTTCGCCGACCTCCGTCACCGCCTTTATGGCCGTGGCATCGAAAGCCGCCAGCTTCGGCGCCTTCCTCCGGGTCTTCGTGGAGGGATTGGGAGCGGCCAGCGCCGACTGGTCGGTCCTGTTCACCATCATCTGCCTGGCCACCCTGGCACTGGGCAATCTCGTGGCGATCGTCCAAACCAGCATCAAACGCATGCTCGCCTATTCCAGTATCGCCCATGCCGGATATGCGCTCATCGGAGTGGTGGTAGCGGGGGGGCATCGCGGCGACGGGGCCGGCGGCGGATTCGCCAGCGTCCTGCTCTATATTGCCATCTATTCATTCATGACGCTGGGCGCCTTTGCGCTGATCGGCATGTTGCGCAAGGAAGGCCAGGAGAGCGAGAACATCGAAGATTACGCGGGCCTGGCCAAACGGGAGCCACTCGCGGCGTTTTTCATGCTGGTGTTCCTGGTGTCGTTAGCCGGTATTCCCCCGACCGCAGGCTTCATCGGCAAGTTCTACATTTTCATGGCCGCCGTGAACGGCGGCATGACCTGGTTGGCGGTCGTAGCCGTCGTGTTCGCCGCGATTTCAGCCTTCTATTACCTGCGGATCGTGATGGTCATGTACATGCGCGAGCCTGAGGGAACCGTCGCCTCTCAATCCAGGCTGGAGACCTCTCCGGCATTGTCGTTTGTCCTGGCCTGCGCCCTCGCGGGCGTCGTCTTGCTCGGTCTGTTCCCGAACGGCCTCTGGTCGCTGGCCACCCATGCGGCGCCGCTGCTCAAATAGCGGTTTGCGCTGGGGATATCATTTCACAGACAGCCACGACCCCCCGCGACGTCGGTGGATCCATCTGTCTGCATCACCTCCTGCAACCATCCTGATGGCTCAGTGGTCCGCACCGAGCCTGAGTCGCGCGGGCCCGCATGAGTGAACTCACCTTTCTCTCCAACGTGTTCGATACGTTTCGACGGCGAGGCTGTCCCAGCCTGGCGGCTTCGTTGGCATTCTACTCGATTCTCTCCCTCTTCCCGATGGTGTTCCTGCTGCTGTACGGCATCAGCTTCATCGTCAGCCAGGATGTCATCGGCTATCAGTTTCTGCTCGGCTTTCTGAAAGGCTTTCTTCCCAGCGTGGGCGAACGGCTGGCCAAGGATATCCGGCGGGTGGCCGAACAGGAGGAAGTGCGCTGGGCCGTTTTTCTGGCATTCGGCTGGTTCAGCGCCTTGGTGTTCTACGAACTGGACTACGCCATGAACACCGTCTTCGGCACCGCCGCCAAACGGCACCCGCTCATCTCGACACTGGTCGCCGTGGCCCTGGTCTGGATGCTGGGAATCCTCACCCTCATATCCTTCGTGGCCACCCAGGCCATCGAACTGCTGACGGCCTATGCGCCCCACTTCCTGGGCATTAACCTGGTGGCGATCGCCGCCCATGACTTCCTTCTCACTTATTCGCTGCCGTTTCTGCTGGCCTTCGCCTCGGTGACCTGCCTCTATCGATTCCTTCCGCACCAGCGACCGACCTGGCGAGAAGCGACGATCGGCGGCGCCGTGTTCAGCCTCTTGTGGGTCTCCGCCAAGGCGCTCTTCGTGACGTATCTGGAAGACGCCGCCGTCTACACACAACTATACGGATCACTGCTGGAAGTGGTGCTGCTCTTGCTCTGGGTTTACTATTCTTCGGCCCTGGTTCTGCTGGGGGCCGTAGTCACCCATGAATGCCAGTGCCGACGCCCGAGCAGACTGGACGGGACAGCCTCGCTCCCCGGCTAGGAGTCTGTCCGAGTCATGCCGTTCTGCTGCGACGAAGGATGACTCGGGCAGGCTCCTAGCCTGTGGGCCACGGCCGGCAGGCGTACGGCAAGCCGTCGCATCCGGAGCACAACGTTCACGGGAAGAGCTGCCGGAGAGGAGGCAGCGGGTTAGCAGGCTGCGGAAAATCTCGATGGTTGAGCAACACGCGACCATTCACTCCTGTACCGCATTGGTCTAGCACTCATCCGCAGGATGCGCAAAAAGGCCGTCCTCATAGTCCGTCGTTCGTGAAGCGTCGTTCGTCTCTCGTAACGGCCCGGATACGGAACCTGACGAGATACGCTTCACGATTCACACTTCACGGATGTCGAGCACGCCGCTGGCGGACTTTTTCTGCATCCTGTTAGGATGTGGAGGACATGCCGGACGGATGCCGCTGTTCGATGAAGTGCCCGATTGCCGCGCGAGTCACCAAACCCAGCAACTGCCCGTCCTGCACGACCACAAGACGTTCGGCCCCCAGCGCCAGCATCCGCTCCAACGCGTCCATGGCCGATAGATCCGGCGCCACAACCATCTCATCGTCGGATGTCTGCATGATATCGGCGACGCGGCGGAAGGCCCATAACGAATTCCTGACGGCCTGCACGTCACGTACCCCGACCACGCCGACCAAGCGACCCTCCTGGACTACCGGGAATCCACCGTACCCGTACGGAAGGAAATATTGATTCACCGCTTCCTCCACAGTGATGTCCGGCGAGAGGGCGACCACATTGGCGACCATCAGTTCGCATACCGGCACCGACGCGAGGGACGAACGGATGGCGGCTTGTTTGCGGCTCCCTCGCGCAGCCGAAAACAGAAAGGCGCCCAACAACACAATCCATCCCCCACTGCTGGCCATGGAACTGGACGCGGTACCGGACAGTCCACCGACGAGCAACAGCGCACCGAAGAGCCCAAAGCTCACGCCGAACAGCAAGCCCACCAATGCCGCCTGGCTCGTCGCACGATAGTAATCTTTGCCCCAGGCCCACAAACCGGCCCGCAACGCGCGTCCACCATCCAACGGGAAACCCGGCAGCAGATTAAACAGGCCCAGCTGCGTATTGACCATCCCTAGCAACGTGCCCAGGGCCGCAAGCCCGTGCATGGAGACCCCAGCCGGGATCCACTCCAGAAGCGTCACCAACCCGAGACAGAGCCCCGCCAAGAGGAAGCTGACCACCGGCCCGGCGATGGCGATGAGGAATTCGGCCCGAGGATGCGGCGGCTCTTTCCGCATCTGAGCCACCCCGCCGAAAATGAACAGCGTAATCTGACTGATCGGAATGCGATACCGCAGCGCCACCAGCGAATGGCCGAGTTCATGCAACAGGACGGAGGCAAACAACAACAACGCCGCCACACCGCCCATCGCCCAATATCGCGGATCGGACAGACCGGGCAAGACCTCAGGCAGATAGCCGGTCGCCAACGACCAGGTGACAAAGAAAAACACCAAGAGCCACGAGGCATGCACATGGATGGGAATGCCGAAGACATGCCCGATTTTCCAGTCCGGTCCCTGCATGGCATCACCGTATCAGCCACCCAAAGGAAGCGTCAACTATCGCGCAGATTTGTCATCGGGTATACTGCGCCCATGCAAAGATACGCGTGGGCAATCGGATGGTGGGCGATAGTCGGACTCGCCTGTGGCCTGCACATCGGCGAAGCACAGGCTCAGGTCATCAAAACGGGCCCGAATTCATGCCCCGCCGTGGCGCTGACCTACGATCTCTGTCCGGTGCGCACGGCCTCGGGGTTCGATCGCGAGCTGATCGATTTCCTCATCGAACACAACGTACCGGCGACCTTTTTCATGTCCGGTCGCTGGATGGCCAAACACGATGCCGAGGTGAAACAACTCCTGGCTGTTCCTTTTTTCGAGATCGGCACCCACGGCGAGGTCCATGCGCACCTGCCGATGCATGAGCTGGAGGAGCAGCAGGAGGAAATCATGGGGCCGGTGCGCCTCCTCAAGAAGAAATACGGCCGACCGACCATCCTGTTTCGACCGCCGTACGGGGAGTATAACGACGTGACCGTGGAGGCCGTGAAGGCGCTCGGCTTACGATTCATCTTGTGGAACCTCGAGTCCGGCGACCCCGACCCAACACTCAGCGCCGACGCAATCCTCTCGCGTGTGCACAAACGGCTGAAGCCTGGCAGCGTGATCGTGCTACATGCCAACGGGAAGGGCAAACACACCCGGGAAGTGACGGAGGCCCTGACCGAACAGCTGCTGGGCGAGAAGGGCCTGCGGGCCATGACCGTCTCGGATCTCCTGCGATGCAACCAATCGACGATCGACCCGACACGCTGATTCGCGAGATGCAGCCGGAGGACCGCGACGCGGTGATCGGCATCCTGGCTCACTCCGATCCCTGGAAACGGCTCGGTTTTGCCGCCGCCGACTGGGAACGCATTTTTACGCCGATCCCCATGGGGCGGGACACGTTTGTCCTGGACGTGAGGGGAACGGTCCTCGGCATCGCCATCGTGCGCAGGAAATTCCTCTTCGGCGACTATTTGGAATTACTGGGCATCTCGCCGGACGTGACCGGCCGTGGCCTGGGCACGCGTCTCTTGTCCCATGTTGAATCGCACACCTTCGCGCGAGCACACAATCTGTTCGCCTGCGTATCGGATTTCAACGACGCCGCTCGTGCCTTCTATCGCAAACAGGGTTACAAGGAAATCGGGCCTATGCCGAATTTTCTGATTCCCGGATACGCCGAAATTTTACTGCGGAAGACAAGCGGCCCGGCGAGGAAGGACTAACGGCCAAGTGCCTAAGGAAAGGGGCCCTAGCAGCATTCTCATTTCTTCTCTTGCCATCAGCCCTACGCCATCTGCTATAAGCTCCTCCTATGAACGTCACCAAACTCCTCCACACCAGAATGCGCGTGAGCGATATGGAGCAGACCATCCGCTTCTACCGGGACATCCTGGGACTGGAGGTCCTGGAGCGCAAGGTCTCTCCTCGCGGCTCCCATCTGGCATTCCTGAAAGTCCCCAACAGCGAGGAACTCATCGAACTCTGCAGCTTTCCTGCGAGCGGACCGGTCAGGGTTCAGGAAGATCTTGTGCACCTCGCCTTTGAAGTAGACAATCTGGACGACACGATTCGGAGTTTACGCGCGAAACAGGTGGCGATCACCGACGGTCCCACAAAGACCTCGTCCGGCAGCCGGTTCATCTTCATCGACGCGCCCGATGGGTACGAGGTCGAACTCATTGAACGGCCACCCGGCACGGCGCTGGTGTAAGGCGCATCGTTCGTTCCCCGTGCAGCGTCGCTCGTGAAGGGTCGTTCGTCTCTCGCGAGGAAGACCTGTCGGAATTCAGATCGGCTTCGTCCTTTCTCCATTGACGATTCCTGCCCAGCCACAGTATTGTTCCCCCGCTTCACGCTTCACGAACGACGAGAGACCAAAGGAGCCAATGCATGAAAAACGGGTTTTTTCGCGGGCACGGACTCGGCAACGACTATGTGGTGATGGATCCCAAGGAGCTCAGCTTCACACTCACTCCCGGGAAAATCCGCGGCATCTGCGATCGCCACTGGGGCCTGGGCAGCGACGGCATCCTGGCCCTAGTCCCTTCCAAGAAGGCTGACTTCGGCCTGCGCATTTACAACCCGGACGGCAGCGAGGCCGAAAAGTCCGGCAACGGGCTGCGCATCTTTGCCCGCTACCTGCATGCAACCGGCAAGACCAAGAAGCGCGCGTTCACCGTCGAAACCAAGGGCGGCCTCGTGTCCATCGCACTGCATGTGGACCGCCATGGCGATGCCGCCGCCGCCACCGTCGAGATGGGCCAAGCCACGTTCCAACCGGCGGCTCTCCCCTGTACGCTGACCATGGACGAGTTGATCCAAGCCCCGATCGAGGCCGCAGGCCGATCGCTTCGCTTCACCGGCGTCAGTGTCGGGAATCCCCATTGTGTGGTCTTCAAAAAGGCCGGCGAGTCCTGGACCCGTGAGGACCTGCTCACCTTGGGCCCCGCGCTGGAAAACCACCCGCTGTTCCCGAAACGGACCAACGTGCAACTGGCCGTGCCCACCGGCCCCAAAGAAATATTCATTGTGATCTGGGAACGCGGCGCCGGCGAAACCCAGGCGTCCGGCTCCTCTTCCTGCGCCGCCGCCAGTGCCGCCGTGAAACTCGGCTTGGTGAAGAGCCCAGTCACGGTCAAGATGCCGGGTGGAACGCTCAACATCAAGGTGGCCGGAGATTTCGGCCTGACCATGAAGGGACCGGTGGAGGAGGTCGCCCGCGGCACTCTCAGTCCGTCATTCGTGCGAAGACTTCGCTAAACAGCGATCAACGATCGGCCATCAGCGTGCCCGCGACATTGCAGAGGGTTTGCAGCAGCCATTAGAATGACGTGCAACCTGGGTGGCACATGTCTTCTACCTGACGGCTGAACGCTGATCGCTTATGGCTGATTTCCAGGACACCCTCCAATCCAAACTCGACCATCTCCCCGACCAACCGGGTTGCTATCTCTTTCGCAACGCGAAAAAAGAGATTCTCTACGTGGGTAAAGCCGCCGTGCTGGCCGACCGCGTGCGGTCCTACTTCCAGAAAGGCAGCGAGCAGACACCCAAAACCAGCCTGCTGGTCAGCGAAATCGCCGATCTCGAAACCATTGTCACCCGCTCCGAGTTGGAGGCGCTGATTCTTGAAAGCAACCTGATCAAGCGCCACCGACCGCGCTTCAATATCGTCCTGCGCGATGACAAGCAATACCCCTATTTGCGCTTGCCGATCAAAGAAGCCTTTCCTCGACTCTCCATCGTTCGACGCGTACAAAAAGACGGGGCACTCTACTATGGCCCCTACACGCCGGCCGGAGCGCTTCGTGAAACCCTGAAAGTCATCCGCAAGGCGTTTCCACTCGCCACCTGTGACATCGAAATCGACGGCAAAGCCGATCGGGCCTGTCTCGAGTTTGAAATCAAACGCTGCATGGCCCCCTGCACCGGTAATCAGTCAAGGGACGACTACCACTTGATTGTCAAACAGGTACGTCAGTTTCTGGAGGGCCGCGACCGCGAACTGCTGGACGGCCTGCGGCAGACCATGGAAGCTGCGGCAGAACGCGAAGAATTCGAAGAGGCGGCCCGGATACGGGATCGACTGTTCAGCGTCGAGCGCACTTTGGAGAAACAACGGATTACCCAGGTCAGCACGACCGACCAGGATGTGGTCGGACTAGCCCGCCAAGGCACCGCGGCAGATCTGCAGCTTCTCTTCGTGCGCGGCGGCTTATTGATCGGCAGGAAAGATTTCTTCTGGCCCCAATCCGCCGACTCCAGCGATGAGGAACTCGTACGCTCCGCGATCGAACAGTTCTACAACAAGGAAGGGCAACCGCCCAAAGAACTGTTGGTGCCGACCGACCTCTCCGATGCGCCTCTGATCGAACAATGGTTGAGCGACACACGGGGCGATGCCGTTCGTCTCCTTGCTCCGGAGCGAGGCACGAAGCACCAACTGGTTTTGCTTGCGGAAGAAAACGCCGCGGCCGCCATTGCCGACCACCTCCGCAACGAGGCCCTGGACCGTCAGGCCACGGCTGAACTCAAACGCCTGCTTCGTCTCGACATCGCGCCCCGCCGCATCGAGGGCTTCGATATTTCCAACATCATGGGAAACCAGTCCGTCGCATCGCTCGTAGTCTGGGAAGACGGGCACGCCAAGAAGGCCGACTATCGGAAATTTCGCATTCAGACGGTGGAGGGGGCCAACGATTTTGCCAGCATGCAGGAGGCCGTGACGCGGCGATACGGGACCACGGAAGAGCTCGCGAAGCCGGACCTCATCTTGATCGACGGCGGACTCGGCCAATTGAGCGCCGCCATCGAAGGCCTGAAACAGGTCGGGCAGGAGCAGATTCCGATCATCGGCCTCGCAAAGGCCCGTGGCGAGAAAGACGAGCGCATTTTTCTCCCGGGCCGAAAGAACCCGATCCTGCTCCGCCCGACCTCTCCCGCCACTCACCTCGTGCAGCGAATCCGGGACGAAGCCCACCGGTTCGCGGTCACTTATCACCGCAATCTGCGGGGCAAAGCGCTGCTTTCTTCCGAACTCGACCAGATCGCGGGCATCGGCAAGATCCGGAGGAGGCGGCTTCTCAAGCAATTCGGCAGCCTGCAACAGGTCGCCGCGGCTACCGACGATCAGCTCAAGACCGCCGGGCTCGATCCGGCCACCATCGCCGCACTACGTACCGCCCTCACCTCCGCCTAACGCATGCACGGCCCCGCTCTCTGTATACGGTTCGATACACCCGTATCCGAATGGGTACGCCGGCGAGGCTCGATCACCGATGTACCGATTTGAGGCATGCTGATTTTTCTCCTTGCACGACCGGCGTTACATCGCTAGGCTGTGGCCTCGACGCTCCCTACGTATCAGGTACGTAGATTGCCTCTCTCGACAATAGATCCGATTTTCATGCTTACCAGGAGGCATCCCGATGAGGATGTTGCCCGTCGCCGGCCTACTGACGTTCGTGTTGCTCGCCGCTTGCGCGACCCCGCCGGAAGTCAAACAGGCACTTGCCGCCAAAGATCAGGCGTATGCCGAGAACACACGGCTCATGCAGCAGTATCGTGAGCTGGTGAGTAATATCACCACACGGCACCTGCAGTGGTATCGATTCGTTCAGACGCGCCTGAAACTGAACTTGGCCCTTCAATGGGCGACCACCGATCCTCGATTGGTGGATGTCCCGGAAGCCGCCATGGCCGAAGACGATGCCGCCCAACTCGGTCCCGACGTGCTACGGGTCATCAATCTGATCCGCCTGCAGTCTCTCCCCGAGCGCAAAGGGCAGAACGGCCAGGCCCTGTTTGTGGCCGGGACCGGGGACATGAGCAACCTTGTCCAGCAGCTGCCTGAATTAATCGCTCGGATCGAGCAGCGGGTTGCGGCCGATGCCAAAGCGCCTCAGGCCGTGGATCTGACCGCGTTCGACCATTATCGAAACAATGTCGACGCCCTCCGCCGCATCAACGGCCTGATCAAGCAGTACCTGGATATCGACGTCACGCTCAACCAAACCGAGACGCAATCCCTGGCGGACGCGGTGCGGACGGTGCGCCGATGACATACCTCGAGACTGCTCACAGGAAGGAGTCCTCCATGGTCGGCCGAGGCATGCTGCGGCTCTCCCTCGCTCTGTCGTTGCTCCTGGCGACCGGCTGCCACTCGATTCACAGCAGTTCGGTCCGGGACCTCGTTCAGGTGGAAGGTACCAAGATCGACGCCGCGCAAACGAATATCGATCTCTTTCAGAAGGAAACCGAGGCGCGCATCAAAAACCTCGAACAGGCCCGCGCGGAACTCCACGAGGCGTTCAAGTCTCTCCACATGCAGGAAACGAAACATCGTTTTACCCTGGCGGCTTTCCGGAACCTGACGAACAGGAAGGGAGACGCCGCCTATGCGGCCGCGTACCTCACCGGCCTCATTTACATGGAAGATGTACGCGGACTTGAGAAAGCGGTCTGGGATCAATTTGAGCAAGACTTCTGCGGCCTGCGCGACACGGCCAACGCCCTCAATGACTCGTGGAAACATACCGCCACGCTCCATGCCCAGATCCATCGCTTTGCCCAGAAATCGGCGCTGGCCTCCGTCGATCCGGAATTCGTCACGGCTATCCTCAACCAAGCGCCGAATCGGTCTGAGCAGATCATGGACGTGGTGAACCATTCCCGCACGGTGAACGACGCCTTGGAGGAGGTCGTGGGGGCGCGAATCCTGGGCATCGGAGGATTGGATCGCGCCCAACGGTACACGGCCGACCTGGTGGAATTGCTCGACCGACTCAAGCAGGATGACGGACAGTAACGGAGGGCGCTATGAACCGCAGCTTCGAGGGAGTGGTCACCTTCCTCCGCGACAACGATAGTTTACTGAAACAGCTGATGGAGACGGCTGAGACCGCGACCCACGAGATCGGACAACTGGCTACCCGCGTCGACCAGGCGCGGGATGAGGCCCACGTGTTGATCGACCAACTCGGCACGGTGGAGTTCAGCGTCGGCCGGCAGGATGAGACCAAGGTGAAACAAACCGCCCTCTTGGAGGCTGTCGCCGCATTACGGAAGAAGTTCGAAACCTATAAGAACGACCCGTTGCGACGCGGCATCTACGCGGCGGAAATTTCGAATCTCTACCTGCAATTGGCCAACACGTTCAACAACGACACCGTCTCTCAACTCGTCCCCTTCGCTCAGGACGAGATCGAGGGATACAAGGACTTGATGAGAAAGGCTATCTTGGACGCCGAATCCCGGCAACGGCGCGCCGCCGTGCTCAAGGCCGGAGTTCAGATTTCGAGGATGGCACTGGGATTGGCCGGCAAATTGGCGATGGCCTAACAGAGAGCGCCCTACCCGTGATGTGGAAAACGGTCGGAATCATCGTCAGCCTCTTCTGTGCCGGCTGTAGCCTCGACGCATCGTCGCGCGGCCCGTTCGGGCCTGAAGATCCGGAGACGGCCATTCCGAAACGTCCTCTGCCCGCGCAGGTCCCGCTGAGGCATGTGCTGGAATTCACGGCCGATGAGTCTCCCGAACACGTGAAACCCACAATGGCCGGAACCATCACGGATGCCTCCGTGAGTCGATCGCCCAGCCCCGGTAGGCAGTTGTCGGCAACCGACATTGCTTCACTGCGGAAGGCCGCTGAAGCCGACCCCCGTGTCAGCAGCCTGTTGGGCGCGCGATGGGGATTTATCGATGCGGATCCTACGCCCCCCAAGAGCAAGGTGTCGTTCGGGTGCTGTCGGGCAAGCGCACGATTCGCCAGACTCACCTACTTTAGCTATAGCCATAACGTCGCGGTCGACGTACGCATGAAGGACGGCTCCGTCCTGGAGGCCGTTCGAGTCGAAGGGTATCTGCCGCCGGAGGGACCGCAGGATGTGGCGCGAGGCATCGAACTGGCGCGCGGCGACCAGCGCCTCTCCGGCAAGGTGCAGGACATGCGTGGTCATGGGCTGTTGATGCAACCGGATCGCGGGTTCTTCAGAAATGATCCGGGCTATGGGCATCGCGTGATTTGGATTACCTTCTCGCAGGGTGTGGGAGGAGACCCCAAGTACTGGGCACAGGTCGACCTCACGGAGGACCGTGTCCTGGACGCGGGCGAAGAGCCGCCTCGTTAACGAGCTGTCCATGCAGGGGCGAAACCGGGCGACCGGCGAGGACACAAGGGTTGGAGCTGTCACCACTGGCCGCCCTGCGGCACCGCCGCCCGGCGAAGGGGGAAGGGATGAAACAAGCGCTGATGAAAGCTGTGCTGACCGGCGCCCTGCTGTGGTGTAGCCTACTGGCGTTGCCGATTCCGAGTGCCGCCGACTCCTCCGCCGAGCATATGACGTGGGGGCGCTGGAGCTTCGACTATGAAGTCCGGGACAATACCGGCCTGGCCCTCCGGAACGTGACCTATGACGGAGAACTCGTTCTCGGCAAAGCCAGCATGCCGGTCCTGCGTGTCAAATACGTGAAAGAACGCATCTGGTGGAATCCCTTCACATGGTTTGGATCCCGCGCCGACAGCGGCCGCTGCGGCCCCTTCCAAGATCGACTGCGCTGGCAGGATCTGGTGCCGATCGTGAATTGCGGCAACAACAAGGTCTGCGTCGAGAGCTCGACGTTGCAGGGCACGAAATGGCTGGAACTGGGTATCTATGCCCGGATCGGGGAGTACCACATTTACCAATCCTGGCACCTCTCCGACGACGGCGAGCTCCGGCCGGTCGTCCAAAGCCGGGGGCTCTCCTGCAATACCAATCACATTCACCACCCGTACTGGCGTTTCGACTTCGACATCGACGGCAACGGAATGGACCAGGTCTTTGTGCATGACGACGGCGGCAGCGACCATGGCTGGGGTCCCGGGTGGAAGAAGTATACGAACGAGCGCAATGATGTAAAGGTCGCCGCCACCCATCGCACCTGGTTCGTTCGCGACCAACTGACCGGACACGGCGTCTGGCTCCTCCCCGGGAACGGGTACGCACCGCTCAAAGACGACGGAGAACGGGATGCCTTCGCCGATCACGATCTGGCCATCCGTCGCGCCGATCCCGACGAAGACCTTCCCTGGGTCTTCGGAGCACGCGGACAACTGGGGTACGACGAGGACAACCAGAGCGTCCAGGAACAGGATGTCGTGGTGTGGTACGTCGCGCATCTTCCGCACATGGCCGCGCTGGGTCCGACCAAATGGCTTACCCTGGGCCCGACCTTAAAAATTCAACGCTGATCGGCGCACTACCGGTACTCCCCCCTTCCTTCCAAGCTCTCGGACACGTCCTCTTCCCCGTTGCGGTTCATACCTTAGGCACTCTATACTAGGTGCAGGTTGCCCTAGATCCTGCTCGTTCGGTAAGGGTACAATCAGCCGTTTCCACAATGATACAGTTGCCTCAACATGAACCAGGTCCTAACTTCTGAGCACGACGGTCGCCGTCCGATAGCCGCGGCGCCGGGGCGCTCGCGGCGGAGAGCGTTGCCATGAATCAGCCTGGGTTATCCGCAAAGGAATTCCAACGACTCGGCGAAATTATGTACAACGCCCGCTCCGTCAATCGAAGCGACGGCGTGTGGAAACTGGTCTCGGCGATCCAACAAGTCGTTCCGTATGAATTTTCGGGATGCGGGGGCGTGGACCTTCTCCGTGGAATCGATCCCGCGCTCGGACACTCCACCTACCCCAGGGAATTCTGCCAACTCTACATGGGGCAGGGCTTGGCGGCAGATCCCGCCGTCGCCCGGCTGATCACGTCCGGCCAGTCCGTCACTTCCAGCGCCGACGCACCAGCCTCTTCCGAGCCGAAAGACGTCACGTCGCTCAAACTGGATTTCGGTATCAAGACCTGCTTGTCGGCCGGTGTGCGCGGAGAGCAGGGCACATGTTCCTATTTTGCCTTCAGCAACTTCGACGCGAAACACACGGAAAAACTCCGCCTCCTGCTCGATATCCTGACCCCGCATTTCCACTTAAGTTACATGCGATGCACGTCCACATGGAAACCGGAGCGGCCGGCGCAACCGGCCATCCTGTTGAGCAAACGGGAAGAAGAGATTCTCCGCTGGGTCGCGGCCGGCAAGACCAATTGGGAAATTTCCGTCATCCTCAAGGTCAGTTTGAATACGGTGAAGTTTCACCTCAAAAATATTTTCCAGAAAATCGGAGTTGAAAACCGGTGGAGCGCCATCGCCTACTGGCAAACCGGTGAACATCATCGACTCATCGCCCCCTCAGCTCCCAGTGACGATCGCCTACCTTCCGCTTCCAACCGCGCAGAATAAACCGTACGTCACCCGTCGCATCGATCGCCGCTTCCATTTTCACAGGATGTATCCGGACCCCTCTTCCGCCTACCCCGATGGGTAGGTGACTCCGATCGACACCTCTCGTAGATTCTAGCCAGATAACAGGACGCCTTTCACGGCGTCCCAAAGCCACCGCTACTTAGATGACCGGAATAGGGCCAAACAGCCCTAGGACAACCGGAAGGAGAGGCCCTATGAAGCAGCTCGCTACACAGTCTGCAGCAATGGACGCCACATTCACCCTGCTGGACCTCCTGCAACAGCGCAAGACCCGTCGCTTCGGACGCGGCATGACGCTACCCGGCGGCCCCCTCCAATATACGAGTCACCATGAACCGGTTCCGTTGAGCCGGGAGGAAGAGCGATACCTCATTTATGCGGCGATCGGACGATCGGGACGGAATCTCGGCGATATGCACTTCGTGGGACGTTCAGGGTCGAGCGAGGGCCAGGGAAACGCGCTGATGAATTTCCGGAGCCGTACCGTCCCCAGCCCCTGTTCCGCACACACGACGCAGTTGTTCTACACCAACGACGACGGGGTGTTTTTCGTCGCCGACGCAGCCGGCCCGGACCATCCCTGGGACCTCGACATCGTCCAGCTCCAGTCAGCCAGGCTGGAAATCCCCCGTGAAGTCCCCTTCATGTTGCCGTTCAACCAGTGGTATACGAATCGACCCGGCACCACCCTCTTCTTCCCCGTGACCAATATCACGCTGCTGTACCTGAATCTGCTCCTGATGATGTTCAGCGAGGAGACCGGCTATTTCATCGTCGATACCGATAACGGCAACGCCGCCTGTGGACTGGACGCCTTTCGCAAGAGCGCCGGCAGACACCTTCATGACGACATCCGGGCACGCCGGATGTTCAGCTTACGCGAGCTCGACGCCGCGATTTGCGAAACCGCGATTCAAGAACAGGGCATCATCTGCGAGCATCTCTCGCTGATGCAGCAGGCCCTGGGGCTCGGCGGCGGGATCCAAAGCGTGGGGAGCGGCCGCCACCTCCTGGGCATGGAACCGCACATCTATCCGGGGCTGGGGTTCCACTTCGTCGTCCCCCCCGGTAAGCCGATGCGGGCCAATCCGGTCGGGATTCCAGGGGTGTGGGAAGGGCCGACCCCGCCCTTCGTCTCCTCGATGAAGGAAGCCGTGACTCAGCTGGTGGCCAGCAAGTTCGGTCCCGAGGGCACGTTCCGGAAACCTCACGAGCAGACCTGGGTCAAACCCGGGACGACACAACAGGTGCCCGAACATTCCACACAGGCCATCGAGGCGACCATCGCCTTTACCGAATATGTCCTCGACACCTACGGCCGGTTCCCGGCGCACGCCGATGCTTGTAAGTCCGTCGTCGCGTGCCAAACCCATCACCTCGATGAGGATTTTTACGCGACGTTCTATCCCGACTCTGCCTTGCCGGACGCGCACCGCGAACACATGCAGACATGGCATTCGCATTGACGACATACATTTTCACGCTCTTACGAGCAGAGGAGGGCATCATGACACCACAGACCTCTCGTCGAGTCGTCATCACCGGTATGGGAGTGATTTCCCCGTTGGGCAGCACCGTCGACCTCTTTTGGCATCTCTTGAGCCGGGGAGAAAGCGCGGTCAAGCCGATCACGTCGTTCGATACATCTCCCTTTCAGACCTGCCTCGCGGCCGAGGTACGGGACTTCGATCCCGAGGACTTTCTGCATCGCAAACAGGCCCGACGCATGGGACGCGCGACGCAGTTCGCCGTCGCCTCCGCTATGATGGCGGCGCGCGACTCCGGCCTCGACCTGGAACAGGAAGACCGCGGCGCCATCGGCATCAGCATCGGTACGTCCATCGGCGGCATGAAAGAAGCGTTCGAATTCCACGACGCGGCCAGGCTGACCGCCTACGAGCGCGTCAATCCCTTCACCATGGGCATGACTTTCCCGAATGCGATTTCCTCGGAAGTGGCCATCGTCCTGGGGTTGCACGGACCATGCGAGACCTACTCCATTGGCTGCTCCTCTACGGCGAATGCCATCGGGCGCGCCTATGAATGGATCAAGTCGGGCCAGTCGTCGCTGGTCGTGGCGGGGGGAACCGAAGCCCCCCTGCATCCGAGCGTCTACGCCGCCATGAACGCCGGGCGGGCCCTGGCACCGGATGAACGCGGCACGATCCGAAACCTTCCCCGCCCCTTCGACAAGACCCGGTGCGGCATGGTGCTGGGCGAAGGAGCCGGCTGTTTCATCCTGGAAGACTACGAGCATGCCCGCGCCCGTGGCGCCAGGATGTACGCCGAGCTTGAAGGTTGGGGATTCACCTGCGATGCCCATTCGATGGTCAAAGCCGCCGCCACGGGACAAGAACAGCAACGGGCCGCCAGGCTGGCGCTCTCGACAGCCCACTGGTTTCCGGAGGAAGTGGACTATGTGAACGCCTGCGGGCTGGGCACGATGGAATTGGACGCGATCGAGACGCAGACGGTGAAGCAGGTCCTGGGCGACCATGCCTATCGAGTACCGGTCAGTTCGTTCAAAGCGGCGCTGGGCCATGCCTTCGCTGCCAGCGGAGCCTTCCAACTCATCGGGACCGCCAAGGCCATGGAACACCAATTCATCCCCCCCACACTCAATTTGACCACCCCGGATCCGAGCTGCGATCTGGACTATGTCTCAGGAAGCGGGCGCGCGGCGCACCTGAATCGCGCGCTGATCAACAGCTTTGGGTTCGGGGGGAAAAATATCGTCCTGGCGCTGTCACGCGTGAACGTCGGCATAGGCGAGACCCGGTCGACAAGAGCCACGCCGGGATACAGCATGCCCCAGCTGGCAGGAGTGTCGTGACACCATCATGGATGACCGGTCTCACAGGACCATGGGCATGACCAACCGGTCGACCGACGCGGCTTCGCCCCTCCTGGGCGGGGCCGCGTCCGGGCGGTCCGGTCGCGGGCGCATAGCGACGCAACCAGGGGGAAGACTGGTCATCCTGCGCCGCGTCATCATTATCGAAGGCGACCCGGTACATCGCCACAGACAGAGACCACGACGGTAAGGCATCCATCCACAATGAGCAGAGAGTCGAACATGAACGAACTAGAGCACACCCCCACCAGGGTGTTTGTCATCAACCCGCAGGAACTGGTCAGGGTCGGCATGCGGACCCTCCTGAATTCCGTCCCCGACTTTCGCATTGTCGGCGAAGCGCCTTCGGGAACCGAAGCGCTCCCGCTGTTGCTTCAACACAAACCGGACATCGTCATCGTGGATCTCCGCGTGCAGGACGGCACGGGCATCGAGACCGCCAAGGAAATCTTGTCTCATTTGCCGGCCACACGCCTCCTGTTTCTCGCCGACACCCTGAACGACACCATCCTCCTGTCCGCCGTCTCCACCGGCGCCCACGGGTATGTGCTGCAAGACGCCGGCGCAGAAACACTGATACTCGCGTTGCGCAGCATCACCAAAGGACAGGCCTACCTCGATCCGGGCGTCACCCGCCACACCTTCGCCTATCTCCGTAAAGTGGCGGATCGAGAACCCGAACGGGGCCGGCATCTGTTATCACCCCAGGAACGACGCTTGCTCCCCCTCATCGCGCAGGGCAAGACGAACAAGGAAATCGCAGCCGAACTGGGATTGAGCGATAAGACCGTCAAGAACTATCTCGCGAATGTCTATTCCAAACTGCATCTCACCAGGAGGTCTCAAGCCGCCGCGTTTTACCTCAAGACAATTCCTTAAGAAGAGGCGCGTTGCCGCCGCGATGGCCGCAGGCTCAAGTTCCCCCGTCGGGAGTCCGACAGAGTACCGACACGCTCTGTCGCCCCCTCGGAATCAGCTCGAGCATGTACCATCTGCGATCCTTTCATCTCCGGCACATGACCGCCTGCGGAGCAGTGCTGCGTCGGCTGGGTACCGGGACAAACAGCATCCAGGAGGTCGCCCACCGTCTCGTTCGCCACCTCTACACCTCCTTCACCATGGATCAGACCGGAGAGCCGGCCTGCGCCCTGGTTCGCCTGTTCAAGACGACACCGTACGGCCTCCTGACGCCGGATCTGCAAACGCTGGCCGACCAGAAGCTCCAACCACAACAGCCGAGCCCGTCCCTCCCGTGTCTGACCTTGCTTGCCAGCGCAGGCCTGCATCCCGGATGGAACGATCCCACCTTGTCCAGTCGCTTCCGTGTGCTCCCGCTGAACGGACCGGAGGCACTTGAACGCCTGCCGATGTTCCATCAGCTGTTCAACCAGCTGGGATTCACGCTGCCTCACGCCTCCACCTCGAATGAGAACGTCCTGCTGGACCCGGGCGAGCACGGCTTCAACGTGTTCCATATCCCGGAGGCGCCCGGGAGTCCGCACGTCCCGGCGCAGGAGGAATTCGTCCGCAAGTACGGCATCCGGTCGGTGCTGGGCTTCGGTGCCCCGTTGCCGAACGAAGACCTGTTCTCCATCATACTGTTCAGCAGGGATTATATTTCGGAAGAAACCGCAGAGTTGTTCAAGCCGCTGGCTCTTTGCGCGCAGATCGCGCTCGCCCCTCATGCGAAGCCGACTGTCGGATCACGACAGGCCGCCGTCTCGCCACGGTCGGAGTCCGCCGACCTTGAACGATTGCTCGCCGTGCACGAACAGAGCGTGAAGGCACAAGCCGACCGGCTCGAACTGATCGTACAGGGCTCGCAGGTCGGCACCTGGGATTGGCACGTGCCCAGCGGGCGCGTCACGTTCAACGAACGCTGGGCCGCGATGCTCGGGTATCGACTCGACGAACTTGAACCCCATGTGCGCACATGGGAGCAGCTCGTGCACCCCGACGATCTGCCCACAGTCATGGCGGCAGTCAGAGCTCATCTCCGTGGAGAGACATCCGCCTACTCCAGCGAACACCGCCTGCGCTCGAAGTCAGGCGCCTGGCTCTGGGTCTTCGACAGCGGCCAGGTCGTGGAGCGGGATGCCCAGGGAGGGCCCCTGCGCGCTACGGGCCTGCACCTGGACATCTCCGACCGGAAGGAGTTGGAAGCGGAGCAGGCACTCGCACAACGCGCCCTTGAGGCGAAACAGGCCGCGCTGGATGAAGCCCAGACACTCGCACACCTGGGATCGTGGGAATGGGAGATCGCCAGCGGCGCGGAGCGATGGTCCGATGAACAATACCGCATTTTCGGCCACGATCCGGCGCACACCCAGCCGACCTATACGACATTCCTGACGGCACTCCACCCCGACGATCGAGAGCGGGTGGAGCAGGCCGTCGCCAAGACCCTCAACTACGATACCCGTTACAACGTCGAGTGCCGAATCATACGGCCGAACGGAGAACTGCGTCATATCCACTGCCGCGGAATCGTCCATCGGCAGGCCGACGGCACACCGGTCGGCATGGCCGGAACCGTGCAGGACATCACCGAATACAAACGCGCCGAATCCGCCTGGCGGGACAGCGAAACCCGCATGCGCTCCATCTTCGAAAGCGCCATCGAGGGGATCCTCGTGATCGACGAACGGGGACGAATCGAAACCGCCAACCCCGCGTTATTGAAACTGCTGGGCTACGAGGCGCATGAATTCATCGGAAAGAATATTTCCCTGATCATGCCGTCGCCCTACCGCGAGCACCACAACGAATACCTCGCGAACTATCTGGTGACCGGGAAACGGGCGATCATCGGACAGGGCCGCGATGTGCCGGCTGTGCGGAAAGACGGCAGCCACATCGACATCCATGTATCCGTCAGCGAGATGCAGACCGGCGGCTCGAAGAAATATACGGGCATGATCCGCGACATCTCCGAGCGGAAACGCATGGAAGCAGCCGTCCGGGAGAGTGAAGAGCGCTTCCGCCAATTGGCCGAGTCGATCGATGCGGTGTTCTGGCTCACCACTCCGGACAAGCAGCAGCTGCTCTACGTCAGCCCCGCCTTCGAGGCGATCTGGGAAGTTCCCCGGACCTCGCTCTACGCAAATCCTCAGTTGTGGCTCGACCACATTCACCCGGAGGACCACAAGCGGGTGTCCGTCGCAGCGGCCTGTCAGGCGCACCTGCCCTATGACGAAGAATACCGGATCGTCACGCCGAGCGGGCAGGTCCGGTGGATCAGGGATCGCAGTTTCACCATTTGCGACGCCCAGGGAGAAACCTACCGCATCGCCGGCATTGCCCAGGACATTACGGTTGCAAAGGAACTGGAAGCTCAACTGCGGGCCAGCGAGCAGCGGCACCGGGCCCTGGTGGAGTTGTCCCCGCACGCGATCTACGTCAATTGCGACGATCGCATCGTGTTCGCCAACCAGGCCTGCGTCAAACTATTCGGCGCCATCGCCCCTTCGCAACTGTTCGGGAAACCGGTCATGGACTTCATCCATCCGGACTCTCACAAGACCGCGCGGGAACGCATCGCCTGCCTACAGGCCACCTGTGGATCGGCCCCCCCCATCGAAGAAAAGTTTCTGGCGCTGGACGGTAGGATTCTCGAGGTGGAGGTCGCAGCCGCCTCCATTCGATTCGAAGGCAAGCAGGCGATCCAAGTCATTTTGACCGACATCCGGGCTCGCAAGCAGTTGGAGCGAACCTTACTGGCTACGAACGTGCAGCTCGAAGCCATTCTGGCCAGCGCCACCAATATCTCCATCATCGCCACCGATCGTGTCGGCATCATCACCACTTTCAACAGCGGGGCGGCAGCGATGCTGGGCTATGCCGAGACGGAGATGGTCGGTCGACAGGCGCTTACGGCACTCCACCTGCGGGAAGAACTCGATCACTTAGCCGGCGAACTGCATCGCGAGGCGGTGACGCAGACCCAGGCGTTCGAGGTGCTGACCGAACGGGCTCGACGAGGCGGATTCGACGAACGCGAGTGGACCTACACGCGAAAAGACGGTGGGCGGCTGACCGTTCTCGTCACCATTACCGGCCTCCGGGACGATCACGGGCACTTGACCGGATATCTCGCCATCGGGAAGGACATCACGGAGCGGAAGCGAATAGAAATTGCGCTCAGAGAGGCGCGCGATGCGGCCCTGCAAACAGCCCAGCTCAAAGCCGACTTCCTCGCGACCATGAGCCATGAAATCCGCACGCCGATGAACGCGATCATCGGCATGACCGGATTGCTCCTCGATACCGCGCTCACGGAGGAACAGCATGATTTTGCCGATACCGTGCGCCGGTCCAGCGATGCCTTGCTGACGATCGTCAACGACATCCTCGACTTCTCGAAAATCGAGGCCGGCAGGCTCCAGTTCGAAGAGTTGGCCTTCAATATCCGCCTGGCCGTCGAAGACACCATGGAGTTGCTGGCAGAAGCCGCGCAGAGCAAGGGATTGGAACTGATCGCCCTGGTCGACGCGTCGGTTCCGACCGGGGTCCTGGGAGACCCCGGTCGACTCCGGCAAATCCTGGTCAATCTCGTCAGCAATGCCGTCAAATTTACTTCCACAGGCGAGGTCTTTCTGCACCTCACCTGCGATCCGCAGGCAGGACCGCATATGTTGCGGTTTACCATCACCGACACAGGAATCGGTATCGCACAGGAGGCGCAGGCAAAACTGTTCCAGGCCTTCGTGCAAGCCGACAGTTCCACCACGCGCCGGTTCGGCGGCACGGGGTTGGGCCTCGCCATTTGTCAGCGCCTGGTCACCCAAATGAAAGGGCAGGTCGGTGTCGAAAGTCGCCCGGGGGAAGGCAGCACCTTCTGGTTCACCGCGCACTTCCCCGAGACCGCCCTTGCCGATCCGCCTGCGGGTGTCTCCTGGAGTCACCTTCGCGGTCGACGTATCTTGCTGGTGGACCCGAACAAGACCGTCCGCAAGGCGCTGCAGCAAGAACTCTCCGCGCAAGGCATCGAGTGCCTCGGCGCCGAGACCGGCCAGGCAGCCGTGGAGCTGGCGCAAACCTGCGCAGCCATGCAGAAACCGTTCGATCTGGCCCTGATCGAGCTGCACCTCACCGATATGGACGGATTCGACACGGCGAACGCGCTCAAACAGCATCCGAGCACCGCCGCCATGCGATTGGTTATCCTCACCACGGTCGGACGGCGGGGCGACGGCAGCACCGCCCAGGCGCTCGGCATCGACGCCTATCTCACGAAGCCCATCCGGCAGTCACAGTTGTTGGACTGTTTCTGCCGATTGCTGGGCGTGCCCCTTCCGGCCTCGCCTACGGAGAACTCCGCCGCACATCCCTTGATCACGCGGCACACCCTGACTGAGACCCACGTGGCCGCTGCGCCTCGCCTGCTTCTCGCCGAGGACAATCCCGTGAATCAAAAGGTGGCATGCAAAATGTTGGAAAAGCTGGGCTACCGCGTCGACGTGGCCGGCAACGGCCAGGAAGCCGTGGCCGCCCACGAACGCGCTCCCTACCCGCTGATCTTCATGGACTGCCAAATGCCGGAAGTGGATGGATTTGAAGCCACGGCCCTGATCCGCAAGATGGAAGGGAAGTCGGCCCACACGCCCATTATCGCCATGACCGCCAATGCCATGCAGGGGGACCGTGAACGGTGCTTGGCCGCCGGGATGGACGACTATGTCGCCAAACCGGTCCGTCCGAAAGAACTGCAAGCGGTGCTGGAGACCTGGCTCGGAAATCGCGCAACCAGAACCGGCACGACGGGGTAACGAAGGAACACACGCCATGTCCGTCCACCCGCTTCGTCCCAAACCACGACAGCCGGATCTTGCCCTGGACCCGAACATCCTGCATGTGTTGCCGGCCAACATCGCCGTGCTGGATGCGCAGGGCACGATTCTCGCGGTGAATGAAGCTTGGGAACGATTTGCTGCGGCCAACGGGTTCGTCGGCGAGGCCTACGGCGTGGGGCTCAATTATCTGCACATCTGTGACGCAGCGGCACCCAACGCCGACGCCGCGCATGTCGCTCAAGGCATCCGGCATATCCTGGACGGCACCATTCGGGCCTTCTCGTACGAATACGAAAGCTCGAGCCCCTTCCTCCGCCGCTGGTTCCGCCTCATCGTGACTCCGATGCAGGGACACCGAAGCTACGGGGCCGTGGTCATGCATATCAACGTGTCGGATTTGAAGCAGGCCGAAGCCGCCATGCAGCGCAGCGAAGCGAGACTGCGCGCGATCGTCGAGACGGCCGTGGACGGGATCGTCGTGATCACCAACCGGGGCCTCATCGAATCCGTGAATCCGGCGGTGACCCGCATGTTCGGATACAGCCCCGAGCAACTGCTGGGCCAGAACGTGAAACTGCTCATGCCCGACCCCTATCACACGGAGCACGACCAGTACCTGCGCAATTACCTGTCGTCGGGCCAGAAGAAAGTCATCGGTATCGGCCGCGAAGTCCTCGGCCTGCGCAGCGATGGCGTTTCGTTCCCCATCGAACTGGCCGTGAGTGAGATGCTCGTCGATGGCGCCCAGAAATTCACCGGTATCGTCCGCGACATCTCGTCCCGCAAACAGGCCGAAGCTCAGTTCCAACAAGTCGTGGAATCGGCGCCGAACGGCATGTTGATGATCAACCCCGAAGGGAAAATCACGTTGGTCAACAAACAGGTCGAGCAGATGTTCGGTTACACGCGGGAAGAAATGCTGGGGCAACCGGTCGAGATGTTGATCCCCGAGCGGTTTCGCGCCGCCCATCCCGCCCTGCGTAGCGGCTATTTTTCCGCCCCGACCTCACGGGTCATGGAAGCAGGACGAGAGTTGTTCGGCCTGCATAAAAAGGGACACGAGTTTCCCGTCGAACTCGGCCTCAATCCGATCGATACGCCTCGCGGCAAACTGGCGCTGGCCTCGATCGTCGATATCTCCATGCGCACACGTTCGGAACTCGCGCTCTCCAGAGCCACAGAGGACCTTGAACGGAAGAATTGGGAGTTGTCGGAAGCCCGCGACCAAGCCGTGCGGGCCGGCCAGGCGAAAACCGACTTCCTGGCGACCATGAGCCACGAAATCCGTACTCCGATGAACGGGGTGATCGGCATGACGACCCTCTTGCTCGACACCGAGCTGACCGCTGAGCAGAAGGGCTATCTGGAAACGCTGAAACATTCCGGCGAATCGCTGCTGCGCATCATCAACGATATTCTGGACTATTCCAAAATCGAGGCCGGGAAATTCACCATCGAACACATCCCCTTCGACCTGCGGCTGACCATCGAGGACACCCTGGACATCCTGGCGCCGACCGCGCAGGGACGACAGTTGGAGTTGGTCGGGCTCATCGACGCCCAGACTCCGCGCACCGTGATCGGGGATCCAGGGCGGATCAGGCAAATTCTGACCAACCTGGTCGGCAATGCCATCAAATTTACCGAGAAGGGCGAAGTGTTGATTCAGGTGATGCAAACGGATGAAAGCCCCGGCTCCGTCACCCTGCGGTTCGAGGTCATCGATACCGGGATCGGCCTGACGCCGGAAGCCCAAACCAAGATGTTCCAAGCCTTTTCTCAAGCCGATAGCTCGACCGCTCGTAAATACGGAGGCACGGGGCTCGGCCTTTCGATCTGCAAACGCTTGGTAGAACTGATGCACGGGGAAATCGGGCTGCAGTCGATGCCGGGCTTGGGAACCCGCATTTCGTTCACAGTCAAGTTTTCTACCCCGGAAGAAGGCACCGCCCCCATCACGCCTCCGCTGCCTGTGAAGAATCTCAGCGGCCTTCGCGTCTGCCTCGTCGACGACAATGCCACGAATCGGAGTCTGCTCCAGTACCATGTCTCAGCCTGGAACATGCACCACGACAGTGCCGTCGATGGTCCTTCGGCACTCAACCTCTTGCGACAGGCAGCCCAGGAAGGCACCCCCTTCGACATCGCCATCGTCGATGTGCACATGCCGGAGATGAGCGGACTGGAACTCTGTCGGCTCATCAAGGAAGATCCTGCCATCGCGAAAACCCACGTCATTCTGCTCACGG
>Ga0268299_1001648_pt1 | contig 35548 bp, 31 predicted proteins | sample NOBtaG_FD_193484 | JGI IMG/M metagenome (GOLD analysis project Ga0268299, IMG submission 193484) | Activated sludge microbial communities from bioreactor in Nijmegen, Gelderland, Netherland - NOB reactor | ecosystem: Engineered > Bioreactor > Aerobic > Activated sludge | place: Netherlands... | reverse complement strand
GGATCGGCGGGCAAATGAGAAACTATACAAGGGGGGTTGCATTGGTCGATGAATAGGCTATTATCCTCGTACAAATCGGGAAGCCCAAACATTTGGTTTTGTTCCCGACATTCGTGGGGCCTTTCTAACCAATCGCCGGCAAACGCTACGACGGAACGTGAAAGCCGCCCCAGGACCAGGATGGTCGATTCGCCCGATCCCAAGGCATTGCAGTTCGAAAATTGAGTCGCCTTGTGACCGGTGCAAATCCAATTCGGAGATTCCACAAGATGGAAGAGAAATCTCGTCACGAGATCATTACGCGCGCCAAGATCAGTTGGACCGAGCAGAAGACAAACATGACCCAGCGAGCCTGGATCGACCGCGAACTGCGGGAGATCGGCATGAAGGCGCTGACCAACGAAGAGGTGTCGAACTACGGCCTCGTGGTCACGCCACAACTTTTTCTGTAATCTCAACCGCCGCACCACCGGGTTGAGCGAACGCGTCGGCTTTTCATTCCGACGCGCAGCCATCCTGCCGATTTTTTTTCCAGCGTCATTCACCCTGAGCGGACCCCGCCATGCGTGCCATTGTCGTTGAGTCCGGCAGGGCGGAACTTCGGGACGAACCCAGGCCTGTTGTTTCGCCGGGCGACGTCCTCGTGAAGGTCGCGCTCGCGGGCATCTGCGGCACCGACCTCGAAATCCTCAAGGGCTACGGCAACTTTCGCGGCATCATTGGCCACGAGTTCGTCGGCACGGTCGTGCAGGGACCCGATGCGCTGCTCAACAAGCGCGTCGTCAGCGAGATCAACTGCGTCTGCGGCAAGTGCGACCTATGCGCCAGCGGCCTGTCGATTCACTGTCGACGCCGATCGGTCATCGGCATCGTTGATCGGCCCGGCGTCTTCGCTGAATTCGTCGCCGTGCCGGAGCGGAACTGCCATCTCGTGCCGGCATCGGTGGACGACGAGTCCGCCGTTTTCGTTGAGCCTCTGGCCGCCGCCTACCAGGTGACGCGGCAGATCAAGTTGGAACCGCGATTGACTGTGACCGTGTTGGGCACCGGCCGGCTTGGGCTGCTCGTGGCCCAGGTGCTGGCGCACCAAAAATGCAAACTGCAGGCGGTCGGACGCAATCCGCGTACGCTGGAATTGCTCGACCGCAAGGGCATTCGATCCGCATTGGTGGGGGACCTGCGGCAATGGGGCGATCAGGACGTGGTGATCGACTGCAGCGGCTCGGCTGATGGCCTGGCGACGGCGATCCGAATGGTGCGTCCGCGCGGGACGATCCTGATGAAGACGACCGTTCAGGATTTCGGTGGCGTGGACCTGACGCCGATCGTGGTCAACGAGATCAGCCTCATCGGCAGCCGCTGCGGGCCGTTCGATCTGGCGCTGGATGCACTGGCCCGGCGGGAGATCGACACGGCCGGCATGATCACGCGGCGCATGCCGCTCGCGGCCGGCGTCGAGGCGCTGGAAGTCGCCGGTCAGCCCGACCAGATCAAAGTCCTGCTCAAGATCGGGGACTGAGCATGCCGCCGCAGTCGCTGCTCATCGAACCGTTCGAAGACACGCAATTGCTTCGATTCCCGGGCTTCGACGCCTTCCCCGGTTTCGTCCACGCCATCACCACGCGACCCTGGAACATGGCCCCGCATCGCGGACCCGAGGCCGACCGGGCCGTCGAGCGCCGCCGTCGCATCTGCGCACACCTCGGATTCGATTTCGACAATCTGACGGCTGCGGATCAGATTCACAGCGGACACGTCGTGCGAATCGGCCACGGCGATGTCGGCGCCGGTCGATTCGGACGCGACACCGCGGTGAAGTTTGTCGATGGCCTGGTGTCGGACATGCCGGGCGTGCCGCTGCTGCAACTGTCGGCGGATTGCCTGCTGATCCTCGCGGTGGACCCGGCTCGCCGCGCCGTGGGTACGGCGCATGCCAGTTGGCGCGGGACGGTGGCGCAGATCGCCTCCAATCTCGTTCGGGCCATGGTCGCGTCATTTGCTTCGAGGCCGGCGGACCTGCACATCGGCCTTGCGCCCTGCGCTTCGCCGCCGCGCTACGAAGTGGGTGATGACGTTTGTCGAATTGCGCGCGAGATGCTGCCGGCCGCCGATTCGTTTCTGCCGGTCGCACCCTCGGGACGGCGCTGCTTCGACCTGAAGCAGGCGAATACCCAGGCCCTGCTGGCCGCGGGAATCCGGCCGGATCGCATCACCACGGCGGCCGAATGCACCATGGCCGATGAGCGCTTCTACTCGCATCGACGCGACGGAGAGGCCACCGGTCGATTCGCCCTGTTCGCGGGATTCCGATAACGCATTAAGACGCCAAAAGTGAGTGCATACAGGTGAATGCCACAGAGCCGAACGCCGATAAGGCGACGGGAAGGTGTGCGCCCATGAGACATGAAAAGGCCGTGGTGTTGTGTTCCGGCGGCTTGAACAGCGCTGTGGTCACGTCGATCGCGAAACTCGAGCACGACGTGTCGCTGCTGCATGCGCGCTGGGGCCACCGCTGCGAGGCGAAGGAAGCCGACCTGTTTGAGCGGTTTGCCGACTCGTTGGGCATCACCGAGCGGCTGACGATCGACCTGCCGTATTTTCCCGCGATCGGCGGCAGCGCCCGCGTGAGCAAGCGAAAGCCGCTTGAGGATGCGCTTGCCCTTTCCGACGTTGCGACCGGCTCCTACATGCCGGGGTTGATTGCGGCGCTGCTGGCGGCCGGGTTCACCCAAGCGGCGAACATCAAGGCGTCGAAGATCTACATCGGCGTAAGCGAGAACCTCGGTCCGCCCGCCCCGGCAACGGCCCGGTTGTTCCCGGACTACTCGCGCGAGTATTTGCAACTCTTCAACCACCTGTTCTCGCTGGCCACGCCTGAGCGGGCGATTGCCATTGAGACACCAGTCATCGACTTGTCGCGGGCCGACATCGTGCGGCTCGGCAACCGGCTGAACACGCCGTTCGAGTTGACCTGGTCATGCATGGCCGGGACGCCAGAACCATGCGGCCGGTGCCTCGGGTGCGCCACGCGGAATCGCGGCTTCCTTGACGCGGCCGTGCCCGATCCGCTGCTGCGCCGGCCGGCGGTCGCGATGCAGACCTGATCGATTCGCTCAGTTCATATCCTGTTCGGACTGGTATGCCTTCAGCGCTTCGAAAAGTCCGGGACGATCCTGCACTTGAATGGTGTGTTCGTCGACGTCCCATTTTCCAGCCGGCGGCTCTGCGCGCGTGGTGACGAACAGGTATTCGGTCGCGCCCAGGCCTCCGCCGGGTATATAGACGCCCATATTGGATACGGCCGTCCACGGGATTTCAATTCCGCGAAACAGACCCCGCAGGCGCACCCGGCGTCGATCGACGATCAGACGACGCAGGTATCCCTGCGCCAGGGCCAGTAGCGTCCACAGGATGACGGCGGCCGCGGTGATCTTGATCCAGCGCGGCGTATTGGCAATCAGCAGGAAGACCTGAAAGCCGTTGATGGGCAGCATCACGAACAGGAAGATCGAGAGCGGCGTGCGCAAGAACGGCCATGATCGCGCCGGCGGCAACCTCGAGTCGATTTGATCAATCGCGTTGTTGGATTGACTCACGATCGGCGATTCTGGCTGTGCCCGGGCTGTCCTCAGTCCGGTTAGGGCGTTTTTCCATCGCGGAAGCGCCACGCGTGATCGACGCCTTCACCCTCACCCTCACCCTCACCCTCACCCTCTCCTTCAAGGGAGAGGGAACGAAGGTCGCCGGCGCGGGGACGCATCGGCTGTGATCCCATCAATGCTCGTAATACGTGTGACTCGGCCGGCCGGCCAGGATCTGTTCCTTGCCCCAGTTGGCCACGTTGCGAAAGGTGTCCGAGGCGATGAAGGCGTCGAAGGCGGACTTGTCGGACCATTGCGACAGGATGACGTAACTTCGTGCATCGTCAATGTCGCGATACATATTCGAAGCGGTGTGCCCGGCGATGTCGCGCATGGCGTGGATGACCTTGCGGAAGGCGGTTTCAAAGGTTTCCTCCTTGCCGGGGAGGACCTTGTAGTTCATGCCGATGGTGACCATTCAGATACTCCGGAAATGCGTGTTTCGTGACGGCCTACCATAAGGCAAATCGCGGGAGTCGTCACCGTTGCGGGGGCAATAATGGCGAGATCGATGCCACGCATCGGGAGACACCGACCGGGTCTCCCCGGGCGGCTCGCCGGGGCGAGGTGAAGCCCGGGGTGCGTTTTCGTTCCGCGGTCGGCGCAGCCTGGTGCGGCCCGTGCGTTGACAGGGCATCGGGGTCGGGGACAATGGGACGGCTGCGAAAGCGGCGTGGAGCGATGTCCGAGTGGCTGAAGGAGCATGCTTGGAAAGCATGTGTGCGGGCAACTGCACCGGGGGTTCGAATCCCTCTCGCTCCGGTTCGCCGACGGCGAATCAGAGCAGGTGAGACGTTGAGCAGGTGAACAGGTGAACGAAGGCGTGCCGCGTTTGGGAGCATGTCTGCGGGCCAACGTGACACCTGCGGTCACCTGATCACCGATTCACCTGTTCAGTTTTTGGCTGGCGTAGCGCCCGTCAGCATTGTGCATCGGGCATTCACCCGATGCACAATGTCCGACTCCCAGGCCACTGATAGGAATTCCAGATCTCCTATCGGATCGCTTCACCCAGCGCCGCGTGGGCCGCAACCTCGGCTTCGTGGATATCCATCAGCCGGGATTGAAGTTCCGCGCGGAGCGTGTCGCACTTCGACTCGCTGAGCGGGAACTTGGCATCGCACTGCCGCTCAATCTCGTTGATCCGGTCGAAGATCCCGCGAATCTCGCCGGCCAGCGTCGGGTCGCCGGCGGCCGTCAGTTCGGCCTTGCGGGCGTGCAGGTCCTTGATCTCCCCTAAGGGCGGGAAGTCGCCAGGAAGGGCGGCGTCGGCCAGTTCGCTCCACGCCTTGCCGATGTCGGCGTACTGCTTCGATAGGGAATCCAGTCGCTTGTCTGCAAGCACGTCAGCCGCCTGGGCCAGCGACTCCGCGAAGATCGGCCGGCACAGGCCGCCGCCGGTGCCGTAGTGCTCGATGAACTCGTGCAGGCCCGAAAGGCCCCGCAACAGGCGCGGACCCGCGGGAAACACACGCTCCCAACGCTGCTCCTTGTCCTTGGAACCGTGCATCCGTTCGGCGAGTTGCTTGAACGCGTTCAGGTTGAACATGTTGGGATAACCCTTCATCGGGTTTCCGGTCATGCCCTGATGGCAGGCCTTCAGACCGGCCCGCACCAGGTCCGCGGTTGCAGCCGTGCTACCGCCCTTCGGAATCGAGAGTAGGCGGTTCTTCTGCTTCTTGATGCGGAGTCGGGTCGCGGCCAGATCTTCCAGTGAAATGGGGATCGGCTCATCTGACAGGTCGCCGATCCATGCCTGCTGCTCTGCGTCGTCGATGCGATAGACCGTGATGACGTGGTATCCGCCGCCGGTGCAGTTCGCCGGCATGGCGCGGTGCGGGAGCATCGATGAGTCGACCCAGGCAATGCACGGGCCGTTCGCCAGCGCGGCGCGGAGTTGCTTCTCGGCCGACTTTGCCGAGCCGGTCTCGCTGATCGCCGGCTTGATGCCGAATCGCGCGCACGATTCAGACAGATAGGCGACATCGTCCGCCCACAGGTGCCGTCCGGCGACGAACAGCGAACTGAAGTTCTCCTTCTCGTAGAAGAACTGGCAGGCCCCGCAGCCGATGCCGCCGGCGATGGCAAAGAGCATGGCCTCGCTGTAGGGCTTTTTCGTCTTCGGATTGATGACGCCCGCGTGCGCAAGCAGGATGCGCAGTGCCGTCGTGGCTGGAATGCTGCCGGGCAGGTGCCAGCGAAGCATTGGATCGGTTGATACGGGTTGAACATCGCGAACGATCTGCCTTCGGGCGGCGGCGTAGCGCTCCCCGGTTTGCTTCATGCGGTCGCGAACAAGTTGCTTGAAATGTTTATGCGCAGTCATGGTTGACCCTTATTCTCCGTTCGGTCAGCCGAGACCCCACGCGCCACGGCATTCCGAAACAGGAAAACCGGTCAACACACTTCACAGACGCTCGAGGACAGCCATCCCCTTTACCCCCGCGACTGCCGGGCTGCGTGGGCGCCGGTCAGGGGGTCAGGCGGGAGCGATTCCGCCAGACCATAATGTAACGCGGGCGTCTGTCGGAATGCAACTTCACAGTCGGCACGGTCATTGGCGTCGGGGGAGGCTCGAAATTCGGCGGATTGCGTTGGAATCACGCGCATGTCGCACGCGGGAACGTTCGCACAGACAGGTCGGCCGACCTCGCCGAAGCGGGCCGATGACACCTGAAACGCTCACCGGGATGGCAGCAGGGCTCGCTCGGCGTCCTGCACTTTGTCGCGCCGTAAGCGAATTGCGTGGCGACGGCTTTCAAGATCCTCCGATGCTTCGGCCAGTGTCTTTTCATCGACCCGGCCGTCGACAGCCCGCCAGTCCGACAGCGACACGGGTCGAAATTCGCCGTTGCGGACCTGCCCGGCCACCTGTCGGTAGGCATCGCGAAACGCCATCCCGCCCTGCACCAATGCCAGGGCCGCGTGCGTCGCGTACAGGTCATCGCCCATTCTCTGGCTCGCCGCTTCCGGCAGCCATTCGACGCCTGCGATGACGCGGGTGGCCACCGCCAGCATTTCCGGCAACTCGAGCGCGGTTCGGAGGGTCGGCTCTTTGGTCAGTTGAAGGTCGCGGTGATAACTGGACGGAAGTTTGGCCGAAATCTGTTCGACCTCGAACAGCCTCGCGCGCAGCCGAGCCGATCGGCCGCGGAGCAACTCGAGCACGTCCGGGTTCCGCTTCTGTGGCATGATCGAGGAGCCCGTCGTCAGCGCCTCGGGCAGCCGCGCGAATCCGAATTCACTCGACACGTAAAGTATCAGGTCCCAACTTAATTTCTCGAGCACGCGACCGACATCCGTTGCGACGCGCAGCGCATACGCCTCCATCCGACCGCGACTATTCTGCACATCGATCGGGCTGCGCTGGACGCGTGTGAGGCCAAGCAGCCGCGCGGTCAGGGCGCGGTCCAGCGGGAGGGGCACGCCGAAGCCGGCGGCCGTGCCGAGCGGACAACTGTCGAGCCGATCGAGCAGATCGCTCACCGCCGCGCACTGTTCCAGTAAGCCCTCAAGGTGCGCGTGGCACCACTGTCCGACGCTCGATGGCATGGCCGGCTGCAGGTGCGTGTATCCGGGAATCGCGATGTGTCCGTCGCGGCGGGCGCGATCGAGCAGCACGTCGCAGGCCGAGAAGATTGCGTCTGCCCAGACGAAGGCGTGGTGTCGCAGAAAGAGCCGAACGGCCACGGCGACCTGATCGTTGCGCGACCGGGCGCAATGGACCTTTGCCCCGGTGGGTCCCAGCCGCTGCGTGAGATGGGCCTCGATCGCGGTGTGGCAGTCTTCCTGTTCCGGCGTAATGACGAATCGACCCTCGGCGGCGAGCGCGTCGATCGCCGCGAGTTCCGCAACCAGGGCGCGACATTCGTCGGCGGTCAATAGGCCTGCGTTTTCGAGCGTCCGGACGTGGGCCGTTGATGCAAGACAATCCCAGTGCACCAGATGCATGTCCCAATGCGGATCGTCGCCGACCGTGAATCGATGCACGAGCGCATCGATCGACGCGCCTTTGTCCCAGAGTCGATCGGAGGGTTGATTCATCGCGCGGCTCCCAAGGCGGATTGCGAGTTCAATGCTGCGGGCGCCGCTGACCCGCCGGATGCTGTCGGGCGATTGCGGCACTTGGCGAAGTACGTGCGCGCGATCTGTTCGTACGCCGTTGCCCCCGCGCTTAATTCTGACGACCGCAAATATTCATTCGGCGTGTGCGAGCGGCTGCTCTCGCCGGGCCCGATCTTGACCGCGGGCACGCCGGACAGAAACACCATGTCGCTCATCGCGGGGCTGCCGGTTGGCGAGCGACCCGTCGCCGCGACACACGCTGCGACGATGGGTTGATCGACCGATGTCTCGATTGGAACGAGACGATCACTGTGAATGCGAAACTCGCTCTGCATGGCCGATTGCAGTCGCGCGAACGTCGCCCGATGGGACTCGACCGGCGTGGTGCGGATGTCGAGCGTGAATTCGCATGCGTCCGGAATGACATTGCGGGCGATTCCGCCGTGAATCTGAGTGACGTGAGCATGGGTGCGGCCCAGGAGCGGATGTGCCGGGCCCCAGTTGAAATCTGAAAGTCGACCAATATCCGCGGCCGCAACGGCGATCGCGTTGTCGGCAGACCCCGGCGGCGTGTTGGCAGGGTGGCCGGTCCGACCTCGCGCATGGCCGATGACGATGAGCAGGCCGCGCTGCGCCGTCATCGGCGTGAGGCCGGTCGGCTCGCCGACGAGGGCTGCATCGATGGGACCGAGTTCGTTGAGAATCGTGCTCAACCCCTGCCCGGAGATCTCCTCCTCGGCGGTGAGCGCGAGCACGACTGTGCCCCCGAGTACGCCGCCCCCGTCAACAAAGCGCTTCAGTTCCAGCACGCATTCAATCATCGCCGTGACGCAGCCCTTCGCGTCATTCGCGCCAAGACCGGAGAGTGCGCCATTCGCAATCTTCGGCGTCCATGGATCGTGCGTCCAGCCCTCGCCGGCCGGCACGGTGTCGAGATGCGAGTTCAGCAGCAGGCGTGGGCCGGGCGCGTCGCCGAATTCACACCAGACGTTGTTTCCGCGTCGCTTCACCTCAAGCCCGGCGGCGCGGAGGTCAACGGCGACCGCGTCGGCCAGCGCCGTCTCCTCGCGCGAGAGGCTGCGAATCCCGACATATCGCGCAAGGCGCTCAATCATGACGCCCCTCCAACCAGTGCAAGCGAGGGAACGGCCCCACGCGGCTTGGCGCTGCCATTCACATCAGGCTGTGCGTCGAGATTATTTGTTGCGTCGACCGGCTCGCGCTTTGCGACCAACAGCGTGCCGCATCCCTCGTTGGTGAACACCTCCGCCAGAAGCGTGTCCGGCTTGATGCCGTTCACGATGTGCACGCGCGGCACGCCGCGTCCGAGCACTTCGCGACACGCCGCCAGTTTGGGCAGCATCCCGCCACCGACGGCGCCGGACGAAACCAACTCGTCCAGTTGGGCGATGTCCATGTACGACAGCAGTGTGGATGGATCGCTGAGATCGCGCAACACGCCGTCGACCTGCGTGAGAAGGAAGTATTTCGCCGCGCCGATTTCGATCGCGATGTGGGCCGCGACCGTGTCTGCGTTGATGTTGTAAATCTGCCCGGCCGCGTCGGCCGCAAGGCACGACACCACCGGCAGGTAATCGCTCTCCATCAGAACGCGCGCCGGCCGCGCGTCCACCGCGGTCACGTCGCCGACAAAGCCGAAATCGACGACCTGCGTCTGCTGGGATTGAGGGTCCACCACCTCTTTGACAGGCCGGCGTTGGACCTGGATCATGCCGCCGTCGACGCCGCTCAGTCCGACCGCCGGCGCGCCGGCCGCACAGAGTGCCGCGACGACATCGGTGTTGATCGTCCCCGCGAACGCCATCTTGGCCACTTCCAGCGTCTCGGCATCGGTCACGCGCCGTCCGGCGACGATGTGCGGCGCAATCCCGAGTCGCCGGCTCAATTCGCTCGCCTGCGGTCCGCCGCCGTGGACGACCACGATGCGAATGCCGAGTTGATGGAGCAGGGCGATCTGCTCGGCGAGGTTGCGCAGCGCGGGGCCGGGGCGGCAGAGTTCGCCGCCGAGTTTGATGACAAACGTGCGACCCTTGTATGCGCGGATGTACGGGATCGCGGTACGAAGGGATTGAAGATTTGATGCAAGGTTCATGTCAATATTCCTTTCGCTCAGCGGCCTGCAAGCCGCGTGAGAATGGCCAACTGTGCCCACAGGCGATTCTCGGCCTGGTCGACGACGATGCAGCGCGGGTCGTCGAGCGCATCAGCGGCAACTTCGACGTCGCGCCGAACCGGAAGACAGTGCATGAGGTGCGTGCGCGGTCCGAGATGCGCCGGTGTGATCATCCAATCCGCGAGCGCGGCCAACTCGGCCTGCTGCACAGCGGCATCGCCATAGTGCCGTGCCGCGCCCCAACTCTTGGCGTACACGATGTCGGCATCGCGGCATGCGTCTTGATTTGACTCGACGCGTACCGAGCCGCCGACTGCGCGACTCCATTGCGAGGCCGCCTCGATGAATCGTGGATTGAGTCCGTAGCCGGCCGGATGTGCGATCGTGATGTCCATGCCCGCGGCTGCGGCCGCCATCAGCGCCGAATGCGGCACGGCCATCGGCAGCGGTTTGATGTGCGGCGCCCAACTCAGCACGAACCGCCGGCCGCGGGTTTCGCCGAGTTTCTCGCGCATCGTCAGCCAATCGGCCAGACCCTGGCAGGGATGCTCCGACGCCGACTCCATGTTGATGACCGGTTTGCCTGTCAGTTGCTCAAACCCTCGGATGACGACATCGCGTGAATCCTCGGCGGCGTCCTTCATGCCCGCGAAGGTGCGCACGGCCACGAAGTCGCCATAGCGGCCCAGCACCGGCGCGGCCTCGCGAATGTGCTCGGCGCAGGCGCCATCCATCCGCACGCCGTCGCGCGTTTCGATCATCCACGCATCGCCGCCCACGCTGAGGCAGATTGCGGTGCCGCCGGCGCGACCCATGGCGGCCTCGAAACTCGTGCGCGTGCGCAACGACGGATTGAAAAACACCATGACCAGTGTCTTGCCCGCCAGCGCGATGCGATGTTCATCGGTCTCGCCGCGCTTGATGCGCTGTGCCAGTGTCAGCAAATCGCCAAGTGCGGACGGCGTGTGATCGAGGAAACTGATCCAACTCTTCATCATTAGGACCTCAATTCTGTCAGCGCGACGCGCAGGTCTTCGACCGCGTCAAACGGCATGTTGAGCGGCGGCAGCAGCCGCACCACGTCGGACGCGCCGCTCGTGCCGACGATGAACCCTTGCGACAACAGCGCGGTTTGAACTTGTTTGGCCGAGCCGAGCACGCGCAAGCCGATGAGGCAGCCCTGGCCAAGCACTTCCGTCACCGGCCCCGCAATGAGTTGTTCGTGCATGCGCCGGCCTAATTCGCTGGCGTGTTCAACGGCGCCTTCACTCTCAATTGCTTCGAGCACGGCGAGCAACGCCGCACAGGCGACTGGCCCGCCGCCGAAGGTGCTGCCGAGTGCGCCGAGTGAGATGCTTGCGGCGATATCGCCTGTCATCAGCACCGCGCCCATCGGCACGCCGTTGGCCATGCCCTTGGCGATGGTGACCATGTCGGGCATGACATCGAACCGCCCAGCCGCGAACGGTCGCCCCAGACGACCCATGCCGGTCTGGACTTCGTCGAACACGAGCATCGCGCCGATGTCCTCGCACCGCGTGCGCAGTGCACGCAAATAGGTCGCGCTCAACTCCACCACGCCGGCCATGCTCAGAATCGGCTCTACGATGACGGCCGCGACTGCATCGTTGAGTTGTTGCAGGTCGGCAATGTCATTCGGTCGCAGCCGGATCGTCGGCGCCAGCAAATCACCCAACGGCTTGTGCAATTTGGGATCCGCCGTCGCCGAGACGGAGAGCAGTGTGCGCCCGTGGAAGGCGCCTTCGAGCGCCGCGATCGAGCGGCGACCCGTGCGCCGGATGGCGATCTGAAGCGCGTGCTCGTTGGCCTCGGTCCCGCTGTTGCAAAAAAAGACTCGTGTCAGTTGATACGGCGCGAACTCAGCCAATCGGTCCGCGGCGCGGGTGCGAATCTCCAGCGGCACCGCCGTGGAATAGAACGTCAGCGCGGCGGCCTGCTTCGCGATCGCAGCGGTGACCGCCGGATGCGCGTGGCCCAGCAATGCGACCGCATGCCCACCGTAGAAATCCCAATAGGTTCGCCCATTGGCATCCGTCACGCGCGAGCCGCTGCCGGAGACCAATTCGATCGGCAAAGCCGTGTAGGTCTCGACGAGCGCATGACCGCGCAGTGGCGATGTCGTGTTCGACGAAATGCTCGACGCCTGGCGTTCGCTCAGACTGGTCGAAATGAGGGTGTCCATAGCCCCGTCTCCTCCGGCAGGCCGCACGCCAGATTCATGTTCTGAATTGCCGTGCCCGCCATTCCCTTGATGAGGTTGTCCAGCGCCGCCATGACCACGATGCGCCGATCGCGACAGGCCAGCGCGATGTCGCAGAAGTTCGAGCCGACTACGTCTTGAAGTGTCGGCGGTTCGGCGCACATGCGCACAAACGGCGACGATGCATAGAACCGCTTGTATCGCTCAAGCAAGTCAAGCGGCGCAATATCCGCCGCGAGGGCTGCGTGCGCGGTCACATAGATGCCGCGAGCGCAATCCATGCTCTGGGCCACGAAACTCGCGGCGATGCGCTCGCCGTTCGGATCGCCCAGGGCCTGCAAGATCTCCGGCTCGTGCTGATGGGCCAGCGGCTTGTACGCGCGAAAGTCGGCATGCCGCGTCGGGTGGTGCGTCGTTGCCTTCAACTCGCGGCCCGAGCCCGACGAACCCGTCTTTGCATCGATCGCGACTGGCCCGGCAAGTTCATCCGCAAGGGGCGCGAGGGCCAGAATCGCGGCACTGGCCAGACATCCGGGATTCGCGATCAGCCGCGCGGCGCGAATCGACTCGCGCTGCAACTCCGGCAGACCGTACACCGCCATCGCGCGGCGGTCGGTCAGTTCGGGCGCATCGGGATAGTGCTGACGATGCAGCCCCGCATTGCGCAATCGCAAGTCGCCGGACAAGTCGATCACGGTCGCGCGGGCTGTCGTGCCACGGCGCTCGATCTCGCGCAGCACCGTATCCGCCGCCGCGCCGCTGTGACCATGCGGCAGGGCACAAAACACCACGGATCGTTCGGCATCGAGCAGACGATCAAAGTCCACGGCCTCCGTCATCGAAAGGTCGTAGAACCCGCGCAGATGCGGATGCACCTCCGCGATGCCCCGACCGACCTGCGACGTCGACGTGACCGAGGTGACGGACACCTGCGAGTGCTGCGTCAACAGCCGCAGCAGTTCGCCGCCGCCGTAGCCCGTTCCGCCGAGGATGGCAGCATGAATGGAAGTGGTCCGCTGACTCACGCCGCCACCTCCGCCGGTTGCTCGACGGAGACGACGGCCGTCTCAATTGAATCGGCTTGTCCCGCGCTTCCACTTCCGCATTCCGCGTTCATCCCATCGGCCTTCCCGGCAGCCTCCAGCCGCCCGGCAACAAAGGCGCCCAACTCCGCGCCATGCGTGCGTGCATTGATCGCCTCCAGCCCCAGTTGCTCGCGCACGAACCGCGTGCCCACGGCGTTGTCCGTCGTCGGCCCGCATACCACGTCGATCGTCATGCCGAATCGATCGCTCAGGATGCACTTCGCGCCCCACGCGCCGACGGGGTCATTCGCGCACAACACCAGCATCGCCGCCTGTTGACGACAGATGTCATCCGCCAGGATTTCCGCGACGCCGTATTCGCCGAGAATGCCGTCGCCCAGTTCCGCGACGATCACCTCCGCGCCCTGCCGCGCCAGATGCGACAGCAGGGTCCGCGTCACGCCGGCCGCGCTCGCCGCATCGGTCGTCGCAATTCCGGCATCGGTGAATGACACGGCCCACTTCGCGCCGTAGTCGCGCATCTGCATCGTGTCGCGCCGCAGGGACACGCCCGTCAACTTGCATGCCCCCACCGCAATGCCGCGCCGCGATAAGTGCTGGACAAGTTGGCAGGCCGTCGTCGTCTTGCCGCTGCTCATGCAGGTTCCCGCGACGTACACCACCGGCACCTGCGGCCAGGCACCCGGTTCGGCGGTGATCGCATTCATGCCGATGTGCGCCGGCCGGCCGAGCCGGTCCTCAAACTCAGGAAAGACCAGCACGCCGCCCAGCACTTCAAGATCGAACGGCCGTCCCACCTCGGGATTCTGCGACGTGCAGATGCCGATGATCCCGCCGAGATTGAGCACCTGCAGGATGTCACCCGGCCGCACCGAGTCGGGCACCACGCCGGTGTAGCCGTGCAGGGCGTTGCGATGGCCCAGCACGCCGGCGATCACGTCGCCCTCGTGCAGCACGATCATGCGACCGTGCACGTCCTCAAGTTGGTTGTACGTCGACTTGTGTCCGCGCACGCGGCCGGCGATGACGTAGCCCTCCTGCGCGATGATGTCCGGCGTCAGGCGCGCGTCGCGCGTCAAATGAACATTCGCGGTCGAAGACGCAATCTTGTCGAGTTGAATTCGCATCGTCACTCTCCCTTGCCCATGGTCTGGGCGAGCAGGCAATCCTGCATTCCGTAGATTTTCGAGAACGCCGCGGCCTCCGCCCCGGTCCACAACGCACTTGATTCGCCGTATCGGGCCAGCCCCGCGTTCATCAGCGAGTGTGGGCTGGTCGCCCCGAGAATGGTCGCCTGGCCTGAAGACAGGCGCACGGTCGCGGTGCCGCTCACCCGCTGTTGGGAAGACACGAGAAACGCCTCGATGTCGCGCATAAGCGGGTCAAATGCGCGGGCCTCGTGCAGCATGGCGCCGTACTGGTCGCCGAGCGTGCGCTTCCACATCTGCTGCTGGCGCGAGAGCACGAGTTTTTCCAGTTCGCGGTGAGCGGGGATGAGTACCGCCGCGGCCGGGGCTTCAAACGCCACGCGCCCCTTGATCCCCAGAATCGTGTCGCCCACGTGCATGCCGCGACCGACGCCGTGGCGTCCCGCGCGTTGATTGAGCGCTTCGATGAGCCGTACCGGCTCGCGCACCTCGCCATCCAGCGCGATCGGAATGCCGCGTTCGAAGCGGAGTTCAATGGTCTCCGCCTCGACCGGCCACGGCTTTCTGGTCAGCACGTACACGTCTTCGGGCAAAACGCCGTCGCTGACATGAGTCTCCGCGCCGCCGATCGTGGTGCCCCACAGACCGCGATTGACCGAGTAGCGCGAGGTCCTGGGCGGCATTTGAATGCCGTGTTCAGTGAGGTAATCCGTGGTCTGCTCTCGGGTCAGCGCCTGATCTCGGATCGGCGTGATGACTGAGACACCCGGCGCAAAGACGCGAAAGGCCACGTCGAATCGGACCTGGTCATTGCCCGCGCCCGTCGAACCGTGGGCCAGTGCGTCGGCCTTGATCTGCGCCGCATGGCGGGCGACACCGCGGGCCTGCACCACGCGCTCCACCGACACGCAGAGCGGATAGGAATCGCCGCGCAGGGCGTTTGCGAAGATCAGGTACTTGAGATAGTCAGTGAACAACTCAGGCCGGGCATCGACGATTGTGTGTTTCACGGCGCCCAGGCGCGCCGCATGCGCCGCGAGTTGCCGGACTTCGTCCGGCGTGTATGCATCGGTCATCACCGTTACGGTGTGAACGTCAAAGCCCTGCTCGCGCAGCCAGATCGCGCAATACGTCGTGTCCAAACCGCCGGAAAATGCAAGCACCACCTTCTTCTTCATTCAGTTCATCTCCAACTCATTCAGGGGAAAAGCGTCAATCAGAGGAGGACAGCGTCGACGTGGGATCGTTAGATCATGCCTGAGTGGCGTGAGCCGCGGGCGCCAGCCGCATGTGTCGCAGGGCGTGCATGGTCCGGCCCTGCGCCGCCCTGCTGCGGACGGCGACGAAGATGGTGTCGTCGCCGGCGATGGTGCCGACGATGTCGGCGAGGGCGAGACGGTCCAGTTCTGCCGCCACGGCGCTGGCCGCCGCCACGGCTGTGGAGATCACCACCAGGTTTGCCCCCACGGGGACCAAGTCGGTGATTAATTCACTGGTGCCGGCCGCCGGGGCCGAGGCGCTGCGCGCACCGGGCATGCAATACCGGCCGTTGACCTTGATCAGGCCCAGTTCGCGGATGTCGCGGCTGACGCTGGCCTGGGTCCCTGAGATTCCGGCTTTTTCCAGCAAGCCCACCAGTTCGGACTGATTGCTGACGGCGCTCTGCCGCACCAACCGCCGAATGGCCAACTGTCTTTGCTGTTTTGCGCTCATGCCGCTCCAGTCAGGATAAACCACCAAGTATGAATTATTATGCATACCACGTGATTGTCAAGCGGTTGGCGGCTTTTTCCGCAGATTTTTTTTGGCCGCACGCGGCAGTCGTTCTGCCTCGAGGCGGTTAGGTGGGCCGAACTCGCCCGGCGTTCACCCGTGACTACGACGCCATTATTTTGGGGAAGTGAAGCCTGGGGGCGGTGCGGGTCGCCTGATCGCGAACAACCAGCTCACGCCGCGGCCGGCCGGCAATAAAGCAATGAGCGTCTAAATAGTATTCGTGGCGGCGTGAAAGATGGGACCGCAGGGCGGTGCGCCTGCGGGATTCGTGCCGGTGGCAACGGAGTTGCTCGGGCGGCTCCGGACGCGAACGAGTCCGATGGGCCTCTGAGTGAAATTGCCGGCAATTTTTGACTAAATTGCAGGCCCGTGGTCGCGATCACGGCTTGGGCTCGCAGTGTCCGTGACGGTTGTCACGACGCCAGTTTCTCGTTGTTTCGCCGCGAGCGGCGCGCCGGCCGGGCGTAGACCCGGCGCAACCAGGCCCGCCGAACCAGAACGGCGACGCCCACGGTGTCCGGGTTCCGTTCGAACATCGGCACTGCGTTGATGCGATTCGCGAATGCACGAATCAGGGCTTCGCAGTCGTTCCAATCGCCCGGCTCAAAGGTCGGCTTGGAAAAGTCGAACACGACGATCCTGGGGTAGGCGTCGTCACACACAAGGTCCAACCGTCGCAGAAATCCGCGGAGATCGGCCGTTGAGATCCTGTCCGTCTGCGGCTGGACGTGTACGAAGCCGTCTTCCGAAAGGGAGAAGCACCAGGTGTCAAGAAACCGTCGAATCTCATCGAGCGTCGACGGCCAGTCCTCCGTTTCAAGCCAGCCTCCTGTTTGGTCAACCATCGTCCGCGCGCTCCGTTTTCATATCGGGTCGATTTCGAGAACCCCCAAACCTGAGATCACCTGGGATGCAGGGACACGGCATCCGCGCCCTCGTGCATCAATGGGTCCTGAGCGAGCGATTGGCTTACCAGCGTACGGCGAAGCCCGCGGTCATCCACTTGCTTGACTCAACCGCGTGAACGATGGCGGTTTGCCCCGGCTTGAACTCGCCGGCGCGCATCATCTGGTCGAAGTGCACCAGTGTGGCCGCGCCGCCGACATAACCGATTCGTCCGCAGCGGAACTGAATCTGGGACTGAGTGATGCCCAGTCGCTTCATGAACGCGGGGATGTGATCCTCGTAGAGTTTCAGCGTCGGAATCGAAACGATGTAGTGATCGACCGACTCCGAGGGAATGCCGGCCCGTGCCGTGAACTTGGCCAGTCCCTCGAGCAGCAGCGGCGAGGCGGAGTCGTTCACCGCGTTGAAGTCCTGCCAGAGGTGGTGCTTACCTTCCGCGTACAACTCGGGGATCTGGCGGGTGCGGTCCATCAGATCGAGCACCGCGCCGCCGGCCTTCATGCCGGCCGGCCGATCGCCGCCGACGGATTCGACAAATGTGTCAAGGATCCGGGGCCGACTCTCCTTCGGTTCGCCCGCCTGAAGCAGGACCGCGCCGGAACCGTCCGCCAGAATCCAGCGCAGTGCGGCGTTCACCTTGTCCATTTTCGGCTGATTGAAGTAGCAACTGCGGAGGTAGATTGAACTGAGTTGGCTGTAGCAGACCAGGGCGGTCTTGTACCGTCCGCCGCGCAGCGCGTCGAACGCCACCTGCATTCCCTTGCCGACGCCGGAGCAGTTTGAGTGAATCTCCATTTCGGCGCAAGTGCCGATGCCGAGGCGCTGTTGCAGCAGCGCGCTGGTCGGCGGCGTGCTTTGGTCGTAACTCGGGCAGGCGATGATCAACAGGTCGACCGCGGTGGCCGGCAGCCCGGCCGCATCCAGGGCGCGGCGCGCGGCGACCTCGGCGAGACTCGAGAACGAGTGCGTCAGATTGCCCGTTTCCGGATCGACGGCGAAGTGCCGGGTCTGAATGCCGCCGCGCTCCAGCATCTTCGGGCCCATGACTTCCACGAAACTGCGGATCTTGGCCGGCGCATCGGGCAGCGCCCCGAGAACGGCCTCAACCCGGTCATTCGGCACCGGGTCTCCGGGCAGGCAACTTCCCGTACCAATTACATGTACTGGAATTGAAGCAGTCATCTCTTTTCTCCTTGAGCGATCAACGGTCCATGAGGGGCGACGGGTTGATTCGCGTTCTTTGCGACGGCGGGTCAGGCATGCCCGGGCATGCGCCCCGGTAAATACAGACGAATATCAAAAATTTACGCATGGCGGGCGTTTCATTGGCGACGCGCTTTCATGCGTGCGATTGCGGCGAACGGGGCGACCCAGGATGGGCGGCGGCGTTTCCACCCCGCCGCCCACCCGGGTTCCCGCATCTGGAAGGGAACATGAGGCAATCGGCACCGGCGGGTTCACCGCCAGTGCCGACGGAGGGAATGAGGCATCAGCCGCCAATGTTGGGGAACAGCGCCTTGATCTGATCCAGGAAGTTGCAACCGGCCATCTGATAGGTCATCAGGCCGCTGGCCGCCAGGAGCAGACTCTTGATTCGACGCGACTTCATAGACGATCTCCGTTGTGGATTCGACCACGATCACCGGTGAGTCCAAGAACCAATCTCGGAGCGTGACACCCGCGTTCATCCGGCGAATGCGTGTTCGACTGTCCCCGGAGAACGCGAGATGGGGGCCGGCGATCCGCAATCGACCGGCGATTTTTTTCGGTGAGGCTGAGAATTGCGTTTCTGGCTGGATGGCGGGCGGGTTTATGGGCGTGGCGAATCTGGGGCGGTCCTATGCGGTTGCAGGGCCTGCTGAAGACCCCACCCGCCCAGCCCGAGGATCGCGGCCATGACAAAGTAGCCATAGCCCGCGTACCACGCGCCCTGGCTCAGGGTGATGGGAAAGACGCCGAACATCAACGTCACCAGAAATGCGGTGAGCAGGCTGACCACGCCGTACTGGATGAGGACGTAGACACCGATCGCGACACCTCCGAATGCATAGAGGGTCCAGGCCGTCACCGGGTGCGTCGCGGCCGGCGCGTACATGAGCGATCCGATGAGCCATGCGACCGGAAGGGCGAGCCATTTTCGGCGTGCGGTCATCCAGGTGGCAATGAGGAGGACGCACAACATCAGCATGCTCTGATAGATGCTGCTTCGAAGAGAATCGAGCAGGCCGGCCAGGGCGAATCGTGCTCCGAGCAGGTCATTGAGTCCCTGGTCGAGCCGAAGTTGAGGGCGAGCGTTCCATCCCATCCAGGGTGGAATTTTGCGATCGAGGAAGGTGAGTACCGCCCAGAAATTCCCGACGAGGCATCCGACAAGGACGTCGCGTCCGAGGAATGGGCCTCGAAACCTGCCTTCAAGAAGTCGGCTCCAGGAACCCAGCGTGCGCGGCCAGAGACGACGCACGTGTGTCTCAAGGGCGAGGTAGAGCAGCGAGACGATCATGGCTTCACACAGCGCGCCGGCCGTTGATCGGGCCACGTTCTCAATCAACTCGGGGTCAGGGCTGATGCCGTGAATCGAGACGAGCAGGGCGACGAGCCGAATCGCGAAGATGAAGCCGCCGACCCGAACCGCGCCGACCACGTCGCCGCGGTTTCTCCAATTCTTCCATGCGTTGGGAAGCGCGGCCACTAGGACCAGCAGGAACACGGCGTTGCGTATCGCCTTGAGAAACGTCCAGCGGTCCGCGCTGGAAGCGCGGTGCGAGGTCGGTTTCGCCGACGAATCGGAGAGGACGGCGAAGTACTGCATTCGATCCTGACAGTTCGCAGTTTCGATGCGCACCGGAGCGCGCCCCAGTGCATTCGAACGGCTCAGATGGGCTTGATGCTGATCATGCCAGCCCGGCGGAATGGTCCTGGATTCGGTGGGAATCAGCGAGGCCGGGTCATGGCCGGACGCGCGGACCAGCGCCTCCCAATTCGCGGGGCTTCCCGCGGGGCCGGCCGGGGAACCGGGCGCCCACGGTGATTCGAAAAAGACAAGGCGTCCGAATCCATCCAGAATGATCGTCGTCACGCCGGCGGCGGACGGAGACAACCGGATGGGCTCGCTTCCCGGCATGATGAATCCGAGCAGGTCCCAACTGCGAGGAAGCGGTCCCATGCGGCTTTCGCGATAGCAGAAGTGCACCTCAGCGTCGGCCGTTGCCAGGGCGACCGGCGTGCCGGACGCCGTGGCCACGGATGTTGAAATCTCAACTTCCGCGGAGGACATGAATCGGGCCTCGAAATCGATCGGCGCGTCGTCAAGTCCTGCGCTGGATGCAATCTCGCGTGCCTTTTCCACGAGCGCGTCGGGGGATTTTGCGCCTCCATTCTTCGTGATCGGATGGGTGCCCAGTCCGAGCGGCAACGCCACGATGAACAGGGCGAGCGCCGCCGCCGCAACCCGGAGAATCTTGCGCCGGTCGATGACGCCCTCGGCAGCCGCGACGGCCACCATCTCGCGCGTGGGGATCTGGCCCGCGGCGAGTGCGGCGGCCAGCAGATCGCCGCCGGGCAGCGCCGCCGCGACCCTAAGTGCCGACTCGGGCCGCTCCTCCGGGTCCTTTCGCAGGCAAGCGAGTATGACGGCTTCGACCCTGGGATCGATCTCCGGCGCAAGACTGGACGGGGGAGCGGGCTCCTGGGTGCGATGCAGACGCAGGTATTCAATTGGACCGTCCGCCTTGAACGCGGACTTTCCGGAGAACATCTCGTAGAGAACGAGGCCGAGCGAGTAGATGTCGCTTCTTTCGGTGACAGAGACCCCCGAAATCTGCTCAGGGGCCATGTATTTGGGCGTGCCGGCCCGAATCTCGGCGCGTTCCACGCTACCGGCGATCGCGGCGAGTCCGAAGTCGGTGATGCGGACGTTGCCCTTCCTGTCGAGCATGACGTTCGAGGGCTTCAGATCACGATGGAGCACGCCATGAATGTGCGAAGCCGCGAGGCCGACGCACAACTGGCGGGCGATCTCGACAGCCCGGTCCCCGGTGAGGCGGCCGATTCGACGCAGCAGCGCGCCAAGGTCCTCGCCGTCGACGAATTCCATCGATATGACGGGAATCCCGTCCACCTCGGTCAGGTCGTACACGCGGCAGACGTTGGGGTGGCTGACGGCCCGGGCGAGTTTGACTTCGCGTGCGACGCGGCGCTTCCAGGTGGGGTCAAGTCCGTGAAGCCGCGGCAGGAACTTCAGGGCCACGGTTAGATTCAGACTGAGGTCTTCCGCGCGGTACACGCGGCCCATGGCGCCCTCTCCCATCAGCGAGACGATGCGATAGCGCTCCGCGATGAGATGGCCCGTTGCGTAGCGGGGCAGGTCGAGAATGTCTGACGTGTCGGCAATTGCAACGTCGCGGGAGGGACTGGGCTTGTTCGCGGAGTGCGGCTCAGCGCCCGATGCGAGTGGCACATGATGGGCGAGCAGTCGGTCGACCGCCTGCCGAAGGTCATCGTCGCCGACACAGGCACGGGTGAGAAAGGCCTGGCGTTGTTCGGGCGGAAGGTCGCACGCTTCGAGGAAGACTGTCTTGATTCTGGCGTGCCGATCGGATTTCACGATGGGTTGTCCGGTGCGAGTTTGGAACGCAGCCAGGCCCGAGCGTGCGTCCAGTCTCCTTCAACGGTTCGCTTGGAGACCTGCAGCACGGTTGCGATTTCCTCCATGGACAGACCGGCGAACAGGCGCAATTCCACCACGCGCGCCTGACGCTTGTCGAGGGCGGCGAGGGTTGCAAGGGCGTCTCGAAAGTCGATGAGGTCCACATCGAGCAGGGCGAGTTCCGAGACGGTGTGATCGAAGGCCACGCGTCGCCAATCTCCGCCACGTTTGTCGCGTTGCCTGGCCCGTGCGTGGTCGATGAGAATGCGGCGCATGGCGTCGGCGCCGACGGCGAGGAAGTGTGTCTTGCCCTGCCAGTCGACGCGCGACTGATCGACGAGCCGCAGAAAGGCCTCGTGTACGAGTGCCGTGGGGCTGAGGGTGTGGCCCTTTCGCTCGTGACGAAGGTAGTTTGCCGCCAGTTTACGCAATTCGGCGTAGACCAGCGGCAGAAGCCTGGCGGCCACGACCGACGGATCGGTGTGGCCCAAGCCCGACAGGATCTCAGTTGCCGGTGAGGGTTGCTCTGTGGTCATGAAACCGCCGCAGGCGGACCGGTTCACGGGTCAACGCCGGTTCAATTGTCCGGCTCAACCACCTGTAAGTCAAACGAACAGGAATTGCAGTTTCATGGGTGCGGCAGGTAGCAGCATGCTCTCGGCGAACAGGGGGGCATCTGACCGTGGGTCGAAAAACGCAAAGCGGAGCCGATGGAACGGATGGTGCCGGCGCGTCCTCGCACACATACAACGCCGGACTCCGTCAGGGTCCAAGCCGTCCACCGGCTCCGCAAGTCGAGAAGAAAGTGTCGGAATTCAAGGAGCCGTCGCGGCTCCTAGTGTTGGTTCATATTTCCATGAACGCGGCGAATCGGGCCGGCCACGGGATCGATGACGATGCTGGTTCCGTCCAGGCATTTCATCCACAACGCGCCACCGTTGCAGGCGCCGGATGTCGACCGCAGTCGCCGCACGTCGTCGGCGACATCGTCAAATCCGACCGGATCGCGCGACCGAATCACGCGACAGTCGGCCTGCAAGGTCCTGGCGACGCCCTCGACGGCTCGAAGGATGAGTTGCCATGAACTGTGGATGACCTGCACGGCTTCGAAGTGAAAGACGACGAACAGGAACGATCGATCCCGGCAGGCCTGCTGAATCCGTCGCAACATCAGACAGAAATCCTCCACGCGCAGCACGGGCACGCGAGGCTGAATCCAGAGGCCGCCACTGGCGGAGGCCGCCATGTACCACTTGTCCAGAAAATTCTGGGCATCGTTCATTGCGGAATCGTCGGGTCGAGTCGTCGGCGCCATGTTCCAGTCTCCTTGCCTCGGTGCCCCGAATCGGTCGCCGCTTTCACGTCCACCGGTACTCACCCGTGGCTGAAAGCACCCACAGCGATCCGAAGGGCATCCGGGGAGTTACCGCGTCAAATGCCATTGGAATCCGCAATCGAACGGCGAAAGCCCATTTGGCGCTCGCGGAGGGCCCTGGCGGGCGGAATCTTCAGCGTGTCCGTCCGGCATCGCCGGTTGCGGATCATTCGATTTGCCGGCATCCGGTTTGTGGACTATGACGCAGGTTTGCGGATTTTGGCGCTGGTTTCCTTTTGTGTGCGGAGTCGGCCCGTGCGACGTCGCCATGCCTCAGGGCCAAGAGGGGAATCGGCATGGCCCAATCGCGAGACAATCGTATGGACACGGATGAAGAGTTGATCTCCCGGATCCTCTCTTTCCGGCGGCCGACAGGCGCGGGTCTTGCTATTGCACTGGTGGATGCTGTTTCGGGTCTCGGTCCCGGCGCGGGGGGCTCATTCGAGGGCTGGGCGAGAATTCACCTGAAACCGGGTTGCCGGCATGTCCTGGCGATTCGCTCAATTTGACCGCGGTTGCAGGTGGAACATGAACTACATTAAGGGGTGGTTGCAGGTTGCCGTCTCACTTTGCGTCCTGATGAATGTCGGTTGTTCAGGCATCGGACCCACCACGCTGGTTCCCAGTCGCTTTGACTACACCGCGGCGATCGGGGATTCGTGGAAGCAGCAGATGCTCATCAATACAGTCAAGATGCGCTATGGCGATCCGCCGGTCTTCCTAGATGTCTCCTCGGTGATCAGCCAGTACCAGATCGCGGCCAGCGCGAGTTGGGGAGGGCTCTATAACAACCAGTCGTCCAGCAACACCCAGTCGTTCGGCGTCACCGGAACGGCGTCCGACGGCATCTCCCAAACACTCGAACAGGGCGCCGCCTTCGGCAGCCCATTCATCAGCAGTGCTCAGAATTTCGGTGTCACCGGCGTGTACGCCGACCGGCCGACGATCACCTATGTGCCCCTGAGCGGTGAAAAGTTCACCCGCACACTGATCAAGCCGATTCCCCCCGCTTCCATCCTGAGCATCGTCGAGGCCGGCTATCCCATCGATCTCGTGCTGCGGGTGTGCGTGCACTCCGTAAACGGAGTCAGGAATCGGTACGGAGGATCGTCGCGGGCGCACCCTGCCGATCCGGAGTTTTATCCGATGCTTGAGCGAATGCGCCGGATTCAGGACTCGGGCGCGATCGGGATCAGGGTCCGGAAGACGAAGGAAGCAGAAGGCATGGTGATGACCTTTCGCGGAAGGGTCAGTGCGTCCGTGAAGGAGGATTCTGACGCGGTTCGAAAGGCGCTGGGCTTGGATCCCGAGGCCGGCGAATTCAGGATTGCGTACGGTTCATCCCCGCAGGACCAGAATGAAATTGCATTTTTGACGCGGTCGATGCTGGAGATGATCGTCGAAATCAGTTCGTGCATTGAAGTGCCGGAGAAGCACGTGGAGGAAAAGCGGGTGAATGCGACGATGCCCGATGACGTCGTTGCGGGCACGCCGGTTCCGCCGCTCATCCGGATCAAGAGTTCGCGCTTGCGGCCCGCCGACGCGTTCCTTGCCGTTCCCTATCGAAATCACTGGTTCTGGATCGATGACCGCGACATGCAATCCAAGTCGCTCTTTTCATTCATGATGGTGATCTTCTCGCTGAACGATTCCGACGACCAGAAAGGCGCACCCCTCATCACCATTCCGTCTGGTTGAGTTGCGCGGAGTCTCAGCCGGGCGACGGGCGATCTTGAATAAACTGAATTTCCTTGCTAACGCGAATGTCTCCGGCGCTTTGTCGCCTGCTGCCTGTTTGCGCGAACGGACCGCGTTTGACTTTCGCGTTCGGCCTCGAACAACTCGCCAAACAGCTCCCTGACTTTGAGTCGCGCCTGTCGCATCGCTCGCTGACCAGCCGGTGTGAGGGTGTAAAGCCGTCGAATCCGCGGGCCTGCCTTGTGTGTTGCCGACTGCAGCATGCCGCGCTGCTCGAGCCGGTGAAGCAGGGGGTAGAGCGTGCCGGCGCCGAGGCGATATCCGTGACGCCCCAGTTCCTCCATGATCCAGGCGCCGTAGATGGGTTGCTCCGCCGCGTGGTGAAGAATGTGCAGTCGGATCAGGCCGGAGTAGAGATCCTGGTCGGCATGCCGGCTCATTGATTGCGCCCTCGCGATAAGATATCGTATGCCGATATCGGATTGCGATATTAAATCTGCTCAACTGTCATGGTCAAGGAACGCCGCTGTGGATCCGATCAACGATCGATCGAACCGCCTGCGCGAACTGGCGTTTGTCTTTCTGAGGCTCGGCACGACGGCCTTCGGCGGCCCCGCGGCCCACATTGCCATGATGGAAGAGGAGGTGGTCCGTCGCCGGGGTTGGGTGAGCCGCGAGGAATTCCTCGACCTGGTCGGCGTGACCAACCTGATTCCCGGGCCGAACTCAACCGAGATGGCCATTCACATCGGCCATCGGCGCGGCGGCTGGCCGGGGCTGCTGATCGCCGGCATGTGCTTCATCGTGCCGGCGATGCTGATGGTGTGGGGACTGGCCTGGATGTACGTGCGCTACGGATCGCTTCCGCGGTTCGCGGGCGTATTCCAGATGGTCAAGCCGGTGGTGCTTGCGGTCATCGTTCAGGCCCTGTGGAGCCTGGGAAGATCGGCCGCACGGACCGATCTGCTCCGTGGCGTCGGCCTCGTCGCGTTGACCGCGAGCCTGATGGGCGTGCATGAACTGATCGTGCTACTTGCGGCCGGGGTCTTCATGCTGGTGCTGCATTCTTTGCGGCGACCTGGCGGTGCGACGGCTCGTTGTCTCAATCCAATGGTGTTTGCGGGCACTGCGTCATCCGTTGCGGCTTTGCCTGCACTCGCTGCCGTCGCGCCGGTGTCAAAGGCGTGGCCGCTGTTCCTGTTCTTCGCCAAAGTGGGGTCGGTGCTCTATGGCAGCGGTTATGTGCTCCTCGCGTTTCTGCAGGCGGAGTTGGTGGATCGCCGCGGCTGGCTGACGCAGACCCAACTGCTGGACGCGGTCGCGGTGGGACAGTTCACGCCGGGGCCGGTGTTCACCACCGCGACATTTGTCGGGTATCTCGTGGCCGGATCGAATGGCGCGGTTCTCGCCACGCTTGGCATCTTCCTGCCGGCGTTCGTGTTCGTTGCGATGAGCGGGCCGCTCGTGCCGCGCCTGCGACGCTCGGCCGCGGTGGCCGCGGTGCTCGACGGGGTGAATGTCGCTTCGCTGGCCCTGATGGCGGCCGTGGCCATCGTGCTCGGCCGGGCGGCGCTGTCGAGCGGCGTGGGGCTGGCGCTGTTCGCGATTGCCTCGCTGCTGCTGATTCGCTTCCGCATGAATTCGGCCTGGCTCATTCTGGGCGCAGCGGCGGTGGGACTTGCGTGGGCTGCGTAACCCGTGCTGCATACGCTTTTCGCGAACCGAGATTGCGGCGGGCGGAGAATGGCCTGAACCGTCGGCGCCGTGGCATCAACGTCATGAGCGGATCAGGGCAGGTCGGGCGAATCGCTGTCGCGGACGGAGGCCAGCGTCGTCGCGACACCCGCTTCCAATGGCGTTGGGGGCATGTTGAATCCGGCCTGGCGCAGTTTGCTCATGTCGGCCTGGGTGTAATTTTGATATTGCCGCGACAGTTCGGCCGGCATGTCGATGAACGTGATCCGCGGCTCGCGGCCCATGCCCTTGAACACGGCGTGAATCAGGTCAAGAAAAGTGCGGGCCGTGCCGGTGCCGGAGTTGTAAATCGCGTTGGGAGCCGGGTTCTTCCACAGCCAGAGCATGTGGTCGATGCAGTCGCCCACGAAGACAAAATCGCGGCGCTGCTCGCCGTCTTTGATGGTGGGATCGTTGGACTTGAACAGACGCATGACGCCGGTCTTGAGAATCTGTTTGCGGGCCTGCCAGACCACGCTGGCCATGCTGCCCTTGTGCAGTTCGCGCGGGCCGTAAACGTTAAAGAACTTCATGCCGGCCCAGCGCGGCGGGGCGGGCTGACCGGCGGCGACCTGCTCCAACGCCCATTTGTCGAAATCGTTCTTGCTCTTCCCGTAGAGATTGAGCGGCGAGAGGCAATCGGGCGGCGTGCGGTCATCGAATCCGATCTTGCCGTCGCCATAGGTTGCAGCGCTGGAGGCGTAGATCAGCGGTTTGCCGTGTGTGGCGCACCAACGCCAGAGCCGCTGGGTGTATCGGATGTTCATCTCGACGAGGTAATCCCAGCGGGTCTCGGTCGTGCGGCTGCAAGCGCCCATGTGAAAAATGACGTCCGGCGAAACGCGGGCGCTTTCAATGTCAGCGAGGAATTGTTCGTGGCCGACGACGGCAGAAGCGGTGAGGCCGGCGAGATTCGGCGATTTGAGGGGTGTGACCTCGTGGTCGACCAGCAGCAGGGCATGACCGTCGCGCGCGAGACGGTGCGCAAGGTTGGATCCGATGAAGCCGGCCGCGCCGGTGACTGCGATCATGGCAACACCCAAACTGAACGGCTACTCCGCGTCGGCGCCCTGCCGCCGCAGGGGGTTTTCACTTCCAGGATCAGAAAAACACCTTGGCAAATCGCAGCGCGCCTTGTTTCCACGGAACACGATGTGACACGCCGCTGGCGTTTTCGAACTTGTGAAGGTTCGCCAGATACCACTCGTAGTTGCGAACCAGTGCGTCGCGATTGCTGTATTTCGGCCGGTACCCCAGCACTTTCTCTGCTTTTTCGATGGAGACGAACGAGTCCTTCGACGCCGTCTCGTACACCCATTTATACAGCGGGCTGAGTTTGAGCATCTCCAGGAATCGCAGCGTCCAGATCATCGGCGCCGCGGGAAAGCCCCTGATCTTCTTGCCGTGGCCGGCGCGATCGAGGACCGCCTGGTAGTCCTCGCGCATGGTGAGAAAGTCCTTCGCGCCGATGTTGAACACGTCGTTCACGATCGCCTTGTCCAGCGTGGCGCAGAGGTAAATCGCGTCGCACAGGTCATCGACGTCGAGCAGTTGGTAGCGGTTGCGGCCCGAGCCGATCATCGGAAAGCCGCGGCCGTCCTTTGCCCAGTCGTAGAAGAGGGCAAATACGCCGAGCCGTTCCGGTCCGACGAAACTCTTGGGGCGAATGATGGGGATGCACATGCCGTACTTGGCGCGCATCTCGAGGCAGACGGCCTCGGCGTCGACCTTGGCCTGACCGTAGGGGCCGACGCCGTGCAGCCGGTCGTCTTCCATGAGCGGATGATGATCGGGGATACCGTAGACGGCTGTCGAGGAAACATGAACGGCGCGCTCGCAACCGGCGTCATGGGCACCCTGAAGGACGTTGCGTGTGCCGTCGAGATCGGTCGTGCGGATGTCCTCGGGGGAATAGAGCGGCAGGGCGGCGGCGCAGTGAACGACAATCTGCACGCCCTCGGTCGCCTTGCGCACGGCGGCGGGGTCGCGGATGTCGCCGCGTACTTCGCGGATTCGGCCGCGGCAATCTTCGTAGTCGAATGGCGCGAAATCGAGCGTGGTGACCGTGTGGCCGCGGGCGAGCAGGTAGCGAACGAGGTTGATGCCGAGGAAGCCCGCGCCGCCGGTCACCATGTAGTGCTTGGGCGATTCATCGGCGGGGAGTTTGAGCGACGAGACGGTGGATGGGGTGGTGGACAAATCAATTCTCTAAAAGAGTCGTCTGTAGCGTCCACCCTCCGCGGGGGACGGTGAACCAGGGGAGTGCGGGCGTCCTCGCCCGCTCGGCGGACCAGAGGTCCGCACGACCCGAATTGGCTCCGCGCAGGCCGCGTGGCCCGTCGCGCCCGGCGTTTACGTTGGCCGCCGCGGAAGGCGGGCGTCACGCGACCGTCTGCGGGCTGTTCTCGAAGAACTTCTGCCAGCGGCGGGCTTCGCGGTTCTTCCAGGCGCCCTTGTGGTAGCCGTAGCCGACGATGGCCGGCACGGCGAGCGTGGCTTCGCTGAAGACCATCTGCTCAAAGGCGGTATCGACCTTGCCCCAACTGGAGGCCTCCTTGAGGGTGCTGCTGGAGAGGGCCCCGTCGCGCACGTCGGCCACGGTGATCTGAATCGCGTAGCGGTGCATCTCGACATCCTGGCCCAGAATCTCGGCTGCAACCACGATGTCCTGGGTGAAGTTCTTGGGCACGCCGCCGCCGACCATGAAGATGCCGGTGCGGGGCGATTGAATCTTCAATTGCGTCAGTTCGTAGAAGTCCTTGCCGCCGTCCCAGATGACGTGGTTCGCGCCGTTTTTGCCGGCGATGTGGGCCACCAGGCCGAAACCGGCAGAGCAGTCCGAGAACGCCGGGGCGAAGACCGGCACGTCGGCCTCGTAGGCGGCCAGCAGGATCGAGTCGCGGTTCTTGCCGTGCTTGTCCAGGTGGCGGCCGAACTCGCGGAACAGTTCACGCGAAGAGTAGGCCCGCGGCTTGAGGCCGTCGAAAATCTGCTTGGTCACTTCGTCGCAGATGCGCAGTTCGTCTTCATCGATGAAGGTGTCATAAATGCGGTCGATGTGCAGTTCGCGCAGGGTGTCGTCGTCCATGCCGGCCTTGTAGCGCTCGGGCGCGACGTAGTGCCGAAAGCCCAGGCCCTCGAAGAAGTCCTGGTCGATCATGTTGGCGCCGGTGCTGACGATGGCATCGACCATTCGATTTCGGACCATGTCGGCGAACACCTTTTTCAGGCCCGCCGAGACCAGCGAGCCCGACAGGCACAGGATGATGCCGCAGTCGCGGTCCGACAGCATCATCTGGTAGATCTGGGCGGCCCGGTGCAGGTCGCGACTGGTGAAGGCCATGTGCTCCATGGCGTCGATCTGCTTCGCATAGTCGATCTTGGTGATGTCGATGTGCTGAATTGGGGTGGTCAGCAGTTCTTTCTTGGTTGGCATGGGTGCTTCCTTTCGGCCGCGTCCAATTGGGACGCCGGGGCCATGACGTGTCGTCGGGGTTATCGAGACCCGAAAGGATAGCGAATCGGGCGGGGGTTGGCCAGTTCCGCGCGGCGGGCGGGCTGAAAATTCGTAAGGCAACTCGCCGGCGAAACCAGCCGACAAATGCGGCGAGGGAAACGAAGACACCGGGCCAACGGGCCCGGTTCGGCCCCGGTCAAACCGGCGGCGACAATCTGAAAGCCGTACATCGAAACGGCGACCGATCCTTGGGGGGCGGTCGCCGTTTTTCTTTGGGGCAGGGGGCACTGTGTCCAGGTGCGCTTGGAAGAGAGACCGCCAGAGAAAACAATAGCGATCGACGACCCGCGCGGTCCCCGGCCGCGCGGGTCGATGCCTCAGTGAACTCCGGCGAAGCAAGAATCCGTCGCGACCTACCACGGCGCCGCCAGCGGCAGGCCGAGGATGCGGAGCTCGTCCATGACGCGCTCGAAGCGCTGGGGGCCGGAAAGGGTGTGCCAGTCGCCCGGGGTGCCGAAGACCTGCTGGTCAAGCCAGTCGTAGAAGGTCGCCCATGCGGCCTCAACTCCCTCTCCCTCCGAGGGAGAGGGCTGGGGTGAGGGTGTGCCTACATTGCTCATCGTGAAGTTCCCCCCGCCGATCATGAATGACATCGCTTCGAGTTCACTCTAGGTGGCTGTCGTTTTCATTTTGACTGCGCGTGTGCGAATGGAATGGTCGCCAGGCAATTCACGTGAACGTTCATTTCGCGGAGACGAGCCAGGAATCGCCGCAATGACCGCACAAACAGACATTAGACACTCATATAACGGTGGCTGTCACTAATTACCCCCAGGGTGGCACATCTTTCATGTCCTTCAGCGACGATTTGGTGCGATTCACGACAACTACCGATGTGCTCCTAACTGTTGACGCACAATATAACTACGCGTTAGGCCCAGGAGATCGACGAGCTTACTGGCAAGTCAGCGTCAATACCGTTCCATCTAGTGCGATCGGTCATACCGTCGGTCACAGTGCTGCGCCGACGTTTGGCGACCCACCCAACGGAACTTTCAATATCGATTTCTCGCGATTGCTTCCCGCAGGAGGACAATACAGATTTCGATCATTCTTTGTGCTTGAGTCCCTCAGCGGCAGCCCGACGGTCCTGTCGATTGGTAATGGATACGCCCGCTTCACGCTGACCACGGTTCCCGAACCCGCCGCGCTCGGACCGCTGGCCTTTGCGGCGATCATGCTCCGCAAGCGCCGGTCTCGCCGATTTCAATGACCCGAATTGCGCGGGCTCAGACGCGACTCCCACCGGACATTGATTTCCCGTCTGTATTCCAGTCGTCATGCCCGTCGCCTCACTTTGACCCGCGTCGATGAAGACGGCGGCAGATTAAGAACGTCTCGTCTACGCGTCAAGATAAAAAAGACGCATTTGCAAGATTTATTTACCTGCGTCGCTATCGCGACACCCTGATCGCGTTCCCGCCGAGCATGCGTGCGTGCGTGCGGCTTTCGACTTCCGACCGGCGCGCACCCTCTCCGCCCAGGCCGCCCGACCTGTTCGCGACAATCCCACACCTCGCGCGCTCTCCTGAATTGATACAGCCGGCGACCGACCCCCGAAACAACGGTACCGCCGAGGTCCTCAGTCTGAGGTCATACCCTATTTGGCAAAGTGAGTTCAGTCAATATATTTTCGAGACTAATATCGCTTATTCCGCCTGGTCGTCGGCCGGCGAAGCGAGAGGATTGCGTGAGAGCAAGGCCCCGTCAGTCTTTGGCAGCGTGCTTGAGTTGGGGACAAAAGCGAAGCGGCCGTCCCGATGGACGGCCGCTCAAAGCCCGGTGCATTAATACAGATCAGGCGTCAGGCCCATCGGATGTTACGGCGTACACGGCGGGTTTGCCGCGGTGAGGCTGGTCACGAACAGGGCGACGTCGGTCATGTTCATCGACATGCTGTTGTCCATGTCCAGGCAGTGATTCATGTCGCCGCCGGCCATCGACTCAACCATGAGGGCGATGTCGAGGCCGTCGAGTTTCTGGTCCTTGTTGGCGTCTCCCTTGCAATTGAGACATTCACAACTATCGGGGACGTCGTTGTCGTTGATGTCGGGCACGGGCGGTGCCGGCGGAATGGTCGAGGTGACGTTCAGGCTCCAGCCCTGCAGGCGGCCGGAGTCGTTCGCGACGTTGTCGGAGACGTTGAGCGTCCAATCGCCGGCGGCGGGCAGGCCGTTGAAGGCGGAGAGCACGGTGCCGCCGGTTGAATTGGGGCGGTAGGTTCCGGCGAGGTTGGCGCAGTTGATGAACGCGCCGGCGTCGTCGAGCGTGACGTTCAGATTATCGAAACTGCCGCAGCGGTTGTTCCAAACGACAACGCTGGTTCCACCGTGGGAGAGGGTGATCTTGAGGTGGCTGACCGCGGTGTGCGGAATGTTCACGGTGAGGTTGACGTCCGTCACGGTGCCGCCGCCGGGGTAGATCACGGTGCTGTTGATGCCGGCGGGCGTGTTGTCGGGAATCAGGATGTTCGGATTGGCGGCGGAGGAGAGCGCATTGGTGTCGCAGAAATCGGGCACGCCATTGGCGTTGCAATCGGGTGCGCCAAGGATGATCTCGTAGGCGTCGATCTGTCCGTCGTGATCGCAGTCGGGCTGGCACTGGTCGGGCACGCCGTTCTGGTCGGTGTCGTTGGCGCCGAGCTGGCAACTGTCGTGCTGGCCGTTGCCGTCGCAGTCGTTACCAGCAAGTTGGCAGGCGTCCACGACGCCGTCGCTGTTGCAGTCCTGGGCGGCCAGTTGGCAACTGTCGTGCTGGCCGTTGTTGTCGCAGTCGTTTCCGGCGAGTTCGCAGTCGTCAGGCAGGCCGTTGCCGTTGCAGTCGTTGGTGGCCATTTCGCATTCGTCAGGCACGAAGTTGCTGTTGCAGTCGAGGCTGGTGCCGTTGCTGATGTCGATGTTGTCGAGAATGCCGTTGTTGTTGCAGTCGGCGGGGGCCGGTGCGGCGACGGCGACGGTGACGCTGGTGGGGGTGCCGTTCTTGAACAGTTGAATGGTGGCGTTGACCGGGGCCGGCAGGGGGCCGGTGGTGGCGTCGAAGCGGAAGTTGTAGAGGGTGCCCCAGCGAAGGGCGTTGGCGTTGGGGTTGGTCGCGAAGGTTTCGGTCTGCCAGGTGAGGTTTCCGCCGGCCTGGGTCGCGGCCCAGTCGGTGAGGGAGTAAGGCTCGCCGCTGTGATAGTCGACATCGTGGAAGCCGATGTTGGAGAGAATCGCGCCGGTGATGGGGATGACGAAACCCTGGCCGCAGCGATCGCTGGTCAGGTTCTGGATGGCGTATTCATAGTGGTAATTGCCGGGCGACGGATTGGTGACCTTCCAGGCGACGATGAAACGACCGTCGTTGGGGACATCAACGTTGACGATCTGAACCGTCGGATCGGTGTCCTGCCAGGCCTGAATGGCGGGTTTCTGGCGCTGGGTGGAAGCGCCCGGCGCCCAGTCCATGGCGTAGGTCGCGTTGGGATAGACGCCCGTCGCCGTAACCGAGGCGCGGCGGTAGGAAGCGTTGTTGTTCTTGTTGGACAGGGTGGCGTCGTCGCGGGTGACGTACTGGCCTTCGCCGAAGTAGAGCGCGCCGGCATTCAACGTCGGCTCCAGGTCAGCGTCCTTGATCTGAAGACGCTTGTAGATGGCGTTTCCGGTCTGAGGATTGGATCCGAGCACATAGGGGTAGGGGTACAGGCCGGTTGCGGCGTTGACCTCCGAGCGCGGGCCGAGGTTGCCCTGGCTGCCGTTCAGGCCGCTGCCGTATGGATCCGAGCAACCGATGCCCAGTTGCGAGCCCCCGACGCCGTTGCAGGGACAACACAGGTTCTGCGTCAACGCCGTGAACCCGTGCTTCAGCCACGATTGGCCGATGTGTTCGAATCGACCATCTTTGAGGCGATACATGTTCTGACCGATGACCGGATGTTCGTTGGTGGACGCAATCCACTTGATGTTGACATTGCCGATGTTGCACGAGGTGGTGCCGATGGCGAAGGCGCTGATGTTGCCGACCTTGCCGTACTCGCCGATGTCAATCAGGTCGCCGACGATGACGTCCGGCCCCTGGGTCGGCGTGGCGCACTGCGCCAGCAATTGCGCGGCCGAGCAACCCAGACAGATCACCAGCGCCGCTCCGATCTTCGTCAGTAAGTTCATAAAGTCATCCATGCAGGTTTCGGTCATGTGAAAGTCAATCGACTGCCGTTTGCCGACGTGAAGGTCAGGGCGGTCGTTCCGCGTGGGAACATCCATCAAACGACGACGCGCCCCCCGGAGCGGGGGATGAAATCGCTTGTTCGACGGATCAAGTGCTTGCCCAGACTCAAACCGGCCTTTTCATGTTATCCGATAACGAAGATGCGAATCAATGGAAATTGCATGCTGTGCGGCCATGCACGCTGCCCGTTTGCGCGAAAAAAAGGCGACCACCCGAAAGTGGCCGCCTTGATTTGCTTACGAAATGTCCTGCAGACGGCCTATGGGGTGCAGGGCGGATTCGGGGCGGTGAGGGCGGTGACGAACATCGAGATGTCCGTCTGGGTCATCGTGCCGCTGCTGTCCATGTCGAGGCAGCGGTCCATGCCGCCGCCGATCATGGCTTCGGCCATGAGCGCGATGTCGAGGCCGTCGAGTTTCAGGTCCTTGTTGGCGTCGCCCTTGCAATTGAGACATTCACAACTATCGGGAACGTCGTTGTCGTTGACGTCGGGCAGCGGCGGCGTCGGCGGAATGGTCGAGGTGACGTTGAGCGTCCAACTTTGCAGGCGGCCGGAATCGTTGGCGACGTTGTCCTGGGCCTTCAGGGTCCACTCGCCGGCGGCGGGCAGGCCGTTGAAGGCGGAGAGAACGGTGCCGCCAGTCGAGTTCGGGCGGTAGGTTCCGGCAAGGTTGGCGCAGTTGATGAATGCGCCGGCATCGTCAAGGGTGACGTTCAGGTTGTCGAAACTGCCGCAGCGGTTGTCCCAGATGACGACGCTTGTCGCGCCATGTGACAGCGTCAACTTGAGATGGCTGACCGCGGTGTGCGGGATGTTCACGGTGACGTTGACGTCGGTCACCGATCCGCTGCCTGGATAGGTGACGACGCTGGTGATGCCGGTCGCGTTGTTGTCCGGTATCAGGGTGTTGGGGTTGGCGGTGGTCGACGGCGAGTTTGTGTCGCAGGTGTCGGGGACTCCGTTACCGTTGCAGTCCTCGGCGCCCAGGATGATGGCATAAGCATCGATGGTGCCGTCGTTGTCGCAGTCGGCCTGGCAGTTGTCCGGCACGCCGTTCTGGTCGGTGTCGTTGGCGCCGAGTTGGCAACTGTCGTGCTGGCCGTTGTTGTCGCAGTCGTTTCCGGCGAGTTCGCAGTCGTCAGGCAGGCCGTTGCTGTTGCAGTCGTTGGTGGCCATTTCGCATTCGTCAGGCACGAAGTTGCTGTTGCAGTCGAGGCTGGTGCCGTTGCCGATGTCGATGTTGTCGAGGATGCCGTTGTTGTTGCAGTCGGCGGGGGCCGGTGCGGCGACGGCGACGGTGACGCTGGTGGGGGTGCCGTTCTTGAACAGTTGAATGGTGGCGTTGACCGGGGACGGCAGTGGGCCGGTGGTGGCGTCGAAGCGGAAGTTGTAGAGGGTGCCCCAGCGAAGGGCGTTGGCATTGGGATTGGTCGCGAAG
>Ga0268299_1001647_pt1 | contig 35562 bp, 21 predicted proteins | sample NOBtaG_FD_193484 | JGI IMG/M metagenome (GOLD analysis project Ga0268299, IMG submission 193484) | Activated sludge microbial communities from bioreactor in Nijmegen, Gelderland, Netherland - NOB reactor | ecosystem: Engineered > Bioreactor > Aerobic > Activated sludge | place: Netherlands... | reverse complement strand
TTGGGATCCTCGCGCTCGGGCGAGAAGGCGAGGTGGAAGTCGTCGCCGACGCGCATGCCGGTCGCTTCGAGGATCGGCCGCATCACCTCGTCGGTCGTGCCGGGGTAGGTCGTGCTTTCCAGCACCACCAACTGCCCGCGGCGCAGGTGGGCGGCGATCGTCTCGGTGGTGCGCACGACGTAGGACAGGTCGGGGTCGCGGTTGGCCGTGAGCGGCGTCGGCACGCAGATCAGGATGGCGTCGCAGCGCGGCAGCAGGGCGAAGTCGGTGGTGGGATGGATCGTCCCCGCCGCGATCTGTGCGGCATCGCAACGCAGCAGCGGCGCGAGCCGCTCCGGGGGCAGGTGATGGATGTAGCTGCGACCGGAACAGAGGTCCTCGATCTTGCGGGCGTCGACGTCGAAGCCGATCACGGCGAAGCCGCTCTGGGCGATCGTCTCGCCGAGCGGCAGCCCGACGTAGCCCAGGCCGATGATGCCAACCGTGGCCGTCCTGTCGCGCAGCTTCTGCAGGAGATCGCTCATCCCTTGGCCATACACGAATGCCGCACCGAGCGGAAAGGGCGGGCGGTCGCCGCCGTCGCGTTCAGATCGAGATCTCGACGCGCGCGTCGTTGTAGCAGGCGCCGCCGCCGATGTCGCTGAGGTGATCGGGAACGAGGGCGGTGGAGGTCGAGCCGTTGAGCGTGCTGGCGCGCCAGAGACCCTTGGCCAGGCTCACCACTCCCGGGCGAACCTCGTCGGTCACCCGCGCCCGCACCCGCACCTCGCCCAGCTCGTTGTACATCCGCACGACGGCACCGTCGCCGATGCCGCGACGGGCGGCGTCCGCCGGATGAATGTCGACGCGCGCCTCGCTCGAGCGTTCGCCGAAGATCGAGTTGATCGTCCGGCTCGAGGCGGGGCTGATGAGCGTCAACGGATAGGGCGACGGCAGGTCGGTCCAGGTCACCGGTCCGAGCTCGGGCGGACAGAGCTCGATGCGACCGCTTGCGGTGCCGGGAAACTCGTTGACGAAGGGGACGACCTCCGTCTCCTTGCCGAAGCGGAGCGGGACCGCCTTGGCGCGCCGGATGGCGGCGTCGTCGGCGTGGCCGAGGCGGGCTCGGTCGCCTCCGCCGAGGGCATCGGCGAGCAACTCGGCCGGCGTGGCCTGCAGCTCCCGCTCCGCGAACCCCATCGCAAGCGCCAGCCGCGCGAACAACTCGGGATTCGAGAGCGCCTCGCCCACCGGTGCAATCACCGGCTCGGAGTACTGCAGGAGGTAGTGGCCGTAGGAGCGGTGCAGTTCCTCCTGCTCGAACACGGTCTGCGCCGGCAGGACGAAGTCGGCGTAGCGCGCGGTGTCGGTCATCACCTGCTCGTGCACCACCGTGAACAGTTCCGGGCGCGAGAGGCCGCGGATGACGGCGTTCTGGTCGGGCGTCATCGCCACCGGATTGGCGTTGTAGACGAAGAGGGCGCGGATCGGCGGCGCACTGCACTCGAGCAGGGCCCGCCCGAGTCGACTCATGTTCACGCGCCGCGCCGGGCGCGGGCGCAGATCCGGACGTTCCAGCGCTGCCCGGTCGAGCGGGTAGGGGCGGCTGAGACTCATGGTCACGCCGCCGCCGCGCACGCCGAACTTGCCCGCGATCGCCGGCAGCGCCAGGATCGCACGCACCGCGTTGCCGCCGTTGCGGTTGCGCTCGACGCCCCAGCCGCAGCGGACCACCGCCGGGCTGGCGCCGGCGTAGGCGACCGCCAGCCGCGCGACGTCCGCCGCCGGCACGTCGCAGATCTCCGCCGCGCGCGCCGGCGAGACCCGGCGCGCCGCCGCCGTCAGCTCATCGAAGCCACTCACGTGCTGCGCCACGAAGTCGAGGTCCGCGGCGCCCAGCCGCAAGAGCTCGTGAATCACCGCCAGCGCGAGGACGACGTCGGTACCGGGAAGCGGCCGCAGATGCAGATCGGCGGCGCGGGCCAGCGGTGTGCTCCGCGGATCGACGACGGCGACGAAGGCCCCCGCCTGCTGTGCGGCCCGCACTTGCGGAACCAGGTGGATGCTGGTGGCCGAGGGATTCACCCCCCACAGCACGATGGCGCGCGCACGCTCGTAGTCCTGCGGTGGCACGCCGCCCATGCGACCGTACATGGCGCTGTAGACCGCGCCGGTCGGCGCGGCGCAGAGCGTCTTCTCCATCTCGCTCGCGCCCAGTCGATTGAAGAAGCGGGCATCCGCCGCATCGTCCCCGAAGACGCCGTTCGAGCCGCCGTAGTGATAGGGCAGGATCGCCTCGCCGCCGTCCTGCGCGACGATCTCCCGCAGCCGCGCGGCGATCTCGGCGATGGCCTCGTCCCAGGAGACGCGCTCGAAGCGCCCCTCGCCCTTCGGTCCGACGCGCCGCTGCGGATGCAACACCCGGAGCGGTGAGTAGACGCGCTCGGGGTAGCGGCGCACCTTGGCGCAGATGAAGCCGGCGGTGTATGGGTTGCGATGCGAGCCGTCGACCCGCGTCACACGCCCGTCGGCGACGGTGACGGCGAGACTGCAGGTGTCGGGGCAGTCGAGCGGACAGACGCTGTCGAGCACGTGCTCCATGACGCGTCTCTAGCGCAGCGCCGCCGGCGGCGGGAGACCCGCGATTCCACGGGCGGAGAAGGCCGCGCGCCTAGCGACAGCCGCTCTGGGCGTTCTCGAGGGCGCGCTGCAGTTCCGCCGCACCGATCACCCCGTCGCGGTTCGTGTCGGCGCGCACGCAGGTCCCCGCACCGCCGCAGACGCCGGTCGGCACGCCGCCACACTCGGCCACGCGCAACAGCACCGCGTAGACCTCCGGGTGGGTGACGAACGAGTCGCCGTTGCAGTCGCCGACGCAGAAGTCGACCGTGGGCGTCGGCGAGGCCGCCAGCGTCGGGGTCGCGGTGCGGGGCACGGCGGTGGCGGTTGCGCCCGGCCCGGAGGTCGGCGTTCGGGTTGCGGTGCGCGTGATCGTGCGACTCGGCGTGGCGGTGCTGGGGGGCGCCGCTGTCGGGGTGCGCGTCGGCGACTGTGCCCCGGTGCGAGTCACCGACGGGCTCGCCGTGCGCGTCGCGCTGCCCCGGGGCGTCACCGTGGCCGTGAAGGTGGGCAGCGCGGTGAAGGTGACGAAGGGCGTCGTCGTGCGCGTCGCCGTGCGTGTCGAGGTCGCGCTGGGGGTCGCGCTCTGGCGCGGCGAGGTCGTGCCGGTGGCACTCGGCGGAGCGGTGCTGCTGGGCGTCGCGGTCGGCGGCGCCGTCCCCGGTCGCGTGCGGGTGGCGCTCGGCGTGATCGTGTTGGTCGCGGTACGCGTGATGGTCGGCGTGCGAGTCGGCCGCAGCGTGAACGTGCGCGTGCCGCCGGGCGGCGCGGTGAAGGTCGGCCCCGGCGTCGAGGTCGCCGGCCCCTGAGTGGCCGTCGAGGTGCGCGTCGCCGTCGCCGCCAGCGGCGTCGGCGTGCGGGTGCGGGTACGGGTGAAGGGCAGCGTGGGAGTGGGAGTGCCCGCGGCAGTGCTCGGAGTCGTCGTCGCCGTGCGGGTGGGCGTGCGCGTAGCCGAGGGCGCTGCACTGGTCGCACCCGCCGGCGGCGTCGAAGTGGGCGTGGCGGGAACCGGGGTGGACGTGCGAGTCGGGCTCGCGACCGGGGTCGCGGTACGTGTGGCAGTGGGAGCCGGGGGCGAAGTGGCAGTCGCGCTGGGCACCGCCGTCGGCGTGCGTGTCGAGGTGGAGGTCGACGACGGCGGCGCGCTCGGCGTCGCGCTCGGGGGCGCGGCGGTGACCGTCGGCGGCACAGCGGTGCGCGTCGCGGTGACGGTCGCGGTGCGGCTCGACGTCGCCGTCGCGGTCGGTGGCGAGGTCGGCGTGGCGGTGCGCGTCGCCGAGGGCACCGCGGTCTCGGTCCGGGTGGCGGTCGCGGTGGCCGTGGCGGTGAAGACGGCGGTGACGGTGGCCGTGCGCGTGGTGGTCTGGGTCGGCGTCGCCGTGCGCGTGACCGTCGCGGTGATGGTGCGGGTCGACGTCGCCGTGCGCGTGAGAGTGGCAGTCGCCGTCGCCGTGGGCGGCGGGGTCTGCGTCGGGGTGGCGGTGAGCGTGCGGGTGGCGGTGCCGGTCGAGGTGAAGGACGGCGTCGCGGTGGTGGTCGCAGTCTGTGTGCGGGTGGCGGTGAAGCTCGCCGTACTCGTCGGCGTGGCGGAGAACGTGCGGGTGACCGTCGCGGTCACGGTCGGCGTGTGCGTTGCGGTCGGGGTGTTGGTGACCGTGGGCGTGGCCGTGCGCGTCGGCGTGTTGCTGGGCGTGAACGTCTGGGTGAACGTGCGGGTCTGCGTCACCGTCGGCGTGTTCGTCGGGGTGAACGTGCGCGTGCGCGTCGGCGTGAAGGTCGAGGGCGGGACCGTCTCGATCTGCAGCCGCCGGACGCGCCCCGCCGCGTTGTCGGCGATGTAGAGCAGGCTCTGCGCCTTGTCGAGCGCGAGGCCGGCGGGCATCTCGAGCTGCGCCTCGATTCCCGGGCCGCCGTCGCCGGTGCTCGCCGGCAGACCGTTGCCGGCGATGCGCACGACCTGGCCGGTGAACAGGTCCACGCGGCGAACCCTCGGCGTGAAGGACTCCGAGAAGTACAGGTGGCGGTTCTCCAGCAACGCCAGGTACTCGGGCCCGTTGAGCTCGGCCAGGACGGCGGGCCCGCCGTCGCCGCTGTAGGCGCAGCGGCCGGTACCGGCGATGGTGGTGATCAGGCCGCTCTCCGCGTCGACGCGACGGATGCGGCAACTGTTGCGGTCGGCGATGTAGAGGTTGTGGTCGGTGTCGACGACGACGTCGGTGGGATTGCTGAGAAACGCCTGCCGCGCCGGAACTCCCTCGCCGTTGTAACCGACGGCACCGGTGCCGACGACGGTCGAGATGCGACCGCTCGCCTCGATGGCGCGGATGCGGTTGTTGCTGCTGTCGGCGACGTAGAGGGTGCCGTCCGGACCGAAGGAGAGGCCGGCCGGGAACGACAGACCGGCCTCGGTCGCCGGCCCGCCGTCGCCGCCGAAGGAAGGCGTGCCGACGCCGGCGAAGGTGCCGATCGTGCCCGAGGCCGCAGCCACGCGGCGGATGCGATGCGAGAGCTGGTCGCTGAAGTACAGGTTGCCGGCGGCATCGACCGCGACGCCGTGCGGCGAGGCGAGCAGCGCCAGGGTCGCGGGGCCGCCGTCGCCGCCGAAGCCGAACACGCCCGTACCGGCCGCGGTGCTGACCGGCGAGAGCGAGGACGGGAGGCGGCGGACGCGATTGTTCGAGGCGTCGGCCAACAGCAACACGCCGTTGCTGTTGCGCACGATCCCCTTCGGATCGATCTGCGCGAGCGCCGCCGGGAAGCCGTCGCCGTTGGCCTGACCGATGATGCTGGCGATCACGCCCTGCGACACCCGACGCACGCGTCCGGTGCCGGTCTCGCCGATCAGCAGGCGTTGCTGCGCATCGACGGCCAGCCCGCTGGGCGCGTCGATGCGCGCCTGCGTCGCCAGTCCACCGTCGCCGCTGGAGCCGTTGAACCCGGTGCCGGCCGCCAGCGAGATGACGCCGCCGGGCAGGTCGAGGTCGATGCGGCGCACCCGCGGCGCGAGCGACTCGACCAGGTAGAGCACGCGGTCGCGCAGCGCGAGATGCGAGGGGCCGTTGAGCTTGGCCTCCGATGCCGGCCCGCCGTTGCCGGTGGAGCCGCAGCCGCCGTTGCCCGACAGCGTGGCGATCAGGTTCGACTGGGCGGCGACGAAGCGGATGCGGCAGTTGCCGTTGTCGGCGATGAAGACGTTGCCGGCGGCGTCGGCGACCACGTCCGACGGGTTGGTGACGCTCGCGGCGGCCGGGGCGATGCCGTCGCCGTTGTAGCCGAAGCTGCCGTTGCCGGCGAAGGTGGTCACCACTCCGCCGAAGAGTCGGCGCACGCGATTGTTGCCGGCGTCGGCGATCAGCAGCGAGCCGTCGGGCAGGATCGCCAGGCCGCTGGGAAAGGACAGCGCCGCCTGCAGCGCCGGAACGTTCTCGCCGTTGTACTGCGTCGCGCCGCTGCCGGCGACGGTGGTGATCGCGCTGCCGTCCGCCGCGATGCGGCGGACGCGGTGATTGAGCTGGTCCGAGAAATAGACGTTGCCCGCGGCATCGACGATCAGGTCGGAGGGGAAGAAGAGCTTGGCCGCCAGCGGATCCTGGCCGTCGCCCGAGAAACCGACCTCGCCGGTGCCCGCGATGGTCGTGACCACGTTGGTCACCGCATCGATGCGGCGGATGCGGTTGCCGCTCGAGTCGGCGATGAAGGTGTTGCCGCTACCGTCGAACGCGATGTCGGCCGGGGTGAGGCGCGCCAACTCGGCCCCGAAGCCGTCGCCGTTCGAATCGCCGGCGATGGTGTCGATCAGGAGCTGGGCGCGCGCCGACGTCGTCCACAGCAGTGCGACGACGACCAGCCCTCCCAGGCAGCGGCAGGTGCGCACCCGCCGCGAGACCCGACGCCCGGGGACATCGTCCGCGGGCGCCGTCGATCGTTCAACTGAAGCTGGCGTTCGTCCCACTCGTCGTCAACACGGCCCACCAGCAGCGACTCGTCGGCGACATTCCCGATCGCCGCGCGGCGGTGCACCGCGCCGCTGCAACGCTGGCAACCATAGATGCGGGTCTTTCCGGTTGCAAGCTCGAATCGGGGTGATAGGCAAGCTGCCGCAGCGCCTGGCCTGGCAGGCGGTCGAGCCGGCCGCCCGCCGCGCTCGGCGCGTCTCTTGCTGACCTTGGGGCCGAGCCGAGGAAAGCGCATGGACGACGGACGTTCTCTCAGCCCGGTGCGATTGGCGGTGGTCGCCGTTTTCGTACTGAGCGTCGCATTTCCGCCGATCGCCGCCGCGATCGACTTCGACCTCGTCTACGTGCGCCAGCCGCGCTTCGGCCCGAACCAGAACACCACCTGGCCGGAGGTCTTCCATCCGGCGCGCATCGACCCGGGTGCCGACCTGATGCTGCTCCACCCCGACGGCAGCGAGGAGTTGCTGGTCGCGGGCGGCAACGGCGCGGTCACCGATCCGTTCGTGTCGTTCGACGGCCAGTGGGTCTACTACAGCCTCCTCTACGACGTTCGGCCGTCCGCCTCGAACTACCAGCGCGGCGACCTGCCCTACTCCGGCGCCGACATCTTCCGCATCCACCTCGGCACGCGCGAGATCCAGCAACTCACCTACGGCGAGTTCACCCCCAACACCGGCGCCGGCCACTTCGACGAGTCCAACCCCGTCGACCCGGGCAGCACCTTCGACCGCCTCGGCTACGGCATCCTCAACCTCGGTCCGGCACCGCTGGCGGGTGGCCGCATCGCCTTCACCAGCAACCGCAACGGCTTCGCGCCGCCCAAGGGCTTCACCAATCCGACCCTGCAGCTCTTCGTCATGGACGAGGACGGCTCCAACGTCACCTGGATCGCCCCCCTCAACGTCAGCAGCGCGCTGCACCCGACGCCGCTGCGCGACGGGCGCCTGATGTTCTCCTCGCACGAGGGGCAGGGCCTGCGCGACGTGCGCATGTGGGGCATCTGGGCGATCCAGCCCGACGGGCGCCGCTGGGAGCCGCTCGTCAGCGCCTTTCGCGACGGCCAGGCCTTCCACTTCATGACCCAGCTCTCGGGCGGCGACCTGGTCGTGGTCGACTACTACAACCTCAACAACAACGGCTTCGGCGCGCTCTACCGCCTGCCGGTATCCCATCCGCCGGGCACCCCAGCCTTCCACGGCGCCTTCCCGCAGGACAATCCCTCCGTCCAGCAGACCGTCGGCGGCGGCTTTCTCTATCCCTTCCGCATGCCGTTCACGCCGCGCGGGCTCTACTCGATCACGCCCTTCACCCACGGCAACGACGAGGCCGCGCCGGTCGGCGTGGGCGGCGTGAGGGTCGGCAAGTTCACTCATCCCTCGGCGGCGCCGAACGGCGACCTGCTGGTCGTGTGGACTCCGGGCCCGGCCAACGACCTGCAGCGTCCGACGACACTGCCGTACTACGACGCCGGCCTCTACCTGATCGCCGGCGGCGACATCGTGAGCGGGCCGAGCGCGCTCGTTCCGATCAAGAACGACCCCAACTACAACGAGGCGTGGCCGCGCGCGGTGGTGCCCTACTCGGCGGTGCACGGGGTCGCCGAGCCGGTGGAGCTGCCGTGGCTGCCGAACGACGGCTCCCTGCACCCGGCCCTGCCAGCCGGCACGCCCTACGGCCTGGTCGGCTCGAGCAGCGTGTACAAGCGCGAGAGCTTCCCCGGCTGGGTGACGTCGTGGTCCAACACCTTCGACGGTCTGGACGCCTTCAACACCGCCGAGAACGGTCAGAGCAGCAACTGGTCGACCCAGGGCGCCGACGCCGGCAAGTACGCCAACGCCGACATCTGGGCGCTGCGCATCGTCGCCATGGAGCCCGGCACCCACCGCTCGTACGGCCCCAACGGCGGCCCCAGTGGCGGCCAACTCTTCTACAGCCACGCGATGGAGCGACTGCGCATCCTCGGCGAGATCCCGTTGCGCAAGAGCGACCCCGACGGCACTCCGCTGCGCGACACCGAGGGCAATCCCGACACCAGCTTCCTGGTGAAGGTGCCGGCCGACACGCCGTTCACCTTCCAGACGCTCGACCGCAACGGCATGGTGCTCAACATGGCGCAGACCTGGCACCAGGTGCGCCCCGGCGAGATGCGCGCCGACTGCGGCGGATGCCACGCCCACAGCCAGCAGCCGCTGCCGTTCGAGGGAACGGCCGCGGCCCGCGCGGACTACCAGATCGCCGACCTCGCCGCGACCACGCCGCTGCTGACGCGCGACGCGGGCGGCCAGCCGGCGCTGCGGGTCGTCGACGCCGGCGTCGTGGACGTCGAGTTCCTGCGCGACATCCGCCCCATCCTGCAGCGGAGTTGCATCTCGTGTCACACCCGCACGGCCCCGTCGCCGCCCGGCAACCTCGTGCTCGACGACTACGCCGAGGTGGGCGGACTGCCGGGTGACTACGCCCGCCTGGCCGACGACGCCCAGGCGCGCTGGGGCCATCGGCCGCTGGTGGGCACGTGGCGCCAGAGCAACGCCAGCCGCTACGTCCGCAGCTTCCAGAGCCGCCGCAGCCTGCTGATGTGGAAGCTCCACGGCGCGCGTCTCGATGGCTGGACGAACGACGACCATCCCACCGAGTCGACGCCCGGCAACGCCGCCACCCTGCCGGCGGGCGCCTCGATCAACGCCGCCGACCTCGACTACACCGGTACCATCATGCCACCGCCGGGAAGCGGCGTGCCGCCGCTCAGCGAGGACGAGAAGATGCTCTTCGCTCGCTGGATCGACCTCGGCTGCCCCATCAACCACTTCCAGAGCGACTACGGCTGGTTCCTCGACGAGGTGCGACCGACGCTGGAGATGAGCGCCCCGCGCGCCGGCAACAACGCCCCGCCGCTGACCGCGATCGCGCTCGGCCTCGCCGACGCCAACACCGGTGTCGACCGGGCATCGCTGTCGGTGACGGCGGACTTCGCCGTCGCCGGTCGCCCACCCGGCGCCGAGCTCGCCGACCTGGCCCAGGACGTCGGCGACGGCCGCTACCTGATCCCGCTCGGAACCGGCCTGACGAGCGCCACCGCCCGCTCCGTCCGTGCCTCGGTGCGCGACCACCAGGGCAACGTCACCCGCGTGGCGCGCCGCTTCTCGGTCGGCGGCGCCGCGGCGACCGCGACGGCCACGGGCGCACCCGCCTCGCCCACGCGCAGCCGGACGCCGACGCGCGCGCCGAGCGCGACCGGAACACCGACCGCCAGCCCGGCGCCGGCGGCGGCAAGCCCGACGCCGTCGAGGCCGGCGCCCTCGGCGACGCGCACGGCCTCCGCCAGCCGCACGCCCACGCGCACCCGCAGTGCCACGCGGACACGCACCGCCACGCGCACCCGCACCGCAACCCGGCCGCCGACCGCCACCCGCACGCGCGCGTCGACGGCGGTGCGCAGCGCCACCCGCACGCGTACGCCGACCGCGGTGCGCAGCGCGACACGCACGCGTACCCCGACGCGGACCGCGACGCGCGTCGCGCCGACGCGGACCCCGACGCTCGAGCGCACCGCGACCCGCTCGCGCACCGGCACTCGTACGCGCACGCCGACGCGCACCCGCACGCCGACGCGTAGCCGCACACCGACGCGCACGCCCTCGCCCTCGCGCACGCCGGCCTAGCCCCGCGGGGCAGCGGTCAGAGCCAGCCGGCTTTCTTGAAGCGGGAATGGAGGAAGCCGCAGACGGCGAGCATCAGCACCAGGGCGGCGGGATAGCCGTAGTGCATTCGAAGCTCGGGCATGAACTCGAAGTTCATGCCCCAGATGCCCGCCAACATCGTCGGCACCGCCAAGATGGCAGCCCACGCCGCGAGCTTCTTGGTGACCTCGTTCTGGTTCACGGACATGAACGACAGATTCGCCTCGAAGACGGACGTCAGCGTCTCGCGGAGGTTGTCGATGCGCTCGTTGATCCGCACGCAGTGGTCGTAGACGTCGCGGAAGTACGGCCGCACGTCGGCGTGGACCAACACGAGATCGAAGCGCTCGAGGCGCGCGCACACGTCGATCATCGGCCCGACGGCGCGCCGTAGCTTCTGCAGCTCGCGCTTGAGCTCGTAGACCCGCACCGAGGTCTCGCGCCGGAATGCCCCCTCGAACACGTTCTCCTCGAGCTCCTCGACCTGGTCCTCGATCGATTCGAGCACCGGGAAGTAATTGTCGACCACGAAGTCCATCAACGCGTAGAGCGCGAAACCCGGCCCCTTCTTGAGCATCGCCGGCGCAGCCTCGCAGCGACTGCGGACGTGGGTATAGGGCAGCGAAGCGCCGTGCCGCACCGACACCAGGTACTGCTCTCCCAGGAAGAAGTGGGTCTCGCCCAGCTCGATGTCGCCGTTGTCGCACTGGGCCGTGCGCACCACGATGAAGAGGTCGTCGCCGTACTCGTCCAGCTTCGGCCGCTGGTGCGCGCGCAGCGCGTCCTCGACCGCCAGGTCGTGCAGGCCGAACTCCTCCTGCACCTTGCGCAGCAGGGCCAGGTCGGGCTCGTGCAGGCCGATCCAGACGAACTGGCCGGGAACCTTCAGGACCTCGCTGACGTCGTCGATCTCGACGTTGCCGACCTTGCGGCCATCCCGGTAGGCCGCGCAGTTCACGATCGGGTCGCTCGACTCATCCATTCCTCACCCCCGTGGCACCCCGCCCGCTTAGCGCCGGGCGGCCGCTCGCCGCAAGCGCGCCCCGCGTCCGGAATCGGAATTCCGGCTTGACTCGCATGGGGTCCTGGACGACGATTTTCGCCGCAACGGGCACACATGACGGTGGGCATCGGCAGATCGGCGGACGAGCGCGCGAGCGCGGCCGAGTCCGGCGGGCGTGCGCCCGCACCGGGTCGCGGCGCCTTCGTCGGCCGCGTCGGCGAGTTGGCGCAGTTGCTCGCCGCGGCCGACGACGCCCGCGCCGGACGCGGCGGGATCGCACTGCTCGCGGGAGATGCCGGCATCGGCAAGACGCGCATCGCCGAAGAGGTCGCGTCCCGCGCGCGGCAGCGCGGCGCGGCCGTTTACTGGGGCCGCTGCCACGAAGGCACGGGGGCGCCGGCGTACTGGCCCTGGGTGCAGGTGCTGCGCGCGGCGGTGCGCGAGACCCCGCCTCGCATCCTCGCGGCGCAGCTCGGGGCGGGCGCGGTGGACGTGGCGCAGGTGGTTCCCGAGATCCGCCAGCGTCTCGGCGACCTGCCCGCAGCGCGCACCCTCGACGCCGAACAGGCGCGCTTCCAGCTCTTCGACGCGATCGCCGGCTACCTCGCGACCGCGGCGGCGCGCCGGCCGATCGTGCTGGTGCTCGACGACCTCCACTGGGCCGACACGCCGTCGCTGCTCTTGTTGCAGTTCCTCGCGCGCGCGGTGAGTGACTCCGCCCTGTTCGTCATCGCCACCTATCGCGACGTCGAGGTCGACTCGGCGCACCCGCTGGCGCCGGTGCTGGACGAGGTCTGCCGGGCGCGCGGCTTCGCCCGGATCGCCCTGCGCGGCCTGCCGGCCGAGGCGGTGCGCGACCTGGCGACGGCGATGTGCGGCGAGACCGTCGCGGTCAGTTGCGCCGACGCCCTGATGCATCGGACGGAGGGCAACCCCTTCTTCGTCGAGGAGCTGTTGCGACACTGCCTGGAGGAAGGTCTGCCGATGTCGGACCTGGCGGAGAACCTCGAGCGGGTGCGGCTGCCGCACGGCGTGCAGGCGATCATCCGCCGCCGGCTCGAGCGACTGGCGCCCTCCTGCAATCGGATCCTGACGGTGGCCGCGGTGATCGGGCGCGACTTCGACCGCGCCCTGCTGCGCGACGTGCTGGGCGCCGGGGGCGACCCGGTCGACGAGGCCGACCTCGAGGCCGAGCTCCGGCACGCGGTGTCGGCGCGCGTGGTCAACGAGGTCCGCAGCGGCCGCGCGCGCTACCGCTTCGCGCATGCTCTGGTGCGCGAGACCCTGTACGAAGCGCAGCCGGCGGAACGGCGCGCGGCGTTGCACCGTTGCATCGGCGAAGCGCTCGAGCGCTCGCAGCAGGGGGACGCGCGGGCGTCGGCGGCGCAACTGGCCTACCACTTCGTCGAGAGCAGCCGCCGCGGCGGCGACGCGCGCCCGGCGGCGCGCTACTCGACCGACGCGGCCCGCGAGGCTGCCGATGCGCTCGCCTACGAGGAGGCGGCGGCGCACTACGAACGGGCTCTCGAGGCGCTCGACCGCCTCGGCGGCGATGCCTCCTCGCGGGCGCGGGCCGACGTGCTGCTGGCGCTGGCGGAGGAGCAGATGCACGCCGGCCAGCCATTGCGCGCCAAGCCGAACTTCCTACGCGCCGCCGAGGCGGCGCGCGCTTGCGGCTCGGCCGAGCACCTCGCCCGCGCCGCCCTCGGATTCGAGACGCTCGCGGCCGATCTCGGGGGCACCGAGCCGGATCGCGTCTACGTCAACCTGCTCGAAGAGGCCGCGGTCGCCCTCGAGCCCGAAGGCGGCAAGTACCGCGCCCGGGTCCTCGCCCGGCTGGCGCAGGTTCCCCACCGCTCGATGCCGCGCGAGCGGCGCGCCGCGATGAGCGCCGAGGCGGTGGAGATCGCCCGGCGTATCGAGGATCCCTACGCCCTCGCCTACGCCCTCCTCGGGCGCAACTACGCCCTGTGGGACAGCGATCCGCCGAGCACGCGGCGCGAGCGCGCGGACGAGGTCCTGCGCTGCGCCGAGCAGGCCGGCGAGCGCGCGCTGGCCCTCGACGGCCGCCTGCAACGGGCGTTCACCTGGTTCGAGCTCGGCGACCGCGCCGCCCTCGACCAGGAGATGCGCCAGTTCCACACCCTGGCGATCGAGCTCCGTCAACCGCGCTATCTCTGGCTCGACCTGATCCTGCAGACCTGCCGCGCCTGCCTGACCGGCGCGTTGGCGGAGGCCAAACGCCTCACCGACGAGACCCTCGAGGCAGGCATGCGCCACAACCGCAGCAACGCGATGCAGGTCTATGCCCTGCAGTCCTTCGCCATCCGGCGCGAGACCGGCGATCTGGAGGAGATGGAGCCGATGCTGCGGTCACTGGCCGAGCAGAACCCGATCGCCGCCTGGCTCTGCGCCCTGGCGTTCCTCTACGGCGAGCTCGGGCGCGAGGCGGAGGCGCGGCAGGTCTTCGAGCGACTGGCGACCGGCGACTTCGGCGACGTGCCCCAGGATCCGCTGTGGCTGATCTCGGTCACCTGCCTGGCCGAAACCTGCGCCTTCCTCGGCGACGCCGAGCGCGCCGCCCGCCTCTACGCGATGTTGTCGCCCTACGCCGAACAGGGGGTCACCCTGGGAGGGGCCGTGTCGCTCGGCAGCGCCGCCCGCCCACTGGGCCTGCTGGCCGCGACGATGCGACGATACGACGACGCGGTCGGCCTGCTCGAGGCGGCGTTGCGCTTCGACCGCCGCATGGGCGCGATCCCCGGCGTGGTGCGCGGCCTGCGCGATCTCGCGCGCACCCTGGTGGCGCGCGACGACAGCGGCGACCGCGAACGCGCTGCCCAGCTCGCCGCCGAGGCGCGCACCGAAGCCGCGCGCGTCGGCATGGCGCGCCTGGTCGAGCAGTTGCGCGACCTCGCAGACACGCCCGCCGGCAGCGCGGCGCCCGCGGCCGACGATCGCCGCTTCCAGCAGGAGGGCGACTTCTGGACCCTCTCCTTCGCCGGCACCGTGGTGCGTCTGCGCGACGCCAAGGGCCTCCACTATCTCGCCCACCTCCTCCGCCACCCGGAGCGCGAGTTCCACGTCGTCGACCTCGTCGCCGCCGCTCGCGTCGCCACCGGCGGCGACACCGGCGCCGTCCTCGACCCGTCGGCCAAATCGGCCTACCGCACCCGACTCGCCGAGCTGCGCGACGAAATCGAAGAGGCCGACCGCTTCAACGACCTCGGGCGAGCGACTCGCCTGCGGGGAGAGATGAGCGCGATCGCGCAGCAGTTGCAGAGCGCGGTCGGCGTCGGCGGGCGAGACCGACGCCCGGGCTCGCAGGCGGAACGGGCCCGCCTGGCGGTCACCCAGTGCGTCAAGGCCTCGCTCAAGAAGATCCGCCAGGCGCACCCCGCCCTCGGGCACTACCTCGGGACCACCATCCGCACCGGCTACTACTGCGCCTACCAGCCCGCGCCGCGGGAACGTGGCGACTGGCTCCTCTGATCCGCTGAACACGTCAGCCCGTATCGGTCGCTCGCCCGCGGCGGCGCCGTCCCCCGGTGCGGCGCCGCCGGGTGCAAACCCCAAAAAATGCCGGCGCCACGCACTTGTATTGCGCTTTTCTACATCGTGAGCGGGGTTGTGACGCCCCTCTATGTGGGCGGGGGAGTACGGGCCACCCCGTCCTGAGGGGGCACATCGGGGGAATGTCGAGTCAGGTACTGGGCGAGGCAATGGCGACGGGGGTGTTTCGGATCGTGGATCTCGATCCGGATGCGACTTCCGTCGGTTTCGGGGACGAGTTCGAACTGCTGAGCACGCTCGGAGGCGGTGAGGCCCGGGGCACGGACTACACCGGCACCAAGGCCCTCATGCTGGCGGTTCTCGAAGACGGCGTGCGCGCCTACCTGGGGGCCACGCCGCGGCTGCGCGCGGAGGCCGAGCTGTGGGTCACGAGCCCGCTGCGGCGCTGGGTCTTCTCCTTCGACATCGTGTGCGAGACGCTCGGACTCGAGCCCGACTCGGTGCGCACCGTACTGCTGCGTTGGCGAGCGGCCAGCGCATCGCCCGACCTGCTGCGGGAGGCGCGCCGGGATCGTATGCGCCAGGCGGCGCGCCGCCGACGCATCACCAAGCCGATGGAGTCCTGACGTGAGCGACGCCCGCCCGGTGGTCGCCGCCACCGGGTACGGGCGCCTTCGCGGGCTGGAGCGCGACGGCGTCTGCACCTTCCTCGGCGTGCCGTTCGCCCAATCCCCCACGGGCGCGATGCGCTTCGCCGCTCCCCGGCCGCCCGAACCCTGGGCGGGCGAGCGCGACGCCAGCCACCACGGCCCGTGCGCCCCCCAGAACCAGGGTGACGTCCTCAGCCGCCTCTTCCTCGACCACTCCTCCGGCCAGAGCGAGGACTGCCTGACGCTCAACGTCTGGACGCCAGCGGTTGATGGTGTGGCTGCACGGCGGACGCTTCCTGCACGGCTCGGCCAGCGAGAGCGCCTTCGACGGCTCGAGCCTGTCGCGGCGAGGCGAGGTGGTGATCGTCGCGCTGCAGTACCGACTCGGGCCGCTGGGCTACGCCTTCTGCAACGGCAGCGCCGCCTGGCCGTCGAACCTGGGACTGCGCGATCAGATCGCAGCCCTGGCCTGGGTGCGCGACCAGATCGCGCACTTCGGCGGCGATCCCGACAACGTCACGCTCTTCGGCCACTCCGCCGGCTCGATCAGCGCCGGGGCGCTGCTGGGCGCGCCCGCGGCCCGCGGCCTCTTCCAGCGCGCCATCCTGCAGAGCGGCCCGCCCGTCGCGCTGGAGGCCGCGGCGGCCTTGCCCGTGACCGACACCCTGCTGCGGACCCTGTCCCTCCGCCAGGCCGCCGAGCTCAGGGCGATGCCGGTCTCGTCGCTGCTCGCCGCGGAGGAGGCCTGCATGACGGCGCCCGGCGAGCGCCCGCTCGGCCTGCCGTTCATGCCGGTGATCGATGGCGAGGTCCTGCCGCAAGACCCGTTCGAGGCCGTCGCCGCCGGCGAGGGGGCGAGGGTACCCCTGCTGATCGGCACCACCCGCGACGAGATGAGCGCCTACCTGCTGCTCGATCCGACGACCCAGGCCCTGGGCGAGGACGATCTGCGTCGCCGCTGTGCGCGGCTCACCGGCGATCCCGCGCTCGGCGACGCGGCGGTCGACGCCTACGCCGCTGCCCGGCGCGCGCGCGGCGAGCCGGCGGAGCCGCGCGACCTGTGGTTCGCGATGCTGGCAGACCGCTACGTCCGCCATCCGGCCATGCGCCTCGCCGAGCTCAACAGCCACCATCAGCCGCGCACCTTCGCCTACCGCTTCGACTGGGCCTCGCCCTTCATGGAGGGCGCGCTCGGCGCCTGCCACTCGCTCGAGGTCCCCTTCGTCTTCGGCACGCTCGCCGAGCCGTCGTTCGCGCTCTTCACCGGTGCCGGGCCCGAGGCGTTGCAGCTCGCGGAGCGCGTCCAGGGCGCCTGGCTCGCCTTCGCCCGCGACGGTTCGCCCGGCGCAGACTGGCCCGCCTACGACGCGAGCGAGCGCGCTACCCGCATCCTGGGCGCGCAGTGCCGGACCGAGCGCGCCCCGGGCGAGGACGAGCGGCGAGTCTGGGACGCACTCGCCGGCTGATTCCGCCGCCGCTCCAGCGCTGCGTCAATGAAGATAGCCGAGGGCGCGCAGGCGCTCCTGGACCTCTTCACCGACGCGCACCAGATCCTGCGCCGACTTGCCCTCCGCGCTGCGCGACTCCCAGCCGAGCAGCTCCTGCTGCATCCGCAGGAACACCTCGGCGTTGTCCGCCAAGACGTCGTGGCGCTCCTCCGGATCGCGCTCGAGGTCGTGCAGGTTGAACTCCTTGCGGCGCGCGTTGTAGCGCAGCTTGAAGCGCCGGTCGTTGACGCTCCGGCGCGGGCCCTGCATCGCGTACGAATACGAAGCGCCCTCGCCCGCGTCCTCGCCTTCGATGAGCGGTCGCAGACTGCGGCCGTCGACCTCGCCCTCGGGGAGCGGGATCTCGAGGTAGTCGAGCAGCGTCGGCACCAGGTCGACGTTCTGCACCGGCGCCAGCACCTCTCGCACTCCTTCGACGCCCGGGATGCGCAGCGCCAGCGGCGTCCGAATGTCGGTGTCGAAGAGGGTATGGCAATGCTTCATGAAGCCGTGTTCGAGGAACTGCTCGCCGTGATCGGCGACCAGCACGACGATGGTGCGATCGAGCACGCCACGACCCGCCAACTCGCCCATGAGGACGGCGAACTCGCCGTCGAGGTAGACGAGCTCGTCGTCGTACAGGTCCTCGAGGTAGCGCACGTCGCGCGGATCGTACTCCGGCAGGACCCTCTGGTGGTGGATCGCGTCGGCGATCGGATTGGGATTGCCGACGCGCGCGAACTCCAGGCGCCCCTCTTCGTCGGTCGCGAAGCGCTTGCGGTACCAGCCCGGCGGTCGGTAGGGGTCGTGGACGTCCATGTAGTGAAGGTAGAGGAAGAAAGGCTCGCGCGCCTGGTCGAGCAACGGCAACAGTCGCTCGTTCAGGCAGCGCGCTTCGCGCCACATGCAGGACTCCTCGAAGGCGTCGAAACCTCGGTCGAAGCCTCCGTGGTTGTTGTACTTGGTTCCGGTCTTGCGAACGATCGGGCTGGCCGACAGCGCGATCGTCGTGTAGCCGGCCGCCGAGAGCCTCTCGGGAAGGGAGCGGATGCCCTCGGGGATGCCCATGCGCTTCTCCGGTTGGTCGAGGAACGCCACGGGGTAGCGCGAGGTGAGGATCGAGTTGGCCGAGGGATAGGTACAGCTCGCCTGGGCGCGGTTGTTGTAGAAGATGACCCCCTGGCTGCCGAAGAAGCGGTCGAGGTTGGGGCTGGTGTCGCGGTGGTAACCCCAGAGACCGAGGTGATCGGCGCGCAGGGTATCCGCCATGACGACGACGACGTTCAGCGGCTTGCCCGCGGTCTCCGTCCGCAGGAGCGCGATCGCCGTCGCCGCGGCCCCCGCGAGCGCCAGCGCGAGCAGGGCGAGGAGGCGGAGGGATGGGCTTCGTCCAGTGCCGGCCATGCGTCACCCCGTGGCCTAGCGCATCGACGCCCCTAGGCGCAACGCCGGCGCGCGCGGGCTCAACGTCGATCGCTTCCGAGGGGCGCCGTCAGGACCCGCCCCCCTTCAACGATGAGAAACGCGGCCAGACTGAGGAGCAGCACGGCGACGACGCCGTTCATCAGTACCGTGTTCAGGTGCACGCCCGTGCCCGACAGGGCCTCCAGCGCGGCCTTCCCCTGCAGCAGCAGCGACCACAGGGTCATGCCCATGACGAACGCCATCGGCACGAGCGTGTACCAGGCGCGTCGGCCGTTGCGGTGCAGCCAGGCGCTGATCGCCAGCAGGGTCAGCGCCGCGAGCAGTTGGTTGCTGGTGCCGAAGAGCGTCCAGAAGGCCCGATAGGAGCCCTCGCCGGCGAGGCTGACGAAGATCGCCGGCGGCAGCACGGTCAGCGCGGTGGCGGCGACGGCGCTGGCGCGACTGGTCCAGCCGAGCAGTTCCTGCACGACGTAGCGTCCGAGACGGGTGGAGACGTCGAGGGTGTCGAACACGAAGGTGGAGAAGGCCATCGCTCCGAAGGTCGTCGCCAGGCGAAGGTGCTCGTCGCCGATGAGGAACGCCAGGAAGCGTCCGAGTCCGGCCCCGTAGATCGTGCCGGGAGCCTGACCGGCGACCTCCTTACTGTCGACGATCATGATGGTCGCCAACGCGATGACCGCCACCACCCCCTCGAGCAGCATCGCTCCGTACCCGATCGGAGCGCAGTCGCCCTCCTTGCGGATCTGCTTCGAGGTGGTCCCGGAGCACACCAGGCCGTGAAACCCGGAACAAGCGCCGCAGGCGATGGTGACGAAGAGGAACGGGAACAGCGCGCCGGTCGCGCCCGGGGCGTGCCAGGTCTTGAAGGCCTCCTGGCGAATCTCGAAGCCGCCGAACAGCACGCCGGCGAGGCCGACGAAGAGCGCCAGATAGAGCACGAAGCCGCCGAGATAGCCGCGCGGCTGCAGCAGCGCCCACACCGGCAGGAGCGAGGCGACGAAGCAGTACGCCAGGATGATCAGCGCCCAGGCGCGGGCATCGAGGACCAGGAGGGTCGAGATCTCGGTGCCGAGCCACACCGCCGCCAGCGTCGCCGGTACGAACAGGACGGTCAGCAGCCAGAGCGGCGGATCGAGCCAGCGCGTGACCAGGCCCATGAGGACGGCGAGGCCGAGATAGAGCACGCTGGCGGCGGCGACCGCCCCCCCCGGATTGAAGGCGAACTCGCTGCCGGCGAGATCCTCGCCACCGCTGACGAAGGTGCTGGCGGTGATGTCGGCGAAGGCGACGATCACGTAGATCAGCGCGACCCAGATGAAGATCATGATCGCCAGCCAGGCGCGCGCGCCCAGGGTGTCCTTGACGATCTCGGCCACCGAGCGCCCCTGATGCCGGACCGACGCCACCAGCGCGGAGAAGTCGTGCACCGCGCCGATGAACACCACGCCGAAGCCGATCCACAGCAGGCAGGGCAGCCAACCGAACTGCATGCATGCCAGGATCGGGCCCGCGATCGGTCCGGCGGCGGCGATGGCGCTGAAGTGCTGGCCCATCAGGTAGAACGGCGGCGTCGGCACGAAGTCGTTGCCATCGTCGAGCGCGACCGCCGGCGTGACGTTGGCGTCGTCCAGACGGTACTGCGCGGCGATGAAGCGTCCGTAGTAGCGGTAGCCGAGCGCCAGCAGCACCATCGCGGCGAGGGCCAGACCGGAGAGAGTCACGGCGCGCTACTTCGCCTCTGGCGTGGAGTGAGTCAAGTCGTTTGACTTCGCCGGACGCGATTGGCAAGCGGGTGCCCGTGCCGACTCGAGAGTGCTCGAAGGCCGCGACGCCATCACCGCAATGAAGCGATTCCTCACCTTCCCACTGGACTGGCCGCGTCTCACGCTCGCGCTCGCGCTGCTCGTCACCGCCGCCCTCGGCTTCTACGCCAAGGACTACGAGATCGACCCCTCGATGGAGAACCTGCTGGCCGAGGGCGACCCCGACCGCGAGTACTACGCCGAGGTCGAGCGACTCTTCGGCTCGGAAGAGGTCACGATGATCGGCGTCTTCGGCGACGACGTCTTCAGCCCAGCGACGCTGGCGAAGATCGACCGCCTGACGCGCGCGCTCGCCGAGCTCGAGGGCGTGCGCGAGGTCGTCAGCCTGACCACGGTGCAGAGCGTCGAGAGCGACGACGAAGGGCTGCACGTCGGGCGCCTCATCCGCGAGCTGCCGCAGACCGCCGAGCAGGCCGACGCCATCCGCGAGCGGGCGATGGCGAACCCGCTCTACATCCGCAACATCGTCGCGCCCGACGGCCGCGCCACCGGCATCACCGTAGTCTACGAGCTGATGAGCGACCAGGAGTTCGAGGAGAGCGGCCTGGAGCACCGCGTGCGCGAGTTGGTCGCCGCGGCCGGCGGCCCCGAGACCTTCGCGGTCACGGGCGTGCCGACCATCAAGGTCCACGGCGGCCACTACATGGAGCAGGACATCGCCACCTTCACGCCGCTCGCCGTCGGCCTGATCGTGCTGGTGCTGATCTGGGCCTTTCGCACCGTGCGCGGCGTCCTGGTGCCGCTGGCGGCGGTGCTGGTGGGCGTCGTCTGGACGGTGGGCGTGATGGTCCTGGCTGGCAGCTCGATCAACATGGGCACGCTGGTGCTGCCGCCGCTGTTGATCACCATCGGTATCGCCTACTCGATCCACGTCGTCAGCGAGTATTACCTCGAGGTCGCCCCGGGGCGCTCGCCGCGCGAGATCATGCAGCACGCCCTGTCCCGCGTCGGCACCCCGGTGGCGGTCTGCGCCTTCACCACCATCATCGGCTTCGCGCCCTTCGCGCTCAGCCCCATCCGCGCGATCTGGGACTTCGGCGTCTACTCGATCTTCGGCACCGTCGCCACCGTGATCGCCTCGCTCTCCGTCGTACCCGCCATCCTGGTGCTGCTACCCTCGCCCAGGCGGATGCCGCCGAACCAGGACGAGAACAGTTGGCTCACCGGCGTGCTGGTCGGCCTCGGCCGTTGGGCGATCGGCCACCGCCGCCTCGTCTTCACCGGCACCTTGATCGCCTGCCTGCTCTGCATCTGGGGCATCAGCAGGATCCAGGTGGTGACCGACTACCTGGCGTTCTTCAGCCCGAAGAGCGAGGTGCGCACCGACAACGCGCTGATCGCCGAGCGGCTCGCGGGCACGCAACCGATCTACGTCGTGATCGACGGCGACTCGCCGCGCGCGATCACCAAGCTGCCGGCGCTCAAGGCGATCAAGCAGCTCCAGGATTTCCTCGAGCAGCAGCACGGCGTCGACACCTCGATGTCGCTGCTCGACTACCTCGGCTTGCTGCGCAAGGCGCTCGACGCCGGCCCGGCCGACTCGCTGCCGGAGACGCAGGAGGAGGTCGACCAACTCCTGCTGTTCGCCAACCCCGAGGATCTGAAGAGCGTCATCAACTCGGACCAGTCGCGCGCCAACATCCTGCTGCGCACGACGCTCTCCGGCTCGACCGAGGTGGGCGCGTTCGTCGACAGCATCCAGAAGTTCGCCGAGGCCAACTTTCCCCCGGGTCTCAGCGTCCATCCCACCGGCTCCGTCGTGCTGCTCAATCGTACGGCCGACATGCTCGCCTGGGGACAGATCACCGGCCTCTGGCAGGTCGTCGTGGTGCTGTTCGTCACCCTCTCGGTGATGTTCCTCTCGATGCGCATCGGCCTCATCTCCCTGGTTCCCAACCTGGTGCCGATCGTGCTCCTGTTCGGCATCATGGGTTGGTCGGGCATCAGCCTGAACATCTCCACCAGCATGATCGCCTCGCTCGCGCTCGGCATCGCGATCGACGACACCACCCACTTCCTCAGCACCTTCAACAGCGAGATGCACCGCACCGGCGACCAGGAGGCCGCCGTGCTGCACACCATGCGCACCGTCGGCCAGCCGATGGTCTTCACCTCGATCGCCCTGGCCGCGGGCTTCCTCATCGTCTGCCTTTCGAACTTCCAGCCGGTGAAGCACTTCGGCTTCCTGTCGAGCGTCACCATCGGCATCGGCCTGATCGTCGAGTTGTTCATCTCGCCGGCGCTGGTCACGGCGGTGAAGATCATCACCCTGTGGGATCTCCTCGCGCTCAAGCTCGGGCCCGAGCCGCACAAGCAGATCCCGTTGTTCAACGGTCTGCGGCCCTTCCAGGCGAAGATCGTCGTGCTCATGGCGCGCCTCGCCAAGGACGGAGTCGGCGCCTTCATCACGCGCCGCGGCGAGACCAAGGAGGAGCTCTACGTCCTCCTCAACGGGCGCGCCGACGTCTACCACAGCTACCCCGGCCCCGTGATCCGCAGCATGGGCCGCGGCGAGGTGATCGGCGAGATGGGCCTGGTGCGCAAGCGGCCGCGCTCCGCCGACGTCGTCATCGGCGAGGAGACCGACTACCTCGCGCTCGACAGCCGCTTCCTCGAGCGCATCGAGCGACGCTACCCGCGCATCGCCGCCGTGGTGTTCCTCAATCTCGCGCGCATCCTGAGCGATCGCCTGGAAAGCACGACCGAGGCCCTCGGCGAGGCGCGCAAGCGCTGATCCGTTCCATTTCGCCACAAGGAGAGCTTTCCCATGTCCGAGCCCGCCGTCCTCCTCCAGCGGGAGGATCACGTCCTGATCGTCACCATCAACCGCCCCGAGAAGAAGAATGCCGTCAACTGCGAGGTCATGTGCCGCCTCTACGACGCCTGGGTCGAGCTCGATCGCGACGACGACCTGCGCGTCGCCATCCTGACCGGCGCGGGCGACACCTTCTGCGCCGGCATGGACCTCTCCGAGATCGGCAAGCTGCAGCGCGGCCAGGCCGACAACGAGTGGATGGAGCGGGTGATGCGCGAGATGCACGTCATCTACGGCGCCTGGCTCAAGACCTACCGCCCGACCAAGCCGGTCATCCTGGCGGCCGAGGGCTTCGCGCGCGCCGGCGGCACCGAGATCCTGCAGGGAACCGACATCCGCGTGGCCGGCGAGAGCGCCAAGTTCGGCGTCACCGAGGTGCAACGCGGACTCTTCCCGATGGCCGGCTCGGCGGTGCGCCTGCGTCGCCAGATCCCCTACGCCGTCGCCGCCGAGATGCTGCTGGTGGGCGAGGACCTGCCGGCTGCCCGCGCCTACGCCCTCGGCCTGGTGAACCACGTCGTGCCCGACGGCCAGGCGCTCGCCAAGGCGCGGGAGATCGCGCGCCGCATCGCCGAGAACGGCCCGCTCGCGGTCAAGGCGATCCTGGCGACGCTGCGCGCGACCGAGTGCATGCCCGAGTCCGAGGCGTTCAACATCGAGCAGACCCACGGCATGAACGTGATGATGTCGAACGACGCCAAGGAAGGACCGCGCGCCTTTCTCGAGAAGCGCAAGCCGGTGTTCACCGGCAAGTGATCCGGCGGGCGGCGCTTGGCGCCGTCCGCGGACCATCCAGAGCGGCGGATACCGCCGCACTCCAGGCGCGGCTCGGCCGCGAAGGCGCTGCCGCGCCGCGAAGCGGTCTGGAGTGCGGCGTGCAGCGCCGCCCTCCAGATCAGCCGAGGGCGCCCGCCGCGCGCAGCGCCGCGATGCGCGCGGCGTCGTAGCCGAGCACCTCGGCCAGCACGCTCTCGCTGTCGCGACCGGGCTCGGCGGCGGCGCACCCCGGCAACGGCAGTTGCTCGTCGATCAACTTGATCGGCGACGGCATCAGCTCGGTTCCGGCCTCCTCGTGCGGCCGGAACGGCAGGCGCGCCTGGAACTGCGGGTCGCGGGTGATCGTCTTGACGTCGTTGACCGGCGCGATCGGCGTGTTGACCTCGAGGCCGAAGCGGAGCCACTCCTCCGTCGTTCGCGCCGCAAAGATGTCCGCCAACTCGCGCCGCAGAGCCGTGTCGCCGCGGGCGTGATCGGCGTACTTCGAGCCGGGGTTGCGGTCGTAGAGCTCCGGACGCCCGACACCGTAGGCGAAGTTCTTCCAGAACTCGCGCTCCGAAGCCATGAACAGCACGATGCCGTCGCGCGAGCGGTAGTACTGGTAGCGCACCGCCTCGGTCATGCTGTTTTCGCCCACCGGCCGCCGCGGACCCTTGCCGTCGCCATCGTTGCCGGTGACCTCGTCCTCGGGCCGCTCGTAGGCCTTGTTGCCCTCGATCCCATTCCAGTTGAAATGCGCCGCCGCGTCGCTCTGCGCGACCTCGAAGCGACAGCCGACGCCGGTCGCGCGCGCGCGGATGATCGCCGCCAGAATGCCGAGCGCGGCGTAGAGCGGCCCGGCGTTGATCCCCACCGCGGTGTAGCTCGGGATGGTCGGCTGTCCCTCGGCGTCGAAGGTCGGCCGCGCCACACCCGCCCAGGCGTCGTAGGCGATGCCGTGGCTCGGCATGTCCTTGTAGGGTCCGGTCGCGCCGTAGCCCGAGATGGTGCAGAAGACGATGCGCGGGTTGCGCTCCCGCAGGGTCTCGAAGGAGAGGCCGCGGCGCGCCAGCGCCCCCGGGCGCATCGCCTCGATCACCGCGTCCGCGCCCTCGACCAGATCGAGATACGTCGCCACCGCCTCGGGCTTGCGCAGGTCGAGCACCATGCTGCGCTTGCCGCGGTTGAGGTGCCAGTGGAGCAGCGAGATGCCGTCCACGATCGGGAACGCCATCTTGCGGACGTAGTCGCCGCCGGGGTTCTCGACCTTGATCACCTCCGCGCCTAGGTCGGCGAGGTGCATCCCCACCGCCGCGGGACCGAGGAGCGAGCTTTCGATGATGCGGACACCGCCGAGGAGACCGCCGTTCGCGCGTGCCGAGGTCGTCATGGGGAGGTGCACTTGGCACCGATCGCGACGGCGCTCAAGCCCTCGCTCGACTCACAACCAGAGCAGGCCGAAGCCGATCGTCGCGAGGCCGACTGCGGCGCGCACGCCGTCGAGCCAGCCCGGGCCGGAGCGCGCCAGGCGCTCGAAGCAGAGGCCCAGCACGCCGGCGAAGAGCAGCATCGAGAACAGCACGCCGACGGAGAAGAGGACGAGATAGACCACCCCCCACAGCGGGGTCGCCTGCTGCGCCAGCGGCATGAGCGCCAGCACCGGGGCACTGCCGGCCGTGCCGTGCAGCAACCCGACGAGCACCGCACCGTGATCGTGGCCGTGCTCCTCGCTCAGATGATCGACCGCCCGGCTCTCGCTCGGCGAGTGCAGGTGCCAGTGCGCGTGGCGCGGCACGCCTTCGTGGGCGTGCACGTGAACGTGAATGCGCCGGCGGCGCAGGTCCCACAGCACCCAGGCGCCCAACCCGATCAACACCACGCCGACCAGTTGCTCGGCGGAATCGCTCACCCAATCGGGCAGACGCGCGCCGAGGAGCAGCACGAGACCGCCCAGCACGAGCACCGCCAGGGCGTGCCCGACCGCCCAGCGCGCGCAGAACCCCAGCGCTTCACGCAGGCCGGGCCGGCGACTCGCCAGCGCGGAGACCGCCATGACGTGGTCGGCATCGAGGGCGTGCAGCAGCCCCAACCCGAAGGCGAGGCCGAGAGTGGCGGCGAGCGACGGCTCCAAAGGGACTCCGCGATCCGCGATGGATCAGCGACGCGATGCACCGGGGGAAGTGGAGCTGAACGGAGTCGAACCGTCGACCTCCTGAATGCCATTCAGGCGCTCTCCCAACTGAGCTACAGCCCCGTCCCGGTGAGCGCGGAAGCTAGCCGAAAGACGTCGGTTCGGCAACCGACCCGGAGACCTCCTACTCCTGCGGCTGGCCGCCGAAGAAGTAGAGATCCTCCCTGCCCTCGAGCATCTCGGGCGTCACCACCCAGGAGGTGAAGACCGTGCGGTCGAAGACCGCCTGCGACACCTCCGGATCGAGCCCGGTCGTCAGCCACGCCAGCCCGCCGACCAGCCCGCCGAGACCCGCGTGCACCGTCTTCACCGGAATGTAGAAGACGTTGGTCGCCACCACGCCCACCCAGACGATGGCGGGGTGCCCCTCGTCCTCCTGGGCGAACGCCGGCGACGCCGACAGCAACCCGACGACCATCCCCAGCACCACCAACCACTGCATCGACCGCCTCATGACCACCACACCTCCAGACCCGATCAGGCCCGACGTTTCGACCCGAGGCTATAGCAGAGGTGCAATCGCGATAGAAGTTCCCCCGCCGTCGCGCTCCCAGGCGCCGCGAGAGGTGCGCCGACCGCGCTTCAGCTCGCGTAGATGAAGGCGACCGCGGTGATCACGACCGAGGCGACGAGCGACACCCACAGGCGCTGCAGCTTGGGAGTCCATGCCGCCAGCGACTCGAGCTGCATCATCTGTTCGCGCAGATCGCGCAGGCCGAGGCTCACCAGCGGCGCCGTGGCCGAATCCTCCGCCGCCACAGCCGCGGGTGAGTGCCGGGCGTCGTCGAGGGCGCGCTCCAATCCGCGGATCTGTTCCTCGAGAGCGGCGACGCGTTCGGCCAGCAGGCGCACCGCCTCGTCGTCGAGCGCGACGGCCTCCTTGTCGTCCGAGGCGACGACCGCTTCCTCGAGCCGGGCGAGGCGGTCGTCGAAGGTGTCGACCGCTTGCCTCAGCTCCTCGGACGCCCCCTCGCGCTGCGCCGCCAGCTCGGCCATCTCGCGCATGCGCTTCTGCGCCTCGTCGGCGCGCTGCAGAGCGCGGTCGCTGGCGGTGCGAACCTCGGCGAGGGCATGTTGCTGCTGCGCCAGGAAGCGCTCGGTGAGCGCCCGCACCTCGGCCATGCCGGCCGCCGCGCTGGCCGCCCCGGCGGAGAGATCGCCGTCGGCGCCGGCGGGCACTTCGCCCCCGGCCAGGCGCAGCGCGATCGAGTCGATGCGCTCGTTACACTGTTGCACCGCCGCGATCATCGCGTCGCGATCGGCGGTGAAGCGCGCCATCAGGCGGCTGAAGGCCTGGCGCTGCGCCTCGAAGCGGTCGACGTCGCTGACGGGCTGAAGGTTCTCGGCGAGCTCGGCACTCATGCGGCCACCTCCCTGGAATCGCCACCGCGGCTGTCGCGCGGCGGCACCGAGCGCAGCGGCATGCGCCCGTAAGTGCGCTCGATCATGCGGCGTAGGCGGGCGAGCAGATCCTCGCGCCGGAACGGCTTGACGACGTAGTCGTCGGTCCCCGCCTGGAATCCGCGCGACACGCTCTCCTCGCTGCCCTCGGCGGTCAGCATCATCACCGGCACGAAGGCCGTGCGCACGTCGGAGCGCAGTTTCCGGCAGACGCTGAAGCCGTCCATGTTCGGCATCGAGAGATCGAGGATGACGATGTCGGGGCGCTCGATCTCCGCCAGCGCCAGGGCCTCGGGGCCGTCCTGCGCGGTGATCACCGTGAGCCCGAGGTCCGAGCGCTCCAGCGTCATGCGCACGATGCGGCGCAGATCGGGGTCGTCGTCGACGACCAACGCCTTGAAGGTGCGCGGTTCGGCGCTGACCGGCGCGATCTCGCGGGAGGCCGCAGCAGGAGGCGGCGACGCCACGGCCGCAGGTGAGAGCTCCGGCGGCGCCTCGACCGGCGGCGCCACTTGGGCGGCCGCCGACTTCCGACCGCAGTAGGGGCAGGCCGACCAGGATGCGGTCATCGGCTTGCCGCAGCCATCGCAGTTGCTGCGCAGCGCGTGGCCGCAGTGCGGGCAGGCGACGAAGCCCTCGTCGATCTCGCGCGTGCATTCCGGGCAACTGGGCTTGAGCTCGGCCACCTGGATGACGCGCAGCACCTCTTCGGCGGTGGTCGTGCCGAGGCGCAGCTTCGTCATCGCGTCGTCGATCAGCGCCGGATAGCCCTCGGCACGGGCGCGCTGCCGCAGCGCGGCCTCGCCCCCGCCGCTGGCCTCGATCGCCTTCGCGAGCGCGCCGACCACCGGCAACAGCTCGTAGACCGCCAGCCGACCGGAGTAGCCGCTCTGCCGGCACTGGGCGCAGCCGCTGCCGCGACGGAACTCCTGCCCGTCGTCGAAGCGCAGCAGTCGGCGAGCCTCCTCGTCGGGAACGTAGGGACTGCTGCACCCCGGGCAGACGCGGCGGACCAGCCGCTGTGCCACCACCAGGTTGAGGCTGTTGGCGATGGCATAGGGCTCGACGCCGAGGTCGAGCAGTCGCGTGACGGTCGAAGCGGCGTCGTTGGTGTGCAGGGTGCTGAGGACGAGGTGGCCGGTCTGCGCCGCCTGGATCGCGATCTGCGCGGTCTCCTGGTCGCGGATCTCGCCGACCAGGATGACGTCGGGATCCTGGCGCAGGGTCGAGCGGAGCACGCTCGCGAAGGTCAGGCCCTGCTTCTCGTGGACCTCCACCTGGTTGATGCCCGGCAACTGATACTCGATCGGGTTCTCGATGGTGACGATGTTCTTCGCGCCGGTGTGGATCTCCTGGATCAGAGCGTAGAGGGTCGTGGTCTTGCCGCTACCGGTCGGCCCGGTGACGAGGATCAGACCCTCGGGACGGCGAGCGGCGTCGCGCAGCCGGCCGAGGTCGAGATCCGAGAAGCCGAGCTCCTCGAGTCGCCGGACCGCGCGCCGCGCGTCCAGAATTCGCAGGGTGATCTTCTCGCCGTGGTTCACCGGCAGGCTGGAGACGCGCAGGTCGATCGAGCCGTCCTTGTAGCGCACCTGGATGCGTCCGTCCTGCGGCACGCGGCGCTCGGTGATGTCGAGCTTGGCGAGCACCTTGAAACGCGCGGTCAGCGGACTCTGCACCCACTTCGGCAGGCGGAACCCTTCCTCCAGGATGCCGTCGATGCGGTAGCGCACGACGACGCCGTTGGTGAGGGGCTCGAGATGGATGTCGCTCGCGCCGTTCTTGATGCCCTCGAGGAGAATCAGGTCGACCAGGCGGACGACCGGCGGCAGCTCGGCGTTCTGGGCGATGAGGCGGAGATCCGAGCTCTCCTCCTTCAGTTCCGAGACCATCAGCGGTTCGGCGTCGGGGACGTTCTTGAGGAACTGGTCGAGCGACTCCTCGAGCCGGTAGGCGTGGGTGAGCGCGTCCCGGATCTCCAGACGGGTCGCGACCGCAGCCTGCGTCCGCTTGCCGGTGGCGAACTCGACCGCGCGCAGCGCGTCCAGGTCGAGCGGGTTGGCGGTCGCGACCGTGATCACCCCGTCCTCGAGCCGGACCGGTACGATTTCGTACTTCGCCGCCAGGGTCTCCTTGACGGCGCGGGTGAGCTGCGGATCGATCGCGATCGCGGCCAGGTCGATCAGCGGCAGCCGCAGCGTATCGGCCAGCAGGACCGCGAGATCGCGCTCGTCGATCACACCTTCCCGTTCCAGCGTCTCGGTCAGCGAGATGTCGGCCCGGCCGGCCAACTGCTCGAGTCGCAAAGCGTCCGCGGCGCTCAGCCGCCCCTGCCGCTGCAGAAAGCGAAGCAGCGACCGCCGTCCTCGAAGTCCGTCCGAGCTCATCGATACCCTACCCTGCCGGCTTTCCAAGCAAGGCATGTACCGTGCGGCTCGCAGCGCAAACCGTCACCTCAGACGCGGACCGCGCGCCAGCGGGATGGCACACGGGTGACAAAATTGGGCGCCGCCCGGGAGCTCGCTATTCGAGGATGTAGGTCTCCCCGCCGCGACTCTTCGCCAGCCATTCGCCGACGCTCATGCCGAGGATCTCGTTGAAGATCCGGTCGGCGTCCTGGAGGCCTCGGCTGTCCGGCATGATCTCCATGACGCGCAGGTAGTCCTCCGGGGCGACGCGGCGGAGCGCGCCGCTGTCGCGCAGGCGCTGCATCGCGACGATGAGCTCGGCGAGATCGTCGTCCGACAGACCCTCGTAGGGCGAGTCCGGCGGGACGGTCGGTCGTCGCCCGAGGTTCGGAAGGTCGTCGCCGCCAATGGCGTCCTCGGGCAGCCCGCTCTCGATGTCTACCTGCAGCTCGGTTGCGACCGCGGCGGCCGCCGTGCGCTTGCGCATCCCATGCCGCTCTCGGAACCGCGCCCGCTTGCTCCTGCCGCGCGGCGTCGGCGTCTCCTCCGCCGCCACCTCCTGCCCGGCGGCGGCGTCGCCCGCGGCCGCACCTTCACCGAGCGAGCGCGGCGTGGGCAGCGCGCGGTCCTTCAGCAGCATGCGGGTCGGCGCGCCGACCGGCCGGGTGGCGACGCGCTCGGCCTCGCCCTCTTCTCTCGGGCCGAAGGCCCACAGAGCGACCAACAGGACCACCACCACCAGGGCGAGAGCGGGGAGAACCGGGACACGAGATGTCATGACCACCTCAGAAGGCGAAGAGCACCTTGACCGCGCCGCTGGCGTCCTGGTCCCAGCAGGCCAGGAAGGCCTCACGGTACTGCGACAGGGGGTAGCGGTGGGTGATGATCGGCGTGACGTCGACCCGGCCCGAGGCGACGAACTCGAGATACCACTCCATCGCGTGCTGCCGGCGCTCGCCGATCTGCTCGATCGCGAAGGCGTTCGAGCCGACGACCGAGATCTCCTTGAAGTACAGCGGAGTCCACTCGAAGCGGCGCGGGATCTCGACGCCGGCGACGACGACGCGGGCGCGCGGGGCCGCGACGCGCACGCCGACCTCGAGGGTCTCGGCGGAGCTGACGGTGTCGTAGACCACGTCGACGCCGCGGTTGAGCATCGCCTGGCCGTGCCAGGGGCGGAGCACGTCGGTGCCGGTCAGCGCGGCGACGCCGGCGATGATCTCGGCGGTCGGGCGATGCGGCAGCACTGCCTCGGCGCCGAACAGCGACGCGAGCCGGGCCTGGTGCGGGTAGCGCGCCACGGCCAAGACGCGCACCTCGGGGTACAGCAGGCGCAGGATGGCGATCGCGAGCAGGCCGAGCGTGCCGCAGCCGTACACCAGCGCCGTGCCGGAGGCCGGCGGCGGCGAGTGCAGGATGGCGTGCAGCGAGACCGAAAACGGATCGGCCAGCACCGCCGCGGTGAAATCGACCCCGTCGGGGATGGGGATGCACATCGATTCGTGCGCCGGCACCAGCGGTGCGAAGCCGCCGGTGGCGGTGGCGCTGTTGCCGGTGTGGATGCCGGGCGCCAGCCGCCCGCGGGCGAAGTTCTCGCACAGCGACAGGTCGCCCCGGGCACAGGCGGCGCACGGCGGCTCGATGCCGCGCGGGGCGCAGGAGAGCCAGGGGTTCAGCACCACCCGTTCTCCCACCCGCCGGGTGCGGACGCCGGGGCCGACGGCTTCGATCACGCCCACCACCTCGTGACCGAGAACCTGCGGGAACGAGATCAGCGCCGTCATCGGGTTGTCGAACCTGCCGTTGAGGAAGACCTGCTTGTAGTCGCTGCCGCAGAGACCGCAGAGGACGGTGCGGAGCACGACCCAGTCTGGCCCCGGGAACCCGGGATCGGGGATCTCGCGCAGGCGCAGCGGCGCCAGCGGCCCGACGAACGCGCGCGGCGTCAGGCCGGCCAACAACCGGGTGACGACCTGCCGGGGCAGGCTGTTCTCGCACACCAGCGCCTGCATCGCCGCCTCACGCCTCGCCGGCCCGATTGATCAGGCTGGCGGCCACGCCGGCGCCGAAGCCGTTGTCGATGTTCACCACGGTGATGCCGGGGGCGCACGAGTTCATCATCGCCAGCAGCGCCGCCAGCCCGCCGAAGCTGGCGCCGTAGCCGATGCTGGTCGGCACGGCGATCAGCGGGCGATCGACCAGGCCGCCGATCACGCTCGGCAGCGCGCCCTCCATGCCCGCCACCACCACCAGCACCGATGCGCCGTGCAGTCGCTCGCGGTGGGCGAAGAGCCGATGGATGCCGGCGACGCCGACGTCGTGGATCCTCTCCACCTCGTTGCCGAGCAGTTCGGCCGTGACCGCCGCCTCCTCCGACACCGCCATGTCGGAGGTCCCGGCGCTCGCGACCAGGATCCTGCCGCGCCCCCGGCGTGGGATCGGCTCGCGCACCAGCGTCAGCAGCCGCGCGTGCGGGTCGTAGCGCGCGCCCGGCAGCGCGGCCAGCAGCCGCTCGCCCTTTTCCGCGTCGACGCGCGTCGCCAGCACGTTCGCGCCGCCGCCCGCCAGCCGCTCCGCGATCGCGGCGATCTGCTCGCTCGATTTGCCTTCGCCGTAGATGACCTCGGGCAGTCCGAGGCGCAGGGCGCGATGATGATCGAGCTTGGCGAAGCCCAGATCCTCGAACGGCAGGCCCTTAAGCCTCTCCATCGCATGGTCGACCGAGACGGTACCGGCACCGACCTCGGCGAGCAGTTGGCGCAGTCGAGCGGGATCCATCGGCGCAACGATGCTGGCGCAGAGAGTGCGGGTCAAGACACGGGGCGGAAATGCTCGAAGCCGCCGCGCCCGGGCCGGCGCACGCGACCATCGGCATCGCGCACCCGCACGCCAGCGGGACGCGCGACGACCTCGCCGACGCGGGTGACGCGACAGCCGAGATCGAGCGCCACCAGGCGGGCGAGCCGCGCCCGAGGAACGGTGAAAAGCAGTTCGTAGTCCTCCCCGCCGCGGGCGGCGGCGTCGAGGTCGTCGCCCAGCAGGCGCCGATAGGCGGGCGAGCGCGGCAGTCGCTCGAGATCGAGCAGGGCGCCGACGCCGCTGCGTTCGCAGAGGTGGCCGAGGTCCTGGACGACGCCGTCGCTGACGTCGACCATCGCCGAGGCCAGGCGCGCCTGCGCCAGTCGCCGGCCGACCGCGAGGCGCGGTGTCGGCGCCGCGAAGCGACGAACGAGGAAGCGCAGGTCGCGTCCGGCCGCATCCCGGCCGGATGGCGGCTGCCCGGCGGTGCGCAGCCAGTCGACCGCCGCGGCGGCGTCGCCCAGGGTGCCGGTCACGAACACCGCGTCGCCCGCGCGCGCCCCGCGGCGCAGCAGTGGGCGGTCGCCGGCGCCGATCAGCGCCACCGAAACGAACAGCCGGTCGCTGGACGAGAGGTTGCCGCCGACGATCGAGACGCCAGCACGCCGCGCCGCCGCGGCCGCGCCGCGATGGAGCTGCGAGAGCTCGGCGCGGCCGAGGTCGGCCGGCACTCCCACGCTGAGGAGCGCGAAGCGCGGCGTGCCGCCCATGGCGGCGATGTCGCTCAGGTTGACCAGAATCGCCTTGGCCCCGATCTGCCGCGCGCTCAGCCAGGTGCGCTGGAAGTGCACCCCCTCGACCAGCGCGTCGGTGGTCAACAGCAGCGAGCGGTCGCCGCGCACGACGGCGCAGTCGTCGCCCGGGCCGACCCGCACCCGCCCGCTCTGCGGCAACGTCGGCAGCAGGTCGCGCAGGAAGGCGAACTCGCTCAGGCCGCCGCCGCGGATGCGCCGCCGCATCGCAGCACCCGTCACCAGGACAGCTCTTCGAGGTCGCCGTCGTGGAAGCGCAGCAGGAAGAGCTGGCGGCGGACGACGCCGTCGACGATCTCGAGGTTGCCGCCGGCGCCCTCGAAGAGGCCGATGTTCTGCAACATGAGGTCGATCTCCGCGCGGGTGAAGGCGCCCCGGCGGACGGCCAGCTCGACCAGCGCGGTCGCGTCGTGCGCCTGCGCCTCGAGCAGGCCGGGGCGGCGGCCGAAGCGGCGGCGGAACTTCTCGACGAAGGCGCGCGTCGCGGGCCGGGCGCTGTCGGGATAGAAGCCGTCGACGAAGATCGCGCCCTCGAGCGAGCGGGCGACGCCCGCCAGGATCGCCGCCTCGTTCCATTCGCTCGAGCCGAGCAACTGCATCTGCGGCAGCTCGCGCCGCACCTCCGGCGCCAGCAGCGCGATGGTCGCCGCCGAGTCGGGCAGGAAGACGGCCTCGATGCGGCCGCGGAGATCGAGGTGCCGCAGGTCCTCGATGGTCGCGGCGAAGTCCGTCTGACCCGGCTGGTAGGCGACGGCGCCCACCAGCATCGCCCCTTCGGACTGCACCGCCTCGCGGAACAGCTCGTTCAGGCGCATCCCGTAGGCATCGCCCGGGTGAACCACCGCGAACCGCCGCAGACCGAGCTTGCGCACCGCGTAGGCGGCGAGCGTCTGCGCCTGCAGCGAACGCGTCATCGCGGTCTGGTAGACGAACGGCCCGGAGAGCCCTTCGCTCTGCGACAGCGGCAGGACCGCGATGTCGGCCGACGACGCCCGGTCGACGATGGCCGCCGACTGCTCGCCCCGCAGCGGGCCGACGACCGCGACCGCGCTCGCGTCGCGCTGCAACGCCGCCAGACCGTCGAGCGCGCCGCCGACGCTGCCGAGCGAATCGTACGGCGCGAGATCCTCGTCGCGTTCCACCGCGACGCGCGCGCCGTCGAGCGAGGCTTCGCCGATGCTGCGCAGCTTGCCGCTCAGCGGGACGAGCACGCCGATGCGAACGCTCTCCGGTCCGGGCGTCGGGCTCGGCGTCGGCTCCTGCGTCCGTACCGCCGTGCGCGCCTGGGTCGGCCGGCGGGCGGAGTTGAGCGCGCGCCAGACGAAGTCGGTGCTGGACAGCGGACGCGCCTGGTGGCGCTCCTCGTCCGACATCTGGTCGACCAGGGCGTTGATGCGCGCCGAGAGAATGCCGCGCTGGTTGTCGTCGCCCGCGATGTAGGCGCGCTCCCACCAGAGCAGCGCCCCGACGTTGTGGCCGCGCGCCTGCTCGACGTCGCCGTAGAGGGTGAAGACCACCGGCCACTGCCCCTCCGGGTACTCGGCGCGCAGAGCGGCAAGCACCTCCGCGGCCTCGTCGTTGCGGCCGAGGCGGTGGTAGGAAGCGGCGAGGCGGTAGTTCGCCTGGACGACGTCGTCCTCGTCCGGATCGTCGGCGAGGAAGTTGCGATAGAGCAGGATCGCCTCGGCGTAGTCGCCGCGCTGGTAGGCGGCGTCGGCGCGGCGCAGCGCCGCCGGAGCGCCACCCGAACGCGCCGTCTGGCCGAGACCGCAGGCGACGCCCAGCAGAGCGAGGGAGAGCAGGAGGAGCGCGCGCCAGCACTTCATGTCGTCGAACGGGCCCGGGGCGGAGGGGGAACGGAGGTGCGGCGAGCGCGGCCTCGCTCAGCCGAACATCTCTTTCATCTTCTCGAAGAAACCCTTGGCAGCGGGGGCGACCTCCTCCCCCTCCTCGCGGGCGAACTCCTCGAGCAACTCGCGCTGTCGCGCGCTGAGCTTCTGCGGAATCTCGACCACCAGTTCCACGATCTGGTCGCCGCGGCCGTAGCCGCGCAGGTCGGAGATCCCCTTGCCGCGCAGACGCATGGCGTGCCCGGGCTGGGTCCCGGCCGGCACCGAGACCGACACCTTGCCTTCGAGCGTCGGCACCTCGACCTCGGCGCCCAGGGCCGCCTGGGTGAAGCTGATCGGCACCTCGCAGATGACGTCGACGCCGTCGCGCTTGAAGAACGGGTGCGCCTTCACCTGGA
>Ga0268299_1001646_pt1 | contig 35567 bp, 32 predicted proteins | sample NOBtaG_FD_193484 | JGI IMG/M metagenome (GOLD analysis project Ga0268299, IMG submission 193484) | Activated sludge microbial communities from bioreactor in Nijmegen, Gelderland, Netherland - NOB reactor | ecosystem: Engineered > Bioreactor > Aerobic > Activated sludge | place: Netherlands... | reverse complement strand
TGGTGGGTCTGGCTGGACTCGAACCAGCGACCAAGGGATTATGAGTCCCCTGCTCTAACCAACTGAGCTACAGACCCTGTTTTATCTCATTTCTCATCAATTACCGGTGTCAAGAAAACTGCGAAGTCTTTCTGAGCGTGCAGGGTGACGTAGCTTTCGCAATGCTTTAGCTTCTATCTGCCGTATACGCTCACGAGTCACATCAAACTGTTTTCCAACTTCTTCAAGTGTATGATCAGTATTCATTTCAATGCCAAACCGCATACGCAGAACTTTTGCTTCGCGCGGCGTCAGAGAATCAAGTATATCCTTTGTTACCCCTCTAAGACTAGCGTAAACTGCAGCATCGGCCGGTGCCATTGTAGCAGAGTCTTCTATAAAGTCACCAAGATGTGAATCCTCGTCGTCTCCTATTGGAGTTTCCATGGAAATCGGCTCTTTGGAAATTTTGAGGATTTTGCGAATCTTCTCTTCAGGCATTTCCATCTTCTCGGCAAGTACGGCAGGCTCGGGCTCTTGTCCAGTTTCTTGAAGTATTTGGCGCGATATGCGATTCATTTTATTGATGGTTTCAATCATATGAACAGGTATCCGGATAGTACGGGCCTGGTCAGCAATGGAGCGTGTTATCGCCTGTCGTATCCACCAGGTTGCATATGTTGAAAACTTGTATCCGCGCCGATACTCGAATTTATCAACCGCCTTCATCAGACCAATATTGCCTTCCTGTATCAAGTCAAGAAACTGTAATCCACGATTGGTATATTTCTTGGCGATAGAAATAACCAAGCGTAAATTGGCTTCGGTCATTTCCCGTTTTGCCCGACGCGCTTTTGCTTCACCTGTCGACATTTTTCGGTTTATTTCTCTCAAGTCTTTAATCGAAATACCAATGGCTTCCTTGAGATTATGTAATTTCTGCTGCTGTTCAATAATTTCAGGTTTGTAGTGTTCGAGCGCTTGACTGCAGGGTTTTGCCAATGCAACTTCTTTTGCAATCCAGTCGAAATCTGTTTCATTTCCAGGAAATGTCTTGATGAAATAATTCCGCGGCATTTTGGCTCTTGTCACGCATAATTCCATAATTCTACGCTCGTACTGGCGCACATCCTGAACTAATGCGCGCTGCATGTCACATAGTTTCTCCACTGTTTTTGCTGAAAAACGCATGCACATGAGCTCATTAGAGATTTTTTCCTGTAATTCCTGATATTTTCTGCTGCCAGGACCTTCGTTGCTCAAAACAGTCTGCATCTCAGCAAAAATACCACGAATAGTTGAAAAATGCAGTAAAGCGTCTTCTTTAAGCTTCATCAGATCCGCGCTGACTATGGAACCATTGTCATCTGCATCATCGTCATCTGCATCATCATCCAGATCACCGGAGTCCAAGTCGGAATCAAGCGATTCCCCCCCCATATCCGCATTCAGTATGTCCTGATCATCCGAATCAACCAAACCGTCGACTACTTCATCAATGCGAAGATTATCACTCTCAACTTCAGATGCTATTTTTATAATTTCAGCGATAATGGGCGGACAAGCGGAAATAGCCTGAATCATATGGCGCAGACCACCCTCGATACGTTTAGCAATTTCGATTTCACTTTCGCGTGTTAGCAGACCGACCGACCCCATTTCACGCATATACATACGCACAGGATCCGTGGTGCGCCCAAACTCTGAATCAACCGAAGATAACGCCGCCTCTGCTTCCTCTGCAACATCCTCATCTGCGACCGTTGTCGCAGAATCGGACATTAGCAGCGTTTCAGCATCAGGCGCTTCATCATGCACGGAAATACCCATGTCATTAATCATGCTGATGATGCCTTCTATCTGCTCGGCATCCAGCATATCATCCGGCAGGTGATCGTTGATCTCCGCGTATGTTAAATAACCGCGCTCCTTACCCAATACGATCAGCCTTTTCAGTCGCATGCGCCTGGCTTCCATGTCCTGAACGGAAGCATTGCCCTCGGGTATCGTTACAACAGTGGCTGATTCAATGTTAGTGAATTGCTCTGCTGCACTTTTTATTTTTTTGTTGGCGCGGGGCTTAGCAGGCTTGGCCTTCTGCTTTTCACTTTGCACAGCCATCGGGTCGCCAGCTAACTGAGTCGTATCTTTGGTTCTACCTCGAGAAGGCTTGATTGAATCTTTTATATTTTTATTATTTTCTTCCGCGCCTGATACTGACTTTTCAACCTCTGCGTCGTTAATTTTGACTGATTTTGACATATATTTAAAAATTCCAATGTAAAACGGAGTGAAAAGAATAAAAACTGAAAATTGACGATTATATCAAAATTTCATTTTGACTTGCATTATAGTCATCGTGAATTTACAGAAGTGTGAGCGTTTGTTCAATAATTCACAGGTTCACAGTAAAATGCTGAAAGTTATTTAAGAATTTAGAGAAAAGCCAGTATCGGGTATTTACCCTTCGCAATAATCCAAGCAAATTATTGACGGGATCGCACCCAATCACGCCACTGTACAAACAAATTCCTATCTAACGCGGCAATTACAGAACGGCGCCAAGGCGAGCCTGCCCAATAATCGTCATGATCAAACCCTGACATATAACCGCCGGCTTCCTCTAGAATCAGACTACCTGCCGCATAGTCCCATGGCTTTTGCCCGCCATGGAGATAAAGATCAAAGTAACCCGCCGCCGTATAGCACCACTCCAAAGTACACGCACCGTAATTTCGCTGAGAAGCATACGGTGGATCAGCAGCGACTTCCGTTGCCAGCTTTCTATGCAGTCTTTTTAAATCCACATTAGCCACTGCATTCGTTAAAACCGAAGCATTATGTTTTATTGGCAACCGTTTGCCATTCAAATAAGCCCCCCCCCCTTTCTCCGCATAAAACATTTCATCGGAAACCGGATTATAAATGACGCCCAATACGCTTCTGCCCTGCTCCATCCTCGCCACTGAAATGGCAAAATAAGGTATCCCATTGAGAAAATTCGATGTACCGTCGATTGGATCAACACTCCATAATCCCTCATTCCCTTTAGACCATTGCGCCTCTTGCTTTTTCTGGGGCATTTCTTCTCCCAGAACGGGTCCCGAACGAATCTTTTGAAGCGCCTCTATCAAGGCATCCTGCGCCGCCAGATCTGCCTCGGTAAACGTGCTTCCATCAGCTTTTATCTGACGGGCAACCTGCAAAAAACGTGGCATGACCTCATGTTGCGCTATCTTCTTGACTATTGTTATAACTTCATTCAACACGTTTATTCTGAACGCCACTTGATTGAACATCCAATACTCGGTATCTGCTCTTTAGGTCCTTTGCCTGTCATCGCGACTTCAAACATGCCTTCAAACAAATCACGGCGTGCGTTGGGCGATGCTGCTTCCTTGCGGGATGCGTCCAAACGTCCACGGTATTGAAGTTCTAATTGCTTATTAAATCCAAAAAAATCAGGCGTACATACCGCTCCATAGGCTTTAGCAACTTCCTGAGTCTCGTCCCATACATACGGGAAGGGGTAAGCCCATTCCTCGGCAATACGAACCATATTGTCAAAAGAGTCCTCGGGATAATCATTCGGGTCATTAGACATAATTGCAATCGCATTAACACCATGCTGGTTTAATTCGTTGACATCGCGAATGAGGCGATCCTGTATCGCCTTGACGTAAGGGCAATGATTACAAATAAACATAACCAGCAGTCCATTTTCTCCTTTTGCTGAAGCCAGGTTATAGCGCTTACCATCAACGCCCAATAAATCAAAGTCAACCGCTTTCCAGCCAAAATCACAAACGGGTGTTTCCAAACTTGCCATTATTCTTTATCTCCTCTATTAGAAATAATTCTTTCAAAACTAATTTCTTTTATCTCGGTTTATACTTATCTGGCCAACCGTTTTATCAAAAAGTCTTCGACATCATTTCCATGTAGATAGTTTAAAAAGCTAAACATGTTATATTAGCACGAGTCGACATACCTATTTTGTTATCGCTCTCAGATTAAGCCATGCTTCCCCGCTTTTATCACACCGAAGAAATTTTTGTCGGTCAGACCGTTGAACTCAATCTTGCTGCCGGACATCACGCAAGCAGGGTATTAAGGCTTAAAATCGGCGACTCAATTACAGTATTCAATGGCAGAGGCGGCGAATTTCGGGCGCACATAAAAAACATTCAAAAAACATCGACGTCGATCATCGTTGATCAATTCGATGATATTGAACGTGAATCACCACTGACGATTACACTCACTCAATCACTGTGCGCCAACGATAAAATGGACTGGATTATACAAAAATCAGTTGAATTGGGCGTAACCCGCATCCAGCCGATTGTCACTACTCGGAGTATCGTTCATCTAACAAAAGAGCGCGCAACAAAACGACTGGAGCACTGGAAAAAAGTCATTATTTCCGCATGCGAACAGTGTTGCAGAAACCACATACCGATAGTGATGCTACCACAATCGTTGACAGACTGGCTAAGCAACAGAAAAACCGATGTGCAGCCACATCTCGATTTTATGTTATCTATCAATGGTCGCCACTGCCTGAAAGACTTCCCCAGGCCAGCAGCAAGTACGCAACTGACAATCGCGATCGGACCGGAAGGCGGCTGGACAGAAAATGAAGAAATAATTTTGCAGCAGGCCGGATTTATTGCTTTGCGTGCAGGTCGACGGATAATGCGAACGGAAACCGCGGCGCTGGCAACTATCGTAGCGCTACAGAGCTGCTGGGGAGATTTCTAGAATTCAGTCCATCAATACTTCTGAATAACTCGTTCTGATAATTTATTGTATTGCCTGCTATCCATGAATTTAAACACTGATTTTGTTGCCTGGTTTCGCTCGGTAGCCCCTTATGTAAATGTTTTTCGGGGAAAGACCTTTATATTCGGCATTGGCGGAGAAATGGTCGCCGATGAAAAATTTGTCAGTTTTATTCACGATATAAATTTGCTTGCCAGCCTCGGTGTACGTCTGATTCTGGTCTATGACGCACATCCGCAAATACAGCAACGACTCAATGAAAGCCACCCGGATAAATATGCAGCACTGAATTCCGGCATTACCGATATATCTTCCCTAAACTTTGTTAAAGAAACCATAGGCCGGGTTCATTCCGAGATTGAAGCGTTATTATCCATGGGACTGCCCAATTCTCCAATGGCGAATGCGGATATTCATGTTGCCAGCGGCAATTTCATCACGGCCTGCCCTTTTGGCATTATCAGCGGCGTTGACTTTTTGCTGACCGGCAAAGTACGCAAAATTAACACTCGCGCTATTCAAACCTGCCTGGATCAAGGCAATGTGGTTTTGATGTCGCCATTGGGTTACTCACCAACAGGTGAAATTTTTAACCTCACGATGGAAAACGTGGCCACAGAGACTGCCATTGCGCTGAGCGCCGAGAAACTTATTTTCCTCCTCGATAAATTTGACGAAACCAGCACCTCAACGGAAAATGCAGTCCGCTTACCCCGAGAATTGACGGTTGCACAAACCAAATTGCTGCTTCAACAAACAAGAAACAATACATTTCACTTGAACAATGAAATACGCCAGAAGCTTGCATGTGCCATCAATGCATGCGAAGGCAAGGTCACGCGCACGCATCTCATCAGTCGGCACATGGATGGCGCTATTCTGCGAGAGCTTTTCACGCATTTTGGCATTGGATGCATGGTATCGCGTGAACCCCTGGAAACACTTAGAAATGCCGGTATCGAAGACGTTGGAACAATTCTTCAGCTTATAGAACCGCTCGAAGCGGAAGGCATACTCGTCAGAAGAAACCGGGAGTTGCTCGAAATTGAAATTGACCGTTTCATCGTATTTGAGCATGACGGCATAACTATCGGATGTGCTGCGCTTTATCCTTTCCCACAAGAGAGAATGTGCGAACTGGCCTGTCTGGCTGTGCATCCCTCCTACCGCAACCAAGGGCACGGCAACCGGCTTCTTAAAGCAATAGAAGAACGCGCCGTAGCCCAAGGCAATGAGAAACTCTTCGTATTAACTACACATGCCACACACTGGTTTATTGAACATGGTTTTTCGGAAGCATCGCTTTCCGATTTACCCAAACTTAAGCAGGATTTATATAATTACAAACGCCGTTCAAAAGTATTCATCAAGACGCTGACAATCTGATCGTGGTGATTAATGCAGTCTTGGTATTTTTGAGACACTGCTGAAAACCCATATCTGCGAGCATCCGCTTTACGGATTTTCTGCCTCTCCCTTCAACACAACACGTCGTTATTCATAACAATATCTCATTACATATCAATCATATACGTATCAATATTATTAACTCCCACATTGTCTCGTTTAACAACTCTGAGTTTTCGAAGGAACCCCTGAGTATTTACGCAGCCTGAAGAAAACGCCATAATCAAACACTTTTGATCTGATTCTACTTTGGAGGGAAAATGGCAAAAACAGTACATTGCATTAAACTTGGACGCGAAGCGGAGGGGCTTGATTTCCAACCCTATCCAGGTGAATTAGGCAAACGTATTTTTGAGAATGTTTCAAAAGAAGCTTGGCGTGAGTGGGTCACACTCCAAACTATGCTCATTAACGAAAACCGTCTCAATCTATCGGACACAAAATCGCGTCAGTACCTTGCTGAACAATTAGAGGCACACTTCTTTGGCCAGGGTGCCGAAAATCCGGCCGGTTATATACCCACCAAAGACTAACAAAAATTACGCTCAGTACCGTGCCTACTGAAATTGAACTCAAGTTGCGCTTTCCTCCCCAATTCATTACGGCCATCAAGGAATTACCGCTGTTAAAAGATTTCAGTATCGCCGCGCCGGCGGAACAGGATATTTTCAGTATCTACTTTGACACACCCGACTTCATTCTCCGCAAACATCGCATCGCCTTGCGAACACGAAAAATTGGCGATCAATGGCTGCAAACAATCAAAAGTAATGGCACTGTTCAAGACGGCCTGCATCAACACCACGAATGGGAGTTTCCTATAACCGCCGACAAACCGGAATTCGATCAGATCCAGGATCAGGATTTGAAAATTTTCTTTTCTGACAAAAAACTCAGAGACTCACTACGACCAGTCTTTACAACTGACTTTCATCGCACGATATACCTGATCGAACCATTTGAAAAAGTCAGACTTGAATTCTGTCTGGATACGGGAAAAATTATCGCCAATAATAAAACAGCTTTAATCTGTGAAGTGGAACTTGAACTCAAGACAGGAAACAGTCAACAGCTGATGGAATTTAGCCGACTACTACAGGAATGTTGTCCTTTCCAACTTATACCGGAAAACTCAAGCAAAGCGGTTCGTGGATTTGACTTGCTTGCAGAATGAAGAGAGAGGAATTGTAGAAATTTTCCGTGCATGACACATTCATCATGCGGATTTTAAAAATTCCTCTCAATCGGTTACATTAAAAGTGAAACTTGTTTATTTTATAACAGGATTCAGCTCACCTTTAGCATAGCGTGCCGCCATGTCATCCAGCTGAATTGGCTTGATTTTACCAGCCTGCCCAGCGCATCCAAAAGCTTCAAAACGCGCCTTACAAATATCTTTTGCGGCCGCTGTCGCCACCAGTAGAAATTTACGCGGATCAAAATTACTTTTATCCTGCGCCATATGACGACGTATTGCACCTGTCATTGCCAAACGAATGTCGGTATCAATATTAACTTTGCGCACGCCATTTTTGATACCTTCCTGAATTTCTTCAACCGGAACGCCGTAGGTTTCTTTCATTTCACCGCCATGTTGACGGATGATGTCCAGCCATTCCTGTGGCACCGAACTGGAACCATGCATCACGAGATGTGTGTTCGGTATGCGCTGGTGAATTTCCTTGATGCGATTAATTGCCAGAATGTCACCTGTCGGTTTGCGCGTAAATTTGTATGCGCCGTGCGACGTACCAATCGCTATCGCCAGTGCGTCAACGCCGGTTTTCTTAACAAAGTCAGCAGCTTCTTCCGGATCAGTTAACAATTGATTGTGCGAAAGTTTACCTTCAGCGCCATGGCCATCTTCTGCTTCACCCATACCTGACTCGAGAGAACCCAGACATCCCAGCTCGCCTTCGACAGAAACACCAACAGAATGCGCAATCTTGACAACTTCAGCTGTAACCTGGACATTATATTCATATGACGCTGGTGTTTTTGCATCGGCTTCCAAGGAACCATCCATCATGACACTCGAAAAGCCGCTGCGAATAGCATTTACACATACAGACGGAGATGCGCCATGATCCTGATGCATTACGATGGGAATATGAGGATAGGCTTCAACGGCAGCTGCAATTAAATGGCGCAAAAAAGGTTCGCCCGCATACTTTCTTGCACCTGCGGAACCTTGCATAATTACCGGACTGTCGCATTCATCAGCTGCCTGCATAATGGCATGAATCTGCTCCAGATTATTTACATTAAATGCAGGCAATCCATAGCCGTTTTCAGCCGCATGATCCAATAGTTGTCTCAATGATACCAGTGCCATATATTTCTCCTTTAAAGATTGATCTAATTTATTTATTCTCTGAACAGCGATTTATTCCATTTCCGCCGTTTGAATCATCCTGGGTTAATATTTAAGTATTTTCCGCTCCGGCTGCATTTTCAGCGGTTCTGCATTCTCCCACGCGAATTATTTTCATGGTATTTGTGCCCCCCGTTTTTCCAACAGGTTCTCCAATAGTCATCACCATAATATCCCCATTCCGCACGATGCCTCTATTGAGCAACTCATCTTCAGCAAGTTGAAGAATGACTTCCGGATCATTCAAATCTTTTCCAAACTCAACGGGATACACGCCTCTGAAAAGCGTCACTTTTCGCCGCGTACTTTCATGGGGACTCAGTGCTACAATCGGCACCTTTGAGCTCCTGCGCGACATCAGCAATGCGGTCTCACCGCTTTGTGTCAAGGCTGCAATTGCCCGAATTTTCAAACCCGTTGCGGTAAACATTGTTGCACGCGCAATTGCCTCTTCAATCGTAGCGGGATGATTCATCGGTTGCCGCCGATCAACATTGACCAGATATTCTTTTTCAGCTTCAAGACAGACCCTGGCCATTGCCGCTACTGATTCCACCGGAAAATCTCCTGCCGCTGACTCAGCAGACAACATCACTGCATCCGTACCGTCAAGCACCGCGTTGGCCACATCGGACACTTCCGCTCGCGTTGGAATCGGGCTGGTAATCATTGACTCCATCATTTGTGTTGCGGTCACAACAAGTTTATTATTCGTACGCGCAGCACGTATCATTTTCTTCTGTAATGCAGGTACTGCCGCATCGCCGACTTCGATGGCAAGATCACCACGTGCCACCATGATGGCATCGGATGCTTCAATAATATCATCCAAAGCAAGAATAGCTTCTGATCGCTCTATTTTAGCCATGATCAGACTTCTTCCGCCTGCTGCATATAACATTTCACGCGCCTTTCTGACATCATCACCTGACTTGACAAACGAAACCGCCAGGTAATCAGCGTTCATTTCCGCCGCGACTTTGATATCTTCTATATCTTTTCCGGTCAATGCCGGCGCACTCAATCCACCACCCTTACGATTGATTCCTTTGTTGTTGGACAATACACCGCCTTGTTCAACAACACAGAAAATTTGATTATTACTTACTGTTGAAACCTTCAGAACTATACGTCCATCATCCAGCATTAGTGTTGCGTCAGTTTCGACATCATCAGGTAATTCTTTGTAATCCAGACCGACTCTTTCCTGATTACCCAACACACAATCGGAGTCCAATATAAATTTATCGCCAACATTTAGTTTGATTCGACCCTGCTCAAATCTGCCGACACGTATCTTCGGGCCCTGCAAGTCAGCCAGCACACCTACAGTTTGTCCCAGCGATTGCGCTATTGATCGTGTCATCTCGGCATATTGCAAATGCTGCTCTCGTGTTCCATGCGAAAAATTGATCCGTACTACGTCTACTCCGGCACGGATCATACCTTCCAGAATTTTAGGATTTGAACAGCTTGCCGGACCGAGTGTGGCAACAATCTTGGTTCTACGGATCATTTTTTCTATCTGGATTGTATGGTTATACTGGCAAGATTATTCTGCACGTGACTCCAGGATTTCAACTGCAGGAAGCTTCTTGCCCTCCAGAAACTCAAGGAAAGCGCCGCCTGCTGTCGATATGTACGATACTTTATCGTACATATCATACTTCTGAATAGCTGCAATCGTATCGCCGCCACCTGCTAATGTAAATGCTTTTGTTTCCGCAATTGCACGTGCAATTTTTTCAGTACCTGCGCCGAACTGATCAAACTCGAAAACACCGACCGGGCCATTCCAGACAACCGTACCTGCTTTCATGATGATATCAGCAAGTTCCTGTGCGCTTCTCGGACCGATATCGAAGATCATGTCATCATCAGCCACATTGTCAACATCCTTCAGTACTGCTGGTTCATTAGCATCAAATCTTTTGCCGATCACGACATCCACGGCAACAGGAATCGAAGCATTGCGCTTAATCATTTTTTCCATCAGTGATTTTGCAGTTGGTACCAGGTCATCTTCACACAATGACTTACCGATGTTCTTGCCGGCAGCTTTTATAAAGGTATTTGCAATTCCGCCACCGACCACAAGCTGGTCCACTTTATCTGACAATGATTCAAGCACCGTCAGCTTGGTCGAAACTTTCGAGCCGCCGACAATCGCAACCATTGGTCTGGCCGGATTGTCCAGTGCTTTGGTCAGCGCATCCAGTTCTTCAGTCAGCAGGATACCCGCACATGCCACAGGGGCATATTGCGCAATACCATACGTCGAGGCCTGGGCACGGTGCGCCGTACCAAAAGCATCCATGACGAAAATATCGCATAAAGCAGCATATTTTCTAGCGGTTTCTTCCAGATTTTTCTTTTCGCCTTTATTGATTCTGCAATTTTCCAGAACAACCAGTTCGCCTTCAGCAACGTCAAAACCACCATTTATCCAGTCTTTGATTAATCGCACAGATTTATTTAAACGAGCTGCGATATTATCCGCAACCGGTTTCAGGGAATTTTCTTCGGACCACTCGCCTTCCTCCGGGCGGCCAAGATGCGATGTCACCATCACCCTTGCACCGGCATTCAGACAATGATTAATAGTGGCCATTGAGGCTGTAATCCGCGCATCCGATGTTACTTTCCCGTCTTTCACAGGTACATTCAAATCGGCGCGAATGAAAACACGTTTGCCCTTGAGATCAAGGTCTACAAGCTTTATAACAGGCACGGTAAACTCCAGATTGTCTTAAAACAAATAAAGGATAGCATTCTGCTACCCTTTATCCTAAATTAACAAAAGCGGATTTCAGCAAATGATTCTGATAGCTGACAACGCTTAAAGTATTCGCATATCAATGTCAAAACCGGTTATGTTATTTATTTAAATAACAATAATAAATTTAATTACTTACCAGCAATAACACGCACCATTTCCAATAGTTTGGTAGAGTAACCCCACTCGTTATCGTACCATGCAACCACTTTTACAAAACTGCTGTCAAGCGCCATGCCGGCTTCCGCATCAAATATCGAAGTGCAACTCTCGCCACGAAAATCAGTAGAAACAACTTTCTGATCGGTATAACCCAGAACACCTTTCATTTCACCTTCCGATGCATCTTTCATAGCCTTGCAAATGTCATCGTATGAAGCATCCTTATTCAATTCAACAGTCAGATCAACAACAGACACATCTGACGTAGGCACACGAAATGCCATGCCGGTTAATTTTTTATTCAGCTCCGGAATAACGACACCAACTGCTTTTGCCGCACCGGTTGAAGAAGGGATAATATTTTCTAGTATGCCACGCCCACCGCGCCAGTCTTTGTTAGAAGGTCCATCAACTGTTTTCTGGGTTGCGGTTGCCGCATGCACGGTAGTCATTAAGCCACGTCTTATACCAAATTTATCATTCAAAACTTTCGCGACAGGCGCCAGACAATTTGTCGTGCAGGACGCATTTGAAACGATGGCTTCGCCGTTATAAGTTTTGTCATTTACACCATAGACAAACATCCGCGTATCGTCTTTGGAAGGTGCTGACATAATCACTTTTTTCGCGCCAGCTTTCAGGTGTTTTTCACAGGTTTCCTGAGTCAGGAACAATCCGGTCGATTCTACAACGACATCCGCTCCCACTTCATTCCACTTTAATTCGGCAGGGTCTTTGACTGCCGTCAGACGAATTCTTTTTCCATTGACAACAAGCGTATTGCCATCAATTGCAACATCACCCTGGAATCGCCCATGCACAGAATCGTGTTTCAGCATATAAGCAAGATAATCCGGTTCCAGCAAATCATTAATTGCAACGACTTCTATATCTGGAAAATTTTGTACCGCGGAACGAAAAACCATGCGCCCAATCCGGCCAAATCCATTTATCCCTACTTTAATTGTCATACTTAATACTCCTTGAATAAAAATTCTGTCATTAACAAGCTCAAATTTGCCTTGTAAAAATTCCTAAAGCACTTGTTTAGCCGCTTTAACCACGTTTGCGACTGTAAAACCGAAATGCTCGAATAAAACATTCGCAGGCGCAGATTCACCAAAGGTATCCATCCCTACGACGGCACCCTCTAGACCGACATATTTACGCCAGTAATCCGTAACACCCGCTTCAATTGCCACACGCGGCACACCTCGCGGCAAGACACCTTCCTGATAAGCCTTATCCTGGCGATCAAATATGCTGGTACACGGCATGGAAACAACTCTAGACTTAATGCCTTCTTTCGCCAATGCTGCTTGCGCCTGCATGGCCAAACCAACTTCGGAACCGGTCGCTATCAAAATGACTTGCGGGCGCCCGCTATCCGCTTCAGACAGAATATAACCACCCTTATCAATAAGCTTGATTGTCGTCGCATCGCGTTTCTGGAAAGGCAAATTCTGGCGACTGAAAATCAATGTGGAAGGACCTTCCTTCCGCTCTATTGAACGTGCCCAGGCAACTGTTGATTCAACTGTATCGCATGGACGCCATACATCCATATTGGGTATCAGCCGTAAGGTTGCTGTCTGCTCGACAGGCTGATGTGTTGGACCGTCTTCCCCCAAGCCGATGGAATCATGCGTAAATACGAACAAATTGCGTATTTTCATCAAGGCAGCCATACGCAATGCATTGCGTGCGTATTCCGAGAACATCAGGAAGGTCGCGCCATAAGGAATTAATCCACCATGCAAAGATATGCCATTCATTATGGCGCTCATACCAAATTCCCGCACACCGTAATAAACATAATTACCTCCTGTCTGCTTGCTCACACCTTTGGATCCAGACCATAGCGTCAGATTCGAACCTGCCAGATCAGCCGATCCGCCAATCAACTCCGGCAATACGGGCGCCAAACCCTCTATTGCGTTTTGTGAAGCTTTACGGCTTGCAATGGTTTCTGCTTTCCCATTTACTTCGCCGATCACTGCGTCTACATGGCTTGCCCAGTCAGCAGGCAGATCACCCGTCATACGGCGCTTAAACTCAGCAGCTTCAGCCGGATACTTATTGGCATACTCGGAAAACTTCTGATTCCATTCATCTTCAAGTTGCTGTCCCTTGGCTACGGCACTCCAAGCTTTGTAAATGTCCTCCGGAATTTCAAACGGTGGATGATGCCAGCCAATATGCGGGCGCGCTGCGGCTATTTCAGCATCGCCCAGCGCTGCACCATGCACTGCGTGCGTATTCGCCATATTTGGAGAACCCATACCGATAACCGTTTTACAACAGATCATGGTCGGTTTATCATAAACACGCTTTGCCGCTTCGATCGCACCTTCTATGGCAACCGGATCATGTCCGTTCACGTTTGGCACTACATGCCATCCATATGCTTCAAACCGTTTAGGTGTATCATCTGTAAACCAGCCTTCAACGTGACCATCTATAGAGATACCATTATCATCATAAAAACAAATTAGTTTACCCAGTCCTAATGTACCTGCAAGCGAACAAGCCTCGTGAGAAATACCCTCCATCAAGCAGCCATCTCCGAGAAACACGTACGTGTAATGATTAACAATATCAAAACCAGGTCGATTGAATTGTGCCGCTAATACTTTTTCAGCCATGGCCATACCTACCGCATTGGTGATACCCTGCCCCAAAGGTCCTGTGGTAGTTTCTACACCTGGCGTGTATCCATATTCCGGATGTCCTGGTGTTTTCGAATGCAGTTGTCTGAATTGCTTAATATCTTCCATTGACAGATCGTAACCAGTCAAATGCAGCAAGGCATAAATCAGCATTGATCCATGACCATTTGACAAAACGAAGCGATCACGATCAAACCATTCTGGATTCTTTGGATTATGCCGCAGATGATGTAACCACAACACCTCGGCGATTTCCGCCATCCCCATCGGCATCCCCGGATGGCCAGAATTGGCTTTTTGAACAGCATCCATTGCCAGTGCACGTACTGCACTGGTCAGATTCTTGAATATCGGTTCTTCAAAATCCTTAAACGTATCCATTAGTTTGCACTCCCTTATATATCTTTTTTATGAATCAAATTATTTATATATCTTTTTATATGAAGAAGAACCGCCTACTTACCTCGCCCTCTAGTAGATAAATAATGTTTTCCATCATTATTCGCGTTCAACAATACCGGGTAAACCAAGCATTATTACCTATATTAGGGTCGCCAGACAACTTCAACAAACGCATCGCATAATCTAAAAAAGTCTAAAAAACTACAGTAACTTTATTTGTACTGGCTTGATTTGCCCAATGTTATGAAAATTATGCGAAATGATTATTCAGACTTGCTCATGACGTGATCTTCGAAAAAATTGTTACTTCATATCACTCAACAACACTTATATCCCGCTGTATCAGTTGATAAAAGACCGGAACCGGACATGCTACCTTTTTCCAGCTGACCATCGTGACGTCGTAAAGATGGTTAAAAATACACCGAGTGCAAAAAAAACCAACAGGACAACACTTAGCGGTATTTCTGTCGAACGATCTTCAAAATAGTATAAAGTGATATTTTCAGAATTCATTGCAGAAAAGCTTGCAAATAAGAAAAAAATGATTAAACGCAGCGACCAGGTTATTACTTGCATGATTGATTAAGCTCAAAAGATTTATAAAAAGCCCTTACCGCAATTGCGCATTCAGACGATTTAACTTTCATATAGAAAAAGAAAAATTCGCAGCAACTCATTTACCGTTGCTGCTATTTGTTATCTACAGAAAAATTTCATTATTTTTTATAATCAACACGCTCTCTCATCTCCTTGCCCGCTTTAAAATGCGGCACATATTTCGCCGGAACTTTTACTTTTTCACCTGACTTGGGATTCCGGCCAATTCTTGGAGGCCTGTAATTAAGATCAAAACTGCCAAAACCTCGAATTTCTATTCGCTGTCCATTCGAAAGACTTTTAGCCATTGCATCTATAATCATCTTAACTGAAAGCTCTGCATCTTTTGCTACGAGCTGCGGGAAACGTGCCGCCAGCCGGGAAATCAATTCTGATTTCGTCATGAATATTCCTTATTGCTCTGTATTTTTACTATCCATTTTTGCTTTTAGCAACGCACCCAGACTGGTTGTGCCAGCATTTGCCGGCGCTTTAATTTTCTGCATTACAGTTGATTCGTCTGATTTATCCTTAGCTTTGATTGAGAGATTAATAGCGCGATTCTTCCGATCAACATTGATGATCATGGCTTCTACTTTTTCACCTTCTTTCAGGTGCGTACGAATATCTTCAACTCGGTCTCTTGATATTTCAGACGCGCGCAAATAGCCTTCAATATCATCTGCCAAAGCTATTACAGCCCCTTTTGCGTCAATGAATTTCACTGTTCCTTCAACGATACTATTCTTATCGTGTTCGGCAACAAAGTGATTAAAAGGATCATCTTCCAGCTGTTTAATACCCAATGAAATTCTTTCTCGCTCGACATCAATAGACAAAATAACCGCTTCTACTTCATCGCCTTTTTTATAATGACATACCGCTTCTTCACCTGCCTGAGCCCACGACAGGTCAGACAAATGCACCAGCCCATCAATATTTCCAGGCAATCCTATAAATACGCCAAAATCTGTAATAGATTTGATCTGTCCCTTAACCTTATCGCCCTTTTCATGATTCATGGAAAACTCTTCCCAAGGATTCACCTGACATTGCTTCATGCCTAGCGATATGCGACGACGTTCTTCATCAATCTCAAGAATCATTACTTCAACTTCGTCACCCAACTGAACTACTTTTGATGGATACACATTTTTGTTTGTCCAATCCATTTCAGAAACATGGACAAGCCCTTCGATTCCCTGTTCAATTTCAATGAATGCGCCATAATCGGTAAGATTCGTGACTTTACCGAATAAACGGGTGCGCGAAGGATAACGGCGCGACAATCCCACCCAAGGATCCTCTGTCAGTTGTTTCAAACCAAGCGAAACACGATTCTTTTCCTGATCGAACTTAAGCACCTTGGCCGTAACCTCATCCCCGATATTGACTACTTCAGAAGGATGCTTGACACGTCTCCATGCCAGATCGGTAATATGCAGCAATCCGTCAATCCCACCCAGATCAACAAATGCGCCGTAATCGGTAATATTTTTGACGATACCCTGAACCACTGCACCTTCCTCAAGACTTGCCAACAACGACTGCCGGTCTGCGCCCTGTGTTTCCTCAAGAACAGCACGACGCGAAACCACAACATTATTGCGCTTACGGTCAAGCTTAATCACCTTGAATTCCATTTCCTTATTTTCATAAGGCGTGGTGTCTTTTACTGGACGGATATCCACCAGTGAACCAGGCAAAAATGCGCGTATACCATTAATCATAGCAGTGAGACCGCCTTTAACCTTGCCATTGACCATGCCTGTCACAATCGCACCACTTTCCATGGCTTCCTCAAGATCATGCCATGCAGTTAAACGCTTGGCTTTATCGCGCGACAAGCGCGTCTCACCATAACCATCTTCAAGTGTTTCAATGGCCACACTAACAAAGTCGCCCGGCTTTACTTCGATCTCACCCCTGTCGTTCTTAAATTCTTCAACAGGAATATAGCTTTCCGATTTCAATCCTGCATTGACAACGACAATATTGTAATCAACACGAACAACCTCGGCCGTGATCACTTCACCAAGGCGCATTTCCTGGCGCGCAAGGCTTTCTTCAAACAGCTGGGCAAAACTTTCTGAGGACTTTGTTACAGTAGAAGCAGTAGTCATTATTAAAAATACCTGATATTTTTCGTTCTTTAAAGAAGAAAGGTTAGTTAAAAAAATTACCTGAAACAGGCGCTAATTAGCGAAACTGTTTCAAACCCGTTTGCCATTTGCATGGCAGGTTCTATACCATTGCAGCACGCTATCTTGAGCCTGCGAAATAGAAAGCGAGGTTGTATCCAGCAACCTCGCATCCAAACATTTCTGTAAAGGCGCCGCCTTGCGATTACTATCGCGCTCATCACGCTCACGTATCTCTTCCTGCAAGGAATAAATGTTAGCATTTATTCCTTTCTCTATCAACTGCTTATAACGCCTTTGCGCACGAACCTCAGCACTGGCCGTTAAATAAACTTTCAGTACCGCATCAGGAAAGATAACAGAGCCCATGTCGCGCCCATCAGTAACCAACCCTGGTAATTTACGGAAAGCGCGCTGACGCGCTATCAGAGATTCTCTAATACTTTGACAGGAAGCCAGCTTTGAAGCCAACACACCACATTGTTCGGTGCGGACAGCATCCGTTACCTGCCTGCCATCCAGCAAAATATCGCTATCATCAAAAACAACATCAAGTTTGGCTGCAATTTCAACAAGTGCATCTTCATCAGTAATATCCACACCCTCCTGCAAGGATTTTAACGCCACTAATCGATACAACGCCCCGCTATCCAAATAATGGAAACCAAGCTCTTTAGCCACTCGATGCGCAACAGTACCCTTGCCGGATGCGGAAGGACCATCAATTGTTATTACCGGAATAATCTTGTCATACGCCATGATTGCGTTTTCTCACATTCGATTTCTCAGCAATGCATAATACGTTGGAATTGATCAAAAAAACCAGGAAAAGTCTTCGACACACAACCCGGATCATTAATGCGCACAGGTGCACCAAAAGCAACCAGAGAAAAACACATGGCCATACGATGATCATCATAAGTATCTATTGCGACATGAGCTTTCAAACCATGTTCCGGCGGTGTGATCTGTAAATAATCACTGCCCTCTTCTACGTACGCTCCCAATTTCCTGAGCTCGCAGGACATCGCCGTAAGGCGGTCTGTTTCCTTCAGTCGCCAGCTGGCAATATTTCTAAGCGTAGTAACACCCTCGGCAAATAACGCTACCACAGCCAGGGTCATGGCCGCATCCGGAATATGATTACAGTCCAGATCAATCGCGCGCAACAACTTACTTTCTCTGCGTGCGCCACTCGACTCAATCCAGTGCGGCCCCATCTCGATCCTGGCGCCCATTTGCGTCAAAGCATCCGCGAAATACACGTCACCTTGCACGCTTTCACGTCCGACACCCAGCACACGAACCGGGCCGCCACCAACAGCTCCAGCGGCCAGAAAATACGAAGCAGAAGAAGCATCCCCCTCTATTATTACCTCACCCGGACTGCGATAGCACTGATGTGCAGACAAAGTGAATTTCTGCCATGCTTCTTGCTTGACAGTTACACCGAAACGTTTCATCTGTTCCAACGTCAATGCCACATAGGGCTGAGAAATCAATGTACCGGAGACTTGAATCACTGACTCTTTTCCGATAATCGGCAGCGCCATCAGCAACCCAGTCAAGAATTGACTTGAAACATCGCCTTTTACGGTCAGATAAATGGATTCATGCCGAATTATCGCCGACTTTATTTCCAACGGCGGATAGCCAGGATTGCCTATATAATCAATATCCGCACCCAATTCACGCAAGGCATCGACAAGATCGCCGACAGGCCTCTCATGCATGCGCGCCACACCGGACATCCGATAATGTCCCTGCATTAGCGCAAGTACGGCAACCAAAGGACGAAAAGCCGTGCCTGCGTTACCCAAAAACAAATCGGCATTCTTAACTTTAAACTGACCGCCGGCACCAGCAATCCGATAGCTGTTTTCCCCCGTCCGCTCAATATCGACACCAAGAGTCTCTAACGCTTTCAACATATGCGCGGTATCATCTGAAGCGAGCAAATCACGAACATGCGTTGTACCCTCCGCCAAGGCGGCTAGCAACAAAATGCGGTTGGATATGCTTTTAGAACCGGGAAGTTGAACAGCGCCGCACGCCGTTTTTGCAGCCGGCAAATCAAGCCACTTCATGTTATCTCAACTTTTCAAAAGGATGGATAATAACGTAAATGAACAACAAGCAACAAAATATTATTGACACGAATGGTCGCACATTGACAGGATAAAAATACGGCATAAATACAAAAAAGCTTCCTTCAGACCGACGTCGGGTCTCTGCTTTTGAGTCACCCACAGGAAGCTCAAGAAACAACGATCATCGTATAAGATGATCCGAATGAATAATCTATTGCACTAATCCTTCTGCTATTATAAATTTCCCTGCATTCACAGTCAGTCGTGATAATTTCAACATCTAACGCTTGGCACCCTGAGTATGGTATTTTGCGTATGCGTGAATTGCAAAAGAAAAACAACAATGCTCCAATATCATTACACTTTAAAGAGGATTAAACATGTTTTACATGGAAGACGCAGAAATTGCTTTAATGTTTTCTCTACTGGCCATTCCTGTTGCCATCTGGTTACAGTTATGGGTTAAAAACCGTCGACAACACCGCAGAAATCAGTTGGGCGAAGAGGAATTTGAAAACACTGGCCGCGCTTTTTTTTCCATCATTGTTGAAGGCACTGCTGTTATTGGCGGCCTGATCATGATTATCGTGGCTTCAGGCGGTGTGATCAAATACGTCATTAACTTTTATACTTAGAATTCCCGCTTCCATAAACAACAGAGGCCCGATGATCAGCCGTTACGCGCACCGATCGGGCTTCTGTATTGCATTTCTCACGTGATCATATAACTCAACATCAGCATCACTCACCTATCAAAATCTTCTTATTTTGTCGTTTCTGTTTTTTTTCCGGCAGGTTTTGTCTTGGCCTGTCTGGTTCCGGCTGCAACTGCAGTTCCCGCGTCCATTTCAGTCTCTTTCTTAGCTTTTTTCTGCTCAAACTCAAATCCAATTTTACCGTCGGCATTTCTGATCAGATAAGCTGAAAAAGGCCTGCCTTTTTTAGAAATAAACTTGTTGAGCAAATCCGTTCTTCCTTTTTCAAGCAACTTTACCACCTGATCCGGCTCAATCGGGCGATCGAGAATTATCCTGCTCATCTTGAAGCTACAGGTACGCGAACTTCCAATCGCCTTTTCACACACATAAAACATGCCATGCTCATAAACGGCATGCTGACACAATGGACACTTCCCCAATGCGGTTTGACCAGAAAAATCAACAGACGGCTGATCTTCCTCATCATTACCAAAGTCAAACTTTGTTTCAAAATCATCAGTAAGCTTGATATTCGCATTAAACAACCGCCCCATTTTGCTGCGAAAACCCTGAAGCGGACCAACTTCGCGCTGTCTGATCAGTGTTTCCATTTCATCAATCTCGAACTGACGCCCAGCGAGAATTTTCCAAACGGAAAAATCGCACTGCTCGCAACGGAATTTTTTATACGTCTCTCGCACCACGCCGCCACACTTGGGGCAAGGCGTTTTGAGCGTAGAAAAATCACCCTCAATTGTTTCACCCTGATGACTTTTTGCCTGTTCAACGATATGACGTGTCATTTCAGCGATTTTTTCCATAAAGGCATCGCGCCGGAGTTCACCCTTCTCGATTTGTCGAAGCTGAAACTCCCAGTTTCCAGTCAACTCAGGAGAAATCAACTCTGGAATCTTTAGACCGCGCAACAAAGTAATGAGCGAAAAAGCCTTGGCGGTTGGATGCAGCTCACGTCCCACTCTCGATAGATAGTTTTCTGTAACCAGGCCTTCAATAATGGCTGCGCGCGTCGCCGGAGTACCCAGTCCTTTTGCGCTCATCGCCGCACGCAACTCCTCATCTTCAACGAGTTTTCCTGCGCTTTCCATTGCCGAAAGCAGTGTTGCCTCATTGAACCGGGCGGGCGGGCGGGTCTGATTGGATATTATTTTAACTTCGGTGGTTTCTACAGGTTTATCTGGCTGGACCGCAACCAATGTCGCATCATCTTCTGCCTTGCCTTGAAGTGATTTGCCATAAACAGCCTGCCACCCCGGATTAATCATGACTTTACCCTCCGTTTTAAAGGGCTCGCCATCAACCCGGGTGATGCGCGTAGTCACAAGGAATTCGGCTGCGGGGTAGAAGATGGCCAGAAATCGTTTAACCACAAGATCATAGAGCTTAGTCTCAGCCTCATTCAGTTTCTTCGGATTCAACATCGTGGGAATTATGGCAAAGTGGTCCGAAATCTTGGCGTTATTAAATATACGTTTATTCGGCTTCACCCAGTCTGACGCCAGAATTCTGCGCGCAAACTCCGCGTATTCAGTACCTTCAAAACCCGCCAGGGTATCCTTGACCGTTGACAGATAATCCTCCGGCAAGGCACGTGAATCGGTTCGCGGATAGGTCAGCACTTTATGTTTTTCATACAAAGCCTGCGCCAATGCAAGTGTCGTCTTCGCTGTAAATCCAAAGCGGCTATTGGCCTCACGCTGCAGGCCGGTCAAATCATAAAGCAAAGGGCAGGTCTCTTTGGAAGGCTTACTATCGTCGCTGACAATACCCGGCTTACCTTTACATTGGATCCGTATTGACTCCGCCCGCTCTCGATCCCAGAGACGATCGGCTTTTAATTCACCGTCGGCCTTATCCTTTTTAAATTGCTCATCAAACCATTTACCGTAGTAGACGCCGCTTTCAGCAACGAATTCGCCTTCCACTTCCCAGTAATCCTTAGGTTTGAATTTCTTAATTTTTTCTTCTCTTTCGACCAGAATTGCCAGTGTCGGCGTCTGCACACGTCCAACTGTTGTTTTATGAAAACCGCCTTCCAGAGAATTAAAGGCGGTCATGGCGCGTGTACCATTGATTCCAACCAGCCAGTCTGATTCGGAACGACTCACAGCTGCTTCGACCAGCGAGTGTACTTCCGAATTATCCAGCAATTTTTCAAATCCCTCACGGATCGCATCAGGTGTCATGGATTGTAGCCACAGGCGCCTGATCGGCTTGTTGTTGTGAGCATGACGCATAATATAATAAAAAATCAATTCACCTTCACGTCCGGCGTCACACGCATTAATGATGGTCTCAACATCCTTGCGCTTAATGAGTTTGGTTAATAGTTTCAACCGGGACGCTGATTTTTCAATAGGGTTCAAATCAAAATGCGGTGGAATAACCGGCAAATTGGCAAAACTCCACTTGCCTCGCTTAACCTCATATTCTTCAGGCACGACAAGCTCCAGAAGATGGCCCACCGCGGATGAAACAATAAAGTCCTCACTTTCAAAATAATCCGTATGTTTGGCAAATCCGCCCAGTGCGCGTGCAATATCGGCGGCTACAGATGGCTTTTCAGCAATAACCAACGTTTTATTCATGGACACCCTCATAAAAAAGAGTCATGGTCGGTTTTTGAGCCGGTATGAAAAACAAGGAATCAACGCACTTTTTTGGAAAAAAAAGTGCGTATATTGACGTATCGAACACATTTTATACCCGGAAAATTGCTACTGCATTGATTGTTTGAAAAAAAACTTTAGTGCCAGTGATGCGCATCACTGACGATCAGTAACTTTTCCAAGACAGCATCATCCGATAATTGATCGTGCATCCAAAGTTCAGTCAGGACGACGAGCTTAATTTTTTCCAGACTTGAAGAACCTTCGTCTAATGTGATCACGCGATCTATCAGCAGCTCACGTTGTAATGGATTAATAATTTTGGACTGTTCCAGAAAAATAATGAAACCCTGGCCTTCAGTGTCGATTTTTTCCATCTCAACCGCACTGAAGCAACGGATGGACTTACTCTCAATCAACGAATCCGGATAACTGCCATTATCCTGCTGCGCCAATTCCGACAACCAGTCCAGTGTCTGATGAATATCTTCATCGTTAAATCCCGCCATGGTCAATTTACGGGTAAGCGTTGCAGAATCAGGATAACTTCCTGAGTCAAAATAATTCTCAAACAAATAATAAAGTATTTCGAACATCATTGTGTTTAATCGTTTTAAGTATATGTTTACTTTGGTCTTTGGATGGATATTTCGCATTTATCCGCAGTAGATCCGTCGATATCATTTAGAACGCACATCAATTTCATATTTTTTCTAATTCTTTTTCCGGTTGCTGATTACTGTATTTACCGCGCAGTCCTCTGATAGCAATTGCCTGGAAGACAGGAAACATAGCCATTAAGTTCAAGTGTCAATAGCATGGCGGATACGGACTCAACCGTCAAGCCACTTCGTACACATAAAGTATCAATATCAATCACATCATGCCCCAGGCATTTAAGCAACCATTCGTCCTCGTCTGACGGAAGAGCCGCAGAGAATTGCCGGGTTTTGGCTTGTATTATTTTCTCGGTGTGATTTTCTTGAGCATTGTTCTTCTTCTGACGCCAATGACTGGCAGGATAATTTAATTCATCCAGAATGTCCTGAATACTCTCAACGAGCTTGGCGCCCTCCTTGATTAATAAATGACAGCCTTTAGACAACGGCGAATGGATGGAACCAGGTATCGCCATAACATCGCGCCCCTGTTCCAGTGCTTGCCTCGCCGTTATCAATGAGCCGCTGCGTAAAGCGGCTTCAACCACCAGACAACCTTGACTCATGCCACTGATGATGCGATTTCTTCTGGGAAAATTCCTGCCAATAGCAGGCGTCCCGAGCGGCAATTCGGAAATAAGCGCGCCGTTTTTTGCCAGCGTGTGCGCAAGCTGATGATTTTTTGCAGGATAGACAATGTCCAAACCTGTCCCAACCACCGCTATACTCGCAGCAGAACCGCGTAAACCGCCAAGATGAGCGGCTGCATCTATACCAAGCGCCATGCCGCTGATGACGCAAAAACCCGCATTACTTGCGGACTCAGCAAATGCTTCGGCATTGGATAAACCCTGCGGCGTTGCATTACGACTGCCGACGACCGCCAAAGCCGGCTTAGTCAGTAAATCGCGATTTCCTTTGAAATAGAGCAGCGGCGGCGGATCCTGAATATTCAACAGTTGTGCAGGGTAGTCGGATTCGGCCAGCGTAACGATGGAATTCGCCGGATCCTTCAGCCAATTCAGAACAGTGTTGACTCGCGCAGGCTCGGCACCACGTTTGATATGCTTTCCTATGGATTTCTTGACAATCCGCTCAAGCGCCATTTCAGATGCCGATAGAATTGCCGCCGGACTACCAAATGCAACCAGCAACCGGCGTATGGATTCATCTCCAACACCTTTAATCAGACAAAGTTTCAGCCAGGATTCGATATTTGTATCATTAATCGCATGATTCATAAATCACTCTAGCTGCACTTGATCGAAAATGCCAGGATAAACGCGGATTTTATCAATGACTGCTCAACTATGGACTATGTTGGTTTCCTGGATACGACAAGAATAAACCGGCTGGTCACATTATATACTTATCGCATGGCAAAATTTAGCATCAATACACTCTTCCACCGGACGAAGACTGAATGAGCATTTAAAAAACCGGATTTGAGATGCGATGGGCATAATCAATGCACCCCCAATACTCTACACTGCACGGTTGTTTATGATAAGCGCCGTTCCCCGCGGACTCACTTCCAGGAGCCTGCTCAAGATCTCAATCCAAAACATGCAATGTAAGGAAAACTGAACGAAAAACGAAACATACAAGAAGTTCGCGAGCATTCTGCGTTTGATTTTCATGCCCCCCCCCTCATTCAGTGAGATCTTGAACAGATTCTAAGGATTCTTAACTGTATCCTGAATCAGGATAGAGCCTTTGCTTTGCACTACCAGCGCATAAGATACTCTATCAAACACACGAAACACAAACACCAGTCCTGAGCGCTCTTCCGGCAATACTATCATCTTTCCATCCGGCATTCGAGTCTGGCTTCTGCGATGGACGGCAAGCACATTCCCCATTTCCAGCCCGTCCCGCGCACCTTTGTTCAAGGTTATGATAGAACCCTTGGCAATCTCGGTTACACCGCCATAAACAGACAGGATACGGCCATTGATCGGTACAATCGGCGCATGCGGCGCATAATTGTTAAAGATAATGCCCGGTGCAGGAACAAGACGATCACCTTTCAAAATTTCCTGCGTCGAATGCGTTATCATCGCAGTACTGATTTCATCAAAAGCGACAATGCCTGCGTTACCCAGATACTCCGCTTCATAACCGATAACCTGATTATTCATATCGGGATCCTTCAATGCCTTTCCCGGTCTGAAAATCTGCCACGCATTGCCCGGCTCGTAGGGCACATTACTCACATAGACTGTGTTTCCGGCACTCATGACGACCCGGTTGTCGCTTGTTCCCAATAAGATGGGTGCTCGCAACAGACCGTCCCTTTCAATCACCAGTGGCTGAGTCAAGAACGGCTCAATCACTGAGGCCGGTATACTGGGAATGGCGCTTGAATCAACCGACTCAATCCTGACAGCAGGTGACAATTTGACGGTACGCCGGTCTTCATCGCCGTTAATCCCGCCTTTAATCAGATTCAATCGATTACCCTTTAATGTTTTTTCCAGAACAATCACATCGCCAGGGTATATCCGATGTGGATTTTTCAGTTGGTCACGGTTAAGCCCCCAAACTTCAGGCCATTGCCAGGGATCTTTCAGAAATCGTGCAGCGATTCCCCATAATGTGTCACCTTTTACAACAACATGGCGTACCGGCGCATCCGACCTCAGCAGATTGTCGTCGACGGCATGGACAGGCCGAATGGAAAGCAGGCTTAGACAGATGATTATCGATATAATAGGCTTGCGCATGAGTAACCTCGAATACAAAAAATATTTCAGTGTGCACAGAATTGCTTGCCAATAATACGATCTATATAAAATATCCGTTTATTAAATTAAATCCTTTTTTATGGCTATTCTCAAAATCTTACAATATCCGGACGAAAGACTGCACACGGTAGCGATGCCCGTCACCGCGGTAACCGACAGAACACGCACACTGATTCAGAATATGGCGGAAACCATGTACGCCGCTCCCGGCATCGGTCTTGCCGCAACACAGGTAGACGTGCATGAACGCATTATTGTTATCGATATCTCCGAAGCGCGTGATCAACTGCATGTCTTTATCAATCCCGACATTATCGCGCGTAATGGCGATCTCGAATATGAAGAAGGTTGCCTGTCCGTGCCCGGAATATATGGCAAAGTAAGACGCGCTGAATCGGTTACCATCGGCGCATTGAATGCCGAAGGCAAACCGTTTACGCTGGAAGCCTCAGGATTGCTGGCCATCTGTATCCAGCATGAAATGGATCATCTCGAAGGCAAGGTTTTTGTCGAATACTGGTCAGCATTCAAGCAATCGCGTGTTTTGGCAAAATTAAAAAAGAAACAGCGCAGTACAATGTAGACGCGTTTATCAAAAGAATTATCGCTGACACGATGTAACGCATGCTGCCCCATCCCGGCATTATTAAAAAAACAGACAGCTTAATGAAAATAATATTTGCAGGAACGCCTGTTTTTGCGGCAACAGCACTGAATGCATTAATCCAGGAACACTATGATATCGTTTCAGTACTCACCCAACCTGACCGTCCGGCAGGTAGAGGAATGAAAGTATCATCCAGCGCGGTCAAGCTTTCAGCTCAGGCACACGGCCTGAAGTTGCTGCAGCCGCAGTCGCTTAAAGATCACACGATACATGAGCAGCTGCGTGAAATGAATGCCGATTTAATGATTGTCGCCGCCTATGGCCTGATTCTACCCGAGAGCGTATTAACGCTGCCGCGACTGGGTTGTCTGAACATACATGCTTCTTTATTACCACGCTGGCGTGGTGCGGCGCCGATTCAAAGAGCCATTCTGGCTGACGATCACGAAACCGGCATTACCATTATGCAGATGGATGCCGGACTCGATACCGGCGCCATGCTGCTAAAAGAATCGATCGCCATTTCACACCACGATACCGCACAGACGCTGCATGACAAACTCAGTCAACTGGGCGCGCACGCCATAGTCAAAGCGCTGACGCTGATGCAGCAGAATCGGCTTATACCGACAACCCAGGACGAAACACTGGCCTGCTATGCCGGCAAAATCAGCAAAACTGAAGCACTGATCAACTGGAACCAAACCGCTGCACAAATCGATCGGGCCATACGTGCTTACAATCCGGCGCCAGGCGCTTATACGATTTTTCGAGGACAGACCATTAAAATCTGGCAGGCCAGCATCATAGCGCAAGACGCTGATCAACCGGGAAAGGTCGTCGCCATCGAACGTGACGGTATCATCGTCGCCTGCGGCACGGGCATAATACGGCTTGAAATGATTCAAAAATCCGGCGGCAAGCGATTATCCGCAGCAGAGTTCCTGGCGGGATTTAAATTGCATCCGGGAGATTTTTTTGACACAAACAGTTCTGCCGTGGACAGTCATGGTTAAAACCCAGCTCATCGCCGCCGGTATCGTCAACGCTGTTCTACACGGCGCTAATCTGACCCGTTTGTTGCAGGAATGCTGGCAGAAGCATCCGGCGCTGTCGCAGCAGCAAAAAGGCGCCATTCAGGATTTCAGTTACGGCGTATTGCGCTACTATGGCCAGCTCGCTGAAATTCTGGCCAACCTGCTTGCAAAGAAAACACCCGATAACAGCATCTATTATCTGTTATTGATCGGACTGTACCAGCTGCTCTACAGCAAATCACCGGCCTACACAGTGACCGACCAGATTGTCACGGCATCGCGCGCACTCAGCAGCAACAAAAAGATTCAGGGCTTGGTCAATGCCGTTTTACGCAGCTTTATCCGCCGCAAAGAATCATTGATCGCCAAAGCAACCGAAAAGGAGGTCGGCTTTTATTCCCACCCGCAGTGGTGGATCAATAAATTGCGCACCCAGTATCCTCAACATTTTGAGGCAATTCTGGCGGCGGATAACAAGCATCCGCCGATGACATTGCGCGTCAATCAGCGAAAAATCAGCATAACGGCGTACCAGCAGCTGCTTGCCGCACATGATATGGAAGCACAATTGATCTGGCCTGAAGCATTACTGCTGAAAAATCCTGTCGGCGTCGACAAATTGCCCGGCTTTTATGACGGTCTGGTCTCTGTGCAGGATGCCGGCGCTCAGCGGGCCGCTGAGTTGCTTGACGTGCGGCCGGATATGCATGTACTTGACGCCTGCGCAGCGCCTGGCGGCAAGAGTGCGCATTTGCTGGAACTCGCAGATGTGTCACTGACCATCCTGGATAATGACGAAGATCGCCTTGCACTGGTCAGGCAAAATCTTTCACGTTTGCAATTACAGGCGGCGCAGATCATCTGCGGCGACGCCGCAACACCGGATGCATGGTGGAACGGCAGACCGTTTGACCGTATCCTGGCCGACGTCCCTTGCTCAGCTTCAGGCGTGGTTTCCCGGCACCCTGATATCAAGTGGCTGCGGCGTGAAAGTGATCTGAAAAAATTTGCTGCGGACCAAAATGCAATCCTGAATGCGCTGTGGAAAATTTTAGCCAGAAATGGTAAGTTGCTGTATGTCACATGCTCAATTTTTCACGAAGAAAACAAATTGCAAGTCGCACAATTTATACAACAACATCCTGAAGCACATCTGTTAACGCGCTCTGATCCCATGATACCGAATGGACAGCTATTGCCGGACATGTATCATGATGGTTTCTTTTACGCCTTGCTGCAGAAGCGTTAACTTCTTCATGAACCCAAACCGCTTGATACAGTTTTTTCTATTCTATATGGTCGTATCACTCGGGTTTTCTGCCGCAGGCGCATCGGCAAATGGTGGCATTCAGGTGCGCACATTCCAGCTGGAAGTTGTTGAGAATGACTATTTCGTAAGCGTTGAATCCGGAATTGAACTGAATCCAACATTGGAACAAGCGCTGAAAAAAGGTGTTGTGCTCTATTTTGTCACCAAATTTACGCTGGTTGAGCCGCGCTGGTACTGGCTGGACAATGAAGTCGCGCGCCTTAAAACACGCATTGGTCTGCGATATTCCACACTCACCCGACAGTATCAGCTCAGCGACCCCACCTTCACCAAATATTTTTTTACGCTGAAAGAAGCGCTGCAAATGCTGGAACGACTGCACAAACAGCAGTTGATCGTTTTATCCGAACTTTCGAAGACCAGCGATTATCATGCCACATTGCGGTTATGGCTTGATTTAACGCGCATGCCCAAACCATTTCAGGTTGAGGCGCTTGGCTCAAACGTATGGAATTTAAGTTCCGAACGCCTGCAGTGGCGCATGAAATTACCTTCACCGGACCAGCCCTTTCAGTTTTCGAATCAACAATGAAATATGTACTGATCATTTGTACAGGACTGGGCGCAATCATGCTGTTCCTGCTGGCCACGGCAGGCGCCAACACGGATTTTTTTGAACGTCGCTACAAGATTCTGCTCATCATCAACATTGCCTTTGTGCTTCTGTTTATGGTTGTAGTCGGCTTTCTGCTCTGGCGGTTCAGACGGCGACTCAAATCCGGCGTGTTCGGGTCAAGACTGGCGCTGCGCCTGTTATTGATTTTTTCACTCATGGCTATTCTTCCCGGCGCGCTGATCTATACCGTATCCGTACAGTTTCTCGGCAAAAGTATCGAATCCTGGTTTGATGTCAAAGTCGACCGGGCGCTTGAAGGCGGCATCAATCTCGGACAAACCATGCTGAAAAACTTGCTGGATGAACTGCAAAAAAAAGCGCAAGCGACGGCACTGACCCTCTCAGATCCATCGGCCTCGCCTGTCGCCGTGCTCAACGAGTTACTATTGCAGTCACAAATCGATGAAGCCACCCTTTTCAATCAGGATGGCAAGGTCATCGCTTTTTCCAGCGAAACCAGTCTGACGGTTTTTCCCGCCGCGCCGAGTACCTCTGTCATGCGGCGGATCAGAGCACAAAAACCGTTTGGTGCCATTGAATCGCTCGAAGGCAAAGGGTTATACCTGCGCGTCTTAACACCGGTTAATGTCCTGAGTGTAAATGATGACATACGGGTTTTACAGTTACTGCAAGCCGTTCCGGAACAACTCGCCAAAGATGCCAAAAGAGTTGAAGAAGGCTTCCAGGATTATCAGGAGCTTTTACTGTCCCGCCATGGATTAACGCGACTCTATAGTGCGACGCTGACGCTGGCATTATTTCTGTCGCTTTTTTCTGCTCTGGCAACCGCTTCATATCTCAGTGAAAACCTGAGCGCTCCGCTGGGCATGCTCGCGGAAGGTACCCGGGCCGTCGCGCAAGGCGATTATAGTCGCCGCCACCTGGTGCATAGCCGGGACGAGCTGGGTATTCTGACAAAATCCTTCAATCTGATGACACAACAACTCGAAGAAGCCCGGGAAGCAGCACAGTATAATCAGCAGGAAGTCGAAAGCGCGCGCGCGCATCTGGAAAGCATACTCGCCAATCTTTCATCCGGCGTGCTGGTGTTTGATGAACGGTTGAACTTGATCAAAGCCAATCGAAGCGCGGAAAAAATTCTGCAGGCGCCACTCATCAGTCTCGATGGTTCAGTCATTGACGGCTGTATTGAAAAGGAACTTCAGATTGAGACTCTGATGACCGAAGTCCGCAACGGCTTTAATTCAGGAGAGACCGGTATGTGGCAACGGCAGATAACGCGTTCCAATGACGGCGACAGTCAGGTTTTACTGTTACGCGGAACACGCTTGCCGGAAATATCCGGCAGCGGCGGCGTTGTGGTATTTGATGATATCACCAACCTGCTGCAAGTACAGCGCGCCGTAGCGTGGAGCGAGATAGCGCGGCGCCTGGCGCACGAAATCAAAAATCCCCTGACCCCGATTCAGCTTTCCGCCGAACGCATGGAGCACAAACTGGCAAGCAAGCTGAATGAACAGGATGCAGCCATCCTGCGTCGATCCACGGAAACCATCGTCAATCAGGTCGAAGCATTAAAACGCATGGTTAACGAATTCAGCCAGTATGCACGTGCGCCGGCCCTCGAGAAACGCACATTGAACATGAATGATCTGGTTCAGGAAATTCTGACGCTTTATGAAACGACAAGCACCATCAATCAGACGCACCCTGTCCGCATCAACCGGATACTGGAAGATAATCTGCCCGCGATTCATGGTGATTCGGCACAATTGCGTCAGGTATTGCATAACCTGCTGCTCAATGCGCAGGATGCGCTGGCGGAAATTGACGAACCCGTGATCGAAATTCGAACAGAAGCGACACAAGACGGTATAAAGTTAACGATCAAGGACAATGGCTGCGGATTTCCGGACGAAGTCCGCTCGCGCGTATTTGAACCTTACGTGACAACCAAAGCTAAAGGTACCGGACTGGGATTACCGATCGTTAAAAAAATTGTGGAAGAACATGAAGGAACCATAACCATTCAGAATTTGAAGCCACGGGGCGCTCAGATCACGATCACCCTGCCGGCAATTGAGAAAATCAAAGCCGCTTAGCTCAAAGACTAAGGATAAAACAAAATGACGACAAATAACACGATATTGGTAGTTGACGACGAAATCGGCATACGTGAATTATTGTTTGAAATTTTGCGCGATGAAGGCTATCGTGTTGCGCTGGCCGAAAATGCGGAACAGGCGCGGCTATGGCGCAATCAAACCCGGCCTGATCTGGTTCTGCTGGACATCTGGATGCCGGATACGGACGGCATTACCTTGCTCAAAGACTGGGCCAGCAATGGCATGCTGACGATGCCGGTCATCATGATGTCAGGACACGGCACCATCGATACAGCTGTTGAGGCGACACGTATAGGTGCATTTGGTTATCTTGAAAAACCCATTCCCCTGCAAAAGCTGCTGACCACGGTCGGCAAGGCTTTACGCGGCGGCCAGAACAAGCAGCAGACAACACTGTCACTATCCAGTCTGGGCAAGGGCGCTTTGATTGTGGAACTCAAGAAAAAACTCGAAAAAGTTGCCAACCTGAAAGCGCCATTGTTGCTGATGGGCGAACCCGGCGTCGGGATGGATATTTGCGCACGCTTTCTGCATCGCCCCAACACGCCCTGGGTGGAGCCTGAAACGCTTGCCGTATTGGCTGAAAGGCCATTGGATCTGCTGGAAAAAGCGCGCGATGGTTTATTGTTCCTGAGCGATGTCGGTGAAATCAACAAACTGGCGCAAAAAGGATTATTACTTTTACTCAGCAAGCTGGAAAAATACAATGTGCGGCTGGTTTGCGCAACCACACAACCTTTGGCTGAGCTTGCCGCACATGGCAACTATATTGCCAAATTATACGATGTGCTCAGCGGGCTATGCATCGGAGTACCCGCCTTGCGCGCGCACCGTGAAGATATACCGGAACTGGCCGGTCAGATTCTGACCAGCTTCGCTGAAGCCGGAGAAGTCTCGCCTGTATTGAAATTCAGTACTGCCGCCCTGAATTGCCTGCGAAATTATGATTGGCCAGGCAATCTGACACAACTCACCGGAGTAGTGCAGTCTCTGGCATTGACCTGTACCGGTGATGAAATTACCGCTGAAATGGTGCAGCAGGCCATGGTCTTTCCGGAATCTACTGTAAAATCAACAGCGCCTGATATTCCTTTTGATCTCTCTCTGCGGGAAGCGCGCGACTTGTTTGAAAAAACATATTTTGAGCGCCTGATCGAGGAAGAGAACGGCAACATGACACGCGTTGCCGAACGTGCGGGACTGGAACGGACGCATCTCTATCGTAAAATCAAGTTGCTCGGTATCAAATTACGCGGAAATTGACACTTCCCCATTATTCGGAGTTACCGGTCGCCTGAATGACGGCCACCACTTCTCCCGCACCAGCGGACATGCGGCTCTTTTTCCATCCGGCGATTGGATTCCGTCAAGAATCCAGTTGGTAGCACAGGGCAACGGGGTCAGGGCAAATATTTGATCGCTGCAATCACAATGCCGCCAACCGTAAGCGTCGTCGCAAATGACCAGACCATGAAGCGGCCTAATCGAGCCGTCATGACCTCAAATCGCTTGTCAATCTGTTCGAAACGCTTTTCGATCTGTTCGAAGCGCTTCTCCACCTGTTCGAAACGTTTCTCCATCTGCTTGAAACCTTCAAGCATCAGTTCGCGCTGATGTTTTAATTCCTCTTCAACCCGTACAATCCGCTCTCTCAGTTCGAGTTCGTAACACACATTCGCCTGATTCGCCTCCGGCTTTTCCGCAAAGGCTTTTGCAATCATTTTCTGTATGAGATCAATATCTTCTTTTACCAGTGCCATTTCACGCTTTCCGGTTAAAATTTTCAGATCAGCATAACATATCAGGCGATAAAAAAACCGCCTCGGCTTCCCAAGGACGGTTTCATATTGCGCGCCAGATTACGGCGAACCGCAAACCAGGCTGCGTGGCTATTGCAAAAGCCCGATTACGCAGGACTAATCGGGCCTACGCGGGCTGCCGAACTACAGACTTAAAAAATTTCCGATAATTTATGAACCGCGAAGCGCAACACTATCGCCGTCAATACGGCAATGCCGATAATCGCCAACAAACCCAGGTTCATGCTTACAATTCCTTTATCTCAAAAGCCCGATTACGCGAAGCTGACCGGGCCTGCACAGATTACTTGTCTTTTTTTGAAAAATCTTTCCAGGCATCATAAGCAAGATAATAGATAAAAACGATAAAAACGCCACCCATTATTGCCATCAGGATACTATTCAGCATTTTCAAGTTTCTCCAATAATTGTTTAATCTTTTTGTAATTCCACACGCCAAAACCAGCCGCGCCGATCAGTCCGATCATCGCTAAAAAAAGTACTGCGGCATCTGTTGCACGATAATTATTCGCAGCCCATCCTAACAATCCCAGCATCATAGCGATTGCTGTAAAAAACATCTTCTCATGAAAAGAAATTTCGGCTTTTATTCTATCCAGTTTGCTCATCTTTAAAGGCTACACCCTTTGATTATTCAGGTCAATTTCCCGGCCTGAAGGATTGCAAAACTGGTGCGGACTGCGTATGTACGTACACCGTTTGCTTGATGAATTTTGAATGCAAAAAGACCGTCGAGGTTTCCCAAGGGCGGTTTCGTTAATGTTCCGCATGAGCGCCCAAATAACGGATATCCACCCTGCCACTGCTCCCTATTATTAATTGTAGTGGTAACGGCAGGCGATGACGACCAGGTCGTTCCCATCGACGCAATAGATTAGCCGGTTAGTGTCGTCGATGCGGCGCGACCAGAAGCCCGAAAGATTTTCTCTCAATGGTTCAGGCTTGCCAATGCCGTCGAGGGGCTCGCGCATGCAGTCCTGAATCAGGCTGTTGATGCGCTTCAAAGTCTTGCGATCCTGGCTTTGCCAGTACTGGTAGTCCTCCCAGGCAGCCTGTGTCCAGGTGATGCGGCCAGGAGACTGTCCGAGAATAGCGATCGTAGCGAGGGCGAAGCTGGTTGAGCGGGATTTCTCGATCATTTGAGGCGAATAGTCGTTCTATTCAACGAAAAGGATCGGAAAATCCCGCCAGCCAGGATCGTCCGCAGTAGATCAGTCTATTTTCGGACAGCCTCCTAAGCATCCTCCACCAGTCCACGCTGAGTCAGCTTGCCATGGCGGTACTGCTCGATGGATTCGGACAAATGCGCCGCGTTAGCAGGAGTTCTCAGCAGGTAGACGGTTTCCATCAGACTATTGAAGGTGTCGAGCGACATCACCACAGCATCGGGAGCATCGCGCCTGGCGATCACTGTGTAGTCAGCATCGTCGATCACCTGATCAATGACGGTTTTAAGGTTGTTGCGGGCTACAGAGAAATTTACGACGCGCATGATTTGTACCTGTTCAGTTTATTGCACAACTTTAAGCGATTGTGCTTCCAAATGCAAGACATCGTATAAAAAGAAAAGGAGCCGCCCCTTTATTCGTAGAAACGATTATGGTACCCCCACCGGCAAATATAGGGTGCAAAAAAACCGCCTCGGTTTCCCAGGAGCGGTTTTTGTTTTTTCAGCGTTTGTGGTTAATCAGATGATTTTCCGCGTAGGCGCTAGAGCAGCTCCTCGCATCCAAGGCTACGAAGATAACTTGCTCCAGTCAACATGAGCGAAGCTGAGTAAGCCATCCTGCCCGTTGCCTGGTGTGGCGTTTATCACCGCGGTTGATAGTATCCCGTCAGCCAGATTGGTCAGCGATATAAAATGCGCGTGACACAACGAAAGTGCGCCGGACTGGTGCAAGGCATACAGTGCCTCAGCTGGCAGACGTCCGAATGCTTCGGTATCAACGACGCG
>Ga0268299_1001645_pt1 | contig 35631 bp, 32 predicted proteins | sample NOBtaG_FD_193484 | JGI IMG/M metagenome (GOLD analysis project Ga0268299, IMG submission 193484) | Activated sludge microbial communities from bioreactor in Nijmegen, Gelderland, Netherland - NOB reactor | ecosystem: Engineered > Bioreactor > Aerobic > Activated sludge | place: Netherlands... | reverse complement strand
CTGATCCAGTGCCTGTTTTTCGTGAGAATTCCCTTCAGATTATCAGCTTAGCAGGGAATTCGGCCGGAGCGGAGTTCGATCCAGACTGCGCACACCGCCAGCTGGTCCGAAATCTCCTGCTTATTTCGAGAAAATGGCGAAATAAGCCGGCCGCGGGCCGGTTTTTTCGTCGTAAACGTCTCGGAAGACGGGTGCGAGAATCGCAACGGGCGGCGTCACGTGGCCGAATTCTCCCTTCCGCTCTTTCAAACTCCGATTGTGCGATTTGCCTGTTTTCGCGTCGATCTATTGGAAAAGGCTAGGCCCATAATTCAATCGTTCCAAATGTTTAGCCAAAACTGACTTTTCGCCATCGAGCGCCGCCGATCCGAAATGATCTGCAATCTTCGCGGAGACTTTCGCAGCCATTGAATGCCCGCAGGCGTGAATGAGTGCATATTTCAATCGGTTGCGATTTTTCGCGCCGACCCTTTTCCAAAATTGGCCATTCGTCAAAAATAGGCCGATCAGGAGGTGGTCGATCCGTGACTATTCACCCAGAGTCTCATGTTCCGCTCACCCTATGCCCAAGCGTCAATTGCGTGGATCGAACTGGCTTATCGCTTGATCAGGTTCGGCGCCGTGCCGGACGAAGCCTCGAGGGTGACGATCTCCGCGCAGTCCGCATGAACCCTACCGCATCGCGCCTTGAGTAAGAGTAGGCACCCGCAAATGGTCAGGGAGGACAATTTTCAACGCACTGGCGCGGCTTCGCCGACGATTTCGGACTACGGAGACTCCTTCTTTGGTTGTCGATTATGCCTTGGGACGCGCAAATTCTCCCGAGACACTTTCCAGGCTCCGATTTCGTCATTTGACGCTCCAAAGGCTCTTAGTCCCCTGAATGAATCGACGTCGGGAAAAGTTTACAAATTATTTTGGAGAATATTTGACCGCCGTTGCGGCATAGTTTGACGATAATAAATAGCATTTTTGAACATCAGCTTTGGAGCCCTAAAGGTAAACTCCAATTTCCGGCGAGTCTCGGAGCGAAAATGGAGCAATTAGCGCAGTAGAGTTTCTCGCGCTGGGCTGCGCCGGAGACAGTCGTGCCGCCATCCACAAGCACGGTATTCCCTCTTTACGTGTGGCGATGGCCACGAGAAGGGGCTGCACTTCGTCCTCATACCCCGTGGCGCGCATGCCGACTAATTTCGAGCGCAGTGTGCGGACCGAATGCAGGCCTTCGAGTGAGGCATCTGAGACGAAGCGAGGAAGAAAAAATCGTGCGAGTAATCGTTTACTCAACGCCGAGCGGTACTCAATATGAGTGCCGGGAAGCATCGAAAGAGTCGGCCGCGCGCGGCAATGCAATAAGATTGAATAAACGAACAGGCAGGGGGCTGTGCGTACCGAAAAATCGATCCGCCGAGCCTTCGCTCGGCAGCTAGCTGCCAAGGCCCACGGTGCGCTGTACGCGTACGGTCATTCTGCGACGGCGCTCGTTCTCTCACGTCATCGAAATTCAGTGAATCGAGTTTTTGGATGCACAGGATATAGGATTCTTACACCCGCGCCATTCAGACGAACGACGCACGCTACGGCGCGGTGACGCCATAAAACAGCAAGGCCGAGAACCCCACCACATTGATGGCCCAGGCGACTGTGAGCCAGCGCGCCAGCATCGCAAGGGTGTCACGTGGTATGCCGAGCGGCTCGTCCTTTATGTTGAACGCGCAGCGCCAGATGCTCACCAATATCCAAGCCGTGTAGGCGAACCCGATGCCGAGCGCCAGCGTGAGCGCGGGCAAGGTGTACCAGCCCAGCAATGCTGGCACGGCGATGAGCGCCGTCAGAATCGTGCTACCAAGCACGCCATACAGCCAGTACACGCGCCAAAGGGGGGCAGTGCCTCGCCAGTTTCGCATGAGAAATGTTTCGGACATCGCAGCCTCCTCTCAAGGAGATGAAGCGTCGACGTTGCGCCTCGGGATACGCGAGTGCGACTCTGATTCGAGCAACGGCGTCATGTGCAGAGCACGCGCACTCAGCGCTCGAGAAGGCGCACTTAAGCGTTCCCGCGTGAACAACGCGAGTGCATAACTGTCTAAGACCACCGTGCCGCAGGTAACCGTGCCCCGCTTCGGCAGGCGTCGAGCTGACGTGCGTCTACTCCGTCGTCTCCTCGAGGTAAGAGGCAGTAATCCCACGCGAAGCCTCGTTGGGAAACTTGTTCGGCATCTTGTTCGTGCGCGGTCCTCGTGCCGCTTGATGCGGCGTAGGTTCGCCCACCTATCGATCGATCGCGACGACTATGTGGAATAGGATCGCGGCAAGGCTGATCGCTCCAATTAGCCAGGACACCGTGAGCCACCGGGCCAGCATGCCCCACACGTCCCGCCTGACACCTAGAGCATCGGTCTTTACGTTGGGCGCGCAGCGCCAGATGCTCACCAGAATCCATTGGGCATAGATGGCTGCCGCCATGAGAACGCCAGCCAGCAACGGCGGCGTGAACCACTTGAGCATCACCGAAGCGACGATGAGCGCGCTCAGGACGATGCTCGTGGCCACGCCGTATATCCAGAATACGCGCCAAAGCGGTCCGTCGCCGTACCAATAGCGTCCAACTTGGGAAGCTTGAGGCATGCCTCGCGTCATCTCACGTGGAAGGCCGTCGCGGGAGCGCATAGGGGAGCGCATCGTGGAGGCGCCGGTCCGCTCCGCGGAAATGGCCTTCGAACCACGCGCGCAAGTGCCCGGACAGAACGCTTTCGTACTTCTCGAAACGCGCGAAGGCGTGATCGTCCATGATCTCGCAGATTTCGTCGAGTAGGCGTTCGTGCTCGGCCTTGTGCTCTGCCAATTGATCGTAGCCGCACCGGCGCATGTGACTTTCCTCGAGCGCGAAATGAGCGGCGATCCACGCATGCAGCTCGGCGAGAAAATCGCAGATTTCGACCTTCGATGGCGATTGCGAGAGCGAAGCGTGCAGCCGGTTTATGAGGTCGATCAGCATCTTGTGCTCGTGATCGACCTCCGGGATGCCGAGCACGAAGCTTTCTTCCCATTGGATCAGGTCCATAGGGCTCTCCCATTTGGAGTCTTCGATGGTGATTGCGTTCGACTGTTCACTTGATGATGAATCCCCCCTCATCAGCATGGAAATCAATCGCCAGGCTCTGCCGAGGCTTGAGATTCACCTCGGCGCGGCGCTCATAGTCAAAGCCGACGCTTCGACCGCTGTCGCGTAGCCGCGCGATCAGCACGTGCCAGCCGGGCTCGACGACGAAACGCTCGTAGACGCGGGCCGGGCCGTCCTTGCCGAGTCCGCCCGGCGCAATAGTCTTGCGAAAACGCGGCGTGCCGTCGATCTCGAGCTCGACATAGAGCGAGGTGCGCCGGCGCTCGCAAGCGTAGAGTGCGCGCTCATTGTGCGGCAATTTCGCGAGTTCGTCGGCGGTGCGGCGCCGGCAGTCGGCCTGGCGCTGTGCGCCGTGTGCGAAGCTGAGCTTGATCATCGCGCGATCGTCGGGAAAATGCGTGTAGCTGGGACCCATGGCAAAAGCACCCAGCAACAACGCGATCGCGCCATACCAAGCGGCTTGGCCGAGATAGCGGGCAGCGCTAGTCATCGGCGGCTCCTGTTGGCACGACCGGAAGCGGCGCAGCTTCGAGCATCGTCCGTCCGTCCACAAGTGCACCGGGCACGAGTTGCGGCAAGGCGGCGAGCCGTCGGGCGAAGCCCTGGATCTCGGCGCGCAGCCGGGCGACTTCCGCACCGCCCGCCCAAATCATAATCAGTCGCTCGGGTGGAACGCGGGACCGTAGGCGCGGGTCGCGCTCGCGGGCGAAGCGCTGCTCCGTCCAATGATTGCCGAAACGATAGTGGCAGTTGCCCGGTGGGCAGCCGGTGATCACCACGCCGTCGGCGAGGCCCCGGCTCAGCGCATAGTCGACGAAGGATGGCGGAAGCTGCGCCACGCAGACTACCTCGACAGTGGCGATGTTTGCACTCTCGATCGCGTTCAATGGCGCGGTATGGCCGCAGCCGAGCACGATGACGCGCGGGTAACCGTTTAGCCGCGCCGCACGCGCGTGGATGCGCGCTTTGAGATCGGCGAGCGGCATGTCGGGGAGATCGATGCCGGTCGAAAGGGGCAGGCGTTGGCGAAACGGCGTGGCGCTGGGGCACGAGCCAACGCAGATACCGCAACTCACGCACAGCGCCGCCTTGACCGCGGCCTCTTTGGAATAGGGCCGGCCGTCGGTTCTCGGCTGCAGCACGACGGCGCCGTACGGGCAGTCCTGAACGCACCAGCTGCAGCCGTTGCAGTGCGCCAAGTCCACCGTGGCCGGCTTCGCGCGCTGGCGCAGTGGGAGCCAGGGCAGCAACATGAGCAACAGGGCCACGCCGGTAAGCGCCGCCCACAGTGGCGGCGCTCCCCAACGGTCGAACAGGGGGTAGAAGGCAAGGTAGAACCAATCGAGATCCAACCGGCCCGGGACCGTCGCTAAATCGGCCTGAGCGTGGCTGACGATCGGCTGGTAGAGGGAAAGGGCCAGCAGCATGACGAACGTGCCAATGGCGAGCCCCAACGGCGGGTTGATGCGGGCGCGGCTGACGCGCAACAGGTGTATCCACAGCACGAAAAGCAGGAACAACGGCACGAAAATATGCATGAAGATCAACAAGGTGAAAAACCGGTCGTCGATCGACTTTGGCGCGAGGAAGTTACGCGCGATGGGATCGGCGAAGATCGGCAGCCAATCGAAGAACTCCGATGTCGCGATCGCGACGTACTGCGCAAGCTCGTCCCAAATCAGGAAATAACCCGTGATGCCAGAGCCGTAGACCAACGCGATGATTGGCACGCCCGTCACCCAGGTAAACCAGCGCGCGCCGCGGAAGCGGTTGAGGGCGAATTCGCGCAAGAGGTGGACAAGCATCATTAGAACCAAGCCATCGGAGGCGTAGCGGTGGAGGCTGCGCATGACGCCGCCGAGATACCATTGCTCGCGCGTCAACTTCTCGACCGAGGTGAAAGCGCCGATGACGCTCGTATCAAAAAGGAAATAGAGATAGATCCCGCTGACGATAGCGATCCAAAAGAAATAGAATCCGAGCGCGCCCAGATGATAGAGCGGGTTCCAAGCCGGCGTGAAAACGCGGTCAAGCAACGCTTCGAGGCGCTGGAAGCCGCGGATAAGCAGAGCCCGCAGCAGCCTCATGGCGATGAGCGGGCGGTCCGACGGCTGCGTCGTTCCTTCCACCACTCGCGCACGAGAAATATGCCTAGCGCCGTGAAGCAAAGCGTGCCGAGCGCGATGCTGAGGATCAGCGAGTAGTCGATGCGATAACGTCCAGTGCGGGGATCGTAGACGGTGCACCAGAGACGAACGCGCTCCAGAATCTGGCCCATTCCCGCCGTCGGCTCACGAATGCCCAGCACCAGCGCCTTGAGCGGTTCGACGAAGATTGGAACGGCATAGTCGATGCCGTAGATTTGGCGATAGACCCGGCCGTTCGGATCGATGATGGTGGTCAGTGCCGAATGATCGAACCCCGTCGCCGTTCGCCGGTATGTGAAACCAATATCGGCCGCCAGCGCGGCCACGGTGTCCTCGGCGCCGCTCAAAAAAAGCCACTCCGCATCTCCGAGATCCAGCATGTGGGCATAAGCACGCATGCGCGCGGGCGTGTCATTACGCACGTCGAACCCAATGGTGAGCACTATGAACTTTCCGCGACCGAGCGCATCGCGTGCGATCTCGACCTTGGGTGCGAGATTAGCCGTCAGAGTCGGGCAAAAATCGAAGCAACTGGTGTAGATCATGTTCACGACGACCGGTCGGCCGCGCATATCGGCAAGCCGCACCTGCCGCCCGTCGCGATCAAACAACATGTAGTCGCCAACCTGGCGGCCCACGGCCGCGCGGCTCGCGGCCAGCGCCGCCAGCGGGTCGAGCGATCCACCGGCGCTCTGTTGGTCCTGTGGTCTGGTTCCCGCATCCACTGGCGGCTCCGCGGTGCCCTCAACCACCGGCAGTGCCGCGAGCGCCAGCACCGTCAGCGTTCGGTAGAGAGCCAGGAGCATCTGTGCGCTGCGCACAGCTTTACCCCTCCATGAACGTTGACGCGATCCCGACGTCAGCTAGAGCACCGAGGAAGAGCGCCGTCAGCTGCACGAGTGAAGCGAAGAACGCCCGCATCGCGTTGCGGCGATCGGGCCTCCGAATGAGGACGGCGCAGCGCCAAAGGAAGAGAACACCGCCGCTGCCTGCGCCGATCCCGTAGGCCCATCCCATGCCGAACCCGAGCGGCGCCAGCGAGAGCGGCACCAAGGCAACCGCGTGCGCGAATATGGCCCAGGCGGCGGTGCGAGGGCCGACCATCACGGGGAGCATCGGAACACCCGCGCGCGCATAGTCGTCGCGTAGCGCGAACGCCAAGCTCCAGAAATGTGGCGGCGTCCAGAGGAACACGACGATCGCCAGTATGATCGGCACTGGACCGAGCGAGGGATCGACCGCGGCGGCCCCGGCCATGATCGCGAAGCTACCGGAAAGTCCGCCGACGACTATATTGAGCGAGGTCCGGCGCTTTAGCCAAACCGTATAGGCAAGGCCATAGACGAGGGCACCGGCAAGCAGATGGGTCGCCGTCGCAGCGTTAAAGAGGTAATAAGCCACGCCCGTAGGCGCCACGAGTAGAAACCCAATGGCCCAATACCATCCGGCGCCGGCGCGCTGCGCGCCGGTTACGAAGGGCCGAGTGCGCGTCCTCTCCATGCGCTCGTCGAGATCGCGTTCGTAGATGTGATTGAACGCACCGACGCTGGCCGACGCCGCCAGCACCGCGAGCGCAAGAACGCAAAACTGCCACCAATTCAGATGCTCGCCGCCCGCTACTGCGGCGCCCACTACTGCGCTCAGCGCGATGGTCGTGCTGATGCGGAGCTTGAAGATCGAGACTGCATCGCGCAGGGTAAGTGCCATAGCGGTTCCGCCTGCTGTTTCCTCGGCGTCCGATACCCTTCGTCAGCGCAGCGGCCAGAGCTCCGCTACGAATTTCCAGTTGACGAAGTAGTAGAGAACGAAGGCGACGAAGAACACGCTGACAAGGACGATCGTACCGGGCAGCTTGAGCGTAGCCTCGCTCCCATAGCCTGCCATCACGGGCGTCATGGGCGGCGCCACCGGCGCCTGGGCCGGCGATGCCGTAGCAGGAACATCGCGACGCTTGCCAAACAAGATCGAACCCACGGTGATCAAAACATACAGGACGCCGCCGATCGAGGCGAGAATCGCGGAGACGCCGTTGAGCGCCAGCATCATGAATGCCGCGCCGCCGTGATCGAAGCTTATCGCTGCGTCGGAGAAGGTGATGTCCCAGTGGCGTCGCGAGACGCCGAGCGTTCCCGCGCCCATCATGAATATGGCGATGCCCGCGGCACCGATCCCGAACAGGTAAGGCTGCCAGCGTGCGAGCCCCTTCCAAATGATTTCACGCCGAAAGATCAGCGGAATGAGGATGTAGGTGACTGCCATGAAGGCGAGCGTCGTGCCAGCAACGACAGTTCCGTGGAAATGGCCAGGCACATAGATGGTGTTGTGCATGAGCAGATTGATCTGCTCGGTGCCCATCACCACGCCTGAGATGCCACCGATGAACCCGAAGAAGACGACCGAGAGTGCCATACCGGCAAACGCGGGATTGCCCCAAGGCGCCTTACGCAGCCACTCGAACACGCCGTTGGTGAAACCATTGCGCCGCTGCGCCGCCTCGACCGCGCCCGGCACGCTCAAGCCGTGGATCATGCTGCCCAAAACGGCCAAGTACATGGCGTAACTGGTGTTGAATATCTTCCACTCCGAGCTAATGCCCGGTTCGACAAGGAGGTGGTGCGCCGAGGCGAGTTGAAGGAAAAGGATGTAGAGCAGGAAGGCAAAGCGGCTTACCTTCTCGGAAAGCGGCTTCGCACCGACGACGACCGCGGCGATGAGATACCAGACTGCGACGTGCGCCGAGACATTGATCTGTTGTGACGAGTGGCCCATCGCCCACCACACGATTTTGTAGGTGATGGGATCGATGCTGCTGATCAGGCCCACGGACCAGAGGAGGGTGGGGACGAGAATTATCGCGCCCGAGGCGATGGTAAAGATGGCAATGATGGCGGCGGTGAGCGCGCCAAACGTGACCAACGGGATCGAGGTCTTATAGGTCCGCTCCTGCCGTGCGATAACGAGCGTGCCGAAGAAGACGCAGCAGCCGATCAGCGCGCCGACGGCGAAAAGGATGATGCCGACATAGAAATGCGGCGCAGCCTTGAGCGGAACGTAGGACGTGAACATTACGCTCGAATCGCCCTGCAACACGGCGACATTGGTCGTGACCGCGCCGACTAGCATCAGCGCGAAGCCGAGCCAAGCGAGGCGCGGCGTAGCGAGGCGGCAGTTCAGCAGCACCGAAGAGGCGAAATAGAGTATCGCTATCTCGAAGAAGATGATCCAAACCAGCAGGACGTCGAGGCCGTGCGCGGTAAGGGCCAAGTAAAACCACTCGGCCGGCAAAAGGTGAACGGCGGGCCACCGGGTTAGCGCCACCATCAGCCCGAAAAGCCCGCCGATAGCGAGAAAAACCACGGCAGCAATTGCATTAGCCTTGATCAGCTTTTCGGTGGAGGAATAGACCTTAAGCCCTGTGTCGGGGCAAACGCGGTACCTAACGCGCGCGGACATCGGTCGCCTCCGCTATTGCTGTGCCGTCGAATCGATTACGACTATGCGGCCGGTCATGGCGTGATGTCCGAGTCCGCAATATTCGTTGCAGATAACGGTGAAGTCGCCGATCTTCTTCGGCGTGATGGTCAGGACCATCTCGTAACCGGGATGAATCTGCAGATTGATGTTGATCGGTTGCAGCGAGAAGCCGTGTTGCACGTCCATCGCCGAGAGATGGAGCCGATAGCTTTTTCCATTCTCGAGCTGGAGGATGGGATACCACTCGAAGGTTCGGGCAAGCATGTATACGTCGGCGCCCGGCGGCGGCCGCACGATCGGCATGCCACTCTTGTGCTCGCCGACCTTGTACTTCTTCACCATCGCCTCGACCTTTTCGGAGAAGGCGGCGGGCACGACGCGATAGGCCTCGTTGGAAAGATTTTGCTGACCGTAGGCGTGCCAATAGACCATCGCGAAGAACATCACGAGGCCCCAGAGGAAAGCCACGGCGATCCAGATGATCTCGACCCGATGGAGCGGCTCTTTCCACCACAGACGGCGTTCCGGAGGCGAAATCGCCATCGGAGCCTCCTATTTTCCGATTGGGATGTTGGCGACTTCGATGATTCCCCAGATAAGGTAGAACACCGTGGGAATCGTGACGCCGAGGAAAAGCAGGAGGAAGGGGTTGTCGAGCACCTGTTGGAAGAACGGGATCCGTTCTTCTCCGCCGGCTTCGCCGGTAGGCTCCGGCGCTGCTTCGCTGCCGGGCGCTTTTTCGTCGGCCATGGCGTTTTCCTCCGATACGAGACCGCTTCGAGGCGGCCTTATCTTGAAATCGGTAGTCGCATACTATTTTTCGGATGGCGTGGCAGCTTTGATTCAGATCAAAAATTGTCGGGACTATCCGATAATCGCTGGATCGAAGCGGGAACGGTCGAGCTTATTTCGCTTCCATCGGGGCGAACATTTCGCTCATGCCGTGAGCCGGGAAATCAGGCGATAAACCGGCGCGGAAGTCTCGATCATGTTGTGGTCACGGGAGAAGCGCGCCTGCGCCGAATCCTGAAGGCCTTTGCCGGCTACTGTAGCCGGCCCCGGACGCATCGGTTGTTCAGCAAAGAATGCCCAATCCATCGCGCAATGTAGAAGGCCGGCACGATCAATTCGTCGTCAATCCTCGGTGGCCTCCATCACGTCGATTCATGGACGTCATTTTCAGTACAGACAGCGACCTATCTCGGGCCGCCGGCAACGCCGGGGCGCCATAAAGGCGTAAGCCCGATCGGATCGAGTGCTAAGCGATGATGCCTTCGGCGCGCAGCGCCCGGCAATCGTCGGCGGCAATTCCTACTTCATGCAGGATTGAATCGGTATCAGCGCCGTATTTTGGTGGAAAGGCATATTCACGCGTCGCTTCGGGCAGATCGACGGACATCGGCTGCATGCAGATCGTCTTGCCACCCGGAAGGCGCGTGCGAGTCAACCGTGACTTGATGGGAGCCAGCTCGCGCACTTGCGGCACGGTGTTGATTCGGGCGTTGGGAATCTTGCCGCGACGGAAATCTGCTTCGATCTCGCCGGTCGTATGCTGTGCCGTGATCGCGCCGATTTCCTTGTAGATCGCTGCCCGATCGGCATAACGGCCGTTGTTGCTGCGACGACTCTCCCGCGCGAGCGGGGCGAATTTGGGAATCTGCACGAACCGCTGCCACTGCACGTCGGCACCCATAGCCATGTAAATGTAGCCGTCTTTCGTCGGGTACACATTTGTCGGAATGAACTTGCGGTGGGCATTGCCCCACCGCGAGTACTCCTCGGGCGCAGCATCGAAATCGATCAACGGCAGCGTCGTGATGAGCCACGATGCTGCGGCCTGTAACATGGAGACGTCGAAGCGCTTGCCGCGGCCGGTCTCTGCGATCTCCGCGAGGCCCATCATGACGTTGGCGAACACCTCGTCCCCGGCCTTGAGATCGATGATGGGGATTCCGTTCAACGTCGGTGGTCCGTCGGCGAAACCCGTGGTCTCCATGTAGCCCGCCATTGCTTGGATCATGGGGTCGTAGCCTGGCGTGTCAGGATACTCTGGCCCCATGGCCGAAATTCCCGCCCAAATGAGCTCGGGGCGAATTGCAGACAGCGTCTCGTAGTCTATCCCGAACGGCTTGTAGCGCCCGGGTAGGGTATTGCAGCAAAAAACATCGACCCCGAGCGTGCGGATGATCCGGTGCAGAATCTCACGCCCTCTAAAGTCCTTGAGATTGAGCGCGATTGCTTCCTTGCCGACATTGGGCGCAATGAAATAGGAGCGGCGGTCGTCGTCGGCGACGCGCGAGCCGATGTAGCGGTTGGGATCGCCGGCCGGAAGGCCCGGTCCCAATGGCGTGGACTCCAGGCGGATGACCCGCCAGCCGAGATGCACGAAGCGAAGCGTGGCATAGGTGAGCGACAGTGCCTGCTCCATCGAGACGACGATGCGGCGTTTCATGATTTCCGGCGCATGTTGTTAGGTCCTCATGTGCTCGATCTCACTCCGCCGCGCGTTTCATCGCCTGCGCGCGATCCCAAAGGCCGCGTGCCACCTTCTCGGGCGTCAGTGGGGGATGGTCGATGCGCAAGCCGGTCGCGTTGTAGAGCGCATTGCCGATCGCCGGCGCAATGACGATCGTCGGCAGCTCGGCAATTCCCTTGGCGCCAGCCGGGCCCTCCGCGTCTGCCGTTTCGATGAAAGTAAGATCGAAGCGCGGCATCTGTGGCGCCGTGAACACGTGATAGTCGCGGAAATACGGATTTCGGACAATTCCGTTCTCGATCTTGAGCTCCTCGGAGAGAGCGTAGCCGAGCCCCATGGCGATGCCGCCCTCGATCTGGCCCTCGAGGCCGACGGGATTGACGATGCGGCCCACATCCTGGACGGACCATACTGTCTCGACCCGGATTTCGCCGGTTAACGTATCGACGATGATCTCGGCCACATGGACTGCATGAGAATAGCACGCCGACATGTCTCCAATGTGATTCTTGTCCTCGGGCTGAGACGGCGGCTCGTAATAGTCGGTCACCATCACCAGTGTTGCGTCTTGGCCCGCGAAGTGCATCTGGCGGAGCAGCCTGTCGAGTGGGATCACGACGACGCCGTTGTCAGCTTGAACGACATGGCCGGCGCGTAGATCCAAGCAGTCGGCAGTGACATTGGATTGCTTGGCCGCCTGATCGAGGATCATCGCGCGCGCCTTGCGTGCCGCCCGGCGCGCCGAATTCCCTGCAATATACGTCGTTCGGCTGGCGTGCACGCCCACATCCCACGGGCCGGTCGCGGTATCGTTGGCGATGACCGTGACGTCGCGCATCGGCACGCCCAGTTCTTCGGCCACGAATTGCGCAATCACCGTGTCGATTCCCTGGCCGATGTCCGAGGCACCGGTGATGACGGTGACGCGGGCGTAGTCGTCGACCTTCAGGATGGTGCCGCATCCGTCGCTCTTGTGGATCTTGGCGCCGCCGGCATTGTGCAGCGAGGCCGCTATGCCGATGCCGCGTTTCACGCGCGAATTTGAATTCCAGCCCTCTCGATAGCGCGCCCATTTCGATACGAAATCCGACTTCGCGGCCGCGATCTTGAGGCAGCCCTTGAGGTCGATGTTGTTGAGGCGCGCGCCCTGGGGGGTCACGTCTCCCGGCTCGTTCGCGTTCTTGAGCCGAAAGGCGACCGGGTCTGGCCCGGCGACTTCGGCCATCTTGTCCATGTGCGTTTCGATCGCCCATGTTGCCTGAACATTGCCGTAACCGCGGAAAGAGCCGGCATAGGGATTGTTGGTGTAGATTGCGCGCGCGCGGTATCGCACATGCGGCACGCGATAGTGCGACGAGCAGGTGCGCATTGTCACGAAGGGCGTGGTGGCGCCCCAGGAGGTATAGCCGCCGTTGTTGAGCAGTGTGTCGATGTCGCGAAAAGTGAGGATGCCGTCCTTTGTCATGCCGGCGCGAATCGTGAACTCGACAGGCTGGCGCGTGGGCGACGCAATGAATTCCTCCTTGCGCGAGAAGGCGAGCTTGACCGGCCGCCGCGCCTTCCGCGCCAGCGCCACGCAAATCGGCTCGTAGGGATATACGTCGAGCTTGGAACCGAACGCGCCGCCTACCGGCGGCTGGATGATACGGATATCGCCGGGATGGACATCCAGCGCCGGCGCAATGTCCATCTTCATGATGTAGGGATACTGGGTTTGGGAATAAAGCGTGACCCTGCCGTCGACGCCGATGTCGGCCAGGACGCAGCTTACGCCCATGTTGCAATGCGTCACGTAGTGGACATTGTACTTGCCCTCGACGACGACGTCCGAAGCCCGCTCTGCGGAGTCGACATCGCCATGAACGAATTCGTGTACCATGGCAACATTGTCCGGCCGCTCGCTGTGGATGACCGGCGCGCCGGGTTTCAGCGCGTCGATGCACTCAAAAATCGCGGGTAGGTCTTCGTACTCGACTTCGATGAGGCGCAGCGCGGCATCGCAGATGGCCTCACTTTCCGCCGCCACCGCAGCGAGTTCGTCGCGAATGGTACGAACCTTGTCCGATTTAAGGGGCGGATTATCCTTGAGAACGCCGATTCCGGCCTTGGGCATGTCCGCCGCGGTGATGATAGCGACGACACCGGGCAGCGCCTCGGCTCGCGCCGTATCGATGCGTATGATGCGCGCGTGAACGCGGTCGGTGCGCAAGATTTTCGCATGCAGCATGCGCGGCAGGACCATATCGTTCACGTAGCGGGTCCGCCCCGTTACCTTGTCCTCCGCATCGAGCTTTGGAACGCGGGCGCCGATTACGCTGTGCCGCTCGATGACCCTTGGCGTGTCCGCGTGTGACATGGTCCGTGCTCCTAAGGCCTGGCCGCGCGCAAGGTCAGTACGACCGCATCGACGATTTTGCGGTAGCCGGTGCACCGGCAGATATTGCCCTCGAGCCCGCGTCGGATATCGGCTTCGCTGGCGTCGGGGTTGCGTTCAATGAGATGTCGGGCCTGCATCACCATTCCCGGCGTGCAGAAGCCGCATTGAATTGCGCCGGTCTCGACGAATGTTTTTTGGACCGGATCCAGGCCTGCGCCTCGCCAAAGGCCTTCGATGGTCTCGACCCGGCGCCCGTCCAGATCCGCCGCCGGCATGAGGCAGCCATTGAGCGAAAGCCCGTCGACGATAATCGTGCAGGCGCCGCACTCGCCCTCGCCGCAAGCGAGTTTGGCGCCGGCGAGGTCGAACTGCTCGCGCAGCACAACAAGCGCGTTTGCATCGGCGGAAACCGACGCCCGCACGGCAGCGCCATTGAGCGTGAATACGATGTCAACCTTCAAGGACACGGCGCAACTCCTGCTCGAGATAGGTGCGGGCGAGATGTCGGCGATACCAGGCCGACGAGCGCACGTCATCGATTGGGGCGATTTCGGAATCGAGACACTCGAGGGCGTGGCGAAGAACGGTGTCGTCGAGCACAGCGCCCTCGATCGTCGCTTCTGTCCGGAGGCACCGGATCGCCGTCGGCGCGACGGCGCCGAGCGCAAGGCGGACGCAAGTCAAGCGCCGGTCGACGAGGCGCCCGGCCAGGCATAGCGAAACGCGCGCGATTTCGAGCGCGGGCCGCGGCCCCGATTTGCAGAAGGCGGCGTGGAAATCGGCGGCCGGCGTGTCGAAATGCACGGCCGTCAAAAGTTCGACGGGCTCGCGACGGGTGTGGCCCGGTCCGGCCAGCAAATCGCCAAGTGGCAGACAGCGCGTGGCGACCCTTTCCCCGCGCCAGCACGCCAGTTCCGCCTCGGCGTCGAGACAGAGCAGCGGGACGACGAAATCGGCTGCCGGCGAGGCATTGATTATGTTGCCGCCGATCGTGGCGACGTTGCGGATCTGGACGCTGGCGAAACGGTCGGCGGTCGCCGGCAGCACTGGGGCAAAGCGCCGCAAGCAGTCGCTATCCAGTACCTCGGTCATCGTCGTAAGCGCGCCCACACGGATGCGGCCGCCACGCTCTTCGATGCCGCGCAGCGCTGCGATGCGGCGAATATTGACCAGGCGGCCGGCAAATGGCTTGACGCCGAGATCTTTCTGGATCCAGAGATCGGTCCCTCCCGCAACCGGCGTGCCGTCGCCATCGGCCAGCGCGCGCACCGCCGCTTCGACCGACGTCGCGCTGACGTAGTCGTCGAACGAACGCGGACTTGTCGCTTGTGCGTGTGTCAAGAAATCCTCCGCCCAGCGGGCTCAGAGCCGCGTCGCTTCTTGATATCGACCGAACACCGCTTCGAGCACCTGCGTGATCTCGCCGACGGTGGCGTATGCTTTTACAGCCTCGACGATCGCCGGCATGACGTTGGCGTTTCCTCTGGCCGAGTCCTCGACCCGTTTGAGAGCAACTTCTACCGCCTTCGCGTCGCGCGCCGCCTTGATCTCGTTCAATCGCCGGACCTGCGCCTCTGCGTCCTCCGGCTTGAACGGATGCATTTCAACCTTGGGATCCTCCTCCTCGACGCGATAGCAATTCACGCCGACCTTGCGGAAGTCGCCGCTTTCGAGCTGCCTTTGGTGAATATAGGCTTGGCGCGAGACATGCGCTTGCAGCTCGCCCGTGGCGATGAGATTGACAATGCCGCCGCGACGGTCGACATCGGCCATGATTCGCTTGATCTCCTTCTCCATTTCGTTAGTCATGGTCTCGACGTAATACGAACCTGCGAGTGGGTCGACGGTTTCCGTCAATCCCATCTCCTCGATCAGGATCTGCATGGTGCGAAGCGAAACGCGCTGGGCGAATTCGCTTGGAATGGTGAAGGCTTCGTCATAGCAGCAGAGGGCCACGGTCTGCGCCCCCGAAAGCGCGCTGATGAGGGCGTAATAGGCACCGCGGACGATATTGTTCTCCGGCTGCTCGATCGTGAGGCCCGAGCCGCCACCGCCCGCAATCATGCGCAACCACATCGAGCGCGGATCTTTCGCTCCGTACTCGCCTTTCATGATTTTCGCCCAAAGGCGCCGGCCTGCGCGGAACTTGCAGATTTGCTCGAAGAGCTGGCCGAAAATGTTGAAGTTGAACGAAAGCCGATAGGCGAAATCGTCGATACTCATGCCGCGTTTCAGCACGAGGTCGGAGTAGGCCTTGGCGATGCAAAACGCATAGGCCATTTCCTCGGCCGGATTGGCCCCCGATTCGCGGATATGATAGCCGCACACGCTGACGGGGCTGTAGAGCGGCGCTTCGCGTGCGCAATATTCGATCGTATCGGCCACGAGGCGGATCGACGGTTCGACCGGAAAAATCCAGGTCCCGCGCCCGACGAACTCTTTCAATATGTCGTTCTGCGCCGTGCCGCGCAGCCGCTTCAGGTCGAAGCCGCGCTTCTCCGCCATCGCGAGGTACATGGCGATCATGATGGCTGCAGAGCCGTTGATGGTGAGCGAGACGGTGACCTTCTCGATGTCGATTCCGTCGAAGGCGATTTCGATGTCCTTCAGCGTATCGATCGCCATGCCGACACGGCCGACTTCGCCGAGCGCCATTGGATCATCGCTGTCGAGTCCGCATTGAGTTGGAAGGTCGAAGGCGACGTTCAGGCCGGTATTGCCGGTCTTTATCAGATACTGGAAGCGCTTGTTGGTATCGGCCGCATTGCCGAAGCCAGTGTATTGCCGCATCGTCCACGGCTGCTTCCGGTACATCATTTCGTGGATGCCGCGGGTAAATGGATACTGGCCCGGCAGCCCGATGCCGTCGGGCACGCCCGGCTCGACAAGGCGCGACGCTTCGGCATCCGCCGCCGTGTAAATAGGCCTGATCTCAAGCCCCGTTTCGTTGCGTACGACTCCAGCTTCCGGCTTACGCAGCACGTTCATGGATATTCTCCTTGATGAAGGCCACGATTTCCGGAAGCTTGCTGCCGGTGGCAAACACCCCGTGCACGCCGATGTCGAGGAGGGTTTGGCGGTCTTGCTTCGGAATGTTGCCGCCAACGATCCAAAGCGTATCGTCGATGCCATACTGCACCAGCAACTCCTTGAGTCGTCGACAGATGGGAATGTGCGAACCGGACAGGATCGAGAGCGCGATCGCGTCGACGCCTTCTTCCAGAGCCGCCACCGCGATGCGTTCTGGGCTCTGCCGCAGGCCGGTATAGATCACCTCGAAGCCGGCATCGACCAACGCCCGCACCACCACCTTGGCCCCGACATCGTGGCCATCGAGGCCTGGCTTGGCGACGAGGATTCTGATCTTTCGTCCTTGCACTTTCCGCTCCCGTTCGACGACCCGCCTAACCGTTGAGCCCCTTGGCGATGATCAGCTTCAGGATTTCGCTCGTTCCGCCGCCGATCAGGGTGAAGCGCACGTCGCGCAGGTGACGCTGCACCGAAAATTCCATGGCATAGCCGTAGGAGGCGAGCACGCGCGCTGCCTGATCGCATATTGTGGCGGCGCTTTCGGTCGCAAAAAGCTTGGCCATGGCTGATTCGGTGTGGTGCGGGCGGCCCGAATCGACCAGCCACGCAGCGTAGTGGACGAAGTGGGTCGCAGCTTCTAGCGCCGTGCCCATCTCGGCCAGCTTGAGCTGAATCGCCTGGAAGCGGTTGATCGGCTTCCCGAACTGTTTGCGCTGCGCCGCGTATTCCAGCGAATCGTCGAGCGCGGCACGTGCGATACCCACGGCCATGGCCCCGGTAACGACGCGGATCTGCGCCAGAAGCTTGCGCAAATGCGCCTCCCCTTCGCCTTCGGCGCAAAGGCGATGTGTATCGGGCACGAAACAATTTTCGAAAACGACTTCCGAAGTGGGAAGCGCCCAGACGCCCATCTTCTCGATCGAGCGGCCGACGCGGAGGCCTGCGGTGCCTCGTTCGACTAGGAAGATCGTGAGCTTCCGCTCCGGCCCCGCCTTGGCGAAAACCGTGAAGAAATCGGCGACCAGCGCCGATGTAACCCACATCTTCTGGCCGTTCATCAGATAGCCGCCCTGCACGCGGTCGGCGGCGGTTGCAATGCTGTCGAGGTCGCTGCCCGAATTCGGTTCCGTCATGCAGATGGCGCCCACCATTTCGCCGGCGAGCGCCGGCTTGAACAGCCGGTCCTTCATGTCGTCGTTGCCCAGCGCATGAAGAAAATGGGTGCCCATCAGCGATTGCATTGTCGCGCAGCCAGCGAGCGAAGCCGAGCCGCGTGCGATCTCCGTGACGGCGAGGCAGAGCGTCAGCAGATTCATTCCGGTGCCGCCCGCCGCTTCGGGATAGCGCATGCCGTAGAAGCCGATCTGGCCCAACTGCTTGAAGAGCGCGTGCGGAAATTGGTGCGCCTCATCGAGCGCCGCGGCCTGCGGCTTGACGCGCTCGTCCGTGAAGCGGGCGAACGTGTCGCGGATGGCAACCTGCTCGGGCGCGAAATCGAAATCCATGCCGCACCGCGCTCCTTCAGTCTTCGAGGCCGTAGATATCGCGCGCCGCCTCGGGCGAAATCAGGCCGTCGCGAACTTCGCGCCTCAGAACCGCACGGTCGCGTTTCCTCGGATTTCCGTATCCGCCGCCGCCGCCAGCAGCTTGCCGATACGTCGTTCCTTTGGGCACGCCGGTAATCAGATCCTTATTGAGCGGGATGATTTCGTGTCCGTCTGGCCGTTTTAGACCGATGAAGTTGAGGCTGCCGGAACCGCCACCGAAGAGGCCAAAGGCCGGCTCGTAGTCGCCGTCACCGAAGGTAACGAGCTGCGTGTCGTCGGATCCAATTCGATAGACGGTTTCGATCCCAAGCCCGCCACGCCATTGGCCGGGTCCGGCCGAATCGGTCAGGTACTCGTGCTTTTCGAGCAAATGCGGCGTCTGCTGCTCGAACATTTCGTAGTCCTGGTCGAGCACGCCCCCGGATGCATCGATCATGCCTATATGATCGTAGCCGTCCGTGCCATTCATCGCGCCCGAGCCGCCTTTCATGCCCATGAACATGATGTCGACGTACGTGTCGTTCTTCTCCTCGTCCCGGCCGGTCGTGAGCGAGCACAGCAGATTGTTCCAGCCGGCGGTGACGCGGTCGGGTAGGACCGGCGCCAGCGCGCGCTGGATGGCGTCAGCATTGGGCGGGCACAAATGATTGCCGAAGGTCGTCGCCGCCGGATAGCCGGCGTTGAGGATGGTCCCTTCGGGAATCACGATCTCAAGCGGCCCGAGCATTCCTTCGTTGTGAGGAATGTCGGGGTTGATCATCTGCAGAAAAGTGAGCGCCGTGGCGGAGGCGCTCGATGTGTAGGTTCCGTTGACGAAGCCGTTGGTGCGCTTGTCCGTTTTCGAGTAGTCGAATTTGATCTTCTTATCCTTGACGGAAATCGCCACCCGGATCGTGTATTTCGACCCCTTGTTCTTTCCGTCGTAGTAGACATAGCCCTCGCCCATATAGGTGCCGGCGGGGATCTTGGCGATTTCGGCTTCCATCATCTTTCGCGTTGCGGCAAACAGCGCGACCTTGTGCTGTTCTACGACGTCGGAGCCGTATTTCTCCAGCAGCGCCAACATCCGGCGCGCACCCACATTGGTCGCACCCATCTCCGCGCGCATGTCTTCCTGCACGATATCGAAGCGGATGTTCGCGAAGATGAGGTCCCAGACGTCTTTGCGAAACTTGCCTTTTTCGTAGATTTTCACCGGTGGGATGCGGATGCCTTCCTGCCAAACCTCGGTGGCATTCGGGTTGTAACCCCCGGCCACCGCGCCTCCGATATCCGCCTGGTGCCCTTTGACTGCGGTCCAGGCAACGAGCTTTTTCTTGAAAAAGACCGGACGAAAGACCGCTACGTCGTTGTTCTGGTTGCCCATCGAGAAGACGTCGTTGTGGAAAATGACGTCGCCCGGATGAATGTCGTTGCCGAAATATCGGATGATGTATTTGCAGACCGGAGCCAGCGAGAAGGCCAGGATCGGCAGATTCTCGGTTTGCTCCAGCATCCGCCCCTGGGCATCATAGAGACCGGTCACAAAATCCTTGGCCTCGCACAGTATCGGTGAACGCGCCGTTAGTTCGAGCGACAGGCTCATTTCGTCGGTGATCGCACGAAACGCGCGGGCGAACACCGCAAGGAGGATGGGATCGATCTTGTCTTTTTTCTTTTTTGCCATTGCCTTGCCTCTCTCGGACCGCCGCACTCGAGTTCTTACGCCTCGACGCGCATGCGCGCCGGACTCCGCGCCACTCCCGCTCGTTGCATCGCCTTTGGCTTCGCCGTGATATTTTTCACCAGATCGGCGCGTCCTTGCGCGTATAGTACGAACGAACCGTACTGGTCGCAGACGCAGTCGTAGCCGCCGGCGACGAGCGTCGTGGTATTCTCCTGCTCAATCACCGCCGGTCCGACGATGCGGTTTCCGAACTGGGTCTTATGCCCATCGTAGATCGGGACTGTCCGGGGCTTACCTGTCTCGGGCAGGATAATTCGACGATGGCCTTTCAAGGCGTGGCGAGCATCCGGGCGGTCGAGGGCCGCCTTGGGCAAGCTCGGCTTGTCGGTGGCCCCGATGGCTTTGAGGCGCACGTTGATGAGCTCGATCTGCGTGCCGTGCTCCTCCAGGGAATAGCCGTAGAGCCGATTGTGCTCGACGTGGAATGTATGCTTGATCTTTCCGATGTCGCGCTTGCGAATCGCCGCGAGGGGAACGTCGAACGAAACCTCGTGATACTGCTTGACATAACGGCAATCGAGAGCGAGTTCGAAACGCCTTCGCGTTGGCGGTATTAGCTCATTGTCAAGATGCCGATTCCCTTCGGCCGTCATCTCGGCGACCAGTTTTTCGAGGCGTGCCCAATCGGAGGTCGCGTCGGCGCCGTCCTCGATCGGCCCGACGAAGCTACGCACGAAATCGTGTCTCAGGTCGCTCATCAACATGCCGGCCGCACAGAAGATCGACGATTCGCGCGGCACGATGAGCAGCGGGAGATTGAGTTCGCGTCCGATCATGCAGCCGTGGATCGGGCCGGCACCGCCGGCGACGACCATGGGAAATTCGCGTGGATCGAATCCGCGCTTAATCGTGATCTCGCGTACGCCTTGCGACATGTTGGCATTGATGACGCGGTACATACCGAGGGCGGCATCGTCGGTGGAGAGGCGCAGTGGCTTGGCGATGTGCTGTTCGATCGCGGCACGTGCACCGGCGAGATCGAGCTTGATCTTGCCGCCGGCGAAATAGTCGGGGTCAAGATAGCCAAGGACGAGATCGGCGTCGGTGCAGGTCGGGAGCGTGCCGTCGCGCCCGTAGCAGACGGGGCCTGGCGCAGCCCCGGCGCTCTGTGGGCCCATACGCAAGAATCCACCCCCGTCGATCCAGCCGATCGAACCTCCGCCGGCGCCGATGGTGACTATATCGAGCATGGGCATGGCGATGCGGTGACGGTTGATCTCCCCTTCGTTCGCCGTGATCGGCGTTCCATTCAGCACCATGGCGACGTCGAAACTGGTGCCACCCATATCGACGGTGAGGCAATTCTTGCTGCCGAGCGCCTCGGCATAGCGGAGGCCGGCAATCGGCCCGGCGGCGGGGCCGGAAAGCAACGTCATCGCCGCGTCTTTGCGCGCTATTTCCGGATGTACTACGCCGCCATTCGATTGCATGATTAGCAGAACGCCCTTGAAGCCGATGTTGGCAAGGCGCGCGGTCAGGTTGATGAGGTAGCGATTCAATTTCGGCCCGACGTAGGAGTTGAGCACGGTCGTGCTGACCCGATTGTAGAAACGAACGGAGGGCAGCAACTCGCTCGACACAGTCAGATAGATATTGGGCATCGCCGCGCGAACCAATGCCGCTGCCGACCTCTCGTGCGCCGGATTGGCGAATGAGTTCATGAAGCAAATGGCAATCGCCTCGACGCCCTCTTTGCGGCATAAATCAATTGCCGCCTCGACATCGTCGAGGTTCAGCGGCGCAATCTCGCAACCCCTACGATCGAGGCGACCTGCGACCGGGCAGCGCAGGTGGCGCGGTACCAGCGGCGGGGCGTTGGAATATCGATTGTTGTATTGCTCTTCGCGGATTCCACGGCGCATTTCGAGCGCGTCCCGCACGCCGTTCGTCGTGATCAGGCCCGTTGAGGCGCCGGTGTTGGTGAGCGCGGCATTGGTGGTGACGGTCGTCCCGTGAACAATGACGCCGATCTCCGGCACGAACCGGTCGAGCGTCATATGGAGAAGACCGGCAATTCCCGCGAGGCCGTCGACCAGGCCAATCGACGGATCTTCGGGGGTCGACGACGTCTTGAAGACGACGGCTTCACCCCCCGGCAGAGTTACCAAGAAATCCGTGAAAGTGCCCCCGACGTCGATACCGACCTTGAACGCCACGTTCCACTCCCGAGCAATCGACCGCCAGTGGAAATATCTCGCGTTTCTACCGACAGCCGCTCGAATCGTCAGGCGCTGGCCACATCCCGATCAGGCGTCCAATCAAAATTGCCGGAAAGGAACAAGCGCAACATTTCTATTTCGAAGAAGATCATCAAGAAAACTACGAGGAGCGCCGTCGTCCGGGCATTGATCTGTGTCAAATGGAATTGGCAAAGCGCAAGGAGAGAATTAAATTGCAGCGCGGTTTCCAAAAAGATGCGAGAGATCGCGGCCAGAGCCGGTAAAGCCAGAACCAGAACAGGCGGTCGCCAGAGCGAGGACGAACCGGGCTACTTAACGCGCGTAGCGTCGAAAATCCGGCTTGCGTCGTTCCTTGAATGCCTTCACGCCCTCTCGTGACTCCTCGGACTCGTAGTACATCTTCAGCATCTGCATGCCCATGCCGGCGATGCCGGTGATGTGGTCGCTGTCGGCATTGAACGAGCGTTTGGCGATGGCAAGGGCGGTCGGACTTTTCTCGACGATCTCGCGGCACCAGGCGTCGACCTCGGCGTCGAGGCGATCGTCGGCGACCACCTTGTTGACCAAGCCCATATCCAGGGCCTCCACGGCGCGGTAGCGCCGGCAAAGGTACCAAATCTCGCGCGCCTTCTTTTCGCCGACGATGCGCGTCAGATAGGCCGTGCCGAATCCGGGATCGACCGAGCCGACCTTCGGTCCGACCTGGCCGAACTGGGCGCTCTCCGCCGCGATGGTGAGATCGCAGATCCCCGCCAGCACGTTTCCGCCGCCGATCGCGAAACCGCGCACCTTGGCGATCACCGGCTTGGGAACCAAGCGGATCAGGGCATGCAGCTCCTCGATCGGCAGGCCGATCGTGCCGCGGCCATCGTAGGAACCCTCGTGGGCCGATTGATCGCCGCCGGTACAAAACGCCTTCTCGCCAGCGCCGGTCAGCACGATCACGCCGATGGTCTTGTTCCAGCCCGCGCGATTGAACGCATGGATCAGCTCATCGCAAGTCTTGCCGCGAAACGCATTGAGCTTCTCCGGGCGGTTGATCGTTATCGTCGCGACGGCGTCGCGTTCGTAGTAGAGTAGATCCTGATAGTCCATTGTCATCTCCAGCCCGCTATTCCCGGGTTGCCTCGGGATCACGCGATCTCCGGCACGACGGCCGTCGCCTCGAGTTCGATCTTTGCGCCTTCGTCGAGCAGCGCGCTGACGAACACCATCGTCATGGCCGGGAAGCACCGGCCGATGACGCGGCGCCACGCCCGGCCGATGCCGGCACGGGCGGAGAGGTATTCGGGCTTGTCGGTACAGTAGGCCGTCATGCGGCAGATGTGCTCGGGCCGCGCGCCGGCCTCGGCCAGGACCGCGACGATATTCTCGAGCGCCCGTTCAAATTGCTGCGCAAGATCGCGGGTCTCGAAGCGCTGTTCAGCGTTCCAGCCGATCTGACCGGCCACGAACACGATGCGCCCGGGGCGGGCGGCGATGCCATTGCTATAGCCGATCGGCGGCGTCCAGCCGGGCGGGTGCAGGATTTCGTTCATGGCGCTATTACGAATGACGCGGCGGATCCAGATCGTGATCCCAATCGGCTGGCGGCTCGGGTAGTTTTGCCAATCGGCTGCGGATGAGTGCCGCGTGACGGCGTTCTTCGGCGGCCATCTCCGCGGCGAGCTTGCGTACCTCGACATCAGGCGCGGAGATGGCGAATTCTTCGAAGCATCGCGCAGCCTGCTCCTCGTTCTCGAGGGCCAGCGCGAGCGCATGGGCGGGCGTCATCAGATAGTGAGTGCGGTCGAGCGGCGCCGTCTCGGGCAGCTCGAAGCCGCGGCTGAGCAGCATGTCGCGCGGGCGGATCGCCTGCACCGATTGGCCGTGCGCCTGCAGCCTCACCGCATGCTTGCGCTCGATCGCGGCGAGCTCGCGGAAGAGGGCCGCAACTGCGATATTGTTGTGCGTGTCCATCTGGCTCGCGAGTTCCTCATAGCGTTCGGCAGCCTCGTACTCCATCGCGAACAGCTCGGCGAAGAACGCCTGGACGGTGCATTTGGTCGCGGTGTCGGATGTCATATAGCGAACTCCGCTTCGATCGCGGCCATGCTGGCCGACGCGGCCTTTTGCGGCTGGTACGGCGCGCGGCAACCGGCATAGAGCACTCCGATGTTGAAGCCGTCGTCAGTCATGATCCGGCGCGCGGCACGGGCGGGGTCGTCCGTGGGATTGACCGAGGCCGAGTGCACCATCTTGCCCCACTCGCGCTGATCCGGCCGAAAAGTGACGCAGGGGCTCAAGATCTCGACGAAGGAAAAACCGGGATGCTTGACGGCCTGTACGATGAGATCCGCGCAGCCGTTGGGATCGCCGGAAAAGCCGCGCGCGACGAAATTGGCGCCAGAGGCCAGCGCGATCACGAGCGGGTGAAACGGGCGCAGGCCCGTTCCTCCCGGCGCCAGCGCGCTGTCCCAATCGGGCTCGGTCGTCGGTGAGGGCTGGCCTTTGGTCATGCCGTACACGCGGTTGTCCATCACGATGTAGGTGAGGTCGATATTGCGGCGACAGGCGTGGAGAAAGTGGTTGCCGCCGATCGAAAAGCCGTCGCCGTCGCCCCCCGCGACGATGACGGTGAGTTCGGGCCGCGCGACCTTGAGCCCGGTGCCGACCGGGAGCGCGCGGCCATGTACCCCGTGGAAGCCATAGCAATTCGTGTAAGCGGGAATGCGAGAGGAGCAGCCGATACCCGAGACGACGGCGATTTCCTCGGGCGGCCGCTGGAGCTGCGCCATCGCCTTGGTGAAAGCGAGCAGCACCGAGTAGTCGCCGCAGCCGGGGCACCAAACCGGCTTATAGTCGGATTTGTAATCGTTGGCCGAGAGCGGTGTGGGCGCGATAACGAGGTTCATGCCGCCAGCTCCTTCACGATCTTGCTATGGATCTCGCCGGGCCGCATCGGCAGCGGCCCGGAACGGTGGAAGACGCGCATTTCGCACGGCAGATCGTAGGCCGAGCGCAGGTAGCGATAGAATTGACCCGAGTGCGTCTGTTCGATGACGAGGATCCGCTTCACGCCGGAAAGAGCTTCGGCGAGGCGGGCCGATTGCGCGGGTGCGAGGAGGCGGATCGAGACAAGACGGACATCGAACCCCTCGGAGCGCGCGCGGTGGATCGCCTCGCGAACGGGTGCCGTGCATGAGCCCCACGTGACGACGGCGACATCGCCTTCGCCCTCGATCTCGGCCCAGTGGCGACTGTAGTCGGCTTGGTCGAGCTTGCGCCCGCGTTTGTCGAGCTGGGCCAGATGATCGGCCGCTTGGCTCGAGGGCGTGCCGCGCTCGTTGTGCTCGAGTCCGTCGGCGGTGTAGACGCCGCCGCGTGTGCCGGGGACTGCCATCGGCGAGATGCCGCTCGGCGTTAGCGCATAACGGCGGTAGTTCTGGGGATCCGTATCGGCCACGAACCGGCGCGTCGGAAACTCGATGTCGGCCGGCCGATCGAGTAGGACCCGGCTCTGGCCCATCGACTGATCCGGCAGCACCAGCGCCGGCACTTGCAGCGTTTCGGCGAGATGCACGGCCCACTGCGTGGCGAGAAGGCAATCCGCCACCGAATTGGGTGCGATAACGATATGCGGCGCATCGCCGTGCAGCCCGTAGACCGCGATATTGAGGTCCGACTGTTCGGATTTCGTTGGAATGCCGGTTGAGGGTCCACTGCGCATGACGTCGACGACGACGAGAGGAATTTCGGCCGCCACGGCGAGGCCTATCGCTTCCGTCATAAGTGCCAACCCTGGGCCGGACGTCGCCGTCAGCGACGGCACACCGCCAAAGGAGGCGCCAATCGCCATATTGATCGAGGCAAGCTCGTCCTCGGCCTGAACCAATGTGCCTCCGACGCGCGGCAGCGCAGAGGACAGCCATTCGAGAATCTCGGTCGCCGGCGTGATCGGATAGGCAGCGACGAAGCGAATGCCGCCCCGCAGCGCGCCGAGCCCCGCCGCCTCGTTGCCGCTGATCGCCCAGCATCCGTTCTCCCGCGCAGGCGCGAGTCGTGGCAGGGAAAGTCCAGTCTCGGCTACGGCCGCGAGCCCGGCGTGCATCGCCGTGAGACTCGCTTTCAGGGCGTCGCCGCCCTTCTGAAGTGTAGACTCGACGGCGCGCGTGAGCGCATCGGCCTCAAGCCCCGCAAATGCGCCGAGCGCGCCGAGCGCCACCATGTTGGGCCGCCCGCCGGGAATTTTCTTCGCGATTGCCTTCAGCGGAATGGCAACGATGCGCGCGCCAGAGCCGGCGAAGACCTCCGGCACCGCGCCTTCGCCGGGATCGCAGATCACGAGACTGTGCGCATCGATCGGGATCTCCGCCGCAAAACGATGCGCGTTCTGCCAGTCGACGGCGAGCAGCACGTCGAAACGATCGCCGTGCGATTCCACCGCCGCTGGCGACAGCCGCAGTAGCGCGGCGGCTTCGCCACCGCGGATCTGGGGACCCGAAGAACGGCTCATCACACCGTAAAGGCCGGCGCGCGCCGCGGCATCGAGCAGCATGTGGCCCGAGGTCATGACGCCGGCGCCGCCTGAGCCGACGACGGCGAAGGAGAGCGATTGAATTGCGGGACCGGCTTGTGTCATGGCGTCTCGTCCCTTCGGTTCTCGCCGTTGTCCGACGTGAGGCCTGCGACATCCAGGCATGTCGAACGTATTTGACTCTAAATACGCATTGCAGTACCTATTTACAGGAATAAAGAGATACGGTCGGGCCGTCAAGCAGAAGCGGTGCGGCACGAAAGCCCAGGAAGCACAGGAGGAACGGCCCGTGGTGATCGCAGCCCATCGTTGGCTAATGACCGCGCCGAAGGCTCCGCTGGTGCGCGAATCTTTCGACGCCGCACCGGGCGCGCCGGGCGAGGTTACCATCGCGATAGCCGGCTGCGGCCTCTGCCATACCGATCTCGGCTACTACTTCGACGGCGTGCGTACCAACCACCCGCTACCGCTGGCGCTCGGGCACGAGATCGCCGGCCGTGTCGTTGCGGCAGGGCCAGGTGCCGAATCCTGGATCGGCAAGGCCGTCGTGGTGCCGTCCGTCATGCCTTGCGGCGAATGCGAGCTCTGCCGCCGCGGAAAGGCAATGATATGCCGAAAGCAGCGAATGCCCGGTAACGACATCCACGGCGGATTCGCCAGCCACGTGGTGGTGCCCGCGCGCGGCCTCTGCCCGGTCGATGAAGGCCGCTTGGCCACGTCGGGGCTCGAACTGGCGGAGCTTGCCGTCATCGCCGATGCGGTCACCACGCCCTATCAAGCGGCGACACGGGCCGGGGTCTGGCCCGGCAGCCTCGCCATCGTCGTCGGCATTGGCGGCGTCGGCGGCTATGCCGCGCAGGTGGCCAAGGCGATGGGTGCCACGGTCGTGGCGATCGACGTCGATGACGCGAAGCTCGCCGCGGTCGGGGAAGTGGCAGCGGCGCTCACGCTCAACGCACGGAGCCACGACCAGAAAGTCCTACGGGCAACGGTTCAGGCGTTCGCCAAGTCCCGGAATCTGCCGCAGACCGAGTGGTTCGTCTTCGAATGTTCGGGCACCGCTTCAGGGCAGGCCACGGCGTTCGGCTTGCTCACTCACGGCGCCACGCTTTCGATCGTCGGCTTCACTATGGATCGCGTCGAGATCCGGCTCTCGAATCTGATGGCGTTCGACGCGCGCGCGCTTGGCAATTGGGGATGCCCGCCTGAGCTCTATCCGGGCGCGCTCGACCTCGTACTCGACCGGAAGATCGCGCTCAAACCCTTCGTCGAGATCCATCCTTTGACTGAAATCAATGACGTCTTCGCCGCCGCACATCATCATAAATTGTCGCGCCGCGCGGTGCTCGTTCCCGCCTGACCGACCGAGGAGAACGCCGATGAACGCCGAAGTCGCACTCCGCGCCGACCCGCCCGAACTCAAAGACCACGATTTGGTCTCGGACTATGTGGCGCCGGGCGTGCGCTACGAGAAACGGCCGGCGAAGCTGTCCAGCGGCGCATTAGTACCCGGGCTCTACAACGCTTGGATCATCCTCGACAATCAGAGCCAATTCAATTCGTACACCACAGCGATGGCCAAAGGAGTGATCCACGCCTTCCGCGCCGCCTCCAACGCGCGCGACGTGAACGCGGTCGTCTTCACCGGCGCCGGCGACAAAGCCTTCTGCACCGGCGGCAATACCAAGGAGTACGCGGAGTACTACGCCGGCAATCCGCAGGAATATCGGCAATACATGCGCATCTTCAACGACATGGTTTCCGCCATCCTGGCGTGCGACAAGCCGGTGATCTGCCGCGTCAACGGCATGCGCATCGGTGGCGGCCAGGAAATCGGCATGGCCTGCGACTTCTCCGTGGCGCAGGACCTCGCGCGCTTCGGCCAAGCTGGCCCGAAACACGGCTCGGCGCCGATCGGCGGCGCCACCGATTTCCTTCCGGTGGTGGTGGGCGCCGAGCGAGCGATGATCGCGTGCGTGTTATGCGAGCCTTTTTCGGCGCACAAGGCCTACAACTGGGGCATGCTTACCGCGGTCGTGCCCGCCCTGAAGGTGGACGGAAAATTTGTGCCCAACCCGCTGGTCGAGACGAACTACGCCGTCGACGACTGTGGGCGCCCGGTCTACGGCGAGTTTAAGACGGGCACCGCACTGGCGGAAGGGAAGGCGCTGATGGCGCGCGGGACGGTCGACCTAGCGCTGCTCGACGCCAAGATCGAGGAACTGTGCGCGAAGTTGCTGCTCACCTTCCCCGATTGCACGACCAAGACGATCGAGGAGCTTCGCAAACCGAAGCTCGAGGCCTGGAACCGCAACAAGGAGGACTCGCGCGCTTGGCTCGCCCTCAACATGATGACCGAGGCACGGGCCGGCTTCCGCGCCTTCAATGAAGGCCCCAGGGACGACCGGGAAATCGACTTCGTCGCCTTGCGTCAAGCCCTGGCCAAGGGAACGCCCTGGAGCGAGCGGCTTACGGAAAGCGTACTCCCGCGCGGCCGAGGGCAGTCATGAACGCCGGACCGCTCAAAGTCTGGTGGGACCGTGGCGGGCGGCTTTTGCGACTCCGGCTCGCGCGGCCCACGGCCAACATCATCGACGCCGCAGTGATCGGCTCGCTCATCGCCGTGCTGCGGCAGCATCGCGAGCGTTCAGATCTCGCGGCGGTGCTGCTCGACGCCGAGGGGCCTCACTTTTCGTTTGGCGCAAGCGTCAAGGAGCATCTTCCCCAGAACTGTGCTGCGATGCTGACGGAACTTCACGCGTTGCTGCAAGCCATGCTCGATTTCCCGTCGCCGATCCTGGTGGCGGTGCGCGGACAGTGCTTGGGCGGCGGGCTCGAACTCGCGACGGCCGGGTCGCTGATCTTCGCGACGCCGGACGCCAAATTCGGCCAACCCGAAATCACACTCGGCGTGATCGCCCCCGCCGCGTCGTGCTTGCTGCCGGCGCGGATCGGCCCCGGCGTGGCGTGCGACCTTCTCTTGTCAGGCCGCAGCGTGGATGGCGCGATGGCCGCGCGCCATGGGCTGGTGGCGGTTGTCGCCGACGATCCCGAGGCGGCCGCGCTGGCGTGGTTCGATCGGCATCTCGCCGGCAAGAGCGCGGCGGCGCTCCGTTACGCCAATCTGGCGTCGCGCGGAGAGCTCGCCGATCTGTTCCGCCGGCGTATTGCTGCGGTCGAGCGTCTCTACCTCGATGGCGTGATGGCCACGCGGGACGCCGTCGAGGGCCTCACTGCCTTTCTCGACAAGCGCGTGGCGAACTGGGAGCACCGCTGATGTCGGACCTGCACGAAATCAATCAACGCTGCCTCGCGCTTTACGAAGATCTCAACTTCGGCTACGCGCGCGAGTGGAAGGCTGCAAGATCGGGGCGCAAGGTCGTCGGTCACATGCCTTTCTACGTACCGCGCGAGATCATCCACGCGGCTGGCGCGCTCCCGCTCGGCATCTTCGGCGGCGGCGATCAGCTCGAAGTCATTCACGGCGATGCCTATTACCAGAGCTACATTTGCCGCATCCCGCGCTCGACCATCGAGTTGGCCGTGACGAACCGCCTCGATTTCGTCGATGGGATGCTCTTTCCCAGCATCTGCGACGTGATCCGAAACCTTTCGGGCATGTGGAAGGTCATGTTCCCGAAAGTGTACGCGAAATATTTCGACGTGCCGCAGAACTATCGTGACGACATCGGCGGCACCTTCTATATCAATGAGCTCAACGAACTGCGCGAGGGCCTCGCCAAGGTGGCGGGCCGCCCCATCACCGACGACGAGATCTGCACCTCCATCGCTCTCTACAACGAGAATCGCCGCTTGGTGCGCGAGGTCTACGCTTTCCGTGCCGCGCAACCCTGGAAGGCGCCGTCGGCCGACGTCTATCTGCTCATGCGCGCGGGCATGACGCTCGCGGTCGAAGAGCATAACCGCATGCTGAGCGAATACCTTGCCGCGGCCGACAAGGCGGAGGCCCGCAAGCGCGACAATTGCCGCATCGTCGTCACCGGCGCCTTTTGCGAGCAGCCGCCGCTCAATCTCATCAAGTCGATCGAGCTTTCCGGCTGCTACGTCGTCGACGACGATCTCTTGCTCGTCAATCGCTGGGAGAAATCCGATGTGCCGCTTGAAGGCGATCCGCTCACCAATCTCGCCCATGCCTATCTCCACAATTCGCTGCACACCTCGGCCAAGTACGAGGAAACCGAGAAGGAGAAGGGGCTCTGGCTGGTCGACTCGGTGAGGAAGAACCGTGCCGAAGGCGTAATCTTCGCCTGCCCTAGCTTCTGCGACCCCGCGCTGCTCGAGCGCCCGATGCTCCAGCGTGTCCTCGCCGATAACAAGATTCCGTTCGTCGCGTTCAAATACGCCGAGAATTCGGGGCAGATGCAACCTATCCGCGAGCAGGCCGGCACTTTCGCCGATTCGATTAAGCTGTGGAGCGTCCAATGAACGTCCGCGCGCCCAAGGAAGTCATCAAAGAAGCTTCGATGGTGAAGCAGAAGGAAATGATCTCGGGCAACTACGCCAAACTCGCGACGGCCAAGGAGCGGGGCCGTAAGGTCGTTTCGACCTTCGTGCCGGGCAATCTCAACGAACTCATCATGTGCTTCGATCTCGTCAACAACCTGCCCGAGATAAACGCGATCCAAAACGGCATGCGCAAGAAGACCGGCGCCTACATCATGGAGGCGGAGAAGCGCGGCCACTCCGAGGACGTCTGCACCTACGTCAAGGCCGATCTGGGGATGATCGCCAAGGGCAATATCGGGCCCGACGGCCATCCGCTGCCCGCGCCCGATGCGCTGCTGCTGTCCTACACCGGCTGCTTCACCTTCATGAAATGGTTCGAACTGGTACGCGAGCACTACAAGTGCGAGACGCTGATGCTTCACGTGCCCTACGAGGGCGACGGGCATGCCACCAAGAACATGCGCGACTATATCGTCAAGCAACTCAAGGACGTCATCATCCCCGGCCTTGAGCGCGTCAGCGGCGTGAAGTTCGACATCGATCGCCTGCGCGAGATTCTCCGCGAATCGGCCAAGGCCGAGTCGAATTTCGTTTGGGTGCTGGAGAGCGCCAAGCACAAGCCTTCGCCGATCGACGCCTATTTCGGCGGCGTCTACTATGTCGGCCCGATCTTCACCGCCTTCCGCGGCACGCCCGAAGCCACCGAATACTATCGACTGCTGCGTGGCGAGATCGAGCAGCGCATCGCCAATGGCCAGGGCCCGATCACGCCCGAAGGCGATATGAAGGAGGAGAAGTACCGCCTCGTCGTCGAAGGTCCGCCGAATTGGACGAGCTTCCGCGATTTCTGGAAGATGTTCTACGACGAGGGGGCCGTCGTCGTCGCCAGCACCTACACCAAGGTCGGCGGCGTCTACGATTTGGGCTTTCGCCACGATCCCGATCACCCGCTCGAGTCGCTCGCGGAGTATTGCCTCGGCTGCTACACGAATCGCAATCTGCCCTCGCGCATCGACATGATCGAGAAGTACGTCAACGAATTCGACGCGGATGGGCTGCTGATCAATTCGATCAAGAGCTGCAACAGCTTCTCGGCGGGGCAATTGCTGATCCTGCGAGAGATCGAGCGTCGGACCGGCCGGCCGGCGGCCTTCATCGAGACCGATCTCGTCGATCCGCGGTACTTCTCGCCGGCGAACGTCAAGAATCGCCTCGAAAGCTACTTGCAGATGATCGAGCAGAAGCGACGGAGCGGTGACGCCCCGCCCGTGGCGGTGGTGCCGGCGGCCAAGACCACGACTGCCGTTCACTGAGCGGGGCGGACATGCGCACTTTCATCGGCATCGATCTGGGTTCGACCACGACCAAGGCCGTGGTCATGGACGAGAGCCGAGCCATCCTCGGGCGCGGCATTACGAACTCGCGTTCGAACTACGACACGGCCACGCGCGTTGCCAAGCACGAGGCGCTGATTGATACGCGTTTTGCGCTTTTCCGCCGGGGCCTCAGTGGCCTCGCCTTCGGTGTCAACCAGCTCGAGGGCTTCCTAGCCGATCTGGAGCGTGCTTTCCGGCTCGAGCAGTATCTCGAGCAATTGGGCGATCTCGAGCGCGTCTGCGGCGAGCATGCGTTCGGCGAGCGCTTTCGCGACGTGCAGGCGAAGGTTTGCGACGCGCTCGCCGAGGTCTTCGCGCAGCTCCGGACGGATGCGCCGGCTCTGTTCGCGCCCGGCGCGAAACGAAAGTCGGATTTCTTCCGCGACATCGCGGGCTCTCGCTACATGGCGCTGGGCGAAGTGGTGGCGGGCCGCTGCAAGTTTCCGTTCGACCTGCTTCTCAATATCTATGACCGATCGATCATCGAGGTGGAGAACCGGCCGCCCGCCGAGGATGAAAGCGGGAAGCTGCTGCGCGCCCTGGAGCGCGCAATCGGCGCGGCGCCAGATCTTGCGCGGCAGGGTGTCGGCGTCGCCAAGGCAGTGCGCGATGCGCTCGCGATCCCACTCGAGGAAAGCTACGTGGTCGGCACCGGCTATGGCCGTGTGACGTTACCTTTCTCGAAGGAGCACATCCGCTCCGAGATCCTCTGCCACGGACTGGGCGCGCATCTCATGTATCCGGAGACGCGCACCGTCCTCGACATCGGCGGCCAGGACACCAAGGCGATCCAGGTGGATCCGGTGGGTATCGTCGAGAACTTCCAGATGAACGACCGTTGTGCCGCGGGTTGCGGGCGCTATTTGGGATACATTGCGGATGAGATGAACCTGGGCCTCCACGAACTCGGCCCCTTGGCGATGAAGGCGACACGCACGGTGCGCATCAATTCCACTTGCACCGTGTTCGCCGGCGCCGAGCTCCGCGATCGCCTTTCGCTCGGCGAGAAGCGTGAGGACATCATTGCGGGTCTCCATCGCGCGATCATCCTGCGCGCCATGTCGATTCTGTCGCGCTCGGGCGGCGTCAAGGATCAGTTCACCTTCACCGGCGGCGTTGCCAAGAACGAGGCCGCGGTGCGGGAACTGCGAAAGCTCGTCGAAGAGAACTACGGGAAGGTCGCGATCAATATCAATCCCGATTCGATTTACACCGGCGCGCTCGGCGCGGCGGAGTTCGCCCGCCGCGCCGTAATTCACTGAAGGAGCAGGCCATGATCCACACAGCCGGAATCGATGTTGGAACTGGCGCGGTCAAGACGGTGCTTTATGCCGTCGACGGCCCAAAGACTCGTCTTCTGTCCAAGCGCTCCGATCGTGTACGGCAGCGCGATCCCCTGAAGCTCGCGGCCGATACCTACGATCAGGCCCTGGCAGACGCGGGACTGACGCGCGATGACGTCGCATATTGCGCGACCACCGGCGAGGGCGAAAGTCTCGGCTTCCAGACAGGTCATTTCTATTCGATGACGACCCACGCGCGCGGCGCGATCGAGATCGATCCCTTTACACGGGCGGTCCTCGACGTGGGCGCCCTTCACGGCCGCGCAATTCGCATCGACGAGCGCGGCAAGGTCCTGGGCTACAAAATGACGAGCCAGTGCGCTTCGGGATCCGGCCAGTTCCTCGAGAACATCGCGCGCTATCTCGGAATCGCCCAAGACGAAATCGGCATGCTCTCGCAACAGGGCGAAACGCCCGAAAAGGTGAGCGGCATCTGCGCCGTTCTAGCCGAGACCGATGTCATCAACATGGTGTCGCGGGGCATCTCGGCCGCCAACATCCTGAAGGGCATCCACATCTCCATGGCCGATCGGCTGGCCAAGCTACTCAAGACGGCGGGCACGAAGGACGGCGTCGTGATGATGACCGGCGGTCTCGCGCTCGATACGGGGCTCGTTGCCGCGATGCGCGAAACCTGCGTTAAGGAGAAGATGGCGGTGGAGATCAGGAGCAGCCCCGACTCGATCTATGCCGGTGCGATGGGCGCGGCGCTTTGGGGCGCCTTCCGCCACGAGAAGATCAACCAGCTCGAACGCCGTGCCGCCTGACGGGGAGCGCTGAAATGGCCCTTCATATCACGCGAGACTGCACTGCCTGCGACGCCTGCCGGCCGGTGTGCCCGAACGAGGCGATCGCGGTCGGCGAGCCGATCTACGTCATCGATGCGCTCCGATGCACCGAGTGCGTGGGTGCGCATGACGAACCGCAGTGCAAGCTGGTCTGTCCGGCGAACTGCATCGAGGTCAATCCCGACTTCGTCGAGGATCGGGCGCAACTCGAGGAGAAATACGGGCAACTGCACGGCTGACCGACGCCCGAGACCGAAGACTGTGGGGATCCCGCGACGGCGGCGGCGCGATATGCGGCCGCGACAATCAAGACCACAGGAGGTAGGCCATGACGACCCGCAACGCGACGACCCGTCGACGCTTTCTGTCGGTGGCCGCTGGTGCCGCCAGCGCTAGTGCCGCCGTTTCATTGCTGCCGGCACCCTTCGTGCTGGCGCAACCGGCCAAGGTGAAGGTCGGCATCTTGCTGCCCTACACGGGTACATACGCCTCGCTCGGTCACAACATCACCGACGCCATGATCATGGCGATCGAGGAGGCGGGCGGCATGCTCGGCGGCCGGCCAGTCGAATACGTCAAGGTCGATTCCGAGGCCGATCCGGCCAAGGCGGCCAACAACACAAACAAGCTCATCAGCGGTGAAAAGGTCGATTTTCTCACTGGACCGGTCCATTCCGGCGTTGCGATGGCGATGGTCAAGATCGCGCGCGAGGAAGGCACGATCACTATCGTCTCGAACGCCGGCGCCGATGCCGTGACGCGCCAGATGTGTGCATCCAACATCTTCCGTACGTCGTTCTCGAACTGGCAGACGTGCTTTCCGATGGGCCCCGAGATGATGAAGCGCGGCCACAAGAAGGCAGTGTCGATCACGTGGAACTATGCCGCGGGGCACGAAATGATCGGCGCATTCAAGGAAGGCTACGTCAAGGCCGGCGGGCAGGTGGTGAAGGAGATCCTCATCCCGTTCCCCAACGTCGAATTCCAGGCGCATTTGACCGAAATCGCGTCGCTCAAGCCGGATGCTGTCTTCACGTTCTTCTCGGGCGGCGGCGCCGTG